>Ga0307315_10000091_pt1 | contig 18203 bp, 19 predicted proteins | sample ER_DNA_355_FD_194497 | JGI IMG/M metagenome (GOLD analysis project Ga0307315, IMG submission 194497) | Bulk soil microbial communities from the East River watershed near Crested Butte, Colorado, United States - ER_DNA_355 | ecosystem: Environmental > Terrestrial > Soil > Floodplain | place... | reverse complement strand
GCCGGGTTCAGGTTCGATCCAGGTTCCGCATCTGACCTAGCCAAGTGTCCGCAAACGGTTCCTCACTGACACAGCCGCCCGCAACGACCGCCAGACTCGGTTCAGCCTCCGCGCCTCTTGCGGTGTCCGCAGGCGGGTCGTTCAGCGGTCGTCGACGATTCCGAGATGCTCTTCGATCCGCCTCACCCCGATCGATCAGATCCTCGAGGATTCCCTTTCCAGTCGAACCGGCCTCGTCATCGGCGTACTCATCTCCGAGTGTGCGGCCTTCCGGATCGCCGGCGATGAACACCGCGCGAGGAGGCTCGGTCTTGACTTCATCTGCTGATTCGTCTTCCGTTTCTGGTTCGTCTGACGGGTCCGGGGGCCGGCTCGGTATTGAGAAGTTCTCCTCGTCCGATGACATCGGGGTCGTCACACTCGTCGTGGGGTTCAACTCAGGGGTCGTGCTTATCCAACCGCACCGTGCGCGGGACGAGGAGTTGGTGCGCAGGAGTGCTGCTGGGTGCGCGTCCTCGGCGTCGCTCGCGGGCCCCACCGACACGTACCGTCCGGCTGTGTCTTCCTTCAAGAGGCCGAGGCCGTGTCAGCTGATGCCGAGTTGGCTGGCTCGCACATTGACGAGCACAGCGCGGAACTTCTCGGGTTCCTCGAGGTGGGGTGCGTGCGCCGACTTCTCGAACCACACCAGCTCTTTGCTCGGTGCCGTCAGCGCGTCGTAGAACCGCTGTGTCGCTTCGCCGGGAGCGACCTGGTCGAGGCGACCCTGGACGAGGACGATGGGCACATCGATGCGGGGCAGGGTGTGAACCAGGTCGGTGGTGGCGAGTTGGGGCAGGAGCGCGGCCTGTGTCGTGGTGATCCCACGAACGGTGCGGATGACGTCTGCGACCGAGTAGTCGGGCGAGCGGAGCAGGCTGCCCAGCAGCGTGCGGAACTCACTGTTGTAGCTCGCGTTGGTCCTGACACCTCCGAAGTTGAACGCCCAGCGGGCCCGGGTGGAGAACTGTTTCACGCCCAGGTGCGGGGGAGGGCCAGTCTTTTCCAGCTGCCGGATCGCGCGCCGGTTGCCGCGCTTGCGGGCAGTGTTGAGCACGAAGTCGTAGGTCCTGTCTTCGGACAGCGGAATGTCGATGTCCATGCCGGTCGCGATTAGTGCCGCGACAAGGTCCGGGCGCTGCACAGCGGCTTGCGCGGCGAACGTGGCACCGAAGGAAAACCCGGCGACGAATGTTTTGCCGTCGAATCGGCCCCGGAGCAACTCCAGCAGCGACACCGTGTCGCTGATCATGCGCGCCGTGCTGATCTCGGCGTTTGACTCGCGTAGTGACAGGCCGGTGCCGCGCTGGTCCCAGTAGACAACGGTGAAGGCGTGTTCCAGCCCGAGAAGGCGCTCGAAGCGGCGTGTCTCATTGATGATCGGCAGCCCGGGACCCAGTTGCATCAGCAGGAGCACCGGATTGGTTTCGGTCCCGCGAATACGGATCCACTGTGTGATGCCGCCGAGCTGGACTGCCTCGAGCGCATCGATCATCATCTGCTCTCATCCTTTCGTTGATATTTCGAGTCCGATCTGAGCCGCCCCGGCTATCATGCAGGGCTGGTCACCTGGCGCGGTCGGCGCGAGGGTAGTGCTGGTCGGATCTGAGGTTGGTGGCGCCGGTCATGATCGATCCCGCCATAGCGCTGCTAGCGCAGCCTCCTCGATGACCTGGTCGTGCCAGGTATCAGTGATGAGGTCCAGCGCGCCTGGAGCGGCGAGGCTGTCAAGCTGGATCGGACGCAGCACGCAGCCGAGAAAGATGGCGGCGAGCAGGTTTGGCTGGCCGGGCCGCAACTCGAGTTTCTGCTGGCCGACCGCGATGATCCGTTCGACGATCTCCAGCGGGTACACCGTGCCTGCGGGAAGCCTCGGCATGAACCTGTCCTGGCGTACCAGGATAAAGATCGCCGCCGCCGGATCCGCCCGGTAGAACGCGAGCGTAGTCCGAATTACGGCGCGCAACCTGTGCTTGGTCGTGCCGTTCGACGTAGCGTCGGCGATCTGGCGGGCGTATTCGCCGAAGTAATGAGCGAACAACTCCTGGGCCAGTGCCTCTGCCGAGGCGTAGTGGCGGTAGATGGCGGCTTCGGATACGCCGGCCCGCTCGGCGATATGCCGCACCCGGGTTCCGTCGTAGCCCTGCCCGGCGAAGCAGTCCACCGCCGCCCGCCCGATGTTTTCTTTCTGGCTAGGCCGTGGCAAGCAACTCGCCCCCAGCCGAAAGCGCGATCTCCAGTCCGAACGCTGCCGCGACGGTGGTCGCGCCGAGCGGCTCGCTCGCCAGCACAGCCTCCACGGTGGACACGGCAGAAGCGGCGGTGAAGGCGTATCCCTCGCCGGTTCGCAGCCAGCCCTCGGCGGCCCGGCCGTCCACGGCGATGGCTCGCGCCCAGACGTAGCTCTCCAAGATCTGGTCAGGCGTGGCCGGCGCGGAGACTGCAGACTGCGCAGCCGGCGCTGGCGCGTCCAATGCCACCGCGTTCCGGCGGCGGGGAAGGTGGCGGCTAGCCCGGACAAGAGCCGGCAACGCGGGCAGCAACACCCGCGCCGCCGTTACCGGTATCGGCATCATCATGGCCACGGTGATGTTCGAGATTCCGGTCGTGTGGTAGGAGGTGATGAGGTCGCCGGTCGGTACCGGCACGGCGGTGCGCACACCCACTGGAGTCGCCAGGCGGCGCGCGCCATTTCCCAGCCGCGTCTGCACCAGCCGGCCATCACGACGCACTCGGCCACCGTCGGCCAGCGCGGCCATCCTGCTGGCCCGCGCGCCGACACTGCTGCCCGCGGTGCCGAGGAGGATGGCGAGATCGAGCCGGTCCGCCCCCGGAACCTGATCGGCGACATGACGGGCCAAACCGTCGCTAGCGACGGTGCCGAAGCCGACGGCGGGAATGGCGGTGATGCGCTCGGTGCGGGTACCCAGCACTCGCTCGATCACGCCGATCTCGTTGGCGATATCGAGGTAGTGCACCCCGGCCCGCAGGCTGGCGTCGAGGACTGGGCCGGAGGTTGACGCAAAAGGTCCCGCGGCGAGCAGCACGAGCCGCGAATCGCCGAGAACACGGTGTAGGTCATCCGGCGTCACGGCGACCCAGGGCAGGCCGAGCCGTTGGGCGAGCGGCACCAGACGCCCGGCATTCCGCCCGGCGAGGAGTGGCCGGTGTCCCCGGGCCACGGCCTGTTCAGCTATCAAAGTCCCGGTACGGCCGGTAGCTCCGTACAGCATCCAAGGGCTATTAGTGAATATTCACTTACAATAGCTCAGGTCGACCGACCTTGTCCACCCCGGTAGCCGCTGGCTCAGTGAACTTGATTTGTGGCGAACGGCAACGATGGCGGGTAGCCGCTGTCTTCTCGATCTTGCGCTCGGTTACGCTTATCGATGTTCTGGAGCGAACAGTGGAGTGAGCGAAAAATGGCTGATGAGCAGAGCAGAGGCACCGGTGCACTGAACTTTGAGCGGATCTATAGCACCACCGTCCCGGCGGAGGAAGTCGCCCGGGCATTGGCAGACCACTTCCGTATGCAGGACTTCGAGGCGCAGGTCTACCGCAGCAACGAGAACCGCACGGTGATGCAGGCTCGGAAGGAGAGTCTGTGGCGCCAGCTGCTGGGGGTCGCCTATGCGCTGACCGTGGTCATCACGCCCGGAGATGGCCAGCTGAGCATCAGCCTGGGGGGTCATGAGTGGGTCGATGCCGCGGTGAGCGGGGCGATCGGGCTGGTGGCGGTGCCGCCGGTGCTGCTAGGGACTGCGTACGGCATCTGGAAGGAGAACCGGCTGGATCAGGAGGTCTGGCAGGTGATCGACAAGGCGGTCAGCGCCAGCGAGCCTGAGAGGATGCCGGCGTCGGAGTCTCAGTAAGGACGCCGTTCCGTCGCGACGTAAACCTCCCTGCCATGCCCACAGCAGACGTTGATCCGCGAGCCTTGATCGGGTTTGAGGTTCCGCCTCCTTGATGTTTGTGCCGGGACCACCAGAGCCCACAGTGGGCTGCGGGCGAGGTATGAGGGCGGACCAAGCGCGGATGTCACGGCGCCCCAACGACGACCTTCCCTCTGGCGTGGCCTTGTTCGAGGTAGCTGATTGCTGCGGGGATTTCTGCGAACGGATAGCGCCGGTCGATGTGGGGGTGCACTTTGCCGGCCTCAATCAGGTTCGAAAGGAATTCCAGATCGGTGGTGGCTACGTGCGCCGACACTTGGGCGATGTCCTTGCCGCCGCGCAGCGAAACGCTGATCAGCTTCGCCACACTGGTGAACCCGACGACGGCGGCCTTGCCGCCCTCGATAAGAGCACCTCTGAGATCGCGTACCGATAGGTTCCCGATGGTGTCGAGGATGAGGTCGTAGCGCTGCCCGCTAGCGAAGAAGTCTGTCGTGGTGTAGTCGATGACGTGATCAGCGCCGAGCGAATCGACCAGGTCGATGTTCCGGGTGCTGGTCACCCCGGTCACCTCGGAACCATAGGATTTGGCGATCTGGACTGCAAAGGTGCCGATGCCGCCGGAAGCACCATTGATAAGCACGCGCTGCCCGGGCCGGATTTCTCCGTGGCGGCGAAGGCCCTGGAGTGCGGTTACCGCTGCCATCGGAACGGCCGCCGCTTCCTCAAACGACAGGTTTGCCGGCTTCAAGGCCATAACCTCGACTGGTACCGAAACGTATTCTGCAAAGCCGCCGGAACCGTGGTCTAACAGATTGGCATAGACCTCATCGCCGGGCTTGAAATCGTGGACGCCGCTGCCTACCGCCTCGACTTGCCCGGCAACGTCGACGCCGGGGATCCGATGTTTTGGCCGCAGCAACCCCAAAGTGGCGCGTGAAAAGAAGGGCTTGGCTCGCATGGAACGCCAGTCCGCTGGATTGACCGATACTGCCAGCACCCTCACCAGCGCTTCATCGCCGGCCGGGGCGGGCTCCTCCACCTCCGCCATCTGAAGCACCTCAGGCGGCCCGTACTTCTCCAATATGAATGCCTTCATCGCTGGCGCTCCCAGTTTCCGTTCGTCTCGTCCACTCTGACACCAACGTCGTGATGGGTGCATGCGAGTTGATCGGGCGCAATGTCGAAGGTGGAGCGGCGTCTCGAACCTATGTGGTAACCATGCCGTCCTCATGCCTGGACTGCTGTCCGGTGGAACGTCATCGCTGCTCCATGGGAGTAGCGATGACGCATTGCACGGACCGCCGACCGATGCGGGCGCCAATGAACACCACTGACGCCGTACCTCTAGCCGGTCCCCATGTGGTAATGCTGGTCGGGCAACAACGTTCAGACTCCAGATGCTGGCGTCGCTACGCTCTGCTCATGTCGATCACTCCTCACATTGTCGTTCAGGGCGCCGAGCGCGCTGTCGCGGATTGAGTCGACGCGCAGCGCGGACGGACTCCGTCCTGTCTGCTCGCGAAAGACGCGGTAGAACTGGGCGTAGCTGCCGAAGCCAGCCTCGAGGGCGGCCGCCAGCGCTGTGGTGCGCCGCCCTCTGCCGTAAAGCGGCAGAAAACGCTGCAGTCGCTGCTGGTTGCGAAACCGGCTGATCGACACGCCGGTCTGCTCCTTGAATATCCGGCTCAAGTGCGACGAGCTCAGACGCGCAGCCCGCGCCAGCGTAGCGAGATCACCTGCGTCCGGGTCGGTTCGCAGTATCCGAGCGACCGTCTCCACCGCCGGATGCAGATCGACGCCTTCGACGACGTCGTCGCTGTCGAGGAAAGCTCGCCAGGCGAAGCTCAGCAGGTACGCCAACCCGGTGTTGACAAGAATGTCGTCGACCGTCTCCGCATGCTGTATTTCGTGGAAGAGGGTGCTGAGAGGACGAACCCTGCTGGAGTCGAGACGGCGCGAGAACTGCCCAACCGGGTCCTCCTCCAACAGGGGTCGCGCGTGCCGGACCGTCGCGATCTGAGCGACGAGAGCGGGCCGGAACACCGCCCACCAGAGCTCATGGTCGGACGACTCGTCGACCAGGACGTGATCTTGACCGGGAAACAGCCAGGTCAGCGTGCCGGGCGTGAGCTCATAGCGCCGGTCGCCGAGCAGGTAGGAGGCGGTGCCGCACACGACGAGGTTGACCTCGAGCTCGGCATGGCGGTGGGCGCGGGGTCGAACGTCGCCGACCCTGTGCCGTACCACGCGTCCATCGAGGCCAGCCCGAACTCCAAGGTCGTCGATCATCGCAAGAAACGATAAAAACTCGCGGACCTACGCGAAGACCCAATCACCATTACCGCAGATTATGTGATCGTCCACGATCACAGGAGGGCAAAGCATGGCCGTCTCAGCACTGCGCATCACGTCCGAGCAGGCGCGGCAGTTCCGCGAGGAGGGTCTCTTCGTGCTGAATCGCATCGTGCCGCCAGGCGATCTGGACACGCTGCGTGGGGAATGCCAGCGCTTCATCGACGAGCGCGACCGGGAGATGGATCGTCTCGGCGTCGACAAGCTCGACCTCGACCGGCGCGGCAGCCGCTACTTCGTCCACGCCTACGGCAAGAGCCCAGCAGTGGAGCGCTTCTTGTCATCAGACCTCATGGCGCGGATCGGCCAGGCGGCGCTTGGGGACACCGTCTACCTGTTCAACGAGCAGTACGTGGTGAAGGCCGCCGAGCAGGGGATGCCGTTCAGCTGGCACCAGGACTCGGGCTTCATCGACTACCCGCACCGGCCGTACCTCACCTGCTGGATCGCACTCGACGACATGACCGAAGCCAACGGCACCGTGTATCTGCTGCCCTACTCACGCGCCGGCACCCGAGACGTCGTCAAGCACGCGCGCGAGGAGGAGAGCAACGATCTGGTCGGCTACTTCGGGCACGACCCGGGCGACCCGGTGATCGTGCCGGCCGGCAGCATCGCCTGCTTCTCATCAACGCTCTTCCACCGCAGCGGCCCCAACACCACCGACCGGGTGCGTCGCGTCTACGTAGCGCAATATTCGGCCGAGCCGATCCTCAGCGAAGACGGCTCACAACCGCTGAGACTCGCCGAGCCTCTCCTGCTCGAGGGCAAGCGGGTGAGCTGACCGAGCACACTGGGAGCCTGGCACGCCCACGGCGTCCGCCTGTGGGAGTCGCTAGGCTTCACGATTCTCGCCACCGTCCCGAAAGCTTTCCGACATCCTGACCATGGGTCCGTCGGCCTTCACATCATGCACAGGTTCCTGCGATGGCCCAACGTTTCGACAGACCTTCGGCTTGCGACAAGAGCATCCCACCTCTCCGTCCCCATGTGGGCAATGCTGGGCGGCAACAGCGTTCGAGAGCTCCCGATGCTGGCAATCTAGGCTCGGCTCATGCCAATCACTCCCCACATTGTCGTTCAGGGCGCCGAGCGCGCTGTGGCTTTCTACCGCGACGCCTTCGGGGCCGAGGAGGTGAGCCGGATCCCAGTTCCTGATGGACGGCTGATGTCGGTCCAGTTGCGGATTGGCGACGGTCTGCTGCACATCGCCGACGAGTTCCCTGAGATGGGGGTGCTCGCGCCGCCCTCGATTGGCGGTACGCCGGTGGTGTTGGCCCTCGACGTCGCCGACGTCGAGGCCATGTTCGCGCAGGCGGTGGCGGCGGGCGCACAGATTCGTCAACCGTTGGCGGACATGTTCTGGGGCGACCGGCACGGCCAGCTTGAGGACCCGTTCGGGCATCGCTGGAACATCGCTCAACACCTGCGCGACGTGCCACACGATGAGGTCGTAGCCGCCGCCGCACAGGCGTTCAGCTGAGTTAATCACCGACCGTTAAGCACCAGCGGACTGCGCTAGTTGGGCGATGATCTTCGCTGAAGGTTCCTCGAGGGACAGGGCGCCAGAGCTTCACCTGACTCCCGCGGCTCATGCCTCGTGCGGAGTGAGCTGACGCACGGCTTGTAGTCTGCGTAGACCGCCTGGCAGCGGCGTCGCACCGCTGCCTCATATTGCCTTGTCAGTGGTCCTTACCCTGCGATCTGTCGACATGTCGCACATGAGTGGAAGCACGCGGACAAGCGGCCGATGAATTCACGCACCGGTCGTGGTCTGAAAGGGTGAATACCAATGAGGAGTAATTCCATGAGCGATGTCCAAGAGCAGGTTCAGGAGACTCTGGAGGAGCTGGTAGCAAGTGGAGCGGAGTTGGGTATTCAGGCTGTGGCGTACCGAGATGGCGTCAAGGTGGTCGATGCAGTGGCCGGTGTTGTCGCTCCGGACGGATCGCCCGTCACGCCGGGCACGGTCTTCTACAACTTCTCCATTGGCAAGGGAGTGATGTCGACCCTGGTCCATCAGGAGGTCGATCGGGGCGCCTTCGGATACGACACGCCCGTCGTGGAGCTGTGGCCAGAGTTCGGTGCCCACGGCAAGGAGGGCGTCACCGTACGGCACGTACTGACTCACACCGCCGGTGTGCCGGGAATTCCCCTCACTTCGACAATTTCAGACGTTTCGACCTGGCAGACCATGACCCGCGCGCTCGAGGACGCCGAATTGTGGTGGGAGCCAGGCACTAAGACTGGCTATCACGCCTACACATTCGGATATCTGGCGGGCGAGATCGTCCGCCGCAGCACTGGCCTGCCGCTCGCCGAGGTGCTGCATGACCGGCTCGCTGCGCCTCTGGGCTTCGCCGACGAGATCTTCTTCGGCATGCCGGTGCGTAAGCGAGGGTCTTTGGCGACGCTGGTCGATGCGCCGAGTGAGGTCGATTGGTCGGTGATGCAGATACCGGAGGACCTGCCGATGTTTCGCGCCGCGCCCATGTCGTTGTTCCCAACGGCCGAGTTCGGCAACAACCCGGAAGTGATCGGTGCGGACATTCCTGCGGGCGGGAAGACCTCGGCGCGGGCGATCGCGAAGATGTACGCGGCGCTCATCGGTGAGGTTGACGGTGTCCGGCTGATCAGCCCGGAGCGGCTGGCCGAGGCAACTGCTGTGTCGGTCGAAGGTCACGACGAAGTTTTTGGAAACGAAGCCCGGTGGGGTCTCGGCTATGCGATCGCTGGACCTTCTGGTTTAGATCAGTCGGAAACCATGTTTGGGATGGGCGGCGTGGGAGGCGGTTGGGCTGGCGCCGATAGGGCAATTCGTACGTCGCTGGCCGTGACCAAGAACCTGTTAACCGAGAACTTCGAGACTTCTGCTCGGATTGCCGGCATTGTCTTTGCGTGAGACAAGTGCGAAATATGGGTTGAGCCTGTCAAACCCTGTCGGAAACGGCCCCGGGCGACGCAGTGGACTGAGGGTTGATCCTGTCGAAGCCTCGTCGCCGCTGCTCGGACCAGCTCACTCCCGTCTGTGGCTCAGCAGAATTGTTAGTGCTGATCTATACGTTCTCCATATCTAGGTGGGGTTCTCGGGGGGAAGGACATTCAAGTTGATGATCGACGATCATGCCGGTCAAGTCCTCCACTCCGATCGCCCGCAGGCAGGTCCCGCTACGGTGCCATTGTCATCGCGACAGGAGGGACGCTTGAACCAAGTAGATCCGATCAGCGCTGGCCCACACCTGCGTTTGGTGTGGCCGCAGTGGCAGGGCGCTGGTACCGAGAGCGTTCGCTCGCTGGCTCCTGAGTTTCCCTTCGATGTCGCTCGGCGCGGCTATTCGGTTGGCACGAAGGTGCTCCAAGCGGTGCTGCCTGAGCACGCTGGCCCGACCGCTGTCGTGCCTCGAGATGGGCGATATTGGGCTCGAGGAGCGGGACGGCATCGAGGCGAAGGCCGTTGTGGTTCAGCAGCTGCGCAGCGCGCTGGCGATCATCTCCGAACACGAACCTGCCCGCATCACCACGGTTGGCGGCGAGTGCTCGGTAAGCATGGCGCCGTTCTCGTACCTGATCCACAAGCACGGCGATGATCTGGCGATCCTCTGGATCGACTCCCACCCCGACATGGGCACCGGTGAGACCGCCTATCCCGGCTTCCACGCCATGGTCGTCTCCGCGCTCACCGGTCACGGCGACCAGGAACTCCTCCAGATACTGCCGGCCACAACCACCGCCGACCGGGTCGCGCTCGTCGGCATGCATGACTGGACCGACCCGATGCTGCCGGCAATCGCCGACCAGTGGGGTCTGCGCGTATTCAGCCCTGACACGCTACGGTCCAGCAGCGCGCCACTGCTCGACTGGCTCGGCGACACCGGCACCACGAAAGTGGCCATCCACTTTGACGTCGACACGATCGACGCGGACGAGATCCAGCTGGGTCTGGGCGCCGATCTCGGTGGCCTCAGCACTGCGGAAGCGCGCCGCGTGTTCGCCGACATCGACGGTGCGGCCGAGGTTGTTGCCCTCACCATCGCCGAGTTCATACCTCGTCAGATGATGCACCTGCAGCAAATCCTGGCCGGGTTTCCGCTGCTCGGTCCGAAAGCCTGAGCAGACTCCGCACAACAAGCCGATCCTTGATGGCACCAGGCTGTCGCACCCGGGAACGGCGGCTTCTCGCCAGTTTGCGCGCCCGCTAGCCGGTCGGCTTGTGTCACACGATCGCGCGCCGGTGCAGCAGACTTGCAGATGGAAGTGAGATCAAGCGGCTCGGGGAGTCGCGGCCGTACGCGTTGAGCTGTTCGGAGTAGCGTGACCATCGTGGCTGCAAAAAAGCGGTGGCGTGACTTCAGCCAAGGTCAAAGAGCGGCCATCCTCGTTGGCACGGCGATTGAGGTGGTGTTGACCACTGTGGCTTTGGCGGACTTAGTCCGGCGTCCGGGTGCGCAGGTGCGCGGTCCCAAGCCTCTGTGGCTGCTGGGTTGCGTCGTTCAGCCTCTTGGGCCTATCGCGTACCTGGCGCTTGGTCGTCGCGCGTCCTGACCTCAGGGTGTGCTGCTGGCCACCCGACGCTTGGATCATAGGTGTCGCGGCTCCTGCACGCCTTTGCCAGATCGACATTCAGGTGCCGCCGGATATCCGCCTCGTCGCCTACGAACGGGAACCGGCACCGAACGATGGTTCTCCATCGCCAGCGTATGAGGATCTATGACCCAGATGTGACGGCTGGCGTGCTACTGATCTTGCCGAGAACGACAATTCAGCAGCAAGCAGCTGACCTCAACGTCACCTTCGATCAGGTCGGCGCTGCCCGGTTAACGGTCGGCTAGGGGACGATGACCGCACATTAGCGTTGCTGCTCCATCGCCAGCGGTGTGGACCCAAACCTTGCAGCACCTGTGACCGCGTGGTTGCTCTCCAGCAACGATCCGCAGCCTCATGATCAGGCCCAGCGAGGGCGATCGGGAGGGCCCGGAGGATTGGTGTCGTCTCATGCGATTGGTCCCTAGGCTGGCGGCATGCAGACAGAGATCAGTTCGGGCCCCGCATTCGCCTTCGGTGAGATCACCCTGGCCCCCGGCAGCAGTGTTCGCGTCGAGGCCGGCGCGATGGCGATGACCCGCGGCGACGTGGCGATGACCACATCCACGCGAGGAGGTTTCCTCAAAGGGTTGCGGCGCTCACTGGGCGGTGAAAGCTTCTTCGTCAACGACTTCACCTCACAGGCGGGCGGCCTTGTAGCGGTGGCTGCGCCGCTGCCCGGTGATATGACGCACATTCCTCTCACGGGCGGGACGCTCCTGGTGCAGTCGGGGTCCTGGGTGGCGTCCGATCCCACGGTCGAGGTCGACTCGGCCTGGGGCGGCAGCAAGTCGTTCTTCAGCGGCGAGGGCCTCCTGCTGCTGCGCTGCAGCGGGCATGGCGACCTCCTGATCGCCAGCTACGGCGCGATCCGCGGCTACACCCTAAATGAGGGCGAGACGATGACGCTCGACACCGGCCACGTGGTGGCCTTCGACGACACAATCCACTACGCCGTCCGTAAATCGGGGGGCTGGAAGTCGACGCTGCTGGGTGGGGAAGGGCTGGTGACGGACTTCACCGGACCCGGGCGGCTGTGGCTGCAGACGCGGAACAGCAGTGAACTGGTGAGCTGGCTGGCCGTACGGTTGCCTTCCCAGCGCGACTCCTCATCCTAGATCACATCAGGCGGCTGACCGCTCGGTGTGAGCTTCTTCGGCATGCGTCTCCCTCGAACGGCGTAGTCGCGGGACTCGTCGACTGGTCAGGGCGAGCCGCATCAAGATGGCTGGCCCGGCTGCGACCGTCGCAGAGCAAATCTGCGCCGCCGGTTATAAGACCGGACTGGGCCGGTTGCCGTTCCCTGGGTGCGACGCACCGGTTGCCGCGGCAGGGTGGTGCTGTGGATCAGCGGCAGTTCATAAACTTCGTCCGTCAACGCGGCCTAGCGGTCATAGCTACTCGCGCGGCTGACGGCGCACCGCAAGCGGCGTTGATTGGCATCACTGCTACTGAGCGAGGCGAGTTAGTCTTCGACACGAGTCGAAGTTCTCGGAAGTACCGCAACCTGTCCGCTTTTCCTCAAGTAGCGCTGGTCATCGGCTGGGACAACGAGATGACCGTGCAGTGCGAGGGTACCGCCGACGCTCCGACGGGCGCCGACCACGATCGCTGTCTGCAGGCCTACCTAGCCCAATACCCGGACGGCGCGGAGCGCGCCCATGATCACGACATCGTGCATGTGCGCGTCCGCCCAAGCTGGCTGCGGTACAGCGATTACCGGCCAGGGTCCTTCACCGTCGAGGAGACCAGTCTGGGACATTGACTCCGAGGCGGCCAAGCGACACAACGTCCCGCAAGCGCTCCGCATTTGACGTAGCCAAGTGCCCGCAAGCCGGTCCTCAAATGGACGTGACCATTATCGAATTCGATAATGGTAGGATTGAGCTGTGGCGTACCTGGTCGACCGAGACACGGCCGAGGTCATGGCCCTGCTGCGGGAGGCCGTGACCACCAGCGGCCTGTCCCAGGCCGCGTTCGCCCGGGCGCTCGGCACCTCCGCGCCGCGCCTCTCGACCTACCTCACCGGCGACACCCGACCATCCGCGCAGTTCCTGCTGCGGGCTCGCCGGATGGGCCGAGCGCTCGGGGCGGCGGTTGCCCGAGGCCTGATGTCTGCGCCGGTTACCGCCGCGGCGATGAGGGAGTATTTCCTGTCCGATGAGGTCGAGTGGATTTGGCGGATGCTGCTCCAGGGCCGCGACCACCTCGCCGTCATCGCCGGGGAGCGCGACCAGGTCTTGCTCGACGCATGGGAGGCCGAGCCAGGCACAGTCGGGTCGGCCGAGTGGGATGCAGTGCTGGCCGCGGTCGCCGCACACGAACTCGAGGCCGCTGGTCTCCAGGCGCCGGCGTGGTCGCTGCGGGAGCCGTTGGCTGACCCGTGGATGCCGGTCCACCCGTTCCTCAGTCCCGACCGTGTCCGAGCCCAGACGCCGGAGTGGCTCAGCCGTCAAAACATCTATGTGCCCGCACGCGACCTGGTGACGGCGTGACGAGCCGTCGGCATGAGTTCACCGCCGAGGAGACCGCCAACCTGCTCGACGAGCTCGACGCCCGGCTCCGGCGGCGTGGGGTCGCGGCCTCGATCTTCGTGGTGGGCGGTGCGGCGATCGCGGCCAACCACAAGCGCCGTGACCGGGTCACCGAGGATGTCGACGCGCTCACCCGCGACACCGCAGTCCTCGAGGAGGCCCAGGCGCTGGCCCGGGAGCGCGGTCTGCCGGAAGACTGGTTGAACCCGAACGCCGGCAGGTGGATGCCTCCGCTGCCCGGTGGCGTCCTCGACCAGCCGGCCGAACCTGGCCTCCGGGTCACCTACGCCGACGACGGATTCTTGCTGGCCACCAAGCTCATCGCGCAACGTGCCAAAGACGCCGACGACGTGGTGGCCCTGGCCGGCAGCCTCGGGCTCTCGACCGCCACACCCGAGCAGCTCGAAGCGCACATTCGCAGCTACTACACCGACCCCGCACCGCTGGAGTTCATCGTCGACGGCCCCGACGTCGACCGCGAGATCACCCTGCTCGCCCACGACGCCTCCCGGATGCTTCACCGCGCCGGGCTTGCGGCCGCCGACGACATCGACCCCACTCAACCGGGCGAGGATCCCGCAACCGAACGGCCTCGGCGGAGCATCGAGAGCCAGAAACGCACTCCCCGGTCCCCACGTGACACCCCGGGCCGCAGCCCCACCCGGGAGCGCTGACAACGGTTCCTGTTTGGAACGGAGCGTATGCAGACTTCCCTCAAGCCCACGTACGCATGCCCGTTCGCCGGTCCTCTTGCGGGTCACCCTCCCTGACGCAGATGGAGCCCGATACGGCCCTCGAACCGCGAATCGGGCGGACTGAGGCGCTTGTAGTCAAAGGTGGGTGGTGAAGCTACGCCGGTGCGGCTTCTTGCCTTGACTCGCCGCCGATCACGCAGACGACTTTCCTTGGGGTATGGGGTGGCGGTCCATAAAGGCGGCCAGGCTCGAGGCGATCGCACCGGGGTGGCTTATCGCGAGTGAGTGATCGGCTCCGCCGATGACCACATCCTCCGGTCGCGGCAGCCAGCTCAACAAGAGCTCCCTGACTTCGGCGAACCAACGACCGCTGTCACTGCCGCCGACGTAGAGCACCGGGGCTGCGATGAGGGCGGCATCGGCTGCGGTGTAGGTCCACGTGAACAGGGCGGGTATGTCAATGTCGAAGAACGTGGCTGCGTCGCGCTCCATCTGGGTGACCGAGCCTGGCAAGTTGCCCTGCATACTGCGGCGACTCTCCTGCAGACGTGCATTCGCCGCCCTGAACTCCGCCGCACTCGGCACGTGCACCGGAGGTGGTTCGATCAAGATGAGGCTGTGCACGCGGTCGGGAACAGCCGATGCCAGCTGCAAGGCGATTGCACCGCTGAAGGAGAGCCCGACAACGTGAGCTTGCTCGATTCCCAAAGCCTCGAGCAACGCAGCAGCGTCCTTGGCGTCTCGGACGATCGACCCGGGAGCGCTCGACGAGCTACTGCCGGCGTAGCCGCGGCGGTGATAGAGGATCGTCTGTAACGGTCCACGAGCACCGGCTGCTGGGCAATGGGCAGCAACTCATCAGCAGTCAGCGCCGTCTGCACGAACAAGACGGGTTCGCCGACGCCGCGCACATCGACCTCGAGGTCCGCCCGCTGAACCAGCCGACGGCCTGTCACGACGCAATTATCGGTCAAACACGTGTCATTCCAGCCCAGATCATGCAGCTCGACGAGGCGCTTGGCTTGATTGGCTTCAGCTTCGGCTGCTTGCCGCGCAGGCGCACCTTGGCTTTCGCCACCTTCATCCATCCCCTCGCTCGAGTGCGCATCCGGATCAGATCAGCCTCGAACTCCGCCACCATCGCCAGCACGTTGAAAAGCAGCCAGCCGACCGGGTCGGTCGGATCGTGGACGACCCGCCAGGACTGAGCTTCACGTTCCGCCTGGTCGGCTCCTCCCGCGCAACAACATCGAGCCGACAAGGCCGTCGGGCTGCGGACCGTTGGTCAGCCGCCGATACCCCATCGAGCAGTTCATGTTCCCGCCTGAGTTCGGTTGCCCCCGTACCGTGGGTTGCATGCGCTTCGAGGCAACCATGACGTCGCCGCTCCCGCGCAGCTCCTCTTCGAGGTCTACACCGACGTCGAACGTTGGCCCGAGTGGACCGCCAGCGTGACCAGCGTTGAACGGCTGGATCAAGGACCGCTGAGCGTGGGATCACGTGCTCGGATTAAACAGCCACGCCTTCCGGCGGCCGTGTGGGAGGTGACTGAGGTGGTGGCTGGCCACTCCTTTACCTGGATGGCTCGGGGTCCGGGGATTATCACTACAGGCAGTCATGTCGTCACCGCGCCAGCGGGTGGGGGCCCGGTCAGAGTCACCGCATCACTGGAACAGGCCGGGCTGCTCGGTCCGTTGCTCGGTTTCCTGACTAAACAGTTGACCAATCGCTACCTGCAGATCGAGCTCCGGGGTCTGAAAGCTCACTGCGAGGGGTGAAGTGGTCGGAGACCGGGGTGGCCGTAAGGGGGCGTTTGTGCTCACAGTCATCCACAGTTCCGCCGTGCCCAGGTGGTTCCGCAGCTGACACGTCATTGAGTGGCGATTCGGAGTGTTAGCGAGCCGTGGTGTTGGCTCGCTGTACTCGACACTAGCCCGCGGGGCGGGACCGGCCGGCGAGCGCGCCGTTCACGCCCTAGGATTCGAGAGATGTGCGAATGGCCGCTCCGGTTCTGGTGGTTTGGGTCGGATCCGCTCGATGGTCCGGTAGATAGTGGATCGGCCGACGCCGAAGAGTTCGGCCAGTTCGGCTTGGGTGTAATTTCCTGAGTCGTGCAACTCGAGCAGGTGCTTGGCCTGGTTCGGCTTCAGCTTGGGCTGCTTGCCGCGCAGCCTGCCCTTGGCCTTGGCTACCTTCATCCCTTCCCGGGTGCGGAGTCTGATCAGGTCGGATTCGAACTCCGCCACCATCGCCAACACGTTGAACAGCAGCCGTCCAACGGGGTCGGTCGGATCATGGGTTGAGCCGCCGAGGCTGAGTTTCACGTTGCGCTTCGTCAGCTCGTCCAAAATGTCTCGAGCGTCGGGCAGCGACCGAGCCAGCCGGTCCAGCTTGGTCACAACCAGCGTGTCACCAGCGCGGCAGGCGGCCAGGGCTAGTCGCAGACCAGGTCGGTCCCGGTTGGTGCCGGTTAGGCCGTGGTCGACGTAGATGCGATCATCACCGACACCAAGCGCGTGCAGACCGTTGCGCTGGGCGGTGAGATCTTGTTGCTCTGTTGATACGCGTGCGTATCCCACCAGTAGTTCGTTCATTCACCAGCGATGGGACTCACGGCCATGCCGGTCAAGTTCTCATCGCGAATGCCCGCAAGCGGGTCGTCCAACGGCGCACCGAAGGCGGATCCGCCCGGCGCACGAGCGAAAGGAAGCGGTCGACCTGTGGTCAAACTGGCCAGCGTGGGCCATGTTCAATACGGATAAACGCCTTAGAAGTGGGCTAATACCTCATAGATGTCGGCACTCTCCACTTGCATCGAGGGCGGTCTGGGTGCGGTGCGCACCGGCTCCAAAGCCGATCTCGCGGCATCTTCGCTTTCGAAGACCATTACATTCAACGTCGCGCCTGCCATGTCCGTCATCCAGAAGCCGGAGACGATCCCCGCTGCCTGCCGGGCGCGCGGCAGGACGTTCGCCTGGACGTGTTGTCCACTTGTGTTGATCTGATCAGCCTGTCCACTCTCCCGAACCACAACTGCGTACATCGCTTTCTCCTGTTCTGTACGTGACGTATTGGGGTGACACGGTAGCGAGAATCGCGCTGGGATTGGACCCCCACCCAGCTCGATCCGCGTCCATGTCAGGGCTGCGACTCGGCAACCGGTGAGGGGTCGGCTTGCGGATCTCGATCGTGTCGGAGATGTCCTGCACGACAAGGTCGGAAAATCCATTCGGCCACCTATCTCGTTGTAAATTTCTGAGTCTCGGTAGGGGGCGAGCAGGTTCCGAGTGATGAGATGTGGTCGGGCATCTCCCCTTGCCCTTGGTGGTAGAGGTGTACCGAGCGGGGACGGAAATGGTGGGCTCGATCTGTACCAGGACTCGGCCACAAGGTCAGCATTGCCGGTGTTCTCGACGTAGCCGCGGAGGGCGATGACCGGGACTCCATCCGGGGTGGCGTTTGAAGTCACCCGCGTCAACGATTTGGGCGTCAAGGTCGGTGTCAAGGATCTGGTCGTTAGCCCTCCAGAGCCTGCGACATCCGTTTCATCGAGGATATGAGAGAGCCCGCGGATCAGGCGTCGGCGGCCGAGACAACAAGGTCTGGACTGGGCGCGGCTGGAACCGACGGCGCTGATAGCGATCGGGTTACCCCTCTAGCTCTGGAATACGCAGCTGCCGCCCCGGGGCAGCGGAAAATGATGCAGGCCTGCTGGTAGGTCGCTGGGGCCGTCCGAACGGGGGACTCCGAAGCAGTCGGTGACGGCCTCGACCATGGCTGCTGAGGTCATATTCACCACCACGGTGTCGTTTCCTGTGGCGTTGGCGATCGTGGCCCGGCCGGGACGGACGTTGATCACGCTCTCTGAGGCATAGCTGATGGTCACCGAATGGTGGTCCTTGACTGAGGTGACCAATGGGTAGCCGAGATCGGGTCGCGGCGCCCACAGCTGCCCCCACAGAAGCACGTCACGGTTGGCGGCCCACCATGCCAGATAATGTCGCAGCATCGCCGTGTGATCATTCGGCAGTTGAGACACCAACATGCTGATCTGCGGGACTGAGAACGCAGTACACAGAAGCTGTTCTGCAGCATCCTCGGCCGGA
>Ga0307315_10000085_pt1 | contig 18464 bp, 19 predicted proteins | sample ER_DNA_355_FD_194497 | JGI IMG/M metagenome (GOLD analysis project Ga0307315, IMG submission 194497) | Bulk soil microbial communities from the East River watershed near Crested Butte, Colorado, United States - ER_DNA_355 | ecosystem: Environmental > Terrestrial > Soil > Floodplain | place... | reverse complement strand
GTGCTCTACCTCGCGGGAATGGTTGTTGGCATTGGGGGGAACGTACTCATCCAATCCATCCTTGGTGGACCGGATCACCTTTCGACGATTGCCGCAAACAGCATGCTGCTGGCCATGGGCGCGGTGTTCTGGTTGAGCACTGTCGCTGGCGACGCCGCTCACGGGATCTTGATGTTTCCGGTTCTCAAGCCACACAGTGAACGGGCGGCAGTGGGCTACCTCGTTGCCAGGATTATTGACGCCACCTTCATTGCCGTCATGGTTCTCTTGATACTTGTTCAAATACCGCTGGGTATGGAGTACCTGAACGCAGGATCATCCGATACGTCCAGCCTTCAAGCCCTGGGTGCTGTGTTCACACAGGCGAATCTTTACGCGTACGAAATCGCCATGAGCGCTGTTGGCGTAGCCGGTTTGATCCTCTGTTCCATGTTCTACAGGACACAGTTGGTTCCGCGACTGCTGGCTGTCTGGGGCCTCATTGGATACGCGATCCTGCTATTCGGGTCCATATTGCAAGTCCTCGGCTTCAATCTGAGTTCGATCCACGCAATCCCCGGCGGCCTATGGGAGCTGACTATTGGAGTGTGGTTGGTTGCCAAGGGATTCAGTTCCACACCCGTTCCCCCCGAGCCGTCCAGCTCATCAATGACACCGGAGTCGTCCCTCGTGGGCAGTGCAACAGTCTGATCCTCATCCAACGCGTCGGCGAGGCCGCGGTTGAACCACTGACATCATCACTAGCTGAAGGAGATCTCCTATGAGCTCAACCGCGAGCGCCTCACCGCGCCCGGCAGACGCGCCGCCAAGATGGAACGACCGGAAGGGCGCACCTACCGCGCCCACGGTGTCGCTGCCGCGTCTCTACTTACTGAGGCTCGGCTATCTCGTCATCGCCCTCGGACTCGCCCTGACGAAGTGGCCATTGATCATCAACCATGACGTGCCCTGGCCCCTGTTCGAAGGGGTCGAGACTTGCATGCTGGTGGCGTTGTCGCTGCTTTCGTTCCTCGGGCTTCGCTACCCGCTGCAGATGCTGCCCATACTGCTGTTCGAACTAGCGTGGAAGTTCATCTGGGTGACCGTCGTTGCTCTACCGCTGTGGATCGCCCACCAGATGGATCCGGCCACCTTGAGGGTGTTCTATTCCTGCTTCGTTGTCTTGATTGTGCTCGCCGTCATTCCCTGGCGTTATGTGGTTGCGCACTACGTGAGGAAGCCGGGAGATCCGTGGCGTCCGGATGGTACCCGCGCAGCCAGTGACCCCGAAGGAGCACGAACATCGAACACATCATGAGCGGGCCGATGGCCGGAAAGACAGTGTTGATCACCGGTGCCACGAGCGGCATCGGCCGGGCGACCGCCCTGGGTCTCGCCAGGATGGGGGCACATCTGGCGATCACCGGCCGAGACCGCGGACGCACCGAGGATGCGGCTCGCGAGATCCGCGCAGCCGGAGGCGGGGAGGTGGACGTGCTCGTCGCGGACCTGTCCTCCCAATCGGAGGTTCGGCGGCTGGCGGAGGAAGTCCTGCACAGCCTTTCTCGGATCGATGTGTTGATCAACAACGTCGGCGGGTATTGGGATACCCGGCATGTCACCGTAGATGGGCTCGAGCGCACCTTCGCCCTCAACCATCTCGCGCCGTTCCTGCTCACCAACCTGCTGCTAGACAAGCTCAAGCAGAGCGCGCCGGCCCGGGTGGTCATGGTCTCGTCCAACGCGCATGCCGCCGGGCGCATCGACTTCGGCGACCTCCAAGGCGAGCGGTCCTACTCCGGGGCACGGGCTTACAGCCAGTCCAAGCTCGCCAACATCTTGTTCAGTTACGAGCTGGCCAGGCGGCTCCCGACCACGTCCGTCACCGCAAACGCGCTACATCCTGGCCTTGTCAACACATCCTTCGGGGCTGAGGACCCCGCTGGCGTCCAGAAACTCCTCGTCCCCCTGCTGCGGCCTTTCATGAAGAGCCCGGCTCGTGGTGCCGCCACCTCCATACATCTGGCATCTGCCGCCGATCTCGAGCGTGTGACCGGCCGATACTTCGCCAACAGCAAACCCACAAGATCATCCAAGCCCAGCTACGACGAGGCAGCAGCGGCACGGCTCTGGCAGGTGAGCGGCGATCTGGTCGACCTGACTACGGCCGCGGATACCCCTTCACAGCCACCACGTCCACCCAAAATCTAAGGACCAACCAAATGAATCACGACACCCAGTCGCAGCGCACGGCCAGCCTCGTTGCAGGGCTCGCCCTCGCGTTGATGGCAGTCCTAGCCGCCTTCGGCAACTTCGTGGCCCTCCAGCCTCTCGTCACGCCGGGAGATGCGGTGAAAACCGCAATCGACATCTCTAATTCCGAGGCGATGTTCCGGTGGGGCATCGCCAGCCTGATCCTCGTCGCCGTGCTCGACATCATTGTGGCCGCCGCGCTGCTGAGACTGTTCGAGCCCGTGAACCGAAGCGTCTCGATCACGGCCGCATGGTTCAGAGTCGCCTACGCGGCCGTCTACCTGGTGGCCATCATCCAGCTTGTGGTGGCGCTCGGGCTGCTGGGCGATCCGGCCCAAGCGATGCGCGGACTCGATGCGTACAACACCATCTGGCTCGTTGGCTTGATCTTCTTCGGCGTCCATCTGCTGCTGATCGGCTATCTGGCGTATCGGTCCGGCTTCATGGCGAAAGTCTTCGGCATCCTGCTTGTCGTCGCGGGGCTCGGATACGTGGCAGATGGGTTCGTCACAGTGCTTGTCCCGGGTCCCTCGGTCGGCATCGGGCAGTTCACCTTTGTCGGTGAAGTCGCCCTCATGTTCTGGCTCCTCATCAGGGGGACTCGGAAGGATTTCAGCCGTGGTGAAGCCGACCGAGGTCACTACTTCGCTCCCGACTCTTTGGTTAGCACCCCGATCGACCGCCAGTAGTCGGCATCGTCGGCATTAAGGAGAGATCATGAATAGCACGTTGACCGCAGCACAACTCTCGACGCTGCGCAGGCGCACCTTCTTATGGTCGTGGCTGATCTGGACGGCCGGATTCCTGGCCTTCCCGATCGCCGGCGTCGCTGGACGTGCGGTCGCTGGTCGTGTCGACAGCCCAACCGCTGCTCTGGTGGCCGGCCTCGTTACGGGTGGCGTCATCGGCACCGGGCAGTGGTTGGTCAGCCGAGGCCGCCTCCGACCGCTGCCCTGGATCCTGGCTACTGCGCTGGGCATGGGTGTGGGCCTGCTGCTCGGCGCGACAATGGTCGGGTTCCGGACCTCGCTTGCCGACCTCGCTGTCATGGGTGCACTCACCGGTGCAATGCTTGGCGTCGCTCAGACTCTCGCACTACCGGATCAAACACGACGACGCTGGTGGTGGGCCGTCGCGATGCCGCTACTTTGGGCGCTCGGCTGGATCGTCACCACTCTCGCCGGGATCCCCGTTGCCGAGCAGTTCACCATATTCGGAGCAAGCGGGGCCGTCACCTTCTCTGCCCTTTCCGGGCTGTTGTTGCACGGGATCCTGCCCGTGCGCAGCGCCCCGGCCGGCACAGCTCGCATCGACGCCGCTGTCGTGGGCAACCGATGAGCCGGACCGCGCGTCACGTCATTTTCGGCACTGGCGCGATCGGCCTCGCCACCTCGGACGCTTTGCTCCGCCGCGGCGAGACCGTGCGGATGGTCAACCGCTCCGGCTCCGCCCCCGTACCCGATGAGGTCGAGGTCATCCGCGGCGACGCCGCCGACGCACGGTTCACCATCGACGTCACCGGCGGAGCCCAGGTCATCTACCAAACCCTCAATCCGCCCTACTCGCGTTGGGTGGAAGATTTCCCAGCCCTCCAAGCCGGTGTCCTTGCCGCCGCGCAAGCCCAGGGGGCCCGGCTTGTCAGTATGGAGAACGTCTATATGTATGGCCGCCCGGCTGGCCGGCCACTGACCGAGACCCGCGACTACGCCGCACACACCACGAAGGGGAAACTCCGAGCCCAGATGACCACCGAGCTGCTCGCCGCACACCAAGCTGGCAGAGTGGCGGTCGCGATCGGACGCGCCTCGGACTATTTCGGTCCGCGTGGCGGCGCGCAGTCCAACCTCGGCGACCGCCTGTTCCCTGCCGCTCTGGCCGGGAAGACCGCCAGCGTTCTCGGCGACCCGGACCAGCCACACACCTACACCTACATCCCCGACATCGGCGAAGGCCTCGCCGTGCTCGGCGAGCACCCCGACGCGCTCGGTCAGGTGTGGCATCTGCCCAATGACCCGGACACCCGAACCACCCGCCAACTGTGCGAACTAGCCTTCCAGCAGGCCGGTGCGTCGCGTGTCCGGCTCCGTCAGGTACCGCCCCTGCTCCTTCGACTAGCCGCGTTGACAAACCCCACCGTGCGCGAGTTGCTCGAGATGCAGTACCAGTTCGCAGAGCCGTTCATCGTCGATAGCAGCAAGATCGCGAACGCCCTCCATGTGGAAGCGACGCCGATCGAGCAGGCCATGGCTGAGACCCTCGCCGCCTACGATGGAAGGCCAGCACAAGCTCCTCGCTGACTTCACCTCCTGTGCAGCAAGGCGTATTGCTCGGCTGCATCAATGTCTCATCGAATTGAAGCCATCATGGCCACGACAACCCAGAACAGCGACCTCCAGCAACCCGGAAGGCAGTCCACGCCCGGTGGACGCATCGGGCCAATCGTCGCCGCGTCGTTGGCCACTGGACTCTTTGTTGCCCTGGCGCTGGTCGCCGCTCCGTTCATCGAGGCGAAAGAGAATGTGCTCATCGGTGTGGTCCTGCTGGCCTTTGCTCTCGGTTGGGCATTGTTGGCTGTGCTGTCGGTACGGTTCAGTGATCAACCTCAGCGGTGGGCGGCTGGGCCGGTGGTGTTCTTCACGGTGGCCGGCCTGATATCAATCCTCGCGTCGGACACCGTGAACAATGTGTTCCGCTGGGTGTGGCCGCCAGTACTGCTCGGGCTTGTTGTCTGGATGATCATTCGTGCCAGCAGGCAGCTGCACAGCCGGACCCGGCGGTGGCTGCTCTACCCGGTGCTCGCTGCGTTGACGCTCGCCTCGGTGGGTGCGGGCTACGAGACCGTACGGGAGTCGGTCGACGCGGCCGCCTATCCCGTGCCCGGCCAGCTCATCGACGTCGGCGGTCACAGGCTGCATCTGCACTGCACCGGCTCCGGCAGTCCCACAGTGGTGCTGGAGCCGGGCTTAGGAGAAGCCTCATCGGTGATGGGTTGGATCGCGCCAGCCGTAGCGCGCGACACCCGAGTCTGCGTGTATGACCGCGCTGGTCGAGGGTGGAGCGAGGCTGCCGACGGTCCCCAGGACGGCGCGCAGATTGCCGCCGACCTGCACACGTTGCTTGATCGTGCACACGTTCCCGGGCCCTACGTGCTTGCCGGTCACTCATTCGGCGGCCTCTACATCCTCACCTTCGCCGCCCAATATCCGGACCAGGTTGCCGGCATGGTGTTACTGGACTCCACCGCACCCGCATCCGCTCCTGGTCCGCCGGCCAAGGCCGGGTCCTACGACCTCCCCGGTCGCATCTCAGCGTTGCTGCCCGCGGTGGCTCACCTCGGTGCGGCCCGTTTGGTCGGTCAGTTCTCCTACGGCACTCTGCCCCCACGATCCCGCGACGAGGCGCGCGCCAGGAGCGCCACCGCCAGCGATGTTGAAAGCTTCCTCAACGAATTTCTTGAGGGATCGACAGCGGTGCGGCAGGCCGCGTCCCTTGTTGACTTTGCCGATAAGCCGCTCATCGTCGTCACAGCCGGCCGCGAACATGACGACGCATGGCTGGCGGCGCAGGACAAACTGGCTACCCTGTCCACCAACAGTCGGCACCGTATTGTGGCCGACGCCACGCACGCCTCGCTTCTCCTAGACGCAACTGATGCCACGGCCATGAACCAGGCAATTCGCGATGTCGTTGCGTCCGTACGGACCTCGCGACCGCTTCCCTCGCCCTGATCGGGCTCGAAAGAGCGACGTCCCCGATCGCTCGCCGCTCCATTGGACAAGTGCGGAGAGCAGCGTCCAGACGAGGTGGAGTTCGCCTCTCGTTGATACTTGCGGCTTCCATGCGTCACTGGACCCGTCAGAAGCGAGAGCGCTTCCATCGAACAGTCTTTCTATTTTTGTCAGCGGGTTTCCGTAGAGTCACTGGCATGTCAGCACTCCAGAGTGAACCGATGTCCTCGGACGCGTTGGTGGTGCGCCTCGACCAGATGCTGGCCGATCTCGCTGACGCAGTCGCCGACAACAGCACGACCAGCGATGCGGCTCGGGTTGATCGGATCGGCCGGTTGGAGAAGCTGCGGGCTGTCACTGCAGCATTACAGGCGGCCGAGTCGGTGCGGTTCGCCCAATCCCAAGTCGCTGAGCAGCTTGCTGCCGATGTGCACCCGGATGCCATTGGTCGTGGCATTGCCGAACAAATTGGGTTGGCCTGCCGCCTCTCCCCGGTGGTCGCCGGCCCGGCGATTGAATACGGCGCGGGCGTGGTGGTTCGAACTACCCGACACCTACGCTCAACTCAGTAGTGGGGAGTTGAGTGAACGGGTCGCCGAAACCATCGTGTCTGAAACCCGGCACCTTGACGCTGAGAAGCGCGGTGAGGTGGATCAGCAACTCAAAGCGGCTGGGGTCAGCAAGCTGGGGTTCAAGGCAGCAACCTTATGTGTCCGCAAGATCACCTTTCAGGCTGATCGGCGGGGTTATGTGCAGCGGGGCCGCACCGAACGTCAACATCGTCGGGTTGGGATGCAGCCAGCACCCGACACCATGGCAGGGCTCACCGGCTACCTGCCGGTGGAACAAGGAGTCGCCTGCTACGCCGCACTACGTCACCACGCCGACACTGCTGTTGCCACCGGGGACGGGCGGAGCAGGGATCAGATCATGGCCGACACCCTCGTGGAACGGCTCACCGGACAAACCCACGCCGCCGATGTCAACATTGAACTGCAGCTGCTGATGCCGCTGGACACCCTAATCAACCCCAACCCCAACAAGGACACTGCTGCGGTGATCCATGGGCAGGAGCCGCTGCCCGCTGAGCTGGCCCGGGAAATCCTGGCCAGCAGTCGGGGACGTAAATGGTGGCGCCGGCTCTTCACCGCACCCTCCACCACCTCAACCGGCTCTGGGCCGATTGTGGGTGGGGATTCGACCCGGCGACACTTCGACGGCTGGCTAGGCCAACTCATCCGACTCCGCGACCAAACCTGCACAGACCCCTACTGCGACGCACCCATCCGACACCTCGATCACATCATCCGCCACAGCGACGGCGGCCCCACCATCTTGGAGAACGGCCGCGGCACCTGTGAGCGCGGCAACCATGTGCGTGAAATGCCCGGCTGGCACATCAACCTCATCGACGCCGGCCTACTCGGCCAACCCCACACCATTCACATCACCACACCCACCGGCCACCACCACCTCAGCCGCGCCCCCGACCCACCATGAGCCGCGGGCGGTTCCAGCGGCGGCCCGCCTGCCGACCTGGCAGCCAGCGATCGCCCATCCAGAACAGGCAGGACACGAGAAACAGCAAGATCAGGATCGCTAGGCAGTACAGCGTCACCTCGCCGCGGCCGGTTTCTCCGAGATCAAGAAAGAAGTACGGATACCACCCGGTTATCCCGCCTACGACCAGGGTGTAGAGCAGCCACGCCACCGGCCAGATCAATCCCAACCCGACAACCCTTAGGCTGATCCGCCGCCGCCGGCCGAATACGAGCCAGCCCAGCACGACGAGGACCGGGACGATGATGTGGACCAGCGTGTCCGAGGCCCAGAGCAAACCGCGGAAGTGGTCGAGCGGATGCAACAAGAACCAGTGCACGAGTGCGGTGATCGTAATGCCGGTCAGCGCATTGAGCCGGGCCACGCACCAGCCCGGACCGTCTCGATCGGCGCTCCGGGCCAGAGTGAACGAGGTCGCCACCACGAGCAGGTTCGCTTGGGTGGTGAAGTAGCTGAAGAACCGCCATACCCGGACGGCGTGGGACGGCTCGACGGTACCGGGATCGTCCCAGACCCCGAGCCAATCCTGGACGAACTGCAAGCCCAGCGAGAAGGCCGCGATCACAAATGTCGCGCCGAAGCAGAGCCTGGCGACTCTGTCCTTGCTCACTGAAGGAAGATACGCCGCCGTGTGGATCGGTCGTCAGCTCATGCCTGCCCGAGCAAATGCGACGTCACCTTGCGGCCGCGGGTGCCTTGAGCTTGGGGGTGTTGCTGAACCACAGCCACATTGCCGGTGAGTCATAGCCGGTCGGATCCTTCGGGGACAGACCATCCTTCGTGGGGGTACGGAAGTGCCACCATGCGAACCCGACGCCGAGAATGATCATGCCCGCCGCCCCTAGCCAGCCGAACTCGCCGAGCAGATACCGGCTCCCCGTGAAAACCCGGTCCGCCTCGGCACCGGATGAGGAGAAGTACGACTGGACCAACCCGTTCCAGGAGCCGTGGGCCAGCACGCTCGGCCAGACCGACCGTGACCGCTCAGTGAGCACGCCCACGAACAATACGAAACCGAGCAAGGCCACCGAGAACGCCGGAATTCCACCGTTGAACCCGTACCACCCAGCGAAGATGAGCCCGGCGTGGTAGATCCACCAGATCCCGAAAATGATCGCGCTGCTCGCCACAAAGGTCAGACGACGGCGCATCAGCGGCCAAAGGAACCCGCGCCACCCAATCTCTTCACCGAACGCCGAGACGGAACCCAACAGGCTTCGCACCACAGCCATCAGCAGTAGTGCCCCCACCTGATCGCCGCGGAAGGTGACCGCGTCGGAGACTGGCGCGGCGATCATGGTGATCAGGAAGACCACCACTGCCGGCAGGAATGAAGCGAGCAGCCACCACGACGGCAGGCCGAACCGAATTAAGCCGGGACCGAAGACGCACGCCAAGATTGCACCGACTGTCGGCGCCAGCATGACGCCAAGCGAGACCTTGCTGAGCTCGGCCTCGCCGCCGTTCAGCTCCGGCCGCGTGACGATGAGAACCCCAAGGTAGAAGACGATCAGCCCGGCGAAGAACAACATGAGTCTGCGTTTGTCGCGGGCCGGATCGATCCGTCTGTTGATCATCTGACCGGCAGTGCCGTTCGTCGTATTGATCATCGTTGCTCCTCAGCTCCTTACGCCACGCCCACGACCACCTTCCCCCTGGCGTGGCCTTGTTCCAGATACGCGATCGCTGAGGGGATTTCGGCGAACGGATAGCGCCGGTCGATCTGGGGGCGCACTTTGCCGGCCTCAATCAGCTTCGAAAGGAACTCCAGATCCGTAGTGGCTACGTGTGCCGACACGATGGTGATGTCCTTGCGGCCGCGCAGCGAAACACCGATCAGCTTCGCCACGCTGGTGAACCCGACGACGGCTGCCTTGCGCCCTCGGCAAGCGCACGTCTGAGATCGCGTACCGATCGGTTCCCGATCGTGTCCAGGATGAGGTCGTAGCGCTGCCCGCTACGGACGAAGTCACTCGTCGTGTAGTCGACGACATGATCAGCGCCGAGCGAACGCACGAGGTCGAGGTTCCGGGTGCTTGTCACGCCGGTCACCTCGGAGCCGCATGACTTGGCGATCTGGACCGCGAAGGTGCCGATGCCGCCGGAAGCGCCATTGATCAGTACCATCTGCTCGGGCCCGATTTCTCCGTGGTGGCGAAGGCCCTGGAGTGCGGTTACCGCCGCCATGGGAACTGCAGCCGCTTCCTCAAACGACAGGTTTGCCGGCTTCAACGACATAACCTCAACTGGCACCGAAACGTATTCTGCAAAGCCGCCGGAACCGTGATCTAAGAGATTGGCGTAAACCTCGTCGCCGGGCTGCTTGAAATGGTGGACGCCGCTGCCCACCGCCTCGATTCGCCCGGCAATGTCGACGCCGAGGATCCTATGCTTCGGCCGCAGCAACCCCAGACTGGCGCGCGAAAAGAATGGCTTGGCGCGCATGGAACGCCAGTCCGCCGGATTGACCGATACTGCCAGCACCTTCACCAAGACTTCATCGGCGGCGGGGGCTGGCTTCTCGACCTCCGTGATCCGAAGCGTCTCAGGCGGCCCGTACTTTTCAATATGAACGCCTTCATCACTGGCGCTCCCTGTTTTTGGCTGGCGTCGGTTCAGTCTAATTGGCCTCATCCGGGAGACGGCGTGGCCGTCGCATACCCGGGCTAAAGTGTTTCAGTGCCCTAGCTGATGGCACATGATCATGACCGCGGCTTATCCCTTCGCGACATGCATGTCAGTCAGGTCGGTGCGATCTGAAGGGAGCGCGTCAACTATGACCTCCCCTCCGGTCGCGGAATCGCACAAGCGACGGCTGAAAAAGCGGCCTCTGGCATGGATTCGCCGAATTCTGCTGGGACTCGTCGTCTCGCTTGTCGCAATCGCCACCGCGGGTTTGATCTATCAGGCCGCGGCCCAGCAAATCGACGAACGGAACTTTCCACCACCCGGCCGACTCGTTGATATTAGTGGTTACAAGCTGCATATCAGTTGCATCGGCGATGGTAGTCCCACAGTGATTCTGGATGCCGCCGGCGGCAATTCGTCGGCGAGCTGGGGTCTGGTGCAGCCAGACCTTGCGCGCTCGACACGTGTCTGTGCCTACGACCGCGCGGGCATGGGGTGGAGTGAGCGCGGCCCATTGCCCCGTGATCTGAAGCAGCACGTGCGCGAAATGCACGCACTGCTTTCCGGAGCCGGGATCGAAGGACCATACGTCATGGTTGGTCATTCGTACGGGGGTCGCATTGCCCTCGTGTATGCGAAGGAGTACCCAAGCGAAGTCGTGGGTCTGGCTCTGATTGACCCCGGCAAACTCGATGAGGATGCGCGCTTTCCACCCGAGAATCGCGTGGATCTCGCGACCGAAAACCGTACGGTTACCGTTGCTCGCTGGCTGGCGCCGTTCGGCGTAGTGCGCCTGCTGTTGCCGCAGACCGATTACGCCGACCTACCTGTACGAGAAAGGGCCGCCAACGATGCATTCAATGTGACTACCAAATTCTTTCGAACCGTCCGCGACCAATATCGCGCCCTGCCGCAAACATATGTGCAGCAGCGCGAGGTTACGGACTTGGGATCAATGCCGCTGATCGTGATGAGCGCCTCGGCCCCCGACGACCCAACGCGCCGCGTCTGGACCGAGATGAATGGAGAGCTCTCGAGACTTTCAAGGGTTGGCGCTCATCGTGTCGTACACGGAGCGACCCATGCCCAGCTGCTGTACAAGCTCGAATATGCCCGGATGACGATCGATGCGGTCCGGGAGGTCATGGACGCAGCACGTGATCGACAACATAGGTAAGGGATTCCTGAAGCCTGGCGCTGAAACCAACTGACGCGATCGAGGCAGGCTATTGAGGTCGTCGCCATCCTCGATCGATACCGCGGCACCTCAGTCGCGTGCGCGAAGCCTCGCGGCGAGACTCCGCCGCGAGCCTGAGCCCGGCCGGCCGAACGCTCGAGCTCGGCGGCGACTTCCTCGCCAGGTCCCGGTGTCGCTCGCGCCCGGTGCCAGGCGCGCCGGTCCGGGTCTGTCTCTGGGTCGGTTGCTTCGGCGAGGGCGCGATGGACGCGGTGGCGGTCCTCGGCGGCGGCCGAGCGGTAGGCGGCGGATCGGACGAGTGGATGCGCGAACTCGACGCGCCCACCTATTCCGAGCAGACCCGCGTCCGCTGCCGGATCCGCCGCAGCCATGTCGACGCCGAGCGTCTCGGCGGCACGGTGGAGCAGCAAAGGGTCGCCTAGCGGCTCTGCGGCCGCGGCGAGGACGAGCAGTTGCGTCTCGGAGGGAAGTACGCGGAGGCGCCGGACGTAGCTCTGTTCGATCTTGCTGACCACCGGTTGGCTGTCGGGCAGCCCGCACCCGCCAGCGAGATCTGCGGCCCTCCAGCTGCGCGGAAACTCAAGGAGCGCAAGGGGATTGCCGTGGCTCTCGGTGACGATCTGGTCACAGACCGCCGCATCGAGTGGGCCGTACACGTTCTCCAGCAGCAGCGCGCGCGCATCGCTGTCGCCGAGCCCGTGGACAGACAACTCAGGCAGCCCGGCGAGAACCTCCTCACCCATGCCGGTGCGTGTTGCGCACACAAGCGCGATCCGCTCAGCGAGTAGCCGGCGGGCGACGAAACCGAGAATCTGCGCCGAGGCGCGGTCCAGCCACTGCGCGTCATCGACAACGCAGACGAGCGGTTGCTCCTCGGCGATCTCAGCGAGCAGCGTCAGCGCGGCGAGCCCCACCAGAAACCGGTCGGGTGCGGGACCGGTGCTCAGGCCGAACACCGTCGCGAGCGCTTCCCGCTGCGGGATGGGCAGCCGATCGAGGCGATCCAGCATCGGTCCGCACAGTTGATGCAGGCCGCTGTAGGCCAGCTCCATCTCCGACTCGACGCCAACGGCCCTCGCGACGTACCACCCGGAGACACGCTCCGACAGATAGCTCAGTAGCGCACTCTTGCCGACGCCCGCCTCCCCCCGCAGGACGGCAACTCCACTACGACCGGAGAGCGCATCGGTCAGAAGCCGGTCGAGCGCCTCGCACTCACTTCGACGTCCGAGGAGCCTCGAACGCTGAACCCGACCCTGGCTCATCGGCGGCCTCCAGGCGCCGACCCTTTGGATGACCCCGAATAGCCGGTACCAAAGACGATCGTACGGCTCGCTGGATACGTCGACCAGGGCACGTACCAGGGAGTCCCACGGGTGCGACGCAGCCGTCGAAGCGCGAGGGTAGGTTCCTGACACAACCAAGGGAGGTATGAGCATGACGGACGTCAGCAGCAGCGAGGCGAGCGGGATTGCGAGCGTCAAGGACGCCGACTTGAAGCTCGAGGTGGTCGTCATCCCCGTCTCGGAGGTCGACCGCGCGAAGGATTTCTACGAGAGCCTCGGGTGGCGGCTTGACGCCGACTTCCCGTTCGATAACGGCTTCCGGGTCGTCCAGTTCACGTCGCCCGGCTCGGGGTGCTCGATCCAATTCGGGACGAAGATCACGTCGGCCGCACCCGGCTCGGCCCAGGGCCTGTACTTGATCGTCTCCGACATTGAGGCTGCGCGCGACGAGCTAGCCGCACGCGGTGTCGAGGTCAGCGAGGTGTTTTATCCCGGGACGCCGGGCGCTCAATTCCAGCCCGACGACACGAACGGTCGCGTCAACGGCCCTGCGCCGGATCACGCCAGCTACAGCTCCTTTGCCACGTTCAGCGACCCGGACGGCAACGGCTGGCTGCTGCAGGAGATCACCACACGGCTGCCCGGCCGGATCGAGGCCGCTGAGACGGCGTTCGCATCCACGGCCGACTTGGCGAGCGCGCTTCGGCGTGCGGCGGCGGCGCATGGCGAGCACGAGAAGCGCATCGGACAGGCAGACGAGAACTGGCCCGACTGGTACGCGGCGTACATGGTCGCGGAGCAGGCCGGGACGGAGCTGCCGACGTGACCGACTACGACGTGATCGTCGTCGGCGGCGGATCGCCGGGCGAGCACTGCGCGGGCGCGCTCGCCGAAGGCGGCCTGCGTGTCGCGCTGGTCGAGCGCGAACTCATCGGCGGCGAGTGCTCGTACGGGGCCTGCATTCCGTCCAAAACGCTGCTGCGCCCCGGCGAGGCTGCGCACGCCGCAAACGAGGCGGCCGCATTGGCGAAGGTCGACGTCGACGCCGCGCTTGCGTGGCGGGACTTCATGGTTTCGAACTACTCGGATGCCGGCCAGGAGCGCTGGCTGGCTGACACCGGCATCGACCTGTTTCGTGGCACTGGCCGTCTGGCTGGCCCTGGTGTCGTCGAAGTGGACGGCGTCCGCCATACCGCCGACCATGTCGTCCTGGCGAACGGTGCGGATCCGGTCATCCCGCCGATCCCGGGCCTGCGCGGGCTCGAGGGATCTGGACGAACCGGGAGGTGACCGGGATGACGGCCGTGCCGCGCCGGATGCTCGTCCTCGGCGGAGGGCCGGTCGGCGTCGAGATGGCGCAGGCGGTCCGTCGCTTCGGCGGCGAAGTCGCGCTCATCGAGGGCGCTCCGAACCTGCTCCCGCGCGAGTCCGGGCCGCTCGGCGAGGCACTCGCCGAGGTGCTGCGCCGCGACGGCATCGAACTCTTCCTCGGTGTCAGGGCGGCCGCAGCGCGAAGCGAAAATGGCGAGTACGTCCTCGACCTCGGTGCCGGCGGCGAGTTGCGCGGAGATCGGCTGCTGGTCGCCACGGGCCGACGGCCGCGCGTCGACAACATCGGCCTCGAGACGGTCGGCGTGAATGCCGACGGACGAGGCGTCCGGTCGATTCGCGGCTTCGAGCGAGCGAGCGGTTATGGGCGGTCGGCGACATCACCGGCATCTGGCCGCTGACCCACGTCGGTAAGTACCAAGGCGAGGTCGTTGCTTCGAATATCCTCGGCGAGCCGCGAGAGGCTGACTACGACGCTGTCCCGCGGGTCGTCTTCACCGACCCGCAGGCGGCCGCCGCGGGCGCGACCGACGGCCGCTTCAGCGGGACAGCACGCCTGTCGGAGCTCGCGAAGACCGAGACGTACACACGCGCGTACGCCGAGAGCAACGGGTTCCTGACCCTGCTTGCCGACGGCAAGCGTCTGACCGGTGCGTACGCGCTCGGACCCGAGGCTGGCGAGTGGCTTCAGCAGGCGACGCTGGCGATTCGCGCCCGCGTATCGATCGAGGTTCTGCGTGACACGATCCAGCCGTTCCCGACCTTCTCCGAGATCTACGTCGAGGCACTCAAGTCGCTGCGCGCGGAAATCGACAGCGCGCGGGAGCCGGCGGCGATGAGCGCGAGATGAGCGTCATCTCGCTCATCGCAGGACCGTTCGTTGCGGACGACCGTGCCGCTCAACCCTGGGAGGAATCATGGTGACCTCGCCCACCCTTTCGCCAGCGCAACGCGAACAGGAGCTGCTCGGGCAAACCGTCGTCGTGATAGGCGGCAGCGCCGGCATCGGTCTCGAAACGGCCCGGCTCGCCCGTACTGGGGGAGCCGACGTGATCATCACGGCGCGCAACCCGGACCGCCTGCACCGCGCCGGCCTCGAGCTCCGCGCCAGCATTGCTGCCTTCGATGCCATCGACTTCGACCGGCTCAAGAGGTTCTTCGACGAGCTGCCCACACCGATCGACCATGTGCTGGTTACCGGCCCCGGTCCTTACTATGCGCCGTTCGCCGAGTTCGACATCGACGAGCTACGCCGCGACGTCGATGCTCATCTCCTGCTGCCGCTGGAGGTCGCTCGGAACGCGATGGGCAAGGTTCGGCCGGGAGGGACACTGCTTTTCATGGGCGGCACCGGCGGCCGCCGCACGGCGCCGGGCTTCTATTTCCTGTCGGCGCTCACAGCCGCGCTTCCCGCCCTGACGAAGAACCTCGCACTCGAACTCGCGCCGGTCCGCGTGAACCTGATCGCGGCCGGATTTGTCGATACACCGTTGTCGGCGACGCTCCTCGGCGACCAGCTGGACGTGCGCCGCGAACAGCTCCGTACCACGCTGCCGATCGGCCGCGTCGTCGGGCCGGCTGACATCGCCGCACTAGCGATCCACATCATGACCAACTCGGCGCTCACCGGCGCGATCTTCGACATCGACGGTGGTCAGCAGCTCGTCGGAACCTGAGGCGGGAAGGAGAAGTCATGGACTCGCTTCTTCCGCACTACTGGGCCGCCGCGCTGTGCGCATCGGGAATTCCGATGACGTCGTGGGGCTCGCCCGCCCCTCCGCCCAGAGAACTGGCCGCCGCGTACGCCGACAGGACCACCGTTACCGGCAGCTCGACCTCCACCGGCACGTGGGACGATATGGGCCGGGGGCGGTTAGGCAGGACATCCAGCGACAGGGAAGGGCATTGTCATGACAGCACATTGGCCCATGCCCGCAGGGCTGCACACGGCCTCGATGCGGTTGCCCGTAGAGGGTCAGCTGCCTTCTTTTGACGGCGCCACGGGATGGCTCAATTCGCCACCGCTGGCGGAGCGCGACCTACGCGGGAAGGTGGTCCTGGTCAACTTCTGGACCTACACCTGCATCAACTGGCTACGCCAGCTTCCCTATGTCCGCGCCTGGGCCGAGAAATACTCCGGGCAAGGGCTGGCGGTGATCGGTGTGCACACACCCGAGTTCTCGTTCGAGCACGATGGCGACAACGTCCGCTGGGCGGTGCAGGACATGCGTGTCGGTTACCCGGTCGCGATCGATAGCGACTACGCGGTATGGCGCGCCTTCGACAACCACTACTGGCCCGCTCTGTATTTCGTCGACACGCAAGGGCGTATCCGGCATCACCACTTTGGGGAAGGCGAATACCAGCGGTCGGAAATGATCATTCAGCAGCTGCTGGTCGAGGCAGGATTCGGGACCAGCCACGACATGGTTTCGGTCGACGCCCGTGGCGTGGAAGCCCCGGCCGATTGGGCCACCCTGAGATCACCGGAGAACTACACGGGCTACGGGCGCACCGAAAACTTCGCATCTCCCGGCGGCGTCCTACCGGACAAGCCTGGCTCGTACACCATCCCGGCCAAATTGAGGCTCAACCATTGGGCTCTGTCAGGTGACTGGACGATGGAGCAAGAGGCCACCAGGCTGAACACGGCCAACGGGCAGCTCGCCTACCGCTTTCACGCCCGTGACCTCAACCTCGTCATGGGGCCAGCAGCCTCAGGAACCTCCGCACGGTTCCACGTCCTCCTCGACGGGAACCCGCCAAGAGCGGCGCAGGGGATTGACGTTGATGGGGACGGGGACGGCGCGGTTGTCGAACAGCGGGTCTACCAGCTCATCCGCCAGCATGGTCCCGTCACGGAGCACACCTTCGAGATCACGTTCCTCGACCCCGATGTTGAGGCTTATGTGTTTACCTTCGGCTAGTGCGGCGGGCAGCAGCGCGACAGAACTGGCGTGCGCTTGACAGCGAACTCGAACGTTCGGCGGCGTCGTCGCGGCGATCGGGCTCGTCGTCGCCGGCGCGGCCTCGCTGACCCTGCGCAGCCGCACCTGACGAAGACGAGGTCTCAAGCCGCAGACAAGAACTCTGTGACGAGTTCCGCGAACTGTCGGGGGTACTGGAACAGGAACCCGTGGACGGCGTCGGGATAGATCCGCAGCCGCGCGTTGGGCAGGTGGTCGGCGAGGATCTGCGAGTTGATGGTCGGCATCATCATGTCGTTGTCGCCGTTGGCGACGAGGGTGGCGTGTGTGATCCCGGCAAGCCGGTTGAGCTGGGTCGGGTCTGGGATGCTGGGGCGCTAGAGGACGTGGGACTCCTTCTTGCCTCCTTGCGAGTGGATGATCTCCGCGAATGGGCGAGGGTCGGCGACCGCTTGTGTCATGGCCAGTTGCCCGTGATCGAGTCGAGGATGGTGGAGGCGTACTCCGCCGGCGCCTCCTCCCAGACGAAGTGCCCGGCATCGATGATCGCGAGGCGGCTGGTCGGCAGCCGCTCGTCGAGAAACTCAGCGTTGGCGAGTGGCACAACGCGGTCGTTGCGGCCGTTGATGATCGTAACCGGGGTCGCGATCTGCGGCAGCAGCTCGGCAAGCGCGGCCAGCTCTTCGGGGTACCTGCGGACATAGCGCATCGACTCGGCGAAGCGGTCGCCGTCGTAGCAGGCGAGGTAGTCCGCGCGAATGTCTTCGGGTACCCCGCCGTCGATCGTGTCTACCGCCGCGCTGACGATCGCGCGCGGGTCCATCTTGCGGTACTTGTCGAGGTCGGGGTCGAGCACCCACGCCTCCAACGGCTCACCGAGCTGGAGCGGAACCGCATCTCCACCGGTGCCCACGATCACGCCCGCGATCCGCTCCGGATGTGCCGCCGCCGCGAACAGGGCGGCCGAGGTTCCCACGTCAGGCGCGACGATGTGAGGCGTGCCCCGATCCGCCTCGGCAATGAGTTGGGCCAGGAACCCGCCCATCGCACGCGGAGACAGGAGGTCTTCCCGGCGTTCGGATGCTCCGAAACCCGGAAGGTCCACGGCGAAGAGTCGGGCGTGCTCGGCAAGCGTGGCCCACGCCGGTGCGAACGTACAGGCTCTCCGGCCAGGGGCTGGTCAGCAGCACCACCGGCTCCTGCGAGCCACCGCTCTCGGCATACCGGATCCTCAGTCCGTCGATCGTCCGGAATTGCAGCTTGATTGATGTGGTCAGCGAGGTGTTCATCGAAACTCCCTTTCTGACGTCGTGTTGATGCGCTCAAGACGTTGGATTTGGTCGTGAGGCGGTTCGCGTAGGTCCTGAACGCAAACAGCGATCCCTGCTCGATGCGGACGAATAGGTTGTGATCCTCACCCACGTTCCACGGTCCGAGCTCTGTGTTCCGTCGGTGTCCATGAAGGTGACCAATACCGTGCTTCCCTCCGCCTGCTCGGGGGTCTACTTCATTTCGGCCGTTCTCGCGCCGTAGTTCCGGGCTTCGATGGCCTTGACTGTGTTTGCAAACGCCTTTC
>Ga0307315_10000060_pt1 | contig 22765 bp, 18 predicted proteins | sample ER_DNA_355_FD_194497 | JGI IMG/M metagenome (GOLD analysis project Ga0307315, IMG submission 194497) | Bulk soil microbial communities from the East River watershed near Crested Butte, Colorado, United States - ER_DNA_355 | ecosystem: Environmental > Terrestrial > Soil > Floodplain | place... | reverse complement strand
GGCCAGCAGCTTTTCCTTCGCTTGGGCGTTGACCCGGAATTCGGTGTTCTGCTCCGATTGCGTCGCCTGCTTGGCCATGAAGAACCGATCTTGGGCTTCGCGGAATCGTTTCCACAGCAGTTCATCGACATCGCGCGGCGCCGGACCGGCTGCCTTCCAGCGCCCCATCAGATCCCGGAAGGCACCCGTCGTCGGGCCCCAGTCAGTCGATCCAGCCAACGCCTCCGCCTCGGTGACAAGCTTTTCCTTGATCACCCGTGCCGCCTCGCGCTGCTCGTTCTGCTGCGCAAACTGAGCTTTGCGGCGCCGCGTGTAAGTGGTACGCGCGCTGGAGAACCGGTGCCAGAGTGCGTCGTCGGTGGCACGATCGAGTCGCGGCAGCGACTTCCACTCCTCGAGCAGCACACGAAAACGGTTGACTCCGCCGCGCCAATCATTGCCGGCGGCAAGGCGCTCGGCCTCCAGGACGAACCTCTCCTTTGCAGCCCGCGTCTCCTCATGCTGCCGGGCTCGTTCGGCTTTGCGAGCGGCCCGCTGCTTGGCGATCACCGGCGACAGGGCTTCTAACCGAGCCTGCAGCCCATCGAGATCCCCGACGGCACGGGCGTCGGCAACGGCGGCGCGCACCTTGCTGATCGAGGCCACGGCGTCATCGGGCGACAGTGCCCCGGTCGCGATCCGCCGCTCGAGAAGCGAGACCTCAAGCTCCAGCGCGTCAAACCTGCGAGTGAAGAAGCCAAGGGCCTCGGCAGCGGGTACATCAGGCACCTGCCCGACGACGCGTTCCCCAGCCGACGTGCGAACGTACACCGTGCCATCGCTATCGACTCGTCCGAAGGCGGCCGGGCCGGCGGCTTCAGGCCCAGCTTGTTCGGTCATAGCTCCATCCTGCCCGAAGTCTCGAATAGTCTCGAACGTGTGCTCCTAGCCTCATTTCCTGCTGGGCCTTGGCAAACCAACTGTTACCTGGTGGCCCCGAGGCCTGGCGCCGAGTGCGTGATCATCGATCCGGGAATGGATGCGGTAGCCGGTGTCGCTGAGTTGGTACGGGAGCACCGGCTGAAACCCGTAGCCATGATGCTCACTCATGGGCACCTTGATCACATGTTCTCCGTCACGCCTTTGTGCCGGTCCTACGACTCAACGTGCTGGATTCATCCCGAGGACCGCGTGCTGCTGACGGACCCGCTGCGAGCCATGGGGGCCGACGTTCGGCTCATGCTGCAGCGTTTGACAGGCTCGACAGTCTTCGCCGAGCCGGAGGAGGTCCGGGAGCTGTCTGATGGAGCCGACGTGGCGGTCGCGGGCCTCACCTTCCACGTGTTGCACGCCCCCGGGCATACGCCGGGCTCGGCCATGTTCACGATCCCCTACCAGGCAAGCGCCGGGATCGATTCGGTGGTCTTCTCAGGCGACGTCTTGTTTGCTGGCTCGATCGGCAGAACTGACTTGCCAGGCGGAAACCTGGCCGACATGCTGAAGAGCCTGCGTACGAAGGTGCTGTCGTTGCCGGACACGGTCGCCGTGCTTCCAGGACACGGACCGCAGACGACCATGGCCCGCGAGCGAGTCGGCAACCCGTACCTGCAGAACCTCGCAGAACTGTCCAAGGAGTAGCGCGTGAGTCGCCCCAAGCCGCTGTCGGGCTTCCCGGAGTACACACCGGAAGGCCGGATCGTCGAACAGTTTGTACTCGACCGGCTCCGCCAAACCTTTGAACTGCACGGTTTCGCTTCGATCGAGACCCGGGCAGTCGAACCGTTGGATCGCCTGGCCAAGCAAGGTGAGATCGACAAGGAGGTGTATACGGTCCGGCGGCTGCATGGCGATCCGGACGAACCAGCTGATCTTGGTTTGCGTTTCGACCTAACTGTGCCGTTTGCCCGCTACGTGCTCGAGAACGCTCACCAGCTTGCCTTTCCTTTCCGGCGCTACCAGATCCAGAAGGTCTGGCGAGGTGAGCGCCCGCAGGAGGGCCGATATCGCGAGTTCACCCAGGCTGACGTGGACATTGTGAACGCCGAGACGCTCGCAGCACATCATGATGTGGAGCTGCCGCTGGTCACTCTGGCCGCGCTTGAGCGACTCCATGTTGATCTTGGTCTGCCGCCAGTGCTGATGCGGGTGAACAATCGCAGGCTTGCCCAGGGCTTCTATCTCGGTTTGGACATTGCCGATCCGGCCGCGGTGCTGCGGCAGGTCGACAAGATCGACAAGATCGGGCCTGACCGGGTGGTCCAGCAGTTGATCAACGATGTCAAGATCACCGAGAGCCAGGCCCGAAGCTGCGTGCAGTTGGCCGAGATCCGCTCCGCCGATGCCTCCTTTGTCGCCGAGGTGCGTCGGCTGGGGGTCAAGCATGATCAGCTCGACGAGGGACTCGAATTGTTGAGCGAGGTGGTGACTACCGCCGCGCGCTACGTGCCTGGCCGAATGATCGCCGATCTCAGGGTGGCACGCGGACTGGACTACTACACCGGCACCGTGTATGAGACCGAGCTCGTCGGGTTTGAGTCCTGGGGATCGATCGCCTCCGGGGGGCGTTACGACTCGCTGGCCAGTGATGGCCGGATCACCTATCCGGGTGTCGGGCTCTCGATCGGGGTGACCCGGCTATTGGCTCCGCTGTTGGCCAAGGGAATGCTGCGGGCGTCCCGGCCGGTTCCGACAGCCGTGCTGGTCGCTGTCGACACCGAGCAGACCCGCGCTACGGCGATCGAGGTCGCTGAGCAGCTGCGCGCCCGCGGGATCTCCACAGAAGTGGCGCCCCGGGCGGACAGATACGGCCGTCAGATCCGCTATGCCGACCGCCGCGGTATCCCCTACGTGTGGTTCGGCGGGACTGTTGCCGGGGAAGTCAAAGACATCCGGACAGGCAAGCAGGTCGCCGCAGACCCATCGTCGTGGATGCCGAGCGCGGCAGACCTGGAACCGTCAGTCGTCGCTGCTACGCCATCGAGCTAAGACTGCGGACTGCCCGATCGATCCGGTTCCAGGCGCGGTGACTCAGCTTGCGCGACCTCGATCGGCCTCTCGGCCCACCGTTGAGATCGTTGTAGGCGATGTGCAGCTCTCTGCCGAGGTCGGTAACGGTGCGCCTCATCTCGTACAACTCTTCGGGCGAGAAGCCCATCAGGGTACGCACCGGTGGTGGAAACTCGGTCGCCGCGAGCCGATCATCAAACGCGCTGGTGTGCCGTCCCTCTTCATAAATATGGGTCAGCCGGTGCTCCTCGAGGAACGCGGCGAACACGTCCCAGCGATCAGGATGGGCCTTGTTCAGCGCATGCCAGTCGCTCTCGGCGTAAAGGCTAATGGCGTCAGCGTCGGCCTCAATGCTGGTAATGGTGCGATGCGGAATCTCGTGGTATTCCGCGAGCTCGAGAGTGCGCGAGTCGTGGGCGAGCAGCAAAGCCGGAGTTCCGGCTAGCAGCGCCGCGATGTTGCCGTGAATGCGGGTGCCGAAGGAGAAGTCGTACTGCGACAGGTGCTCGAACCAGGTCTTCGGATCCAGGAAGAACCGAACGCGGTCGGATCGGATCAATGGGTGATCGAGTGTGATCGGCGCTCCTGCGGCAGCCATGGCACTCATCTTCTTGCCCTTGGTGTAGCTGCCGTACAGCATCAGCTCGAGGGTCTGAAGGTTCTGGCCCATGTACACCAGGCGCGGGAAGTGTTCCGCGGCGTACAGGGAAATCGGGCCCATCTGTGGCACATACGGCGACACATTGAAGGCGATGGGGGAGCCGAAGGTGAGCGAGTCGACCTTCTTCTCCACATGAAGGTCGGGCCCGTACATGAACATCGACGGACAACCGATCACCTTGACGTGCTCATCGCCGAAACCAAGCGACTTCAGATAGTCGCGGGTCTGCTCACCACGCACCCCGATTGAGGGTGAGCGATTCAGTACCGCACGTACGAATCGCGTAGTCGCCGGCTTGACACGGTCGGCACCTTTGTAGGCACCCTTCAGTGAAGCCTGCGAGCCGACGCCCAGCACGGTCACCGGGATGGTCAGTTGCTCGATCAGGTTACTGAGCGCGTCCAGCGTCTCAAGGTAGGTGGACCGGAACGCGTTGGCGAGCGGAATCACGACGTGATCGAATCGGGAGTTGATGACGCGGGGGTGACTCCTGGCCAGCCCTGACGTCTCCAGGCCATTGTCAGATGTCGACAGCAACCGATACACCGCCTGGCTGAAGACCAGGTTGCCAGTGTTGTTGCCGATGAGGTTCTGCCGGTACGTGGTATCGGCATCCGCCGCCGTGAACGGACTCTTGTGCGCACGGATCAGAATTTGAGGCATTAGGGGGCATCCTCGCGTCTGGGTGGAGCCTGCGTTCGGGAGTCTAGGTCACCGTTCGGCCCGCCGGGCCGAAAACGGCAAAGTGGCCCGGCGAGTCGCGACTACGACCTCGGGCGGCCCTGATATGGGCGCTTCTGGCGCATGTCACGCCAGCAGCGCTCGGGTTTGTCAGGTGGTCCGGTTAGTGTCCCTGCATCGTGACACAGATAACTCGACGAGATGTCCTGCGCAGCCGATTGGCGACCCAGCGATTGCAGGGTGCGGGTCTGCCGCGTGCAGCAGATGTCGTGCGGTTGCTCGGCTGTGTGCAGTCGCAGGAATACGCCCATGCTCTGTGGTCATTGGGAATGCGCACCGCCAGGCTCACGGTTACCGACGCGCAGGGCGAGTTCGATCGCGGAGACTTCCTCCGGACGCACATCCTGCGGCCAACGTGGCATTTCGTGGCTGCTGAGGACGTCCGCTGGATCTTGAAGGTCACGGCGCCGCGGATTCAGAAGCTCAACCAGACGATCTACCGGCAGGAGAGTCTCGATCCGACTACTCTGGAGCGCGGCCTCGCACTGATCGTCGAGGAACTCAAGGACGGGCGGTATCGGACGCGGGCCGAGCTCGGCCACGCGTTGGCCGATCGGCGCCTGGCCAGTGAGCGCCTGGGGTTGGCCTACATTGTCATGAACGCCGAGCTCGAAGGCGTCATCTGCAGCGGGCCGATGCGCAGTGCGCAGCAGACCTACGCACTGCTGGATGAGCGGGTGCCACGCTCGGCAGACACGAGCACAAAAACCGGAGATATCGCCGAACTCGCACGCCGGTTCTTCCTGGGTCACGGTCCGGCAACCATCCACGACCTGGCCCGCTGGTCCTCCCTTACGGTCGGCCAATGTCGCGAGGCCGTGGAGGCGATCAAAGACCGGCTCGACAGTGTCACTGTCGAGGCAGTCGAGCTGTGGTTCGACCCGGATGCGCCACAGGTGGGTCCGTCGCCGAAGGCTCTGCTGCTACCGCTGTACGACGAGCTGACCCTGAGCTATCCGATGATCAACTTTCCGCAAGCGAACGGCCATCCGCATGCACCGGGCCAGGACCTGTTCGTAGGCTCCGTGATCATCGCAGAGACGAATGTCGGTACCTGGCGGCGTACCGTCCAGGGTCAGAAAATGATCATGGAGATTGCGCTGGCTCCCGGCGTAGTGGCACGTTCGCGGGTGCTGGTGGAGGCCGCGGCCGCTGACCTGGCAGCCTTTGCTGGAAAGGAGTTGGAGCTGACGATCGGGAGCTGAGCTTCTCTGCGAGCGTCGGTAGGCGCCCGCTGGTGACCGGAGGAACGATAGAGCGAAACACGCCCGTGAGCGGAGCGAGCAAATTCACTACCGTCGTATCGCGAAGAGCGACGACGGCACCAGCTTCCCGGGGCGCCGCGCGAGCAGAGACAAAAAAGGGGGAGCCGATAGGGTGACGTCCTATTCAGGCGAGGAGGAGTTCGTGACTGTGCGGTCGTCCGGCCATACCGTTTTGGCCTCGGCGGACAGCGACGTCTATGCCTCGCTTCGCAAGCGTCCCAGCTCGCGCGCGGAGCGATACGCAATGGGCCGGGCGTTGCGGCGCGAGGTGCCGCGCAAGAGCCTGGCCGGTTGGCGGGCATCGCCTGATCGTCCCGACCCGGTCCAGTTGATCATGGAGTCGCACCAGGGTCGCCTCGAGTGGCTGATTCCGGTCCGGGTGGCCCGCATGGTGATTTCGCCGTACGGGTTCCTGCGCGGTACGGCGATCGTGATGGCCGAAGACGTGGCCCGGCTCCCGGCGACTGGTATCACCCCTGTTGTCTGTGGAGACTCGCATCTGGGCAACTTCGGCTTTTACGCCTCCCCCGAGGGCGAACTGGTCATCGACCTGAACGACTTCGATGAAGCCCATCCAGGCAGCTGGGAGTGGGACCTGCGCAGGCTGGTCGCCAGCATCTGGGTGGCCGGCCGGGAGAATGGCTCGTCGGAGGATCAGTGCCGCTCGTCTGTCCAGGCGTGTGTGGCGGCGTACCGCAGTGAGGTCCGATTCCTGGCTGACCAGCCGCTGCTGATGCGCAGCTACAACCGTCTTGACGTCAGCCGGCTTCACGAGACGGCCACCGAGAAGTCGCTTCGCGATGAGATTGAGCGGTCCGCCAAGCGTGCGCGCTCGCGGACCAGCGACCGAGCCCTGCCGCGTTTTACTGCGGAGCGCGACGGCCAGCGGCACATTATCGAAGATCCGCCGTTGATCACTCGGCTGAGCGATCAGGAGTATGAGGCGGTCGCTGAGGCGCTGGACGACTACCTTCGCACCTTGGCGCCGCACTGGCAGCGTGCGCTCGGTGGCTACACGCTCATCGATGTAGTGCACAAGGTCGTTGGCGTCGGCAGTGTGGGTTTGCGGGCTTACGTGGCGCTGCTGGAGGGGAGCAGTCCGGAGGACGTGGTCTTTCTGCAGCTCAAGCAGGCGCGTCGCTCGGTGCTGGCGAAATATGTACACGGCGATTCCGCGTGGCATGCCCATCAGGGTCAGCGCGTCGTGGAGTACCAGCAGGCGCTGCAGACCGTTAGCGACCCGCTGCTCGGCTGGACCACGATCGACGGGCTGCAGTACTACGTACGGCAATTTCGCAATATGAAGGGGACCATTCCGTTGGACGCGATCGATGCGGCAGCGCTCACGGACTACGCCGGCATCGTCGGTCATCTGCTGGCCAAAGGCCACGCTCGAACGAGCGGGGCTTCCATGATTGCCGGTTACGCGGGGGCTAACGACAAGTTGGATCAGGCGCTCGCGAAGTTCGCTCGGGCCTACGCCGATCAGACTGAAGCTGACCACGCGGGACTGGTGAAGGCGGTGCGTCGCGGAGCGCTTCCCGTGGCAGAAGGTGCCCTGGAGCAAACGGGCTCAGCCTTTCGCCCGTGACGGCGGCGTCCACCGGACTAGGAACGCCGGGGTCGCCAGAGCACGCCTAGGCCGATCACAGCGAGGGCACCAACGAATAGTGCTCCGATTCCCGCGATGGCCAGCCCGCGAGTCAGGATCCGATCGGTGTTGGTGGATCTTTCCTCACGATCGGATGCGCCATCCAGCGGCGGTCTGGGTGCCCGGAGCAAGGGGGGTGCGACGCCGGTCGGCAGGTTGCCGCTGCACAACGTGGTGATGAGCCGGTTGACAGCCCGGTCACCCTGGCCGGCAATTCCCTCGATGGCGAAGATCACCCAGGTACTCCCGATCTCGGGGTCGAGACCACATGCATCCGGGTCACGCGAGGAGGCCACGACCTGTTCGCGGTAGACGGTGCCCTTGTAGACCCGGTCAACGGTGAAGCGGATGTCGACCCGCGCGTCACCAGCCCTGCCCACCTCCTCTTTGCTGCTGACCGTGCCGCGGAAGACTGCATCCGCCTCCCGCAGAGCTCGATTTGTTGAAATACCGGCACAACTGCAGGCGAACGCCTCTGTGGTATCTACGAGTGCGAGGCAGGTGCCGAGCAGCAGTGAGGCCGCCAGGGCCAGCAGGCGCAGCGTGAGCCTCCTCACTTGGCCAGTCTGGGTTGGGTTGGAGCCGAATACAAGATCGCTGCATGGCTACTGGTATGCAGCGGCCTGGATGCGGTAGAGGTCGGCGTACGGGCCAGCGCGCTGCATCAGCTCCTCGTGGCTGCCCACCTCGGCGAGCCGCGAGCCGTCGAGGACAACGATGAGATCGGCCATCCGCACGGTGCTGAATCGGTGGGAGACCAAGATCGTGATGCCGCCGACGTCACTGCTCGCCGACTCGCCGGCACGCGCCGCAGCTGCATAGCGTTCGAACAGCTCATGCTCGGTCTCGGCGTCCAGCGCCGCTGTCGGCTCGTCCAGCACCATCAGCAGCGGTAGAGCGCGCATGTAGCCGCGGGATAGCGCCAGCTTCTGCCACTGGCCGAAGCTCAGCTCCTGACCACCCGGCCATGTCGGGCCCAGCTGGCTGTGTAGGCCCTCTGGCAACCGCTCGACCACGTCACCGGCACCCGCTCTCCGCACCGCGTCAGTCACCGCCGACACATCGTCGAGCCGCGGCAGATCTCCGAGGCCAACGCTGTGCTGTGCGCTGAACTCGAACCGGAAGAAGTCCTGGAACGCGCCGGTGAGCCGGCTGCGCCACTCTGCCGCCGACATCCGTCGCAGCGGTTGGCCGTCGATCAAGATGTCACCCGAGGTTGGTTCGTACATCTTTGCGAGCAACTTGATCAGTGTGGACTTCCCTGCGCCGTTTTCGCCGACGACCGCAATCACCGCTCCGGGTGGCAGGTGCACCGTGATGTCCTGTAGCGCGAGACGGTCGGAACTGGGGTAGGCAAACGACACATGCTCGAGGCGGATGCCGTCGACCAGTCGGTCGGGCACCTTGATATCGGTGTTGGCACTCAACGCTGCTGTGTAGTTTTCCAGCCACACAAGCCGCCTCGATCCATCGAGCCAGATGCCGCGCAGGAACCCGATCTCACCGATCGTGCCACCGACGTAGCCCGACAGCCGCGCGCCGGCGGCCAAGATCAGCAACACCGACCCGACGGAGGCGTGGAGCCCGACGACAACGAACACGACAGCGCCGACGTAGCCAAACCCGAAGATTGCCCACGCGAGCGAATGTGAGATGGCCGTGCCCCAGCGGGCCCGCGCCACCGGCGCGAACCAGCGTTGCCACTCCGTACGACGCCGGTCAGCCAGATCGTCACCGATCCCAGTGACCCGCACCTCCTTGGCGGCGGCGGCACTCGTCGCCGTGGTGAACAGGTGCTCAGCAAGCCGGTTGTGCTGGGCAAATCGTTCCTCCACCTGCCGCTCCACTCCCGGTCGCCACGCCGAACTCACTACGGTCGGCACTGCGAAGACCACCAGCAGTGCAAGCAGCGGGTCGATGCTGGTCAGCAATACGATCGTGATGATCACGCGTACGGTCCAGCCGATCGTGTTGAGCACCGACGCATACATGTGGTCCAGAACGAAGACCTGGTTGCGGAGGACGGCAAGTCGGTCGAGATAGTCCTGTCGCTCTTGGAGTTCCAGCCCCGAGACCGACGCCTGGAGGGTCGCGACGTGTGTCTCGAGCGCGATCGTGACCCGGTCGCGGAACCGACGGGTCAGGCGGGTGGCAAGCACGCGGAGCAGCCAGGTCAGAGTCGCCGAGGCCGCCATCGCCGCCAGTGTGGCGAACAGTACGGCCGAATTGCCCGCCATGAGCGCATCAGCCATCAGCTTCAGCCAGAGAGCGAACAGTGCGTCAGGCACCGCCTGCAGCAGGGTGAGTGTGACCACCAAGACGACCAGCCTCGGCTCGTGCGTGTAGCCGAGCTTGCACAGCCGCCACATTGATGACAGCGCCGGCGGTAGGTCGTCTCTAGGAGAGGACATCGAACACGACGCCTTCCTCATCCATGCTGGCCTCGAACCTCTTGGCTTGGAGTTGGAACATCGTCTTGTAGCGGCCGCCCAGCGCCATCAGCTCGTCATGGCTACCTAGCTCCACCACGCGGCCGTGCTCGAGGACGCAGATCCGGTCCGCGTGCCGCACGGTGGAGAAACGGTGCGAGATCAAGATGGTCGTGACGTCGCGGGTCGCCTGCAGCACCCTCTCGAACACCTCTGCCTCGCCTCGGACATCCAGCTGCGCAGTCGGCTCGTCGAGCAGCACCAGCCCTGCACCGCGTCGTACGGCACACAACGCGCGAGCGAGTGCAATCCGCTGCCATTGACCACCTGACAGGTCGATGCCGTTGGGGTATCCCTTGGCCAAGGGCGTGTCGAGCTCGGCAAGGGTCTCGGCGCCAGCGTCGACGAGTGCGGCCCGAATGTCGCTGTCGCTCGCCTCGGCGGCGGGGTCGACGTTCTCGCGCAGCGAGAGCTCGAAACGGACAAAGTCCTGAAAAACTGCGGCGAGCCGGCGCCGCCAACCGGCTCGCTCGAGGCTGCGCAGGTCAACTCCGTCTACCGTGATCGCCCCATTGGTCGGGTCATAGAGACGGCAGAGCAATTTGGCGAGGGTGGTCTTGCCGGCGCCGTTCTGGCCGACGATCGCCAGTGACGTGCCAGCCGGAACGGTGAGCTCGAGCCCGGAAAGGACGGCGCGCTTACTGCCTGGGTAGGAGAACGAGACGTCGTGGAAGGAGATTTCCCGACTCGGCATGCCGGTGGCAGGCTCGTGCCCGACAGTCAGGGCCCCGAGGGGTGCCATCGCCGGACCGAGCCGAGCGACGGCTGCGACCGGTGCCGCGGCCCCGTCCAACACCCAGTTGAGACCGCCAAACGCGATGAGACTGACCCCGAAGGCTACCTGGGCGTACACGACGAGCCGATCCAGCGGGATGCCTTCGGAGAGGGCACCGAGGCCGAGGGCAGCGAAGACCGCCGCGTTGGCCGCGATCACGATGATCATGCACCAGATCACCGACTTCTCACGCAGCCGAGTTGCACGGTACTGCAACTCGAACAGCCGTTTGCGGCGAGCGATGAAGCGCTCCACGGTCCAGCCGGCGATACCAAAGAGTCGCAGCTCCTTTGCCGGCTGCGGATCGACAGCGAGTCGGTAGGCATAGTCGGCATGGCGCTGGGCCGAGCGCACCTCGGGAGTGTTGCGGTCGCGCCAGACCCCGCTTTCGCGCAGCAGCCAGTGTGTCGATCCCCAAGCCGCAACCAGAATCAACGCTGCCCACCACGCGAACCCGACGAGGACGACAGCCGAAGCGACACCGCCCACGGCGCTGACCAGATTCGTGGCGAGGAAGTCGACATTGAGGTACATCGGGGGACCTGTCATGCCGCGGTCGAACTCGCGCGCGGTCGTCAGATCTTCAGCAAGATCGGGATCCTCCAGGTGTCCGATGCCGGGTGGTTGCACGCAGGCGCGAATTAGCGCCTCGTTGAGCCAAGCAGACACCTTGTTGCCAAGGTTCATGCTGACCGCGGTCTGGATCGGATTCAAGATCAGCATGAGCACGAACACCAGACCGGTCAGGGCGAGCGGGCCGCCGACCGGCCGAGCCTGCTGGACCGCGCCGACTGTAACGCCGATGGCGACCGCGAAGATCGCGGGCATCGCTCCATTGAGCATCAGTAGCACCCACCAGACGGTGGCCAGCACGGGGTCGGCCTTGGGCAGCACGGCAAAGAAGTGCCACTCCTGCCTCCCGCGTAGCCGCTTCAGCACGGATACGACTTTGCCACTCGCCTGCGACATTCCTTCTCGGGCACCTCTAGTGGTTGCCACGCTCGATGATCAGCGCGCACCGCAGCGTGTGGTCTACATGGTTTGCTGACGGTCTGCATACTTTGCAACCTGTGCAGACCGACCGAGAACTACGCAAACGGAGGTTTCGGCAGCACAGCCGGGGGGAGGGGCTGGCGGGGAAAGCGGTACGGATGATGGCGGCTGGCCCGTAGGATCGGATGTCGCTCCACTCACGGACGCAGCTCGCCGCTGGGGCTGGAGGTCGCTCCGCTCCCGCGCATGTTTTGGAAAGGATGCAGCTCGTGATGCGCACCCACGGCGCCGGCACTCTGCGTGCCGAGCAAGCCGGAACCACAGTGACTCTGGCCGGCTGGGTAGCTCGCCGCCGCGATCACGGTGGGGTCGCCTTTCTTGATCTTCGGGATACATCTGGTGTCGCTCAGGTCGTGGTGCGTGATGAGATGTTGGTCGCATCAGGCGCCCATGAGCTGCGTAACGAGTACTGCATTTTGGTCACCGGTGAGGTTGCGCTGCGACCCGAGGGCAACGCCAATACTGCGCTGCCAACGGGTGAGATCGAGGTCGTCGCCGCCGAGTTGGAAGTGCTGAGCGCCTCCGCACCACTGCCCTTCCAGATTGATGAGCGCGTGAACGTGGGCGAGGAGACGAGGCTCAAATACCGCTACCTTGACCTGCGGCGCCCAGGGCCTGCCGCGGCGATCCGGTTGCGGAGTGACGTCAATCGCGTGGCTCGTACGCTGCTCGCCGAGCGCGGCTTCGTCGAGATCGAGACACCGACCTTGACTCGTTCCACCCCCGAAGGCGCGCGCGACTTTTTGGTTCCGGCGCGGCTCAAGCCGGGCTGCTGGTACGCGCTGCCGCAGAGCCCGCAACTCTTCAAGCAGCTGCTCATGGTGGCCGGCATGGAGCGCTACTTCCAGATCGCCCGGTGCTACCGCGACGAGGACTTCCGAGCAGATCGGCAACCCGAATTCACCCAGCTCGATGTCGAGATGAGCTTCGTCGGCCAGGACGACGTGATTGAGCTCACCGAGGCGTTGATCACCGCCATCTGGCGGCTGATCGGTGTAGAGGTCGCCACCCCCTTGCTACGCCTGACCTACGCCGATGCGATGAACCGTTTCGGCACCGATAAGCCGGACCTGCGGTTCGGACAGGAACTCGTCGAGTTGACGGACTACTTCGCTGAGACACCCTTCCGGGTGTTCCAGGCCGAGTACGTCGGTGCAGTAGTGATGCCGGCTGGAGCGAGCCAGCCGCGTAAGCAGTTGGACGCGTGGCAAGAGTTTGCCCGACAGCGCGGGCACCGTGGCCTCGCGTACGTGTTGGTCGGCGAGGATGGGGAGCTTGGCGGGCCGGTGGCCAAGAACCTCTCGGAGTCTGAGCGTTCTGGCCTGGCCGCGAAGGCGGGGGCGGCGCCAGGGGACTGCATTTTCTTTGCGGCCGGTCTGCGAGCACCGGCACAGGCGCTGCTCGGAGCCACCCGGCTGGAGATCGGGCGGCGGGTGGGGCTCATCGACGAGAACGCCTGGGCGTTCTGCTGGGTGGTCGACGCACCTTTATTTGAGCCGGCCAGTGTCGCGATGGCAGCGGGCGACGTCACGGTCGGAGCAGGCGCGTGGACTGCCGTACACCATGCATTCACGGCGCCGCAGGATCTGGAAACCTTCGACACCGATCCCGGCTCGGCGCTCGCCTACGCGTACGACATCGTCTGCAATGGCAACGAGATCGGCGGCGGCTCCATCCGTATTCATCGCCGAGATATCCAAGAGCGGGTATTCGCCGTGATGGGCTTGTCGAAGGAGGAGGCGCAGGAGAAGTTCGGCTTCTTGCTCGACGCCTTTAACTACGGCCCGCCGCCGCATGGGGGAATCGCCTTCGGGTGGGACCGGATCTGCGCTCTGCTGTCCGGAACCGACTCGATCCGCGACGTGATCGCGTTCCCGAAGACCGGTGGTGGCGTGGATCCATTGACCGACGCTCCCGCACCCATCACCGCCGCGCAGCGCAATGAGGCTGGAATCGACGTCCAGCCAGATGTCTGAGGTCCGTCTGGACTCTTGGAGCACTTTTCTGAGCGGTAATTTCAACGGTGTCGAGTAAATTCAGGCCAGGGCCCTAACCGCTGTTCAAAGGAGAGTAGGCATGGCCGCGGACTTCGTGACAAAGCAGGACGCCAACTGGGACCTGGAACGTGGGGCCTTTAATATTTTGATCGACCAGGAACCGGCCGGCATCGCGATCCCGCGTAGCGCAGACGACGTAAGCGATGTGGTCCGTTCCGCGGCCGCCGACGGTAAGCGAGTCGCCGCCCAGTGCACCGGACACCTAGCAGCACCCCTCGGCTCTCTTGCCGATACCGTGCTGCTACGCACGGCTGGCCTTGACGGCGTTGTTCAGATCGACAGCGCTGCGGGCAGTGCCCGAGTCGGCGCCGGCGCCCTCTGGGGCGACGTGGTGCCTAGGGCATCCGAGCTGGGCCTCGCCGCCTTGCACGGCTCGGCCCCAGGCGTCGGCATCGCCGGCTACACGCTTGGCGGCGGCCTGAGCTTCTACGCTCGCAAGCACGGCCTTGCCTGTAACCGGGTAACCGCGATCGAGCTTGTCACGGCCGACGGCGAGCAGGTCCGTGTCGACGCCGACAACGAGCCCGATTTGTTCTGGGCATTGCGCGGCGGCGGTGGGAGCTTCGGCGTGGTCACGGCGCTTGAGTTTGAGCTGCTGCCCTTGTCGCAGATTTATGCTGGCGCCCTCTTCTTCCCTGCCGACCAGTCGAGCGATGTTCTCCGCAGCTGGCAGGAGTGGATCGCCGACGTGCCCGAGGAAATGACCTCCGTCTGGCGAATCTTGAACTTTCCACCCGTTCCTGAGATACCCGAGCCTTTCCGCGGCAACTCGTACACAGCGATCGAGGCGATCTATTGCGGCGACGCGGCCGATGGGGAGGGGTTGGTGGCTCCGCTCCGCGAGGCCGGGACTGTCGGCATGGACACGATGGCGGTCCAGCCACCGCAGGGGATCGCTGAGCTGCACATGGATCCGCCGGACCCTCTGCCGTACTTGGGTGATTCCCTTGTGATCGGCGACCTGTCGCCTGCGGCGATCGATTCCCTGCTGAAGGCGATTGGGCCTGGTTCCGGCTCCCAGTTGATCTCGGTCGAGCTGCGGCATTGCGGCGGTGCCCTCTCGCGGACGCCGGAGGGTGCTGGCGCGCTCGCCACATTCCCGGGCTCTTTCCTCGCCTTCGGGGTCAACTTCGTCCCAATGCCGGAGATGATGGCCCCAACCCGTGCCTGGCTGGGCGCTTTCAAGGCCGCACTACAGCCCTACGACGCCGGCATCTATCTCAACTTTGCCGAGGAGCGCTTCGAGATGACCAAGGCGTTCCTGCCGGAGACCGTGGACCGCCTCTGCGAGGTCAAGCAGCGCTACGACCCCGACGATCTCTTCCGATCAAACCACCCGGTCACGGGCTAGCGTCGGCGACGGCCTGCAGCTCCCGAGTCATTTCCTCCACCAGGCCGGGGCGGCCGTGGAATTGAGCAGGAGTGTTTTGGAACAGCACAATCCTCCACTCGCCGCCCTGCTTGTCAGCGACGACTGTCTGGTGAGAGTTCGTCTCCGGGTTGATCGCAGTCCGGCCAGGCGGGACCAGTCCAACAATGGCTCTCAAGATCATGGCCTGAGCCCCTAGCGGCCGAACGGAGTGCACCTTGACGGCATAACGACCGGTTTCGTGATCGGCAAAGATGTTCGACATTTCGGTACCGATCGTCTCCTTGCCGGAGCTCACGCTGCCGTCGAATCCAATGACAACTCCGTCTGCGGCGAATGGCTCAGCCATCGCGACTCCATCGTGATCGTTCCACGCCGCGATCAGCCTGTCGTACAGAGTCCTCACGTCGTTCTCACCCATGGTGCGCATCATCCTCCTTGACGTTGGGGCGGTGTCCGTAGGATCGCTGGCGATGAGCGAGGATCTCTTCGGCGGCACCGTCGGCGGTCAGACGGCCATACCCAGTGGCAGCTTGGCCGACACCGACCGTGCTGGCCTGCCACTCGCCGTACGGATGCGACCGCGCACGTTGGAAGAAATCGTCGGTCAAGATCACTTGATGGCGCCCGGATCCCCACTCCGGCGGCTTGCCGCGGGCGAGCCCATGTCGGTCATCCTCTGGGGACCACCGGGCGTCGGCAAGACCACCATCGCAGCGGTCGTCTCGCGTCAGAGCGACTCGAGATTCGTTGAGCTCTCCGCGGTCACCGCCGGCGTCAAGGAGGTCCGGGCGGTGCTCGACCAGGCCCGCCGAGATCTGCGTACGGCCCGGGAAACCGTGCTGTTCATCGACGAGGTGCATCGCTTTTCCAAGACTCAGCAGGACGTATTGCTCCCAGCAGTGGAGAATCGGCTGGTCACTCTGATCGCCGCGACCACTGAGAACCCCAGCTTTTCGGTCATCTCACCGCTGCTGTCACGATCGTTACTGCTGACCCTGAAGCCGCTGACCGATGACGACATCTCGAATCTGCTGGATCGGGCACTGACTGAGGACCGTGGATTGGCTGGGGCCTACGAGCTTGAGCCTGACGCCCGCGCCATGATCGTGCGTCTTGCTGGATCCGATGCACGGCGCGCGCTGACGTTCCTGGAGGAGTCGGCTGCGGGCGCATCCGCTGTTGACCAGACCATGATCACGACTGACATGGTCGAGCGTGCCGTGGACAAGGCAGCGGTCCGCTATGACCGTGCCGGCGACCAGCACTACGACGTGATCAGCGCATTCATCAAGTCGATCCGAGGCTCGGATGTGCAGGCTGCGCTGCACTACCTTGCCCGGATGATCGCAGCAGGGGAGGATCCGCGCTTCATTGCCCGGCGGCTGGTGATCTTGGCCTCGGAGGACATCGGTCTGGCCGACCCAACGGCGCTGCAAACAGCAGTCGCGGCCGCGCATGCCGTCGAGTTCATCGGGATGCCCGAGGGGCGGATCAACCTGGCCCAAGCGGTCATTGCGCTTGCCCTGGCGCCGAAGTCAAATGCGGTGATCACGGCGGTTGACGCTGCCCTCGCCGACGTCAACGCCGGCCGAATCGGACTGGTGCCGCGCCATCTGCGGGATGCTCACTACACAGGCGCCAAGCGGCTCGGACACGGGCAGGACTACGCCTATGCCCACGACGAGCCGCACGGTATCGCGGCTCAGCAGTACCTGCCGGACGAGCTGGCCGATGCCCACTACTACGTCCCGACCGAGCACGGCGCTGAGGCAGCCATGGCAGCGAGGCTGGCACGCATTGAGGAACTCCTCGGTCGATCATGGATTGAAGACGCCGGTCACGGAGATCATCCCGGATGAATTGCCTCGGCCCGGATCGGCCTCGACTGGTCCGTCTGTTTTGACGTCTGATTCCCAGCGGCGCCGAACCGAGCCGCAGGGTAAGGTCGCATAGTCACGCCGAGCGGCGCGCGTCCGCACTGTCCACAACTAGAAGGAAATTCGATGTCCGTAGGGGAGATCGCAGGCCTGATCGCCGCCATTGCATTCGTTGCCTTGGTGGCGCTGACGGCCGTGCCGTTACTCAAGCTCGGGCGTGTGCTCGAGGAGGTTCGGCTTGCCGTGCGTGACATCGGCCATGAGTCGGTCCCGATCCTCACCGAGCTGCAAGGCACGGTCCGCGCGACCAATGACGAGCTCGTCAAGCTGAGCGTGGTGACCGAGGACGCCGCCAAGGTCAGTCGCAACGCGACCGTCGTCAGCGAGAACGCCGCACAGATGACCACTTTGTTCTCTGCGACGCTCGGCGGACCGTTGGTCAAGACGGCGGCGTTCAGTTATGGCATCCGAAAGGCGATTCGTGGCAACGGCTCGAGCCGCCGTAAGGCGAAGCGGAGTGCGTGATGGTCCGACGCTTGTTCTGGTTCGCTATTGGCGCGGGCGTCGCCGTCTTTGTGATCATGAAAATCAGGTCATATCTGAAGAAGGCGCGCCCGGATGCGATCGGTCATCGTGTTGCCGAGTCCGCGAGCGGCATCAGCGAGTCGGCCCGCGGGTTCGTCGATCGGGTACGAGCCGGAATGGCCGAGCGTGAAACAGAGCTCCGCGAAACGCTCGGCCTGCCCGATGATCAAGCTTGACGCTAGCCTGTTCTCAATTCATCACCCGAGGAACACGTCATGAAAACCGCCGAGATTCGGCGCCGCTTCCTGGATTTCTTCGCATCGCGTGATCACGAAGTCGTGCCGTCAGCACCGCTGCTGTACAACGATCCAACCCTGTTGTTCGTCAACGCCGGCATGGTGCCCTTCAAGAAATACTTCACTGGGGCCGAGACGCCGCCCTTCAACCGTGCGGCGAGCGTGCAAAAGTGCGTCCGCACCCTCGATATTGACGAGGTCGGCAAGACGACCCGCCATGCCACGTTCTTTCAGATGAACGGAAACTTCTCCTTCGGCGACTACTTCAAGGCTGAAGCCATTCGCTACGCGTGGGAGCTTGTGACCGGCTCACAAGCCGGCGGCGGATACGGGTTTGACCCCGGCAAGATCTGGGTCACCGTCTTGCATACCGACGACGAGGCCGCGGCGCTGTGGGCGAGCATCGCCGGCTTGCCAGCTGAGCGGATTCAGCGGCGCGGGGTGCTCGACAACTACTGGCACATGGGCGTCCCGGGACCCGGTGGTCCGTGCAGCGAGATCTACGTCGACCGCGGCTCCGAGTATGGCCCGGATGGCGGGCCGGTGGTGGACGAGGATCGTTTCCTGGAGATTTGGAACCTGGTCTTCATGCAGGAAGAGCTGTCTAGCGTTCGGAGAAAGGACGACTTCGACATCGCTCGCGACCTGCCGCGGAAGAACATCGACACCGGCATGGGCCTGGAGCGCGTCGCCTACCTGTTGCAGGGCGTGGACAACCTTTATGAGATTGATCAGGTCTACCCGGTAATCGACCACGCCGCACAGCTCGCAGGCAGGCACTACGGCGACCAGCACGATGACGACGTACGGCTCCGGGTGGTCGGCGACCATGTCCGATCGGGGCTGATGTTGATCACTGACGGCGTCACACCAGGCAACGAGGCGCGGGGGTATGTGCTGCGCCGGCTGCTTCGTCGGGTGGTACGCGCTATGCGCTTGCTCGGAGTGACCGAGCCAGTGCTGCCGGAGCTGCTGCCGATCAGCCGCGATCTGATGGCTGAGTCTTATCCGGAAGTCGCCTCCGATTGGCCACGCATCTCCCAGATCGCGTACGCCGAAGAGGACGCTTTCCGCCGGACTCTGGCCACCGGCACCCAGATCTTCGACCTAGCCGTTGCCGACGCCAAGCGGGACGACGAAACAGTGCTCAGCAGCGGGCGGGCCTTCCAACTGCACGACACGTACGGTTTCCCGATCGAACTCACCCTGGAGATGGCCGCCGAGCAAGGGCTGAGCGTGGACGAGCCGGGCTTCCGACGGTTGATGCAGGAGCAGAAGGATCGTGCCAAGGCCGACGCCAAGTCCAAGAAGGCAGGCGCTCAGGCGGTAGAGATCTACCGCGAGCTGCGAGCTCTCGGAGCCACGCCATTCACCGGCTACACCGAGCTCAGCAGCGAGTCGAAGGTTCGGGGCATCGTCGTGGACGGCGAGCTCGCCGAGGCTGCCGAGGAGGGCGACCTCGTCGAGGTTGTGCTGGAACAGACGCCGTTCTATGCAGAGTCCGGCGGCCAGGATTCCGACTCTGGTCGGATCATCGGCGATGGTGTCGAACTCGAGGTGGTCGATGTCCAGCGTCCGGTGAAAGGCCTGATCGTGCATCGCGTTCGGGTCAAGCAGGGCGAACTGCTCAGCGGCGCTCAGGTGCTGGCTGCGGTTGATGGTGAGTGGCGGCTTGGAGCCTGCCAGGCGCACTCGGGCACTCACGTGATGCATGCGGCGCTGCGGCAGGTGCTGGGCCCGACTGCGCTGCAAAGCGGCTCGTACAACAAGCCGGGATACCTCCGCCTGGACTTCGCGTGGCAGAGCGGCCTCAGCAAGCAGGTGCGATCAGACGTGGAGGAGGCGGCCAACCAGGCGATCCGCAAAGACCTGAACGTCTCCGCGAACATCATGCCGCTGGCCAAGGCTCGCGAGATTGGTGCGCTGGCGCTCTTCGGCGAGACTTACGACGAACAGGTCCGGGTCGTCGAGATGGGTGGTCCCTGGTCCCGGGAGCTGTGCGGCGGCACCCATGTCCAACACACCGCCCAGATCGGATTGGTGACGATCACCGGCGAGTCCAGTGTCGGATCGGGAGTTCGGCGCGTTGAGGCGTTTGTCGGCATCGAGGCGTTCCGCTACCTCGCGAAGGAACGGTCGCTGGTGCTGGAGCTCAGCGAAGCACTCAAGGTGCAGCCCGAGCAACTCCCCGACCGGGTCAACAAGCTCGTTGCGCAGCTCAAAGAGGCCGAGAAGCGGGTCGCGGATCTGCGGAGCCAAACGGTGCTGTCCGATGTCGGCAGCATCGTTGCCAAGAGCCACGACATGTGGGGCGTCGGCTACATCGCCCACCTCGCTGACGGCGTGTCCGGCAATGATCTGCGGACCCTCGCGTTCGAGATTCGCAACCGCGTCCAAGACACTGCGTCCGTCGTTGCGGTGGTTGGCGGAGCAGGCGACAAGCCGAGCGTGGTCATCGTCACGACCCAAGGCGCCCGTGACCGCGGCCTCGATGCGGGCGAGCTGGTCCGTGCCGCCAGCGAAACCCTCGGAGGTCGCGGTGGGGGCAAGCCCGACATCGCCCAGGGCGGCGGCACCGACGGAAGCCGCGCGGCCGAGGCGCTGAAAGCCGTGGAGTACGCCATCGGGCACACGCTGCAGTCATGACGGTCGCGCGTTCTGTTGGGTGCTTCGGCGAGGGGCTGCGCGGCCGTCATGAGCGGTGTGCTTCGATGGCTGGCTTGCGGCGTAGGGTCGCCGGCGAACGCGCGGCTCTCCCGAGCCGCCTGAGCCCATGGGCTTACGGCAGCGTTCACGACCGCGTCTGCGCCGGCCCGCGAGCGTGAGCTTCCGCCGCGGCGTACGGCTGGCAATCGACTGGGGGGACGCGCGCATTGGGGTGGCGGCGTGTGATCCGGAGGGGACGCTGGCGTATCCGCTCACGACGGTTCGGGCAGGCGCGTCCGAGATCGCCGAGTTGGTCGCGGTCGTGGCTGAGTACGAGCCGATCGAGATCATCGTGGGGCTTCCGCTGAGCTTGCGTGGCGGTGAGGGTCCGGCGGCGGCGAAGGCCAGGGAGCGGGCCGCGCGGCTGGCCGGTGCGATCCAGGTACCTGTACGGCTCGTGGACGAGCGGCTGACGACCACTACGGCCTCGCAGCGGCTCCACGAGGGTGGAAAGCGGGCCAAGGAGCAACGCGAGGTGATCGATGCGGCGGCCGCCGTCGCCATCCTCGAGCAGGCGTTGGCTTTTGAGCAATCCGGGGGAAAGCCGCCAGGAGAGCTAGTATCCGACAACCCCCGTCGCAGCCAGTAGCGCCGCGTCCACCGAAAACGCCTTTCACTAGGGGTTCCGCCTCTCTCGCGACCCCTCGTCATCTCACCTTGTCCGATCCCGTGCTAACGGGTCCGTTAGCAAACGGTTTGCAGAGACGGGAGGCACCCAAGATCAACAACGCTTGACCGCTAAGTAAGCGGCCCGCCAGTGCGCGAACACCGACGGGCCTAGGCAAACCCCTACTGCATCTAGGAGTCACCCAATGCACAAACGTACCGACCTCGCCGCCGGAGCTGTCAACGGCCACGAACGGCTGCACGTCGAACTCATCCAACCGCCAGACACGCCGGCATTCATTGCCGTGAACTGGCCGGCCAAACCCACTGTGGCCACACCAGAGGCGTACCCGGCGGTAGCCGCGGCGATCACACGGCTGATTGCCGAATCCGCCACCGCCCTAGCACAGTGGAAGGCACGCAGGCTGTAACCGCACATGAGTCGAGCCCCGGGGAATTCTCTCCGGGGCTCGACTATTCCCTACCGAGCAGGCGCAATTAGCCGCACCCTACGGTCATCGCTCGCCCTTGCGTGACCTCGCCCCCCGCTCGAACCCGACGCGCGTCCACCGCTCTAGCTCGTCATAGTCCAGCGGGAATCCGTGACCGCCTCCCGCCAGGATCAGCATCCCGGCGCCGATCAGCTCATAGCCGACGTGGCTGGCTGGACTGGCATACCAGGAGCCCGCTGTGATCCCGGCGGCCTCGGCCAGGATGTCGTTACGGCTGTCGGCGATCTGGCGCAGCTCTTCGATCGATTCGTCCAAGTTCCGACGCTCGGCGGCGTACCGCATCGCGGTGCCGTGAAGGGCGCTGTAGAGAAGTTGGTCTGGAGTGGACATGCCCCAGCATATCGAACGAATGTTCGAGTCTGCTAGGTGCTGCGCGGACCGACGGCAGGGTCCCAGGTCTCACGCCGCCATTGCCCCGGTCGGCCCACGCCCGCCCGACCCTACGGGTGGAGGCGTCGAACAGTCCACGGGCACCGCACGAACCCTGGCACGCAGCAGCGTAGCTGTACGGCCAGAGCGCAACGCACTAGCCTGAACAAAGGGGATTCACGCTGTCCAGCATCCTTAGGAAGGTGGGCCGTGGCTGGGCATCGAGAAGATCCGTCGGATCGATCTACAACAGATTACGCACGACCGCCTGCGGGCTCGCGGGCCAAGCTCATAGCGGTTGTCGCGGCCGGCGTCTTCTTGTTCTTGGGTAATGCACTAGTCCTCGCGGCTTTGGTTTTGATTTTCTTCGGGGAAATTGGGCCTACTACTCAGAGCGGCACGCCCGTCTACCCGGCTGGGCCAGAGAATTCGGCGAGTGCCAGGCCATCCCCGAGTGCCCCGCCAGCGAGGAACGCAGAGTTGGAAGCCTTTACCCGGGCCTGCGAGCGGCACGCAGACCGATGGGTACGGGGACAGGTGGACTACCCGCGCACGCTATCGGCCCGCATGGGGCAGGCGACTACGTATAGCACAGCTGTCGATATCCGCGATGCCCCTGCACCTCCTGGGAAGGAGATTGACTCGCCTGATCCGGCAACTGGCTCTGTTCACGTCCAATGCGTCGTTGGCGCCAGACTGGTTCCAGTAAGTAGCGGGATTGATGTGGAGATCCCTGCTGATGCAAGGGCGGACGGATGGAGATATCTGGAGTTCACACCCTCAGGGGTGTTGGAGTGGTCGTGGTCTGTAACTCCTAGCACGCCG
>Ga0307315_10000058_pt1 | contig 23207 bp, 23 predicted proteins | sample ER_DNA_355_FD_194497 | JGI IMG/M metagenome (GOLD analysis project Ga0307315, IMG submission 194497) | Bulk soil microbial communities from the East River watershed near Crested Butte, Colorado, United States - ER_DNA_355 | ecosystem: Environmental > Terrestrial > Soil > Floodplain | place... | reverse complement strand
AACGAGCGCCACCGCGTCAGGCGCCAGCTGGTGACAAAGGCGCGCCAGACGCCCGCTGTTGTGGTGCCCAAGAGCGGCAGGGTGAAGATCAACCGAAGATTCAGATAGCTGATCACCAGTAGCACGGCGCTGTAGAGCAGGCTTGACGACGGACTCTTGCTGAGCTCCTCGCTGACGAATGGTGGTACCGCCACTTTCTTGGTCAAGATCGACGTCAGGCCCAGTTGGCCTAGCGGTAATAGCAAGATCAAGTAGACGATCATCAGCAAGGCTTGCGGGTGCACGAGTTTCTTGATCACCTCCCAGATCTGCCACAGCACCAAACGGAGCGAGATCGCATTCCCCGCTTGGTGGTGCGATGCAATGATGAACAAGGTGACGAGCTCGGCAATGATCGCGATCACCGCGACAATAGCGATGATCAACAGGGTGACGTCGGCCAGTGGATTGCGCAGCACATGGGAGATTCGGTCGTACGCGATGCTGCCCAGACCGGTTTGGACGAGGATCAACCCATAGAGCAGCCGGATCACCGGAATGGCGATCACAACCAAGAGCAGCTGCATCGCGCCGATGACTAGTACGTAGAACTGAGGACTCTGCCACGTGGTCCGATGTGCGATACCGATCGCGCGGAAGATGCCCACGGGCTTGTCAGCGGGCTGGGTGGCTGGCCTCTTTTCCCCGAGCTCGCTTACGGCCACCTACATCACTTACGTTGACTCCGCATCTGCCGATCATCGCAAGTCCGAGTGAATAATGCGAGGTTACTTGGCCGGTCAGCTCGTAGGCACCCTTCGATGGCTCAGGCCGCCAGCCGGGAGTCAAGAGCCAGGCTGCGGCGGCCCACGGAACCACCCGATCAATGACGTCGTCATCGGATTCGCCGAGGCCGCCGACCAGTGTGTATCTTGGTCCGTTGGTGCCGCCCCGTCGAGCGCCATTTATGCGCCCCTATAGCTCAGCAGGCAGAGCGTCTCCATGGTAAGGAGAAGGTCTGCGGTTCGATTCCGCATGGGGGCTCGGACTCTGCCTCCGGTGCCACCGCGCATCGGCGGAATATGCGGTCTATTCAGATCGTTGCCCGACCGGGAAACTGGTAGCGGAGACCACAGCGGGATAGCTCAGGCGGTAGAGCAAGCGGCTCATAATCGCTGTGTCGCGGGTTCGAGTCCCGCTCCCGCTACCCGGCACGACACGCATCGAGAAGATTCTGAGGATACGACTATGGCCAAGACCGTCGATGTACGGCCAAAGATCACTTTGGCCTGCACCCAGTGCAAGGAGCGGAACTACATCACCAAGAAGAACCGGCGCAATGACCCGGATCGCCTTGAGCTGAAGAAGTTCTGCCCCCGCTGCAAGACCCATACGCCACACCGCGAGACCCGCTGACCAAGCTGCGCGATTCAGATCCCGCGCTAGTCGGACTTGCCCACGGCAGCCGGCATGCCGAGGGCAGCCACGACATCGAGCGGCTCATGGCAGCCGTTGCAGAGCTGGCGAACATCACCGCGGTGCCGGCGTACCTTGATCTGGCGCAGCCAGACCTTGGTGCAGCCGTACGCCGACTGGCCGAGGCCGGCCACACCCGGGCAGTTGTCGTCCCGCTGCTGTTCACCGAGGCCTATCACGCCACGATTGACGTCCCCCAGACGGTCGCCGAGGTCGCATCGTCCCTTCCGCTTCAGCTGATCGTTGCCGACATCTTGGGTACCGGCGATGATGTCGCAGACCTGCTTCGACAGAGCATGGTTGCGGCCGGCATTGCGGATCACAGCTCTGTGCTGCTTTTTGCCGTCGGCTCCTCGAATCCCGCTGCCAACAAGGCCGTTGTAGATCTTGCGGCGCGCCTTACCGACGGTCCGCATGGTCTGGTACGAGCGTGTTTCGGGACCTGTCGTCCGGGAGTGCTCGATGTCCTCGACGGATTGCCTGAACCGGTGGCGGCTCTGCCGCTGTTTCTGGCCGACGGATTGTTGCTCGCACCCCTGCGTACTCTCGCCTCACAGCGCGGCTGGCAGATGGCCGAGCCGCTGGGCGAACGGGCTGCCGACCTGGTCCGGAAGCGTTACCAGACCGCGTACCAGCAAGCTCATCTCCGTTAGCGTTGCATCTATGGCCATCACCGAGGCTCACGCCGGGCGCCGCTATCCACCCTGCGATCCGTACCAGGTCTCGGCAGCCAAGATCGCGGAGTTCGCGATGGCCTTGGGCGATGACAACCCTCGATATCACGGAGATTCGCCGATGGCACCGCCCACCTTTGCTGCAGTCATCTCAGCGCGGGGCTGGGACCAGCTGTTCAGTGACCCTGAGCTGGAACTCTCGCTAGAGAGGACTGTGCACGGCGACCAGCGCTTCACCTTCATGCGCCCGCTGCATGCCGGCGACGCCGTCATCGCAACCGCAACAATCGACAAGGTGAGGGTGCGTTCGGGTTCGGAGCTCATCTCGGCAACCGTCGACATCACAAGCCGTGACGGTGAGCCGATCTGCACGGCGCAGGCCACCTTCGCCCACGCACGGGAGGCGGCGGCATGAAGGCCACCGTTGTGGACGGCGTGCAGGTCGGCACCGACTTGCCGTCGCTGAGTGTTCGATTCACCAGGGAACGGCTTGTTCGTTACGCCGGTGCCTCGACAGACTTCAATCCCATCCACTACTCAGAGCACTTCGCCAGGCAGGTTGGCCTCCCAGGTGTCATTGCGCACGGGATGCTCACCATGGGAACAGCGCTTCGGGTGGTCACCAATTGGGTAGGGGACCCCAGCCGGGTGATCTCCTACGCTGTCCGGTTCACCAGGCCAGTGGTAGTGCCCGATGACGCGGACGGTGTTGAGGTGCAGTTCAGCGGCAGTGTCTCGGCCATCGAGGGGTCGCTCGTCACCATCAGCATCGAAGCGACCAGTGATGGGCAGCGGGTCCTGGGCGCCGCTCGAGCAGAAGTTGATCTTGGGGTACGAGTTCCGCAGCGTGATCATGAAATCTGAGCTCAGCCGGGCGGAGCAGGCGACGGACGTTGCGTTAGCTGATCACACGACACTCCGAGTAGGCGGCCCAGCACGCCGCATGATCATCGCTGAGACCGAGACCGAGTTGATCGAGACGGTGCGCGAGCTGGACGCCGCTGGTGAACCACTGCTCATCCTTGGCGGAGGCTCGAACCTCTTGGTCGGCGACTCCGGCTTCAACGGCACGGTGATCAAGATTGCCACTCGGGGTGTTGACGAGGACACCGCAGCATGTTCCGGTGCGGTGATCACCGTAGCGGCCGGCGAACCATGGGACCCGCTTGTGAGCTACGCCCTGGAGCGCAGCTGGAGCGGCCTAGAAGCTATGTCGGGGATCCCAGGTCTGGTCGGTGCGACGCCAATCCAGAACGTTGGGGCGTACGGGGCCGAGGTCAGTGAGCTGATCTCCACCGTGCGTACGCTCGACCGGTCCACAGGGCAGCTCAAGACCCTGTTTCCCACCGAATGCGGCTTCGGATACCGGACATCGCGGTTCAAGTCCGATCCCGGGCGATTTCTCGTGCTGTCGGTAACCTTCCAGCTTCCGCTCGGCTCGATGTCACAACCGATTCGTTACCCCGAGTTGGCACGAGCGCTAGGCATCGAGGTGGGGCAGCGAGCTCCGGCGCCCGAGGTTCGCCAGGCCGTTCTTGCGTTGCGCACAGCCAAAGGCATGGTGCTCGCCGAGGATGATCATGACACCTGGAGTGCCGGGTCCTTCTTCACCAACCCGCTGATCAGCTCAGCCCAGGCTCGCACCTTGCCTCCCGACGCGCCGCGCTTCAACCAGGCCGACGGCATGATCAAGACCAGTGCCGCATGGCTGATCGAGCGCGCTGGCTTCGGCAACGGCTATGGCAACGGCGCGGCTCGACTGTCGCGCAAGCACACGCTCGCGTTGACCAACCGAGGCGGAGCCACGGCAGCCGACCTGCTCAGCTTGGCGCGGGAGATTCGAGCCGGTGTGCAGACCAAGTTCGACATCGAGCTCGTTCCCGAGCCGGTTCTTGTGGGGTGTGAGCTGTGAGCCTGGCACGGTTCGTTATTTGGGCCCCGCGGCAGTCGTCAGTCACATTGATGATCAAGAAGGTCGGCGATCAAACGCCTATCAAGGTCGCAATGGAACGCGACGAGGTGGGCTGGTGGGGGCCATCCGAGCCGTTGCCCGATGAGGGGATAGGCGAGTTCGACTACGGCTTTCTGCTCGACGACAGCGATACCGTGCTGCCCGATCCGCGCTCCCGACGGCAACCTGGCGGGGTCCACGGCTGGTCGCGAACCTTCGATGCCGACGAGTACGTCTGGTCAGACCAGAAGTGGACCGGTCGCCAGCTTGCCGGCGGCATTATCTACGAGCTGCATGTCGGGACCTTCACTCCAGAAGGAACCTTGACAGCGGCGATCGAGCGGCTCGACCATCTCGTCCAGCTTGGCATCGACTTCGTGGAACTCATGCCGGTCAACGCCTTCAACGGCCCGCACAACTGGGGCTACGACGGGGTGCTCTGGTACGCCGTTCATGAGGACTACGGCGGCCCGCTTGCCTACATGCAATTCGTCGACGCGTGTCACCAGGCCGGCTTGGCAGTGATCCAGGACGTCGTCTACAACCATCTCGGGCCGAGCGGCAATTACCTGTCACAATTTGGGCCCTACCTGAGAAGCGACGCCGGTCCCGCCATCTGGGGGGATGAGCCGAACCTCGACGGCGAGGACTCCGACGAGGTGCGCCGCTACATCATCGACAACGCCCTGATGTTCCTCACCGACTATCACGTGGATGGACTGCGCCTTGACGCTGTGCATGCCTTGCACGACACCAGAGCCACGCATCTACTCGAGGAGCTGAATATCGATGTCTCCGTGCGCAGCACCTTCTTACGCCGGCCCATGCCGCTGATCGCCGAATCCGATCTGAACGACCCGCGGCTGATCACCGCCCGGGAAGGCGGTGGTTACGGTTTGACCGCCCAGTGGAGCGACGACTTCCACCATGCGCTCTACGTCAGCCTCACCGGCGACACCAGTGGCTACTACGCCGACTTCGGCTCTCTTGCTGCCCTCGGGAAGGTGTTCGAAAGTGGGTTCTTCCATACCGGTACCCGTTCCAGCTTCCGCGGCCGCACCCACGGACATCCGATTGACACCTGGCGCACTCCGACCTGGCGGCTGGTCGTCTGCTGGGACAATCATGATCAGATCGGCAATCGCGCGACGGGCGAGCGACTTTCAAGCAAGATCAGCCCGGCCCAACAGGCCCTTGCCGCAATGTTGACCCTGCTTAGTCCGTTCACCCCGATGATCTTCATGGGCGAGGAGTGGGGAGCCTCGACGCCGTGGCGGTTCTTCACCTCCCACCCCGAGCCCGAGCTCGCCGAGATGGTCCGCGCTGGCCGACTCGAAGAGTTCTCGCAGATGGAGTGGGAGACCAGCGACGTACCCGACCCCCAGGACCCTCGGACGTTTGAGGCCTCGAAACTGGACTGGTCAGAGCTGGAGCAGCCTCGCAACGCGGATTTGCTGGCCCTGACCAAGCAGCTGATCGCCATCCGGCGTACCTATCCGGACTTCACCGACCCGCGTTTCGATCAGGGCCGGGCACTGTCGGATGACGAGGCTGGCTGGCTCGTGCTGGAGCGTGGCGACATGGTCATGGTGATCAATTTCCATGATCGCCCAACCGAAGTAGACCTCGGGCGGGCGGTGGATCCAGTGATCACCCTCGGAGATATCGAAGTGGCCGGTGACGTAGTCCGGCTAGGCTCGCACAGCGCTATCGCAGCCCTTGCAGAACCGACACCGGATCTGCTTGTCCCGCTTACGGCTCGAACTTGATCTCGCGCTTCAAGATCTTCCCCGTCGGACCCTTAGGGATAGGCCCGAAGCGAATCATCCTGGGATACTTGTACGCCGCGATCCGCTCCTTGACGTAGTCGCGCAGCTCATCCTCGGTGGCCGAGGCGCCTTCCTTCAAAGTGACGAGCCCCGCGACCTCCTCACCGTACATCGCGTCCGGCACTCCAAAGACTGCTGCCTCAGCGACCGCAGGGTGCGCATACAAGATCTCTTCGACCTCGCGGGGGTACACGTTGTAACCACCGCGGTTGATCATGTCCTTCTTGCGGTCGACGATGAAGTAGTAGCCATCCTCGTCCCGACGGGCCAAGTCACCGGTGTGAAACCACCCGCCGCGCATGGCTTCGGTCGTTGCATCCGGTCGGTTCCAATAACCCTTCATCACATTCTCGCCGCGGATGACGATCTCGCCAATCTCCTCATCGGCAACCTCTTGGTCATTCTCATCACGCAATCCGAACTCCACACCGCGAATGGGCGTTCCGATTGACCCCGGCTTGGTTGGCCGGTCGGGATGATTGAACGAGGCGACTGGTGATGTCTCGGACAGGCCGTAGCCTTCGAGCAGCGTGATGCCGAATGCCTCCTCGACACCGTGCAGCACCTCTACCGGCAGCGACGCTCCTCCTGAGGCCGCGGTCTTGAGGCTCGAGGTGTCGAACCGTTCCCTGTTCTTCACTGCGAGCAGGCCCATGTACATGGTCGGCACGCCGAGGAATACGGTCACCCGATCGTTGGAAAGGATCGAGAACGCCTGCTCCGCATCAAATTTCGGCAACAAGGTCAAGCAAGCCGCGCCGGCCATTGCGGCATTCAAGCCCACCGTCTGACCGAACGAATGGAACAGCGGCAAGCCACCGAAGACTACATCGCCCGGTCTCATCGGCAGCAGCGTGTCGACCGTCGTGCGAACGTTGCTGCTGAGGTTGGCGTGGGTGAGCTCGGCACCCTTGGGCTGGCCGGTGGTCCCCGAGGTGTACAAGATCACTGCGGTCGCATCGCGAGTTTGCTCGGCAACCTGCTCCAATGGCTTGGCCTGTGCCAGCTCAGCGTCGAACTCACCGGGAACAGTGATGATCGCCTCGGTCCCCGTCAGACTCGCCGCCTTTGCGGCTTCCTCGGCAAAGAGCGGGAAGACCACTGCGACTTGGGTGCCGCAGTCGTTCCAGACGTAGGAGATCTCGCCCGCCTTGAGCAGCGGATTCATCGGGACGGCGATCGCCCCGATCCGCAGGATCGCGTAGTAGACAATCGGGAAGTAGACGACGTTCGGCATGATCATCGCGACCCGATCACCGGCTTGCACACCGCGATCACTGAGGATAGTCGCGAACCGCGCTACGGCTGCGTCGAGGCCGCCGTAGCTCAGTGTGGTCTCACCCTGCTTGATCGCTGGTAGCTCCGGGTTGCTGGTCGCTCGCTCGCTGACCCAGCTGGCGATGTTGGCGGATGGGAGCCTCGACGTCGTTGTCATGACCCGACTCTATGCCTGCTCCACTGGCTGCCCAGGAGGGTCAAAATGAGATCGCGACCTGAGAACCCGGCACTAGACTCGCGGACGGCCCAATCCTCACAGGAGCGGAACTGATCATGTTTTTGTCTGACCTCAGCCACGACGAGCTGGCAGCGCTACATGCGGAGCAAACCGAGGCGTACCACACGCTGCTCGCCAAAGGGCTGAAGCTTGACCTGACCCGCGGCAAGCCGTCACCGGCGCAGCTTGACCTGTCCAATGAGCTGCTCACCTTGCCGGGCGAGGGCCACTACATGGACTCCACCGGTACCGATTGCCGCAATTACGGCGGCACGCAGGGCCTGCCCGCAATCCGCACCATTTTCGCGCCGCTGTTGAATGTGCCCGTTGATCAACTTGTTGCGGGGGACAACTCCAGCTTGTCGATCATGCACGACACGCTCATCTACGCCCTGCTCAAGGGAACAGTGGATTCGGCTGACCCATGGTCAAAGGCCCCGATCAAATTCATCTGCCCAGTTCCTGGCTACGACCGCCACTTTGCGCTTTGCGAGCAATACGGCATTGAGATGGTCCCGGTTCCACTCAGCCAAGCTGGTCCCGACCTCGACCAAGTACGGCAGTTGGTCGCCGATGATCCATCGATCAAGGGCATGTGGATCGTGCCGGTGTACTCCAATCCCACAGGCGCCATCTATACCGCAGAGGTCACTCGGGCACTGCTGGAGATGCCGGCGGCCGGGGACTTCCGGATCTTCTGGGACAACGCGTACGCGGTGCACCACCTCACAGAGGTTGAGACGCCGCCGCTGGACGTGCTCACCATGGCCGCCGAAGCCGGACATCCGAATCGCGTGTTCCTCTTCGCTTCGACGTCAAAGATCACGTTCGCGGGTGCTGGCGTCTCGTTCTTCGCAAGCTCGGCCTCCAATGTCGATTGGTACCTGAAGAACCTCAGCAAGCGGAGCATCGGGCCTGACAAGGTCAACCATTTGCGGCATGCGCTCTATCTGAAGGGCGCAGACGGCGTAACTGCGCTGATGCGCCGGCATCGGGAGATTCTTGCGCCCAAGTTCGAGCAGGTGATCTCAATCCTCAACAAGCGGCTGGGGGACTACCAGGGGACGACGTGGACCGATCCCGACGGTGGCTATTTCGTCAGCCTTGACGTAGCCGACGGCACGGCGACTCGGGTGGTGGAGCTGGCCAAGGGCGCGGGTATTGCGATGACAGCAGCAGGGGCAGCCTTTCCTTACGGGCAAGACCCACGCGACCGGAACATCAGGATTGCGCCCAGCTTTCCCTCTCCGGACGAGGTCGCCGCTGCTATGGAGGGCCTGGCCACCTGTGTCTTGCTCGCCGCCACGGAGAAGCTGCTCAATGACGGTGACTCACCACAGCAGGAGACCGACCGCGAGGCCCAGCATGATAAGAGCCGAGCAGGCTGAGACTCCAAGCTGACCTCGACGCCCGGTGAAGAGCCGGCTTAGCAGGTTTCCTCCCCCCGTTAGCAGCAGTTGCCAGATGGCAGACGCGGCAAAGGCGCCGATTGCGAACACCACCACGACCGGCAGCGTCGAACCGCCCTCGCCTGCGGATCGGCCGACCGCGACTGCAGCGAACGTCATCAGGGTGGCAGGATTCACGGCCGTAAGGGCGACCAAGCTCAAGTAAGCCCGCGCTGGAGTGAGGTCTCTCTGCCGGCCGAGAGCCTCGCGGTTACTCCGATAGCGCCGAACCGCCACCAAAACGGTACGAATTGAGACAACGACCAGGACGCTGGCAGCAATCCATTCCAGCCAGCCAGATACTTCGCTCAGCACAAGCTGCAATCCGGCTCCACCGAGAACGGCGATGACCGCGTACCCGCCATCCACCGAGGCCACTCCAAGCGCGGCTGCTGCGGCGACAGAAATGCGCTCGCGAGCGCCGAGACCGACGAGGTAGCTCCCCACAGCTCCGATGGGCATCGCAACCGCCAAGCCGGCCACACTGCCAGCGATAAAGTCGCTGATCATGGTCGTCGGGTATGCACATGACCGCGTCGCCGACTGGTCTGCTGGCAGCACGCGATTGCGCGAGCCAGCAAGTCCGAATCGGTCACGGTGGTCATGATGTGCACCATCTCACTGCTGGGCTTGACCGCCAACCGATTTTTGGCTCACCGGCCGGTCCTGCCGCGGATCGGAATACAGTGCTTGATGGCGCGCGTTCGGTCATCGATCGCGAACTATCAGCGTCTTTGTATGAGGGTTCCGACGTCGCTCGCGGGCGTTCGACTCTCGTCGTAATCCTCAGTAGACTCTCTTGTTTGGTGGCCTCTCACCATTGTTTTTGTGCGCCCTGCTAACGGATCGAAGGTGTACGAGAGCAAACTGGCGAAGGCTCCGGAGGGCAATAGCTCAATTGGCAGAGCATCGGTCTCCAAAACCGAAGGTTGGGGGTTCAAGTCCCTCTTGCCCTGCAGGGGCGAGGTAAAAGCAGATCACAGCACGGAAGGTCATAGCGTGGCAGACAAGGAAGAGGTGGAGCCCGAGGCGAGCTCTGCCGAGTTGTCAGGCGCTAACCCGACCAGCGCCGAGCTGAAGTCCTCGCCGACTGGAATGAACGGCAGCGAGGGGAAAGAGGACACCAGCAACGACTCTCAGTCCGGAAAGGTCTTGGAACCAGCGGGAGTCGCTGCCGCTACTTCCAGTGCCAGCGCCAAGACTGCGGGAACACGTCGTCCAACTCGTGCTCCGAAAGGGGCTCCCACGAACAAGCGGGACCAGCGAGTCAAGCGGGAGCGTACGACGCCGATCAAGTTCGTCAGGCAATCGCTCGGCGAACTACGGAAGGTCGTCTATCCCACTGGTCCACAGCTGATCAACTACTTCGTCGTAGTGCTGGTCTTTGTGCTGTTTGTCATCGCCTACGTAAGCCTGCTCGACCTCGGCTTCGGCTGGGTAATCTTCAAAATCTTCAGCTGATGACCGCTAACGAACCAAGCAACGGAGATATTCACGTGCCCGAGAACTTTTCAGCCGACAGACCGCAGCAGGATGCGGAGGAGCTGGAAAGCCCTGCATTCGCCACCTCCACAGAGTCATCACAAGACGACTTCGATATTGACCTCGGAAGTTACCCCGCGAACCGTGAAGACGATGTCGACATCAACCTCGACTTCGGCACGGCTACTGCCGAGCGAGCGCCCGAGGACGACTTCGATATTGACTTCAGCAGCCTCCCAACAATTGAGGAGGAGGAGCCTGAGGCCGGAGAGCCTGAGACGGAGGAAGAGTCAGACGCTGCCGAGGATGCTCTTGAGGCGTTCCGCGCAGAGCTGCGTGCTAAGCCGGGCGACTGGTATGTGGTGCACACCTACTCCGGCATGGAGAACCGGGTGCTGCAGAACCTGGAGAACCGGGTGTCATCCCTCAATATGGAGGACTACATCTACGAGATCGTCGTCCCGACCGAAGAGGTCACCGAAATCCGCAACGGTCAGCGAAAGCAGGTCAGGCGGACGGTGCTTCCGGGCTACGTCTTGGTACGCATGGATTTGACTGACGAATCTTGGTCGACTGTACGACATACGCCCTCGGTCACCGGCTTCGTCGGGCACTCGAACTCTCCGGTGCCACTCAGCCTTGATGAGGTGGAGAAAATGTTGGCGCCGGCAGTGGTCGCGGCTGCCACAGCGTCCAGCGAGGGACCCACTCGCCGCAAGAAGAAGATTGAGGTCGCCGACTTCGCTGTTGGAGATTCGGTCATGGTTGTCGACGGACCGTTCGCGGGGGTCCACGCAACGATCACTGAGATCAACGTAAACAACCAGCGCCTGAAGGCCCTGGTGGAGATTCTGGGTCGCGAGACACCGGTCGACCTGACCTTCCCGCAGATTCAGAAGGTCTGAGCCTCACGACAGCACACCGCCTGCAACGGTCAGCATGACCGTCACACCACCACGACAAGGATCAAGAAAGAAAAATGCCTCCCAAGAAGAAGAAAGTCGCCGCGCTCGTCAAGATCGCTTTGAACGCGGGCGCCGCCACGCCGGCGCCGCCGGTCGGTACCGCGCTGGGTCCGCACGGCGTGAACATCATGGAGTTCTGCAAGGCGTACAACGCGGCAACAGAGTCGATGCGCGGCACGATCATTCCGGTCGAGATCACGATCTACGAGGACCGCACGTTCAGCTTCATCACCAAGACGCCGCCAGCCGCTGAGCTGATCAAGAAGGCCGCTGGTGTCCCAAAGGGCTCGAGCGTGCCGCATCGCGACAAGGTTGGCAAGATCAGCCGCGATCAGGTACGGGACATCGCCACCACGAAGCTGCCCGACCTCAATGCCAACGATCTCGACTCGGCAATGAAGATCGTCGAAGGCACCGCCCGCAGCATGGGCGTCACTGTCGCCGACTGAATCAGAAGGAAGAACCGTGGGAGAGCCGGCGCGGCTCTGACCACAACTGGCGCCAAGAAATTGGACCCCAAAAAATGGGCACAGAAAGGACCAGCATGAAGCGCAGCAAGTCATATCGGGCGGTCACTGAGAAAGTTGACCACGCCAAGCTGTACGCACCAACCGAGGCCATGGAGTTTGCCAAGGCCAACACCAGAGCACATTTCGACGAGACTGTCGACGTTGCGGTGCGCCTCGGTGTCGACCCCCGCAAAGCGGATCAAATGGTTCGCGGCACTGTGAATTTGCCGAACGGCACCGGCAAGACGGCGCGAGTGCTGGTCTTTGCCACCGGCGAGCGGGCCGAGGCCGCTGAGGCCGCCGGCGCCGACGAGGTCGGCTCTGACGAGCTGATCGACAAGATCTCGAAGGGCTATCTGGACTTCGACGCGGTCGTCGCTACCCCAGACATGATGGGCAAGGTCGGTCGTCTGGGACGCATCCTCGGCCCCCGTGGACTGATGCCGAACCCCAAGACCGGAACCGTCACCGTCGACGTCGCGAAGGCCGTCTCCGACATCAAGGGCGGCAAGATCGAGTTCCGGGTGGACCGGCACGCCAACTTGCACTTCATCATCGGCAAGTCGTCGTTTAGCGCCAAGCAGCTGTCGCAGAATTACTATGCAGCGCTGGACGAGATCGTTCGGCTGAAGCCGAGCGCCGCCAAGGGCCGCTACCTCCGCAAGATCACGCTTTCGACGACTATGGGGCCTGGCATTCCGGTCGACACCAACAAGACACGTCCGGACGCCGAGTAGCTTCAGACAGAATCCCACGCTCGCACCGCCGCGTCCTGTGATCCAAGACAGAACTCGGTCGGTTGGGAGATGGTTGAGATGCTGATGCTGAGCTGGTTGGGAGCGATCGTCGCCTGTTTAGGTTACGGCGTGTCCTCGGTCCTCCAATCGGTCGCTGCAAAGCGTTCTGCCGCAGTGGTTGGACTGACCGGATTGGCACTGATCATTAAGCAGTTGCCGTACCTGCTGGGACTCATGGCAGACAGCGTGGCTTTCCTGGGCAACTTGGTGGCCGTCCGGGAGCTTCCGCTGTTCCTGGTGCAGTCGATCATCGCCGGCAGCGTCGGAATCACGGCCTTGATCGCAACCTTGCGCGGTGCACGTCTGTCGTGGAAGGACTGGACCTCACTCGCGGTATTGGGTCTCGGTTTGATCCTGCTCAGCGTGACAGCCGTGCCCACTGCGGCAGCGAAGATCTCACTTACCGATGACCGGATCATCCTGGCTAGCGCAGTTGTCCCGGCAGTGCTCGGATTCATCGGATTCCGCATGCAGGGCCGGCCCTCGGCCATCATCATGTGCTGTGCAGCCGGCCTCGGGTTTACTGGCGTTGCCGTAGCCGCTCGCGCGATTGCTGAAGACCAGCTTTCCTGGTCGTTGCTGCTCGCTCCACTGCTTTGGGCGATCATCGTGCACGGCGCCATTGGCATTGGATTCTTCACTATCGCGCTTCAAAGAGACGCGGTGACATTGGTCACGGCAATCACCTTCGTGATCGAGGTTGTCGTACCGTCCTTGATCGGCATCGCGCTCTTTGGCGATGCCATCGAACCCGGCCGCCTGCCCATCGCCGTAGTCGGGTTCTTACTTGCTATTGGCGGGGCCGTGTCACTCAGCCGCTTCGCTGAATAGCTCCTGCTGCGGCGAGTGACTCGCCGTTCAGCCGGTAGACGGTCCAATCGTCCATGGCAACCGCTCCCAGGCTGCGGTAGAAGTCGATGGCGGGCTGGTTCCAATCGAGAACGGCCCACTCCAGTCGCGCGTATCCACGCTCAACTGCCAAGCCCGCCAGGGACATCAGCAAGGCCTTGCCTAGCCCTGAACCCCGATACTCCGGCATGACGTAGAGGTCTTCGAGGTAGAGCCCATGGACCCCTTCCCACGTCGAGAAGTTTCGAAAGTACAGGGCGAAACCGACTACCTCGTGATGGCTCTCGGCCACCAGCGCGTACGCGGCGGGCTGAGCTCCAAAGAGCGCGGCTCGAAGCTGTTCGGTGGTGGTCTTCACCTCGTGTGCCGCCCGCTCGTAAGTCGCCAAGTCGACGATCAGCTCGCGGATGCGCTCGAGGTCGGATTCCCGCGCCTCGCGTACGGCAGGATGCATCGACCCATCCTCACACCAAGGTTCAACCTGGTCGGCGTGCGCCCGCGTACGGCATGTAACTCATCTTGATGTAAGACACCGTCTCGCCTGGACGCGGTGCATGGATCACCTTGCCGTTGCCCGCGTAGAGCCCCACATGGCTAATGCCTCGGTAGAAGAAGACCAGGTCCCCGTTCCTGAGCTGGGACTTCGAGATCTTCTTGCCAATGCGGTACTGCTGTCCGGCCGAATGCGGGAGCTTGACGCCAGCCGCCTGCCAGGCCTTCATCGTTAGACCGGAGCAATCCCAACTATTGGGCCCCGCTCCGGCGTACGCGTATCGATCACCGAGCTGCTTCTTGGCAAATGCAAGTGCCTTCTCGCCCTTGGTTCCCGCCTTTGGTGCCTCGGAAACCGGCTTGTTGATGGGTTTCTTGATCACAACCTTCGTGGCGGTGATCTTGCCGGCCTGCAACGCCTTCCAGAAGGCGGTGTTGACTTCACCAGTCTGCTTGACGTGGCGCGACTTCTGGATGATCTTGATCACGGCCACGGTACGGGTGCCATAGTGGCCGGTGGTGGGGATCTTCGCGAAGCCGGCCGACCGCAACGCGAGCTGCAATCGAATCACACTCTTGCTCTCGTCACCCTTTTGAAGGTGGGGCCTCGTGCCCTGCGACAGTAGTGCGCTCCATGCCCTTCGGCCCCCGACCACCAACGGCTTCAGTCCTACGGACTTGCGGAACTTGGCCAATTCCTGAGCATCCGCAGCGGAGAATCGGCCATTGACGGTGGTGGCAAAGCCGGCCTTGTGCAGCAGACATTCCATCGCCTTTGCTTCGGCCCCTCTGGAGCCTTGCTTGATTGGGTCGTACGTCTTGAAGGTGACGTCACACCTTGTCGCAGCTTCTGCCGGGATGGTGCCAACGGCGGCCGTGGCGGCCAAAGTGAGTCCGGCAACTAGGCATGCTGCAGTCTTCAGAATCCTCCCCATGCGGTGGATCTCCCCCGAGTGAGACAACACCGGCCAGGCATTGCGGCACTCTGTCGAGCGGTTCCCCGAAACGGCCGGCATCGGTACGTTATCAAATCGAGACATTTACCACTACTGCCGTGCGAAATTATCTCGGTTCTATTACGGCTCGCAATCGGCCGGCAGGCTCCGACGACCCCAAGCACTCTGGATTTGGCTGTCACTTTGACCGGTCGGTACAGTGTTGGCTGCCGAAGACCGCTGGTTGGTCGAGCACGCATGCTCGATCCGAAGTGTCCGTACGAGAGCACGGGCGGCCCGCGCAGGTGAGTCAAGAGTGTGGTGGGAGACAGCCGTGTCCTCCTGATATGCCCTTTGCCGCCCGCGCAAAGGGCTTTCTCATTTCTACGGCCAGCCAGCCCCTTTTCGGTAGCGCCTCAGATCGGGCGCTCGACGAAGTGGAGGTGAAATGGCGAGGTCGGACAAGGTAGCGGCCGTCGCTGAGCTGACCAACAGGTTCTCCAGCTCAGCCGGCGTGGTGTTGACCGAGTACCGCGGACTCTCGGTAAAGGCTCTCAGGGAGCTGCGCCGATCGCTGGGTGATGAGGCCAGCTACTCCGTTTCGAAGAACACGCTGACCACAATCGCCGCACGTGAGGCCGGCGTCGATGTGCTCGAGGAGCATCTCGTCGGACCGACGGCGATTGCTTTCATCGACGGTGACCCAGTTGTCGTGGCCAAGGGTCTGCGTGACTTCGCACGGGCAAATCCGCAACTCGTGATCAAGGGCGGCGTGCTTGACGGGAAGTTCATGTCGCCGGATGAGGTCAGGAGGCTGGCCGATCTTGAATCCCGTGAGGTGTTGCTCGCGAAGGTCGCAGGAGCCTTGCAAGGGGTCCTACAACAGGCCATTTCGCTGGTGTCAGCACCGCTTTCTGAAGCAGCCCGGCTGTTCGCTGCTCTGGAGCAGGCTGCAGCAGAGAACCCCTCGCTCTTGGCCGCCGCGCCGGAGACAACCGGGGAACCGACCAACTCCCAAGTCGCGGCCGAGGCCACTGCGGAGCCAACCGACGAAGAGCTGGCGGCCGAGGTCACCGGAGAACCCAGCAACGAAGAACTTGCCGTTACGGCGGCACCACCCGCAGCGTCAGCTGCACAGGAAGCGGGCGAGACGCCCGTGGCAGAACCACTGGCAGCACCTGCTGCGGAAGACAACTAGGAAGGACGCCCAATCATGGCGAAGCTCAGCACTACCGAGCTCCTTGACGCTTTCAAGGAGTTGACCTTGATCGAGCTCAGTGAGTTCATCAAGGAATTCGAGACCACGTTCGGGGTGACCGCAGCCGCTCCGGTAGCGGTTGCCGCCGCAGCTCCGGCCGCCGGCGGCGGCGAGGCCGCCCCGGCAGAGGAAGAGGCCAGCGACGAGGTCGACGTCATCCTCGAGGCTGCCGGCGATAAGAAGATCCAGGTGATCAAGGAGGTGCGCTCGCTCACCAGCCTCGGTCTCAAGGAGGCCAAGGACCTGGTTGAGGCTGCCCCCAAGGCCGTTCTGGAGAAGGTCAACAAGGAGACCGCAGACAAGGCCCGCGAAGCTCTGGAGGCTGCTGGCGCCAGCGTCTCCTACAAGTAGCTGACACTTGGACGGGTGGGCTGCGAAATGCGGCCCACCCGTTCTTCGTGGAGGGACGGATCAGGCGTGAAGCCGCGGCAGGTCCCAGTCCTCATTGCGGGTGCGCAGCACTTGAAGCGCGACGTAGCCACAGATCAGGGTGGTCATTCCCCAGCCGCCGAAGACGTCCAGCCACCGGCTGGGCACGATAATCGCCGCGACCAGGTGCACCGGCTGCGACAGCCCGAGTAGGATCGCGGCCCACAGCGGCAGCACCCGAGCCCGGCGCAGCGCGATGGCGGCGATGACCATGCCGAGGACCCGTAGGCCGACCTTCGGGGCTGGCGCCGATGCGAATACAGCCCTCCGGAGGACACGGTGAAGCTGCCGGCCGGCTCATGGTTGGTCTGGTTCTTGGTGGCCGTTCTCATAGGCCCTAAATCCTGAGGTCGTGGCCCAGCTGGTGGCCGCCAACCGTGATTCCGGTGTGCTGGCGGTCCTAACCGACCGCGAACAGGAGGTGCTCGCGTTGATGGCCGAAGGGCTGACCAATGCTGGATCGCCCGCCGGCTCTGGTTGACCGAGCGAACGGTCGAGAGCCATATCCGCAACCTGCTGACGAAGCTCGGCATTGTCGACGAGTCCGGCGGCCACCCTCGGGTACTCGCGGTCCTCACGTTCGTCGAGGCCCGCGGCCATGTCAGGGCGCCGGAGAGCTGAGCTATGTGGAATGCGCGGACGCGAGCGGGAACTTGACCCCGGTCAATACTTCAGAGAGCGTCCAGAGCCGCTTTGCCATCTCCACATCTGAAGCCTCTGCCGAACGGCCGACCAGCGTGGGATAGCCGCGGTGTTCTCCGATACCGTCCGGGCCGACGTAGCTGGCGCCAGGCAGATCTTGGGTCGCAGCGAACAAGGTCGGCCGCGCGCCCGCCTCATCTGTCTGTGCGAAAAGCCGATTGCCAATCGTCATAAATCGGTCCTCCAGCTGGCTCTCACTGCGGAACTGAAGATTGGTAGCGGCGTACCCCGGATGGGCTGCGAGGGCGCGAACCGCCGAACCGGCAGCTGTCAGCCGCCGCTGTAGTTCCAGGGTGAACAACAAATTTGCCAGCTTCGACTGCTGGTACGCGGCCCAGCGCCGGTAGCTACGGCGTTCCCAGTTGAGGTCGTCCAGGGAGATCGAGCCGCCTCGGTGAGCGCCCGAGGCGATGGTGACAACCCGATCCGTCAAGTGCGGAAGCAGCAAGTTGGTGAGCGCGAAGTGGCCGAGGTGATTTGTCCCGATCTGCAGCTCGAAGCCGTCAGCCGTCCGCCTCTCGGGTGTTCTCATGACGCCGGCGTTGTTGATCAACACACTGAGCTCACTCTGCCACCCGTTCGCGAAAGCGTGTACGGAGGCGAGATCGGCAAGATCGAGTTGGCGAATCTCGCAATCGCCGGAAATGGATTCCGCGGCGGCCTCGCCCTTAGCGACATCGCGTACGGCAAGCACGACATGCGCGCCAGCGTCCGCGAGCGCCCGCGCTGTAGGCAGCCCGATGCCGCTGTTGGCGCCGGTGATGATGAAAGTGCGCCCGGCCTGTGATGGCAGATCGGCGGCGGTCCATCGAGACTGACTCATGATCTTGGACTGTAGATGCTGATGAGAGTTCTGTCATGATCACTGCTCAGAGAGTGGTCGCGGACGACATCAACTGCATAGCAGCCATGCCGTCCGCGACCACTTCCCGGGGGAGGGAGCAAGCAAGTCTTGATGAAGTTAGGGATCCCTGAGCTCAAATCCCTCCACTGCGTTGAGCGGCAGGCAGATGATCGAGGTCCGTACGTCAGAAGGCCAGTCCTCTTCAAATGCCGCCTGGTCGATAAGCGGTCGATGGTCATTCTCTGCAAGCTCAGCGGTACCGGTCACCGTGACTGTCTCGCGATGCGCGGCCGGAGTGCCGCCATCGACGGCGAGGCTGATCTCGGCGCCGGGTGCATAGCGCGCGATGTCGTTGTAGTCAGGCACCCGAACCAAGATCTGATCGCCGGCGACAGCGTAGGAAACCACCACCGAGCGATGGCCGCGGCCTGATTGATAACCCAAGCGGCCTTCGTGATGGCTGCAGACCCAGGCCTTGCACTCGTGCGGTGAGAGCCTCCGTAGCCGCTCGCCCGGCGAAACGCGACCGCCAAATGTTGGCATGATCAACTCCTCGAGTTCCGCCAGCCCTTACCTAAATTGTGCGCCTCTCGTAATCAGCTGTGTAGGGGTTGGGCCGGTTTCAGAAAAAACTCAGGACCAAGGTCCCCGCTCAGAACCGTCTAACCGGACCGGGCCGCTACCACACGTCCGGTCACTTTGTGCGGCGTGATCTGGATGAAGACATTTCTCACGCCCGATGCCCACGGAACAACGCCGCCCACTGTCCACAGCCGTACGAGCTGATCAGGCTCGGCGACTCCTTGCGCTCGGCCGTGTACCACCACGCTCCATCCCCGACGATTGTTCTGATCAAGCTCATCAATCTCCAACGCGACCTCGGTCGGCCGGATCAGCTCTGACAAGACTCCGTATGGGGATGTGCGGAAGATGATCGTTCCCTCATGCCAGACGTAGGTCACCGGAAGGATCTGCGGACCGTCTGCGGCTTGCCACGCGACCCGGCCGACACTCTGGCTCTGGAGCAGCTCGTTGCAGTGTGTTGGACTGATCGCCCGAAACTCGCTGGCCGGCTCATCGTCGATGAATCTGTCCTCCACCATCACTGCTACCTTCCTGATGTCGTCTGATCGAGCTGATGGGCAATATCGGATGCCCAGGCACGAATTCGGTCCCAGTCTCGAAAGTCACCGGAGAGAGGTCCATCTGCGCTCATCCACTTGCTCAGGGGACCCGTTGCATGTTCCGGATCAAGCCGGCCGCCGAACGTGACGGGAGCCCGCAGTCCCAGCGGACCGATGACCCGCTCGATTGCCTTCGGTGTTCGAACTTGCTCGTCGTGTGCTCCTTCGCCGCACGGGCCGCTGTGGAACAGCCATGTTCTGTCACGGTCCAACCGATCCGCGTACCGCTTGAGATAGCGAGTCGCCGACTTCATCCAACGCCGGGTATAGATCGCGCTCCCAATGATCACTGCGTCGAAGCCCTCAGGGCTTACGCGGTCCTTACATGGCGCGACGCTGACCTGCATGCCAGATGTCTGGAGTTGGCGCCCGACAGTCTCGGCGATCTCCTTGGTAGAACCCATCTTGCTCGCGTATGTCACGAGAATGTGGGGCTTCGCCATTGGGCTTCCTCTCAGCTGCGCCGTAACGCCTCCCAGTCAAGCCTTGTCGCACAAGCGCCGCGAGGGTCGAAGGTCCCTGCTCCCGAGGCCGAACGGCGCAGCAGCTGGCGATCAGAAGGCCGCTATATTGCCCCTTGTCGCGCGGCCGTTGAAGAGTATTATCTCTGCCAAGGCAGTCGTCCATTTGACTGCTCTAGTTTGTGCTGCACCCGGTACTTGACCTCGGGCGCATAAGCGTCTATATTGGGGGTTTGCCCTCGCCATCTGCCGACCCGTTTCACTTTGACACGGGCCGTTCAGCATGCGCAGAAGCACTTCGCTCCTCCACTGCGAGCCCTCGGAAGGACATCAGTAGTTGGCCGCCTCGCGCACAGCCTCGAAAACCAAAGTTATATCGCCAACCGGGCGCATCTCGTTCGCGAAGATCGCCGAACCCATGGAAGTCCCATATCTGCTCGATTTGCAGATTGACTCATTTGACTGGCTCATCGGAAACGAGGCCTGGCGCGAGCGCGTCCAGACTGCGTTGGACCAGGGCCGTACCGACATCAACACTAAGTCCGGACTCGAGGAGATCTTTGAAGAGATCTCTCCCATAGAGGATTTCTCCGGCACTATGTCCCTCTCGTTCCGTGATCACCGGTTCGAGCCGCCGAAGAACAGCGTTGACGAGTGCAAGGAACGCGACGTCACCTACGCCGCACCGCTATTTGTCACGGCTGAGTTCATGAACAACGAGACTGGCGAGATCAAGAGCCAGACGGTCTTCATGGGCGACTTCCCGTTGATGACCGACAAAGGCACCTTCGTCATCAACGGCACTGAGCGGGTCGTGGTTTCCCAGCTGGTCCGTTCACCCGGCGTCTACTTCGAGCAGACCACCGACAAGACCTCGGACAAGGACATTTTCACCTGCAAGATGATCCCGTCCCGTGGTGCCTGGCTTGAGTTTGAGATCGACAAGCGGGACATGGTCGGGGTTCGTTTGGACCGCAAGCGCAAGCAGAACGTAACTGTGCTGCTCAAGGCACTCGGCTGGACCGACGCTCAGATCCTCGAGCAGTTCGGCGATTACGAGTCCATGCGGCTCACCCTTGAGAAGGACCACACCACCACTCAGGATGAGGCGCTGCTCGATATCTACCGCAAGCTGCGCCCAGGCGAGCCGCCTACTCGGGAGGCCGCGCAGGCACTACTGGAGAACTACTACTTCAACCCGAAGCGCTACGACCTGGCCAAGGTTGGCCGTTACAAGATCAACAAGAAGCTCGGTCTTGAGCTGCCGTTCGATCGTACGGTGCTGACGATCGAGGACATCATCGCTGCCATCCGCTTCGTGGTCGCGCTGCACGAGGGCACGGAGACTCTCGAGTCACCTCGTGGCGAGCTGCTCGTTGAAGAAGACGACATCGACCATTTCGGCAATCGGCGGTTGCGTACGGTCGGTGAGCTGATCCAGAACCAGCTGCGTACCGGATTGGGGCGCATGGAGCGGGTAGTTCGGGACCGGATGACGACTCAGGACGTCGAGGCCATCACGCCGCAGACCTTGATCAACATTCGGCCGGTGGTTGCGGCACTGAAGGAGTTCTTCGGTACCTCGCAGCTCTCCCAATTCATGGATCAGACCAACCCCGTTGCCGGACTGACGCACAAGCGGCGGCTCTCCGCGCTCGGGCCGGGTGGTCTGTCGCGAGATCGCGCCGGCATGGAAGTCCGCGACGTGCACCCGTCCCATTACGGCCGGATGTGTCCGATCGAAACCCCTGAGGGTCCGAACATCGGCCTGATTGGTTCGCTCGCCTCCTTTGCGCGAGTGAATGCCTTCGGGTTCGTGGAAACCCCGTACCGGAAGGTCGAGAAGGGCCACGTCACCGATCAGATCGACTACCTCACGGCCGATGAGGAAGATCGGTACGCCAAGGCGCAGGCTAACGCCAAGCTCGACGATAAGGGCCGCTTCACCGAGGACCGAGTGCTGGTCCGCAAGCGCCATGGTGAGGTGGATACCGTGCCGCCGAGCGAGGTGCACTACATGGACATGTCGCCGCGGCAGATGGTATCGGTCGCGACCGCGATGATCCCCTTCCTTGAGCACGACGACGCGTCTCGAGCTCTGATGGGCTCGAACATGCAGCGTCAGGCGGTGCCGCTGATCCAGTCCGAAGCTCCCTTCGTAGGCACCGGTATGGAGTACCGCGGCGCGGTCGATGCCGGTGACGTAACCGTCGCAACACAAGGGGGCGTGGTCACCTCGGTAAGCTCCGATCTGATCGACATCACTCAGGACGACGGCACGTTCAAGACCTACCGGCTGAGCAAGTTCCGTCGCTCGAACCAGGGCACGTGCATCAACCAGCGCCCGCTGGTGACTGCTGGTCAGCGGATCGAGAAGGGCATGCCGCTAGCCGACGGGCCGTGTACTGACCAGGGCGAGATGGCCCTCGGCCGTAACCTGCTGGTCGCGTTCATGCCGTGGGAGGGTCACAACTACGAGGATGCGATCATCCTGAGCCAGCGGCTGGTCCAAGACGACGTGCTTACCTCGATCCACATCGAGGAGCATGAGGTCGACGCCCGGGATACCAAGCTCGGTGCCGAGGAGATCACCCGTGACATCCCCAATGTGAGCGAGGAGATGCTGGCTGATCTTGATGAGCGCGGCATTATCCGGATCGGCGCTGAGGTCTCCACGGGCGACATCTTGGTTGGCAAAGTCACGCCCAAGGGCGAGACCGAGTTGACTCCGGAGGAGCGGCTATTGCGCGCGATCTTCGGCGAGAAGGCGCGCGAGGTCCGTGATACTTCGCTCAAGGTCCCGCACGGTGAGTCAGGCACGGTCATCGGCGTACGCGTCTTCGACCGCGATGCCGATGATGAGCTGTCGCCTGGTGTCAACCAGCTGGTCCGGGTCTATGTGGCCCAGAAGCGCAAGATCCAAGACGGTGACAAGCTAGCCGGACGGCACGGCAACAAGGGCGTGATTTCCAAGATCTTGCCCGTAGAGGACATGCCGTTCCTCGAGGACGGCACTCCGGTCGACATCGTGCTGAACCCGTTAGGCGTACCGAGCCGGATGAACGTCGGGCAGGTCCTGGAGACCCACCTTGGTTGGGTCGCCAAACAGGGCTGGGATGTCGAGGGTCTCAAGGCTGCCTGGTCGGACCGGCTGCGAAGCGTAGGTCTTGGTCATGTGGAGGGTCCGGCGCACCTGGCAACTCCGGTGTTCGACGGTGCCACCGAGGAAGAGATCACCGGCTTGCTTGGTCAGACCTTGCCAAGTCGCGATGATCAGCGCCTAGTGAATGCCGACGGCAAGGCCAATCTCTTCGACGGTCGTTCCGGTGAGCCGTTTCCGGAGCCGGTCGGTGTTGGCTACATCTACATGCTGAAGCTGCATCACCTGGTGGACGACAAGATCCATGCGCGTTCCACCGGTCCGTACTCGATGATCACCCAGCAGCCG
>Ga0307315_10000047_pt1 | contig 25089 bp, 21 predicted proteins | sample ER_DNA_355_FD_194497 | JGI IMG/M metagenome (GOLD analysis project Ga0307315, IMG submission 194497) | Bulk soil microbial communities from the East River watershed near Crested Butte, Colorado, United States - ER_DNA_355 | ecosystem: Environmental > Terrestrial > Soil > Floodplain | place... | reverse complement strand
CAAGGTGATCTACACCCTGAACAACACCGGTCCGCTGAAGAAGGTCGCACCACCGTGCCCGAAGAAGGGTGTCATCGGGAAAGACCAAGAGGCTTGCGTTGATTACGCGCAAAGCTTCCGACGCGATGGCGACCTCTACTTGCCGTTCCTCTTCAACGTCGACGGCCGCATGAGCAGCTAGTTCAGCCGGCGAATTCCGGCAGCGGCACCCGGACGACGCCCAGCAACTCCAGGGCTTAGTCCGGGGGCTCCTGCTCTACGCGGTCTACCTACGGGGCAGCTCCCTGACTCACCCGGCTAACTCAGCTCAGGCAACGGAACCCGGACGACGCCCAGCAACTCCAGGGCCTCGCGCGCCTGTTCGGCAAGCCGGTCTGCGTCGGGATCATCGTCCTGATGTGCGATCTGTGCAGCCACTGCGAGCAGGAATCCGCGCTCGTGCGCGACGTCGGGTGAGGAGCTCTGTCTCAATCCTTCGGCGAGAGCCGCGCGAGCTTGCGCAACTTCACCCCTCGCAAGCAGGGCAGCGGCCTGGACGCGGTACGCCGACGGCAACAAAGTGGCGGCGTGGATAGAGGCAGCCTCGGTCACCGCTCCCTCGATCAGGACCAGAGCCTGCTCAGGCCGGCCCGCCAGCAGGTGCGCTTCGGCGGAGGCAATGTCCGCATCCACCACCTCTTGGGGTTCTCGGAGTCTGGTCAATTCAGTGCGAGCTTCCTCGAGCAAGATCAGTCCTGCTGCGACGTCGCCCGCCCGGCTCTGTGCCCTGCCCATTTCCTTGCGTACCAGGGCCACCAGATCCTCGTCACCAACGGCGCGGGCGACCCGGAGCGTGTTCTGGAGCAGTGGCAACGCCTCGTCCGACCGGCCCTGCCGTGCCAGGACCTCGGCCCGGTTGTAGTCAGCGTTCGCAGCATTGGGAGCGTCGCCGATCCGGCGAAACGTTTCGGCCGCGCGCGTAAACATAAGCAGAGCATCAGGCCAGCGGCCTTCGGCCGATCGCTGCAAGGCCATGTTGTTCAACATATGGGCCTGCTCGGTGAGGTCCCCAAGCTGCTCGAAGATGCGCAGCGCGGTCACCCCGTGCAGCTCGGCCTCAGGTCCGCCCGACCACACTTCTACGGCGTGCAGCGCCGCGTGTGCCTTGGCCTGCGCCTTCAGCTCATGGGCCTGCTCTGCTTCGGCGAGACCTCGTTCCGCCCATCGGCGGGCATCCGCGTAGCGACCCTGGTAGACCCGGAGCCACGCGTAGCGGACTTGCAAATGGGCACGAGCGGCGCCCGCCTCGGGACCTGTCACGTCGCTAACAGCACGCATTCCGAGACTCGCGCGGCGCAGCGCGTTGCTGTAGTGGCCGCGACGTTGCTCCACCCGGGTCAGCTTGAGGGCCAGACGAGCCTCCCGCAGCGCCTGACCACGCACACCCCGCAGCGCTTCCAGGTAGGCGGCGGCAGCCTCCGTGGGCCGGCCCGCCAGGAACTCTGCATCGCCCAGCGCCTCCAGGTGGAACGAACGCTCGCTCGGGCTGACGCCCGCGGAAAGTCGGGCAGCCTGCGCCGCCTTTCGGTAGGCATCGGCAGCGGCGGCTGGCGCATAGCGCGCCATTGCCCGTTCCCCCGCCCGCCAGCCGTAGTCCATCGCTTTGTCGTAGTTGCGGGCCACGAAGTAGTGAAGTGCGAGGAGCTCGGGGCGGCGGTCCGCCGCGGCGGTGGTGGTCTCTAGAACCTCGGCGGCCTTAGCATGCAGTTCGCGGCGTCGTTTATAGGGCAGGCCAGCGTAGGCGACTTCCCGAAGAATCGGGTGGCGAAAGCGGAGCTGGTGACTGTCCGACACAATGAGGCCTGATAGCCCGGCGAGTAGTTCGGTTCCCGACTTTTCGGGCGCAACGTCCCGGAACATCTGTAAGAGCAGGTCCTCGGGGAACTCATCGCCGAGTACTGCGGCCCGCCGTAACATTGAACGCTGCGCCGGTGGCAGCTGGTCGATCTGACTCGCGGCAAGCTCTTCGACGGTCGACGGGAGCTCGTCCGGATCCTCCCCCCGGGCGGCAGCACGGGCCAGCTCACGCAGCAGCAGCGGATGTCCACCCGAGCGCACAGCCAGCTCTTCGGCGATCGCAGGTGGCAATGGCCGGTCCGGGGTGGCCATCTCTGCCAGCTCTATCGACGACGTCATGTCGAGCGGTCCCAACTCAATCCGACCAGTAGCCGCGGGGATCCAGCCGGTAGGACGGTCGTCGCGTGTGACAAGAAGGAGCCACGGCTGCTGCTGTTCCCGTCGAGCAATGGCGGTCAGCACACCTTCGCTCGCCGCATCCGCCAGATACGAGTCTTCGACCACGAGCATCACGGGACTCGGAACCATCCGCTCAAGCAGGTCTGCGACAAGCTCAGGTACACGTTCCGCACGATGCTGCTCCTCCAGCTCGGCCACTTCCGGGCTGGGGGGGATAGTCACGTCGAGCACGACACCAAGCAAGGAAACCCATGGGCGCAGCTCAGGCGCGGCGGTGGTCACGCAATCTTGGAGGCAGTTGGCGATTGTGTCCGGATCCATGCTGCTGTTAGTGCCGAGCACCTGGTGCAGCAGGCGCCGCACCGGCGTGTAGGGCGTCCCAGCGCCCGTGCGCTCGCAGTCGCAGCGCACGGTCGTAACGTCGCTGGCCTCGGCGACTGCCTCGTCAACAAGCCTGGTCTTGCCGATTCCTGGCTCACCGATCACTTCGATGAGGCCGCCCGATCCGTTGAGTAGCTGCTCAGTAGCACCTCTGAGAATGGCCATCTCGGCGTCCCGGCCGATGAAGTAGTCCTCACTGTTCTGCTGCCTGCGAGGCTCGAGCGGCTGGCCGAGTGTGACGACCGGCACCGGCTTACTTTTGCCCTTCAGGCTCGCCATGGGCGCGTCACTGACCGCGTACGACCGCCGTGTGTGCTCCAGCACGTCGGCCGCCATGAGGATGGAGCCAGACTCTGCATGCGCAGCCAGCCTGGCAGCGAGGTTTACGGCATCGCCCTTCACCGAATACGTCCGGCGACTGGGGGAACCGGTGTCGCCTGTGAACACTCGGCCGTGCGATATACCCGCTTGCAATGGCAGCCGGCCAGCCCGATCGACGGTCTCGCAGACTGCGGTCAGCAGCCGATCGGTGTCGTCACCGGCACTGCGGGGCGCACCGCCCACGAGCAAGATCTTTCCGCCGTTCACATCCACGTCCGTATCGAGGAAGGAGATGTCGTGGGCGACTGCAGCCTCCTGCACATTTCGAAGCACTTCATCGACGGCTGTCGTGAGCATCTCTGCACCATCCTCGTCTAGGACGGTGTCCGTACCGTCGAAGCGAAGGAACGCCACGGCTATGGTCCGGTGCTCCGGCTCCCGAGACGGCTGGGAGAGGTAGGCCCACAGTTGCGGCGGTAGCAGCTGCTGAACCGTTTCCAACATCGGCTCAGGTTCCGGTCGCGGTGGACGGTTGGCGGGCGTTGGTACGCCCGCAAGCAGATGACCCCAACCCACGTGCGGGCGTACCAGTTCCGGTCCGAGGTCCGCAGCAGTGGCATCGCCCACCAACACCTCACCAATGCCCGCGGAGTGTTCCAGCATGGTGACCGCTGTCGCCGTTGGGCCCAGCAGAACCAGCTGCCGGTGCAGGGCCGGATTTCCCGCCAGTATCAGGTGAACTGGACCAGAGTCGATACCAGCGGAAGCACGCAGCTTGACTCGGCCGATAGACGTCTTGGCGCGACCGATCTGCGCAAGAGCTCGGTGCATCCGCAGCGCAGCCCTCGCCGCGCGGCGGCTATGGTCTGCATCGTCGAAGAGCAGTAGCAGCGCGTCACCGCCCCACTTGAGAAGGTCGCCGCCCTCATCCTCGGCATCCATCAGCAATTGGCTAAAGACAGTATCGAGGAGGTTGCTCAGCTCCTCGGCGCCTTCCCGGCCCCGGCGGGCCAGCCGTTCGGTGAGTGGGGTGAAGCCGGTGATGTCAAACAGCAGCAGGCTTCCATCGACCACTCGGTGGGCAGGCCCTGGCTCAGCGGCGGCCCAAGCGGGCAGCAGCCGAGGCACGTACGCCGCCGGGGACGGGCTCTCTTCGGGCGCCGCCAGCCCAATTTCGCCGGGGCCCATAGCTAACTCTAAATGGGGAGGACCGGAGATAGTGAAGTTGATCATGCCGGTCTCAGCCCTGGGAGAGTGCTAGTTCGCGGAGCTGGCCGAATTCGGTCTACGCCTTTCCGCCGAGCGCGCGGACACACAACCCTGTAATCCATCCCCAGCCGAGCGCAACCGCTACTGTGAAGGCGATATTGATCGCGGGATTGCCGGCTCCTGAAGCGATACCAGCGAAGGCGACAAGATAGTAGACGCCGATCACCGCTGAGCAAACGGCCCAGACTCGATCGCCGGCTCGCGCTGACCTGCGGGCACAGGCAAGACATGCCACGATCAGCCCAAGAAAGCCGATGCCACCTGCCACCAGGTGACCGACGCTGCTAGCGGTAACCACGACCGGAGGGCCCGACGGCGTACCGATCGGAAAGCCCTCGGCAGGGTCGGCGCGGAGCAAGCCGGCTGCAGCAATGCCGAGCCCGTAGATCGCCAGCCCGATGATCATGCCGTACGAACGTCGTCCGGTGCGCTGCTGGACGGTACTTATCCCGAGCGCGCCGATAACGGCGAGCAGGCCGCTGACAACCATCATCGTCGAGTGGATCCAGCCGCCCGTGCCGTTAGCCAGCAGGCTGAGGGAGTGGATACGGATGTCGAAGCCGTCACGGAGCAATGCCTCAAGCGTGCCGATGATGATGTAGAGCGGTCCAGCGATTGCGCCGGCGAGCAGAGCCTGGCGAACGCGTCGCGGGGTGGTCACCTGAGCCTCAAGAGTCTGAGACATGATCGGAGTCCTTTCGATGTGGTACGGATGTCCACAGAACTAGACCGTCCAGTACCAGAATTATCATCGGCCAGCTCCCTAGAATCTTCTTTGTGGATTCACGGCTGTCTGATCGAAGTGCGCGGAAGCGCGAAGCGATCCTGGAGGTGGCCACGGAGCTGTTCTTGACACGTGAGTACGCCGGCACCTCGATGGAAGACGTCGCCTCCGCGGCCTCGGTCTCGAAACAGACCGTCTACAAGCATTTCAGCGACAAGCAGACCCTCTTTCGCGAGGTCGCGCTCGGCAGTGTGGGACACATCGGCAGTGACTTCCAGGCCGAGATTGCTGCAGCTGCAGAGGCTACCGATGTGCGAGCGGCGCTCCAAACCCTGGCGCGGAGCTACGTCAATGCGGTGGTCAAGCCCGAGCTGCTACGCCGTCGTCAGCTGGTGCTGCGCGAGGCGGGCCGATTTCCCGACCTGGCACGCAAGTACCACGACAGCGGACCACGCCGCACGATTGGCGCCTTAGCGGCCGCGTTTGCCCGGCTGGCCGACCGCGGAGAACTCGTGATCGACGATCTGCAGGTGGCCGCGACCCAGTTCGCGTTCCTGGTGATCGGCGAGCCGCTCGATACGGCGATGTTCCGCGGTGTCGGGCGCGGACGGAGCCGTCGCGACCTCAATGCGCTGGCGGATGCGGGCGTTGAGGTCTTTCTTGCCGCCTATGGGACCAAGCTCTCCTCGGTCACTCGGTAGTTGTAGAGCCAGTCGTTGGATCGGTCATTGGCGGCGCGTTTCAGGAACAGCGGGAGCATCGCATCACGGATGGCCACAGCCACCCGGCTCTTGCTCACCCGTTTCTGACTGTTGATCTTCCGCGCATAGTTGACGACCTTGTCGGCCCGAGGCTGCCGTACGGCCTGGTAGCGGGCAAATGCTGCTTGATGATCGGCCTCTTCGCGCAGGCAAAGCGCGAGCGTCTGTGCGTCCTCGAGTGCGAGCGAGGCTCCCTGGCCCGCGCTCGGGCTGGTGGCGTGCACCGCATCTCCAACCGCGACGACCCGCCCCCGGCTCCAGCGGGGAACCCCGCTGAGGTCGTAGATCGGGTAGGCCCCCAGCTCGCCGACATGACCGTTGATGATCTGCGGCACGGGATACGGGTCGCCCTGATGGAGTTCGCGCAGCCTGTCGAGCCACTCGGCGGCTGAGACGTCTCGGAGCGAACCGCGAGCCGGTTCCGGTGCGGTGATGTTGGCGAACCAGTAGATTGTGCCGTCGGCTCGTACGAGATAGCCGAAGAAAGACCGCCGGCCGAAGAGGAAGTGCTGGGTTGCCGGCGTGGGCGTCAGCCCGGGGACCCGAGCGAAGCCGCCGAGGCCTACTAGACCGCTGTATCGGGGGGTCGGTGCGTTCGGATCGATGTAGGTCCGCGTTGCCGAGCCGATCCCGTCGCATCCAATCAGGATGTCGCCTGATGCCTTTCGACCGTCGGCGAAGGTCGCGTGCACCGCGCCGGGCTCAGCCGTGATGTCGGTCAGGCGTGCGCCGAAGTTGATCGGAATTCCACGATCCTCGACGCCCTCGCGGAGCACTTTATGTAGCCATCCCCGGCGTACCACAGCGCTGCCGCGGGCCGGGTCGCCGGCCGGACCGTTTGGCACCGATCCCAGCCGCTTGCCGCTGCTGCTCCACATGATCATGTGCGGAGCGGGGTGTGAGTCGGAGAGCAGCCGATCGCGGAGTCTGAGTGCCTCGAGCACGGCGAGGCCGTTGGTCGCAACGTTGAGAAAGGCGCCTGCGTAGTCGTCGGGTTTGGTGGCGGCTTCGAAGATTTCGACCTCCCACCCGTCGGCGGCCAAGAACATGGCGGTGGCCGGGCCGGCAACCCCGCCACCGATGACAAGTGCGCGTGGCATGAGAACTCCTTGACTATGCTCGTGACTGTGATTCAGAGAGTCTCTCTTGTGGAGTCTCTCGATATTAGAGAGAATATCTCATGGTTGAAGCCACGTCAACAGCCCAGCGCACGGCATCTATCGAGCACGTCGGCTACACAATGCGGGTTTTCATGGCACGGGCGGTGCTGTTTCAGGACGCGGTGGCCAAGAGGGCGGGCTTGAATAGCACCGATCTTCAGTTGTCCAGTCTGTTGATGCTCTTCGGCCCGGCGACCCCTGGCGAACTGGCGGAGCGATCCGGGCTAACCGCTGGGGGAGCCATCACAGCGGCCATCGACCGGTTGGAACGGGCTGGAATCGTCGTCCGATCAAAGGATCCTCACGATCGCCGGCGCGTCATCGTGACGGTCGAGCTCGAGGCGGTGCTCGCCAAGGTGGGCCCGGTCTACGGCGCGGTCGGGCAACGCTGGGCGGACTATATGAGCACACTGACCGACGCGCAGATCGCCTTCGCGGATGAACTGTTCACTCGGGCCGCAGAGTTCAACCACGACGAGACGACACGACTGCGGGGGCGCGCGAGCTCGAACGGCTAACCTTGGTTGCGCGTTGCTCAGACGGCATTGAGCAGCATCGCCTGACAGATTGAGAGATCTTGACTGCTACCACGCGCGCGCTGGAACTGACCCGCGCTGCTGCCACTGCGGCCGTTGACAAGCTCGGCACCGATCTGGTCGCCTACGACGTCTCCGAACAGCTGGCTATCACCGACGTGTTCCTCGTGATCACCGCCTCCAACGAGCGCCAGGTGGGCGCGGTTGTCGACGGCATCGAGGAGTCCCTCCGCACCCACGATGCGAAGCCGGTGCGCCGCGAGGGGCATCGTGAGCAACGTTGGGTGCTGCTGGACTACCTCGACCTCGTGGTGCATGTGCAACATACCGACGAACGTCGCTTCTACGCGCTGGAGAGATTGTGGCGCGACTGCCCAGAGATTGAGCTTCGCGTAGACGAGCGGCGATGACGGCCGCGCGGATCATCCTCTGGCGCCACGGTCGCACCGAGTGGAACATAGTCGACCGCTTCCAGGGTCAAGCAGACGTCCCCATCGATGGGGTGGGGTACGCCCAGGCGGTCCGAGCAGCGGAAGTCCTTGCTGCCTATCGGCCTACCAGCTTGTATTCCAGCGATCTGTCGCGGTGTTACCAGACCGCCGCGCTGCTCGCCGAACGCACCGGGCTGGAGATCATCACCGACAAGCGACTGCGCGAGATTCACGTCGGCTCTTGGGAGGGCCTGGTCGGCGATGAGGTCAGGGCGGCTGACCCTGAGCTGGCGCACCGCCTCTGGGCGGGGGAGGACGTACGCCGGTCGCCTACTGGTGAGAGCCCGAGCGAGGTCGCTGAGCGGATGACCGAGGCGCTCACGGAGATCGCCGAGGCCGCCGAAGATCACTCCACCGTGGTCGTCGCCACGCACGGACTCTCCGGCCGGGTTGGTACATGCCGATTTGTCGGACTGCCGTTCGAGCACTGGCGCGTGCTCGGCGGCCTGTCCAACTGCGCCTGGGTGAGCATCGACCGGCACCGCTCAGGGGCGTACTGGCGGATCGAGGGCTACAACCTGACTGCCGATGCCGATCTTGATATTGCGTGACTGGAGCGTCCCAGCCAACGCCGCTTGATCGTGACTGGGATGGCGCGGATGGCATGCTGGTCGGGTGACGACGGCAGCTGCGGACACCAAGGTCGAAGCGCCGCCACGATTCTCGTGGGCCTTGCTACCGGCCTTCGGTGTGTCGTTGTCCGGCTTTCTACTCTTCGGGCTGCAGCACGAGCAGTCCGGGTACCCGGTCCTGGCCGCCAGTGTCATTTTGGGATTCGTCCTCGATCGTGATCTTGGCAAGAGCCTGCTGCTGATCGGCTTCAGCGTGGGTGTGATCGGAACGATCTCGCTGGCGGCCGACATCAGCTACAGCAACATCATCTTGATGGGCAGCGTGCTGCTGATCGCCGTGGTGGTTCCATACGTCGTCGACCGGTTCGTCTTCAAGCGTCACGTCGTGCGGTTCCCGATCAACACCGGGCGGCGATGGACGACCGGCGAGAGGTGGTACCTGGCAAGTGTGGTGGGGCTGGCCTGGATAATCATGCCGTTCTACTTCATCCGCTCCGGTACGTACCTCAACTGGCCCGCGGTGCGAGAGCCGACTGAGATCATCAGGCTCTTCATCGCCGTCAATGCTGTCGGCCTGTGGGACGAACTGTTCTTCATCTGCACAGCGTTCGCGCTATTACGGCATCACTTCCGAATGTGGCAAGCGAACATCTTGCAAGCAATCATCTTCGTGTCGTTCCTGTGGGAGCTGGGCTATCAGAGCTGGGGACCGTTCCTGACAACGCCGTTTGCCTTGATCCAGGGCTACATCTTCAACCGCACCCGCTCGCTGCCCTACGTGGTCAGCGTGCACCTGATCTTTGATTGCGTGCTCTGGGCCATACTCCTCCACGCTCACAACCCGGGCTGGCTACCGATCTTCCTCTACTGATGGCGAACTCCGCCTGATTGGCCCGTCCGGGGCCTCGAATGTAGGATCGGTCAGGCTTGTGATGGGGCCAGCGGTCCCGCTCAAGGGGCTTTGGCGCAGTTGGTAGCGCGCTTCCATGGCATGGAAGAGGTCAGGGGTTCGAGTCCCCTAAGCTCCACTATTAAGCCCCTGGTCAGGCCGCCCTTCGTCGTTGTGCTCGAGGCCTTCTGGTTGTCGGCCTGGCTTTTGCCTACCAATCTGCTTACCAATGTGTGCGCACCCTAATCGTCAGGGAAGAAACACATCCATCGCGACGGCTCCGCGCGTCAGCACCGGACGTAGCTCCTTGCGGTACACGAGTTCGGTGACCCGGGTGTTGGCGTGGCCGACGAGGTGGGCGATGTCTTCGATCGGCATCCCTGAGCTGGACAGCAGCGAGACGAAGCTGTGCCGCAGCTCTCTGGGCGTCCAAGACATCGGGTCCATCCCAGCCGCGGCGACGACGCGCCGGAAGGCTCTACGTACGTTTGCGGGGTCAAGCGGGGTCCCGGTGGTTGTCGAGAACACGAGATCGAACTCTTCGAGCTGGCGTCCGCTTTCGGCACCCTGCTTCTCGACCAGATCGCGATGTTTTGTCAGTGCTTCGATACAGCGGACCGGCAACTCGAGTGTGCGGCGTGACTTGGTTGTCTTCGTGTCGCCGTTTGCTCGGACAGATCTCCAGAGGTCAATGGTCGGCGGGTTGCCGTCAAGTCTGACCCGCGACCAGGTCAACGCCCGGAGTTCCTCGGTTCGGGCACCGGTGAGCAGGGAAACGACCACATAGGCATTCATGGTGGGGTTGTCGCCCGCTGCTTTTAGCAGTCTTTCGGCCTGCTCAAGTGTCAAGGACTTGGACGGGCGGCCAGGTTGTCCCTTCGGTAAGTCGCACAACAGCGCAACATTGCGCTTCACAAGGTCGCGCGCCTGCGCTCGACGGATCGATTGCCGCAGGATAGAGAGAAGACGCCGCAGCGTGTCGGTGCTTAGCGTCGCGGATTTGTCTGCGAGCCAGCGGTCGACTTCCTCAGTTGTCAGCTCCGCAAGCCGGCGCTTGCCCAATCCTGGGATGACATGAGTCCGGGCCAAGCTGGTCCGGTTTGCCACCGTATTCGGATCGCGCCCCACGAGCCCGTGCACTAGCCAGGCCTCAACGGCGTCGCCGACTGTGTACGCGCGCTGCGTTGGTAAACCGTCCTCGTGAACGCGCAGAAGCGCTCGCAGCTTGTTCTTGGCTTCTGTCTTGGTTCTCGCGCTGACGGTGCCGATTCGTCGCTTGCCGTCGGCGTTGTAACCAAGAGAGGCTCGGCCGATCCAGCGCTGACGCGTTTCGTTCCAGCTGAGGCCGCCTTCGCCGTTGCTACGCCGCGCGGCCATTCCCGCCGGCCTTGCATTCCGCAAGCAATAGCTGCACGTAGTCTGTAATCGAGTCGGCCGGCACCAGCCGGCGACGGCCTTGGGTGACCGTCACCAGGCGCGATGTGCGGATGAGCTCATAGATCTGCGTCCTACTCAAGTTGAGGAGAGCCATCGTCTCCGGAACCGAGTAGAGAACTCGAACCTTCGCGGCTGGATCGTTCATGCTTGTCCTCCGTTTGCCTTTGCCGTTCAGTCTCGGGCCGTAATAGTCCAGCGGTGCTCGCGTGCGCCCAGTGACGACAATCCCGCAACAATCCGACGCTGCGCCTGTGCTGCGGCAGTCTGTGGATAACGACAGACCCGGTCCGGTGGCTGTTGTCGTAGCCCTAAGGCCTCGCTGAGCTGCAGGCGGTCCTCTACGCACATCGAGCCCCTTATGGCGGCGCGATTTGCTCGAAGTCCGGGCGCCAGCGTTGATCACCCATCTCTTGAGCTGGCAGAGGCGCTCACAAGCGGGGGGCGGGCGGGACAGTCCGACGAACAGCGCGCGTTGGAGGCATGCGACGTCGATCTTCGTGCTCGCGATCTCGAGACGGTCCACCAACCTGGCGTTTCCCCGCATCTGCGCCAAGGCCGCGGCTGCCTAAGGCAACCTCTCGGTCGAGCTTTTGTTGCCAAAGGGCGGACGCCGCTTGTAGCTGTCCTGCTCCGGTTGGTCGGCGGTCTTGGGGCTCGACGCCGACGGCGGCTCGCCAGACGGCGACTTCACCAAGGATGGCGGCGGTCAGATGGCCGCCCGGCGGTGCCCATACGGGCTGATCTTGGCTGTGGCTGGCGCAGTCTCGGACCTGATCGGCGAGGCCGGTAACGAGCTGTGACCGCTTCGCCAGGTACTCGCCCCAAACGTGATGATCATGAAGCGTTGACGGTATGCCGGGAAGCCACGGTAGTGGTCCTAGGTCAATGCATGCGGGCTCTGGGAGGCGCCAGTCGAGTACAGCGGCCATGTCTTCAGCCGTGCTGAGATCCCGCCCCAGTGCGGCTTCATGGAGGTGGAGGAGTGGGTGCTCACCGGTTTCAGCCGCCAACGCGAGCAGGTGTGCTCTGAGGGTCGGCCAGGTCGGCTCGCTGGTGAGTTCAGGAATGACCTGGTCGGCTTGGCCGTCGAGCGTGTGAACGATCTGGGGTCCGACGAGCTGCTCGGCTGCCACCTTGAGCCCGTCGGTGTAGCGCTGAACGGCCCCGAACAGCCGGGCAGCCGGGTCGCTGAGTTCTCGCAGCAGTGTGCTGGCTGAGATGGGGGACTCGTCACGAGTGAGGATCTGCTGCAGGGTCTCGGTCGGGGTGCGGGGTGCGGCGGTGTCGGGTCGGATGAGGGTGTGCGGGTCGCCGTCGCCGACCACCTGCAGGTACAAGTGGTTCGCGGCACGTCCGCGGGTGAGCATCGTATACAGCTGCTGCCGGGACTCTTGCCCCGTGACCAGGCCGTGCATGGTGTCGGCGGTGACGCCTTGGGCGGCGTGAATAGTGGTGGCATAGCCGAGACCGGTTGAGGTGCGGACGTAGTCGGCCGGCAGCCGGACGGTGCGATGACTTCGGTTGTGTCGCAACGCGAGGTCGCCGCGGCGACCTACTCGAGTGATAGTCCAGCGGTCGCCGTTTTTGACCCAGTCGGTTGGCGCGAGGTGGAGTCGGCGGTCGTTGCTGCGGGTGATGATCACATCGCCGACACTGGCCTGGTTCCCATCAGCTAGGCGCACTTGGCGGCCGGCCGGGTGACCGCCGAGGAGATGATCACGGGCTTGTCGGTTGAGTTCGGCGACGAGCTTTCGGGTGGGGGCGAGCATGATCGCATCGAATCCTGCGGCCCGGTCGGAAGCCCAGGCCGCGAAGGCATCGTGGGTGGTGGTGGCGATGTCGCCGACCTGAACGCGGCTGTGATCAAGGTAGAAGTTGAATGCCTCAGGTTTGCCTTCGCGGAGGGCGAGCGTGGCTGCGGCTTCGGCGGGATCGGTGAAGCGGTGCAGTTCGGTCAGGTGAACGGCGCCGTAGGTGTGTTTGATGTCACGGAGGACGCCGGCGGCGCCGATCGCGGCGAGTTGTTGATCATCACCGATCAGGCGCACACTGGCATAGCGATTGATGGCGAACTGGACGGCGGTGTCGAGGGAGAGGGTGTTGGCCATACCGGCTTCGTCGATGATCAACAAGGTCGATGGACCAACCGCGGCAGCCCAGTCCGGCAGCTCGCCATGATCAAGTGACCAGGTGAGCTTGGCGAGCGTATCGGCGCGCATGCCGGTCTGCTCGCCGAGGACGGCCGCCGCCGCGGCCGACGGGGCCAGGCCGATCATGTGGCCGCCGTCTTGGGTCCAGGCCAGCGCGAGGGCCCGCATCGCAGTGGTCTTGCCGGCGCCGGCCGGGGCGATCGCAAGCTGCAAACGAGCCCCCGACCTGCACATCTGCCGGACCAGGGACGCCTGCCCGGCATCGAGGGCGCTGCCGTTCGCCGCCATCTCCAGCAACGCTAGATCCACTGCCACCTGATCGACGGCTGACCCGTCGCGTCGGCCGGCGGTGGTGAGGATGCGCTGTTCGGCGTCTAGGATCCGCTGCGAGGTGTAGAGGTCTGAGCCGGCGACAGTGTAGACCGACGACCCGTCGACCCGCCTCAATACCTCCGGTTCCTCGATGTCGTCGCGCGGCGCGGCCAGTGCAACAGAGCGACGATGCACCTCGTCGACGAGCAGGTCCACCAAGACACCTGCGCGTTCTGCCTTCACGTCGGTCGTGCGGACCTGCCGCTGTGCTTCGGCCCTGACATGCCACATCTGCCAAGTCGAGCGGCTCGCCTCAATAACACTCAGGATGTGACCAGCGGTCTGTGCGACCCAGTGTGCGTCGGCCATCGGGGCGGTCTCGGGGTGCGGCGCCAGTGCCGTCCGCACCATCAACGCGACGGCTTCCGCGCTGCCTAACACTGCTGCTGCTTCGCCGAGCCATGTCGCGCGTTGCTCAGCCAGGGATCGAGGTTCGTGCTTAGCGTCGCGGGTCTCCAACGTCGCCTGCTGCGCCAGATGCAATGCTTCGACTGGGCTCGGCGGCCGGCCATGATTATGCTGGAACTGGATGGCCAGCTCGCCGCGGCGGACCTCGATGTAGGCACGGCGGGTCGACCAGCGTTGATTCAGTCGAGGGTCAACACCGACGATTTCCCGGATCGGCCGCTTCGCCGGATCGGTGCCCAGCCGCTCGGCGAACCGCACACCTAAAGTGTCGCGGAGGTGCTGCTCGAGCGCGGTGTTGTAGGTCTCCGATGCAGCCACGTTGGCCTTGAACAGCAGCCGCCCCTCGATCGACAGCCACCGCCCATCGAGGGTCTGCACCTTGTTCGCGACCGCGACATGGGTGTGCAGATCAGGGTCGCCGGCCCGACTGTCCCGGTGGGTGAACGCGGTGGCGACCAGGCCTCGGACGTTGACCTGCCGGATGCCTTGCGGTCCGGTCCGGGTGAACAGGGCATGCTTCTCGATGAACGTCAAGGCGTCCTTAACCGCGGCCTGATGGGCCCGTTCGATCGTCGCAGCCGCCGGCGGGTCGGCGACCGCCCATAAGGTCGACACCGACTTCACCGGCGAGAACGTCAGGTCATAGCCTGCGACCGTCTGAGTCCGCGGCCGTGAGTCCTTGGCGATCTGCCCCGCCAGCTCTCGGGCGTTGACCGGCTCCCGGTCATGCTCAGCGACGAAGAACTCCCGGGCCACCTGAGTCCGCACCCGGGCCCGGTCAGCCGCCGCGATCGAGGCATCGGCCGGCCACCCGATGGCGCTGTTGAGCGCCGCGATGCGCTTGGCCACCTCGACCCGGAACGGGATTAGATCGTTGTCGACGATCTTGAACGGCGCGCCCAGCCGGGTCGCAACATGCACGTTTGCGTCGGTCAGATCGGCCGCGTCAAGCTGCTCCAGCCGCTCGGCGGCGAGAGGATGCATGCCGGCACCAAACAAAGCCCGCATCTGCTCCGCCGTCACCAGGTCCCCAGCGGCCAGGCCGTCGATCCCGTCCATCCCGGAGCCGATCCACGACCCTGGAATCTCTCCGCGTTCGGTGTAGTACGACGCCAGCCCGGTGTGACCTTTCTCGGTTGCATCCAGGGCAGCGACCTGCCGGGTCAAGTAGTCATAACCGGACCCGGCGGTGAGCTTGTGGAGGCTCATGGTCACACCTCGAAAAGGCAATTTCACCCGCCTCGGCGGTCACGCCGACCCCGGGTACCTCCCGTCAGTGGGCCCCTATGTCAACGGCTCGCGGGTCGCTGGATTCACTCCCTGCTTGTCTATGGGTGAGGAGTCCGGCGGGGTATGTGGCGGGTACTCTCCTGGCAGGTGGGTGTGGTGGAACGCCGCAGCGAAGAGCAGGGTGTTGAGGCTGGAAGCTCTGCCACGCAGCTTGCCGCTAGGCAGTCAGTCGTGCCTCTTTTGCGTCAGCCGCACCCACCCCGCCTAAAGCACGGAACTATTTCGGGCCGAATCGCGCCGTGTGCGACGGTTTGGGCTATCCCCGAGGGAAGCGGCACGGCAACAAATGGTTGACCGCGATGCTGGTCGAGGCGGCCGGTTCGGTCGGCCGGATGCACGGCAAGAACTATCTCGCCGTCCAGCACGCCCGGCTGACGAAACGGCGTGGGATGGGCCGCGCTCAGGTCGCGGTCGCGCACTCCATCCTGGTCGCGGCCTACTGGATGCTCAAACGCGACGAGCCCTACCACGACCTAGGCGCCGACTGGCACAGCCGACGCAATGACGAAGCCCACACCCGACGGCTGATCGGCCAGCTCGAGCACCTCGGCCACACGGTGATCATCGACCCAGCCGCCTAAACATCGGTCTCTGCGACAGCGTCGAGTCCGCACCCGACACTGCCGCAGCCTGCCCGGTGGTCGGGTATTCACGGGTCTGTGTGGCACATCGAATCTTGAAATCGGACGGGAGGTACGTGGTGCGGATCGGGCTCGGCAGGTGATCGCCGAGGCGGCTGGATCGCCTTCGGTCGGGCGACAGGAGATCGAATGAGTCGGAGGGTGGTCGGTGAGTCAGCAATCAGAGGCAGTCGGCACGTCGGTCGGCGTTGGATGCACAGCTGGCGCGGCGGAAGCAATGTGCTGACCGGGAACGGCGGCTGGAGGGGTTGGCGGTCGCGGTGCTCACCGCGCTGGGTGAGCGCGACGCTTCGGTACTGGACACTGAAAGGCGGGCCGGTGTGGCGCTGCGGACAATGACGATCGATGACTGCTTGTCGGTCCGCGAGCGGTCGAGTGGTGCGCCAGGGGCGTCACAGTGCGGCACGTGACCCGGCTGTGCCGCCTGGTGGGCCAGCCTTCGGTCGGCCGTACACGGTGAACGCGCCCGAGTCAGCCCAGCCGCCCTGACTGGGCTCGACCGGACGTAAATATTCAGCGTCCTCCTAGCGGGGCCGACACAAAGCTTTCGCGTCGCGCCCGCATTCACCGGAAGCGGACCGCGTTTACGGCAACCATGGTGAACGTGACCGCGCCGTCTTGAACTACCGGAAGGTCGTTCAGCCGTTGGCTCGCATCCGCGAGACTGGCGCCGGAGACCAGCAACCACAGACGTTCCCCTGCAAGGTCAACGTGGCCACTCTGCAGAAAGCCGCTGTCGACCATTGGCCCGAACCAGGCGCGTACCGCCGCCAGCTGATCATCCACGACCGGGCGGTGGATCGTACCCTCAGCGAGTATCAACATTGCGAGACTCCGGATCTGTCAATCGCAGCATAGCGAGGCTCAACGTCGCGGTCTGCTGGACCCCATCGGCCAAGCCAACCGCAATGCAACCGGGAAGCGCAGTGCAATCAGCGAGTAGCTCGGCGTCCTTCGTGCTGCGGGTCACGCGGAGTAGCTCGGCGTCGTGAAACGCGCGCGGCCGCAGGCCGACGAGGAGCTGGTTATTGACCAACCAGACAAGGAACCAAGAGCAGACGCACTCAATTGCCGAATTGAGGACGTCTGCTCATCAGGTGATGTACGTGGCCTTCTGGCCGGGTCGATGAGTAGACGTGGCCGGTTGGGATCCCCAGGTCAAAGGCTGCATGTGGGGGCTGGCGCCTGCTGCCGCGGCCCCACAACCTGGACGCGCTGGCAGCCGGGTGGGAACGTGTAGAGGACTGGATCTCGCGGCGCCGATCCGCCAGCCGCTGAACCCCCTGGAGGTGACGGGGTGCGACTACTACCCCGGTTCGCATCTATCGAGGTCGAGGGATCGGGATACGAGAACGACGTCGTCATCGAAAGTGGCCGAGTGCGGAAACGGAAGAAGAAGCGTCGAAGCCATACCGCGATGAATTCGGGCCATACTCCGCTGTCGGCCGATAAGGAACTCCCCTGGGGCGGAGGCCCGCCGATCATCGGCATCGGCACCTATGGCCGATTCGGCCGCCGACCAATTAAGCCCCGCCCCAAGGTGGCCGCCTGTTTCGACGCGAGCGATCAGCCGCTGCTCCGCCGCTCCGGTCACAATCAGGAGGTGTTCCCGATCCTTTTCGAGGCCCATGGGCCTGGCCCGCCTGGTTCCCGGCGGCGCAGCCAGCCTGGGAGGCGTGCTGGCGAATATTGCGGGCAACTGTGCTGCGATCGGCGCAGCCCCGACGCCATCCGGTTCGGGGACACGCGATCGGCGCCTGCCGCGCTCAGAGTGACGAAACCGGTGCGGTTTACCTGCTGCCCGCTCACGGCGATGCGCTCCGGGCGGCTGGAAAGACCCGCAGCAAGCCCCGCTGCATCTGCCAGCGGTACCTGTCCCGGCCGCCGAGGCGATCGATGACGTTCGCCGGAAGTAGACGAAGTCGACCACCCCGAGCACTTCGCTACCGCGGCGTGCAGGCCTGGGCGGTGCAGGGTGTCGAGCTGCCCTTCGGCGACGAGAGGACGTCGTGGTGGATCGATGCGTCGGGCTCGATCGATGACCGACCAGTAGCCGATGCCGATCTCCTCCCGGGCCGCTTTTTTCTACCCGGCCTGGTCGATGCGCACGCCCACCCCGCCGTCGGGTCCGGGCCGGCAGGCCTGGTGGCGCTGGATGCGAAGGCGGCGCGGGCGAACCTGGTTGCCTGGGCGCAGACCGGGATCACCCTGGTCCGCGACGTCGGCTCCAGGGGCGGCCTGACGCTCGACCTGGCCTCCGGGCCGGGCATGCCCGCGCTGCAGGCCGCCGGGCGGTTTCTGGCTCCGGCTGGCCGGTACTTCCCGGACCTGCTCGGGCCGCCGGTGGACGAAGCCGACCTCGTCGACCGTGCGCTCGTGGAAATCGGCAGGGGGGCGACGTGGGTCAAGGTGATCGCCGATTTCCCTGATCTGGCAGGCGGGACCGACGCCGAGCCGACCTACCGGATCGACGCCATCGGGCGCCTCGTTGCCGCGGCGCACGGTGCCGGCGCCCGAGTGGCGGTGCACTCGACGCTGACGGACGCAGGCCGGCTGGTTGCGGCGGGTGTGGATTCCATCGAGCACGGCTTTGGGCTGGACGACCGCGCTATCAGTGACATGGCGGACCGTGGGACCGCGTGGACACCGACCGTCAGCGCCCTACTCGCCCTCCTGAACGCCCCGGACAGGATGCCCGGTCGGCGGCAGAGGCTGCAGGAGGGCCGCTCGCGAGTCGCAGAGCTGCTGCCTCTTGCCGTCAGTCTCGGAGTGCCGGTGCTTGCCGGCACCGACGTGACTGGCTCGATCCACCAGGAGGTGGCGCTGCTATCACAAATGGGCCTCAAACCGGAAGACGCGCTGGCAGCTGCCAGTGTCTGGCCTCGCCGGTTCATCGGCACCGTAGGCACCGCAGATATCGTCACCTACTATCACGACCCTCGCGAGGACCCAGACGAGCTGGCTCACCCAGCAGCCGTTGTGGCCGGCGGAACCCGCCTGCGATGAACACAAGCGAGGCAGTCTGGCGGCCGCCCTCCGCCGCTACCTCGGCGTCAACGGGATCCACGACGATATGCACATCAGCGGAACTCGTGCCCATCGGCTGTGAGGCGCGCAGCAGCACGCGGACGACCTGCACCGGCTGATCTCCGCGCTCGGCGGCGGAGCGGTGGAAGTCTTCGCCAGCAGCGGGGGCGCGGTCAAGGGCGTCGGAGCCGAATCGGAGGCCGAAATGGCCACCGTGCCGGGGGATGCCGTTGCCGATCGGCTCGGCACGAAGGCCATGCAGTCGTAGTCGGGGTGGACTCGACGCGCGACTTCGCTAGGCTGACAGCGCGGCGACGTTACGGCGTCACCCGGATGCATGGGAGGCAGAGCATGGGAACGATCACTACGACCGATGGCACCGAGATCTTCTATAAGGACTGGGGCTCGGGCCAACCGATCGTCTTCAGCCACGGCTGGCCGCTTTCGGCCGATGACTGGGACACCCAGATGTTGTTCTTCCTCCAGCACGGTTATCGCGTCATTGCCCATGACCGTCGTGGGCACGGACGCTCCACGCAGACCGGCGACGGTCACGACATGGATCACTACGCTGACGACCTGGCTGCGCTGACTGCCCATCTCGATCTCAAAGACGCCGTTCACGTTGGGCATTCCACCGGTGGCGGCGAGGTCGTGCACTACATAGCCCGACACGGTGAAAGTCACGTCGCGAAAGCAGTGTTGATCAGTGCCGTGCCGCCGCTCATGGTCCAGACCGACGCCAACCCTGGCGGTCTTCCGAAGAGTGTGTTCGACGACCTTCAGGCACAGCTAGCCGCGAACCGGTCGGAATTCTACCGAGCGCTGCCGTCGGGACCCTTTTATGGCTTCAACCGACCTGGCGTGCAGTCATCGGAAGCAATTATCGAGAACTGGTGGCGCCAGGGAATGATGGGCGGAGCGAAGGCACACTACGACGGCATTGTTGCCTTCTCCCAGACCGACTTCACTGAGGACCTCAAGAAGATCTCGGTGCCCGTGCTCGTGATGCACGGCGACGACGACCAGATTGTCCCTTACGCTGACTCGGCACCGCTGTCCGCACAGCTCCTGAAGAACGGGACACTGAAGACCTACGCAGGGTTCCCGCACGGTTCGCCGACTACGGAGGCCGAGACGATCAACGCTGACTTACTGGCCTTCCTGCAGTCCTGACTGTGATCCTCAGTGGCAGTTGGCACGGTCTCGAGCGCTATCTCGCCCGCCGAGCGTATTGGGCGGTGTAGCAGCGGGGGGCCACCTCCTTCGATCTAGGCCCCACTTGCCCCATCTAGCCCAGTCTTTAAGTAGGCCCGTGATGGTGCGGTTGGGCGGCGGTGTCGGGCTGTTTATGCTGGTGTCGGATGTCGGGCGGGCCGGTTGTTTGCCCGCCGCGCTTGACGCCTACCTGTCAAACACCGTCCGTACTAGGGCGCGTCTCTTGGCGCTTGGTGCGGACGCCTCGTCTTAAGCCGCAGTCACACGGTCAAGGGGTCCCATCCGCGCAAGTGCTTGACAGATTGGCGGTACTCCCACTCGATGGCGTCCTTGAGAAGGTGAGCGAGTCGGCCGCCGGTAGTGATGCCGCCGATGTCAGCCACGCCGCGCCGTGCGCCGACGGAGACGACGAACCCTTTGTCATGGAAGGTGAATGCCTCCAGCGGCGTTTCCTCCAGCTCCGCGTTGAGGTTGCGGGCGACGGTTTCGGCCTCCTCCAGGGCGATCTGGGCCAGCGGCGGCAGACAATGGCCCGATCGTGGATCGACCACCGAGGCCACATCACCGGCTACGTAGATCTCCGGGTGATCCAGCGCGCGCAGATACTGGTCGACCTTGACGCGGCCGTTGTGGCCGACGGTCAGTCCGGACCCCATCACGATCTCCGGCGCCTTCAGCCCGCCGGCCCACACAAACACCCCGCCCTGCACCAGCTCGGCACCGGTGAGCCGGAAGCCCGCTGGGATCGCCTCGGCGATCATCGAGTTGGTACGCACCCGGACACCCAGGTCGGCAAGGACCCTGGTGGCCCTGTCGATCAGCGCAGCTGAGGAGCCGGCCAGGATGGTATGGCCAGCCTCGACCAGGATCACGGCTGGGCGGTCGGGCGCCAGGCCATGGCCGCGGGCCAGCTCTGGCAGCATCTCGGCCAGCTCGCCGGCAAGCTCCACCCCGGTGGCGCCGCCCCCACCGATGACTACGGTCGCCAGGCGCCGCTGCTGGTCGGGATCTTTGGCGGTCGCGGCCGTGGCGACAGCTTGGTTGACCGCCGCCCACACCCGCTCGGCGTCGGCGACCGAGTACAGCGAGATAGCGCGCTCTGCCAGGCCGGGGATGGCGAAGTCGTTGGGACGGCTGCCGAGCGCCAGCACCAGGCGGGTGTAGCCGATGGGTCCAGCCTGGGTCTTCAGCTGCTGGCCGGCCAGGTCGAAGCCGGTGATTTGCGTTTCCATGAAACGGACCCCCCGAGCGACAACGTCGTCCAGTGGGATTCGGACGGCGTCCGCAGCCCGGGTGCCGCCGGCGACCCGTGGCAGCTCGGTCATCACCTGGTGGAAGTCGTGCCGGTCGACCAACGTTAGCTGGACCCCTACGTTGTCGCGCAGCTTGGTTGCCAGGCGCATGGCCACGTGCAGCCCGGCATAGCCGGCCCCAGCGACCACGATCCGGTGGTTGCGCTCCGAGACGCTCATCGAATGAATCTCCTCCGCCTTCGCATAGGTGCGATTTCCTCGCCGCCCGCTACTCGTAGTTTCTCCTGCGCAGCCTCAACGCTGAGCATCTTGCGTACCGGCCGGGCGACGCTTGCGAGCTGCCCGCCTTGGCAATGCTTCAGTGATCGGCCTCGTCGAGTAGTTGGTCGCTGCCCCGACCCACCATGACCTCGTCGTGCTAGGTGTCAAACGACTTGGAACTCGGCCAGGCTCTTGTGCACATCCTCCGCCGATCCTTTGGGCGGGCCGGGCCATCCCGCCTACCTCACGATGATGATGCCAGTCATGTCCGGGTGTATGGAGCAGTGGTACGCCACCGTGCCGGCAGTGTTGAAGGTATGGGTGTAGGTCTGGCCGCTCGCCATCGGCGATGAAGTGAACGACTTGTCATTGGCCGTGACGGTGTGTTGCGTCGAGTCGTCGAACTTCCATGTCACCGTGGTGCCGACCGAGACGGTCAGAGTCATGGGCGTGAACATGAAGTTCTTGATCTCCACCGTCGACCCACCGCCGGGAGCGGCCGAACCGCTCGACGCCGATGGTGTCGCGGATGCCGACGGAGTCGCTACACCACTGCCCGAACCAGAGCCGCAGGCGGTTGCTACGGCGAGAACTGCCAGCAACACGACGAGGCCGAACAGCGGGCAGCGGGGTCCTAGCGAGGACTTGCGCGAGGTTCCTGCTCGCTTCATAAGTGCCTCATTCAGCGGGAGACGCCGGACGCGATCGCCTGACCAAGGCTTCGGCAAACGAACCCGCCCGGCCATCGGCGCACACAATGCTTGACACAGTCAAGATACCGCGAGGAACCGCCAGAACCCGGTCACCCGATGATCGTTTTCCGATGGGGCCGGCTGCGGAGAGCATTCCCCGATCACGGTGAGGACCGAGATCGCTGTGATTGCACGGCCAACCCACCATCGCCGACGGCGACGGAGCCCAGGGCCATCCAAGCCCCCCGAACCCGAGCCCCTCCACCAAGAACCAGGGCCGGATCGGCCGGTTTACCCGGCGGCAGGAGCGTCCCCCCAACCGCCAGGCGAACACCTATCTCTCCCGGCACGGCTGCGGCGCTTGGTCGGCGGGCCGGTCAGGAGGTCGCACTGGTGACCGTTTCGCCGGATGGAGCCACGACGTACCACAGGGCGCCGAACGCGTTCAGGCCCTGGCCATTTTGCTGTCCGGCCCCGCTGTCGCCGGAGTAGTAGTACAGCGGGTGGTGATTATAGGTGACCTGGGTAGTGCCGTCGCTGCGCTTGATCGTGCCCAGCAGCGAGGCCTGGACGGGGCTCCCCGCCTTGGGGGTGCCGCTGCTCTGGTCGGGCGGCCAAGCGGAGGCGCAGCCGCCAGCGCAGGCCGACTGGTCGGGCTGGTCCTTCTGGAACAAGTACAGGGTGCGTCCATTGCCGTCGACCAGGATCTGCCCGAGCTTGGTGCTGGTGGCCGCGACCGTCGCCACGCCGGACGGTGCGGTGCCCGTCGGGGCGCCGCCAGAGCCGTACGGACCTCCCCCCGAGCCCCCATAGCTTGGGCCGTTGCCGCCACACCCTGCCGCAAGTGCCCCTGCCGCCGCGAGCGCGATGAGCGCGACGACTGGGCGATGCATGGAGCCCGCCCTCATGGAACGCGACTGCGACTCGGGTCGTCCTGGAGCGTCGCGCCGCTGGTCCGCTGGGCGCCCACCCGGCTCCCCGGGCTTCACAGCGGCATGGTCATTGAGCAGTAGATCCTTGGTGATGAACCAGACATTCATATGCGTTCCCTCCTTCAGGAGACGATGAATTGCAAGGGTTAGTGGTCGTAGGTGACCGTGACCGTAGGGTCGGTTGTCCGAACTGTGCCTGTGCCAGATCGCGGCGGCTTGAACAGTGCAACCGGATGCCAGCCTCAACGCGTCTGGCAGATAGCTCATCTGTCACCTCCTCTCGGTAACCGCTTGCCCAGCCAATTGGGCCTCAGCGGTCGACCTGCTGCTCCTAGTGGCCCGGTGCACCCACGCCAACGTTCTCGCAAAGGAGCGATCGACGGGCGTTTCGGACGCACGTGCACCATGGCCAAGGCGCCACGACCAGCTCGATCTCTGCAATCGCGTGGAGCTTTTCGAACTTCGTCCCCGCTCCAGAGCGGCGAGCTGAAGCGCTGGTGGGTGATCGCCGTCAGCTTGAGGAAACGGCCCCGCGTCGAAGCCCTCGTCCGCCAATCCGTGCATTCTGCCGCGATCTGACCTGCGGTTCGGCGCCAGCTGCTCGGCCATCTTGATCGACGCCTCCATGAGCGGGCTGGGAGCCTGCTGGAGGTTTGGCGGCCCGGCGGCGGCCATGCTGGCCGGACCGCTTGCGGCGACGGTCGCCGCGGATTTCGTTCTGATGCCATCGTAATCCCGGGCGTCCTAGCTGGGGCGACAACGCAGGCGAGGTCATTTCCAGGCTGCTGATAGCTATGCCCGACGGACTCCCCCCACAGATTTCCGTACCAGTAGGTCCGCCCCGCCGCTCACCCACCATGGTGTAAGGGCTCAACCTGCTCTTTGATGCACTCGATGATGAGCAGCAGGCTCATGGCCAAATGTCTCCAGTCCAGATACCAAGCGGGTGAAGTGACCGTTGCTCGATGCGTCGGCTGCGCCTCCGGCAAGCTGCGGCGGTCGGCACTTAGGGTCTTGCCGCTCCAATCGCCCCGGCACTAAATTGACTGGGCGATATCAAGTCGTCGCTGGCTCTGACGACGGCTAACCCCGTATACGAGTCCTCGGGGGAGGACGACCTCGACCCAGAAACCTCTTAGGGACGGGTGAGGACTCATGCCATATCAAGGTGCGATCTTCGACGTTGACGGTGTGCTCGTCGACTCGCCACACGAGCTGGCGTGGCGTGAGGCCCTCCAGGAGCTGATGGAGGGTGACTGGCGCGACATCCGTGATCAAACTAGCTGGACGGCCGAGCGGTTTACCACACAGGTGTATCAGCAGGTCATGGCCGGCAAGCCACGGTTTGCTGGCGCTCGGGCCGCGCTTGAGTACTTCGGGGTGCCCGACGTGGATCGGCGGATCGAACAGTACGCGGCCGCCAAGCAGGAGCACGTCGTCCAGCTCATCGAGCAGGGCCGGTTTATGGCCTTTCCCGATGCACTGCGGTTCATCCTCGCTGTCAAGGACAGCGGGTTTCGTGTGGCTGCGGCGTCTTCATCGAAAAATGCCAAGCTGTTTCTGGAACGGATCCGGCTGGACACGTTCGCGGCGGAACAACGCCTCGACTACGGCTTTGTGCATGATGGGATGACCTTGGAGGAGCTGTTCGACGCTGACATCTCCGGCCGTGACTTCCCTCGGGGGAAACCCGATCCGATGATCTTCCTGACGGCTGCGGAGGAACTCGGACTTTCACCTGAGCTGTGTTTCGTCGTCGAGGATGCGACGAGCGGTGTGCAGGCAGCCAAGGCTGGGGGCATGGCGGCGATCGGCGTGGCGCGTCTCGGCGACGAGCAGCAGTTGGCCGATGCCGGGGCAGACCTCGTCGTCACGACTTTGGACGACATCTCCCTTCCCACGCTCTTCGAGGGTCGAGTGGAGGAGCGGCAGGCCGCCGAGGAGATCCGACGGCGATACACCGAGCGGCCACCAGACGTATGGACCCTGGTATACGACGGCTTCGACCCCGAACGGCAAGGGTTGCGGGAGGCGCTGGGTGCGCTCGGCAACGGCTACTTCATGACTCG
>Ga0307315_10000044_pt1 | contig 25997 bp, 20 predicted proteins | sample ER_DNA_355_FD_194497 | JGI IMG/M metagenome (GOLD analysis project Ga0307315, IMG submission 194497) | Bulk soil microbial communities from the East River watershed near Crested Butte, Colorado, United States - ER_DNA_355 | ecosystem: Environmental > Terrestrial > Soil > Floodplain | place... | reverse complement strand
ATTATGTTCGCTCTGCTCATTGTGACCACGTTGTACATCTTGGTGTCCCTCGTCGCTGTTGCCGCGCAGCCATACACCCAGTTTGAGGGCCAGGAGGCCGGTCTCGCCGCGATCCTGGAGAACGTCGTCGGGGCGACCTGGCCAGGGACACTGCTGGCTGCCGGTGCGGTGATCTCGATCTTCAGCGTCACGCTGGTGGTGATCTACGGGCAGACCCGCATCCTGTTCACTATGGCCCGCGACGGAATGCTGCCTGAGTTGTTCCACAGGGTGAATCCGCGCACCCGCACACCCGTGCCGAACACGATCATCGTGGCTGCGGTCATTGCGCTGCTGGCCGGACTCATCCCGATCAATTTCCTGGCTGAGATGACAAGCGTCGGAACGCTCGTTGCCTTCGCCATCGTCGCGCTCGCCGTGATCATACTGCGGCGCCGTGAGCCCGACTTGCCGAGGCCGTTCAAGGTCCCCGGTTACCCCGTGACCCCGATCTTGGCCATCCTTGGGTGCTTGTGGATCATCAAGGACCTGCGGATACCCACGCTCGTGGTCTTCGTGATCTGGACTGCGGTGGTGCTCGCTTGGTATTTCGCGTACAGCAGGAAGCATTCCCACCTCGGACGCCACGAACATGTCGGATTGATCAAGGATGAACCGGTGGTCTGACCCCAGAAGGGACTGAGCGATGCACCAGGTCGATCAAACCACCGAACAGATGGTGCGCAGCGTCCTTGCGTACGCCGAGAACCGGCTGCGAATGAATCCGGTACCGCTCGACAAGGGAACCCAAGAAGCGGCTGTCCTGTACAGGCTGCTGAACGGGGTCATCCGTGACCGCGGCCGGGCACCTGACGAGGTGTTGGGTATCTATTCCTCGGTGATAGCGCCCAGCATCGTCTCCGCGGACAGCCCTCGGTTCCTTGGTTTCATCCCAGCAGCGCCTACCAAGGCCAGCCTGTTGTTCGACATGTTGATCTCATGCGCCTCGATCCAAGGCATCTCCTGGCTTGAGGCATCAGGCGCGATCGCGGCGGAGAACACCGTTCTGAGGGTCATAGCAGATGAGGCTGGACTCCCCCCGTCCGCTGGCGGATGCTTTGTCTCCGGTGGGTCCGCCGGCAACCTGTCCGCGCTCGCTGTTGCCCGAGAGACGACGAAGAGGCGGCTTGGCGATGAAGCCGCGGGTCGGCGCCTTCGGGTGGTCGTCGGCACCGACGCACATTCCTCGATCGTTAACACGCTGCGCCTATTGGAGATGGATGCGCTGGTGGTCGAGACCCCGGACCACCGGCTGACCGCGGAAGCGGTAGCCGCTGCACTTGACGAAGATCCAGATGTCAGCGATGTTGCCGCTGTTGTCTGCACCTCAGGAACGACAAACGGCGGAATCATCGACGATCTTGCCGGAGTAGGCGAGATCGCCGCGCAGCGTGGTTGGTGGTTCCACGTCGACGGCGCGTATGGCGGATCCGGGATCTTTGCCCGATCGCTACGCGACAAGTACACCGGCATCGAGCAGGCCGACTCATTCATCCTCGACCCGCACAAGTGGCTCTTCACGCCATTCGACTGCTGTGCACTTATCTACCGGCAACCCGAGCTCGCCAGGGCCGTGCACACCCAGGACGCGTCGTACCTGGACGTCATCCATGTATCGGAAGGGGAGTGGAACCCGACTGATTACGCCCACCACTTGACGCGCCGCGCACGGGGACTGCCCCTGTGGTTCTCGATGGCTGTCTATGGTCTCGATGCCTATCGCGAGGCGATCGAGGCCGCGGTGCAGCTCGCCCGTGACACCGCGGACTTGATCAAGACGACACCGCACCTCGAGCTGATCCGGGAGCCGGATCTCGGTGTGGTGCTTTTCCGTCGCGTCGGCTGGGAGCCAGCCGACTACAACAAATGGGCGCAAGCGTTGCACGATGAGGAAATTGCGTTCGTACCCCCGACCAAGTGGGAGGGCGAGACGGTTGGCCGCTTCGTGTTCCTGCACCCGGAGACATCGATGGAACTAGTCAAGGAGATCCTCGACCGAACTGCCTGACGTTGCCGGCTCGCTGGTCATCTAATGTCGGATCGCCAGCTGTTCGCCGATGTCTTGGCGCGAGCGGGTCCGACCTTTAGTGGACGCTAGTGGAACTGCGGACCGATCAAGTAGATCCCAAATAGCACGAGCAGGCCGGCGAGGCCAAGCAAGACATAGCCGAGCGAGAGGACCAGAGTGCCAGAGCCGCCCTCGTTCGATTTGATCTTGGCGGCCGAGACCAAGCGGATGCCGCCCGCCAGCTAGATCGTGAAGATCACCGACGTCACTATGGAGACGACGGTTACGTCACCCAGGGCAGCCCAGTCGATATGTATCAGGCGGCGCTCTTCAGCTTTTGTTTCTTGGCCTTCTTGGGCTTGGGAGGAGCCTGAACCGGTTGGGCTTCTGGCTTCCTGCAATATTTGGACTCACTCTCGCAATATCCGGCTATTCCCGGGCGGCTCTGGCCATGCGATCATGCCATATAAGACTTTGCCGGTCTGAGCTCAACGGTGAGTATTTCGCTCGACCGTGAGCTCGCCGAGGAGAGGATTCCCCGCCAAATGGTCGCTCATCCGCTTGACCCGCTCTCCCCGACAGAGTTCCAGAGCACAGCGGCTATCTTGCGGCGAGAGCAGGGTCTCACCGACTCCTGGCGTTTCGCGTCAATTGAGCTCAAGGAGCCCGCGAAGACCGATGTCAAGGCCTGGAAACCGGGAGATCCTGTCCCCAGGCGGTCGCTTTCTGTGTTGTGGGACCAGAAGACCAATCAAACTTACGAGGCGATCGTTGATCTTGTCGGTGATCGGGTTGACTCGTGGACTGATCAGCCCGGCGTCTGTCCCAACTTCACCGTCGACGAGTATCACGAGGTCGACCACGCGCTGCACGAGCATCCAGACGTGCTGGCGACACTCGCGGCACGGGGCATTACTGATCCTTCGCTGGTGCTCTTCGACGTCTGGACATATGGCAAGGCCATGATGCCAGAGCAGTGGCGTGATCGGCGGCTCGGCTGGTGCGACCTGTGGATGCGGGAGACGCCGAAGGGGAATCCGTACGCGCACCCGATCTCGGGGCTCAAGATCATCGTCGACATGAACACCCTCGAGGTGCTCGAGATCGAAGATCACCACGACTACGGTCTGCCAAAGGTCGACGGCGAATACGATCCGCAGGTCCGCGGCACGCAGCAGCGGACCGACCTCAAGCCGCTGGAAATCAACCAGCCGGAGGGTGTGTCCTTCACCGTAGACGGCAACGAGCTGCGCTGGCAGAACTGGTCAATGCGACTGGGTTTCAACTTCCGCGAGGGCCCGGTGATCTATCAGGTCGCCTTCGGCGACCAGGGCACCAGCCGAGACATCGCGTACCGGATGTCGTTCGCTGAGATGGTGGTGCCATACCGGGACCCGGGCTTCGACCACTACCGCCGAACTGCGTTCGACATCGGCGAGTGGGGACTCGGTTACATGACCACGTCGCTGGAGCTGGGTTGTGACTGCCTCGGGGAGATCATGTACGTCGATGCTGTGGTGCCGGACTCGCGCGGCGAGCCGATCGTGATCGAGCGTGCTGTCTGCCTCCATGAGGAGGACAACGCGGTGCTGTGGAAGCACGTGGACGCCGAGCTCGGCGCCGAGGTCCGTCGGATGCGCCGCATGGTGGTTTCGGCCCACGCGACAGTCGCCAACTATGAGTACTTGATCTATTGGCGGTTCTATCAGGACGGCAACATCGAGTGCGAGGTCCGTGCCACCGGCCTGATGGTGACGACCCCGATGGAGACCGCCGAGGACAGCTCACCGTACGGCACCACGGTCGACGTGCGCACCTACGCGCCGTTCCACCAGCACTTCATTGTCGCCAAACTCGACCTGGACATCGACGGCGAAGAGAACACGGTGGTCGAGGTGGACTCCGTCGCCGCCCCGATCAGCGATGACAACCCATACGGACTGGCGCTGTCCACGCAAGCAACGACCATCGAAACCGAAAGCCAGTCAGCTCGAGACTTCAACTGGGAGACTCAGCGAGTTTGGAAGGTGATCAACCCCGCCAAAGTGAACCGGCAGGGCAGCAATACCGCATACAAGCTGATACCCGGAGCGGCGATCCCCTCACTGTTGGACTCCTCGTCACCGGTCTACCAGCGAGCCCCGGTCATTGCGCACTCCCTTTGGGTCACCGCATATGACGATGCCGAACGCTGGCCGGCCGGTGACTATCCGACTCAGTCAAGTCAGGACACCGGCATCACCCGCTGGATCACCGAGGACGCGCCGCTGGTGGGCACCGATGTAGTGCTGTGGTACGTCTTCGGGATCCACCACATCACGCGAACTGAGGACTGGCCGATCATGCCAGTCGACATCATCTCGTTCTGGCTCAAGCCGTTCGGCTTCTTTGACCAGAACCCCTCCCTCGATGCCCCGAGCACAATGTCCAGCACCGGCGGACATAGCCACCCAGAACATACGGGGCGATGATGGGATCTGAAACCAACAAGGGCTGAAAGGTACGGCTATGTCGGATAAGAAAGTCTTCGCCAACATCATCAACGGTGAGGAGCGCCCGGCGGCGTCGGGCGACGTGTTAGACATCATCGATCCATCCACTGGCGAGGTGTACGCCACATCGCCTAACTCCGGGCAGGAAGACGTGGACGCTGCCTGCCAGGCTGCCGCTGCCGCCTTCGAGACGTACCGATGGACCACGCCTGCTGAGCGTCAGCGCTTCCTGCTGAGGCTCGCCGATGTCATTGAGGCAAATGCCGAGGAGCTGGCCCGGATCGAGTGCGAGAACACGGGCAAGCCCTTCGGCTCAGTGATGGCCGACGAGATCGTGCCAATGGTCGACCAAATCCGCTTCTTCGCTGGTGCGGCGCGGGTGTTGGAAGGCAAGTCGGCGGGCGAGTACATGAAGGGCTACACCTCATACGTCCGCCGCGAGCCGCGCGGCCCAGTTGCCCAGGTAGCACCCTGGAACTACCCGATGATGATGGCGGTCTGGAAGTTCGCCCCTGCGCTGGCTGCAGGTAACACGGTTGTGCTCAAGCCCTCGGATACCACGCCGGCCTCGGCGGTGTGGATGGTGAAGAAGCTGCAAGAGATCTTCCCCAGGGGCGTGGCCAACCTCGTCTGTGGGGATCGGGACACCGGTGCCACGCTTGTCTCGCACCCGATCCCCCGGATGGTGTCGATCACCGGCTCAACCCGAGCCGGCATCGCGGTGGCAACAGCCGCGGCAGCCGACGTCAAAGTCGCCCATCTCGAGCTGGGCGGCAAGGCGCCAGTGGTCGTGTTCAACGACGTCGATCTACCTTCCACTGTGGAGGGCATCAAAGTGGGCGGTCTCTTCAACGCCGGTCAGGACTGTACGGCGGCAACTCGAGTGCTCTGCGAGTCGGGGATCTACGACGAATTCGTGGCAGAGCTGGCTAGGGCCGCGGCGGAGACACGGACCGGCTATGACCCAGATGACGAGGATCTTTTCTACGGACCGATCAACAACGCCAATCAGCTGCGTCACATCGCCGGCTTGGTAGACCGCGCTCCTGATCATGCCAAGGTGGTCACCGGCGGCAAGCAGGCCGGCGACCGCGGATACTTTTACGAGCCAACGGTGATCGCTGATCTTGCTCAGGGCGACGAACTGATCCGGACCGAGATCTTCGGACCGGTGATGACCGTCCAAAAGTTCCGCGACGAGGATGAAGCGGTCGCCCTCTCCAACGACTCGGAGTATGCACTCGCATCCTCGGTTTGGACAACCGACGCCGGCACAGCGGTGCGGATGGCTGCGCGCCTGGACTTCGGTTGTGTGTGGATCAACTGCCATATCCCCTTGCAGGCTGAGATGCCACACGGTGGTTTTAAGCATTCCGGCTATGGCAAAGACCTATCCGTCTACGGGCTGGAGGACTACACCCGGATCAAGCACGTCATGCAATACCACGGCTTCGAAGGCTGAGCTGCTTCACACTCACGACTCAAATCGAGAAGGGGCGGCGGGATGGCTGACAAGGGACTCATCTTGGGCCTCGGGCTGATCCTGGTCGGTCTGGTCTTCATGTTCATCATGCGGGCGCGACAACCGGCGTTCTTCCGTGGCGAGACGATCAAGCACGAGTCGGCACATGCCATGCGCCCGCACGAGCATCTGGTGTCCTGATGGCTCGTTACGGTCCTCAGTTCGGTCCGGACTTCACTTTCCTCGGCGTGCCGGAATGCGATCTAGACGACGAAACTAGCTATGCCGATGCCGATGTCGTGATCTTGGGGGCGCCGTTCGACGGCGGGACGTCCTACCGCGCCGGCGCCCGCTTCGGGCCGCAGGCCATCAGGATGACCGACTACCTGCCACACGACGGGTCGCGGCCCTCGCTGGCGCTGCGGGCCGACGGCTTGCAGGATCTCAAGGTCTACGACGCAGGTGATGTGGAGATGTACTCCGGCGACATCGAGGTCGCGCTTCCGGCGCTCGAGCAGTCGGTGCAAAAAGTGGTCCAGGCAGGGGGGATACCGGTCAGCCTGGGCGGGGATCATTCCATTGCGTATCCGGATGCGAAGGGTTGTGCCAATGTGATCGGCGCGGGTCGGGTGTCGATGATCCACTTCGACGCTCACGCCGACACCGGCGACATCGAGTTCGGATCACTGTGGGGGCACGGGCAACCCATGCGCCGGCTGATCGAGTCGGGTGCCGTGCGTGGCGACCGGTTCTTACAAATCGGGCTCCGCGGCTACTGGCCGCCTCCGGAAACCCTCGACTGGATGGCGGCGCAGCAGATGCGCTCGTATGAGATGACCGAGATCGTGCAGCGTGGGCTGCGCGAGTGCCTGACCGAGGCGTTCACGATCGCCACCGACGACTGCGATGGAGTGTTCCTCTCCGTCGACATTGATGTCTGCGATCCAGGACATGCACCTGGCACCGGCACACCGGAGCCGGGTGGCCTGTCTGCGCGCGAGTTGCTGGACGCGGTGCGGAGGATCTGTCTTGAGCTGCCGGTCGTCGGCATGGACGTCGTCGAGGTCAGCCCGCCGTACGACCATGCCGACATCACCGCGGCATTGGCCAATCGCGTGGTCCTGGAGGCCTTGTGTGCCATCGCCCGCAAGCGCAAGGATCTCCGCGAAGGTACGCGATGGGATCCGTTGCTGCCGCTGCTCAGTGAACGGGCAGCACCGATCCCTGAGGGCGCGATGCAACCACATCATCACACTCACCTTGGCCATGATCAGGAGAAGTGACAGGACCACTATGAGCGACACGTCGCCAGCAGAGATTCACACCGATACCACACCAGCAGATGAATCGTTGGGCATGTCGTCCGCTGCCGAGATCACTGTCGGAACCGATGCCGCGTATGCGCCGCCGGTGTTCGATCACAACCGACGGCCGCTGCGGAACATCTCAGAGGTGCGGCATTTTTTCCGTACCAATGAAGTGCCGATCTATTTCGTCGGCGCAACGCCGTTCAACCTGCTCGGACTCGACCGTTGGGTAAGGAACTTCTCCTACGTCACCTACTACGACGGCTGGGACGGTGCCCATCCACGGGTGTTTACGCCCAAGCACAAGCCGTACATCGAATTCGAGTCCGGGGAGGAGATCAACAACTGGCTGTTGATCAACCCGGAGGTGCGGGCCTACATGTCCCGTCCAGCGCCGCACGGCCAACGACCGAAGGTCGCGATGGTGTTCTTCGATGCTGAGACTGAACGGATCTGCGAAGAGCTCGGCTACGACCTCATCCTGCCGTCCGCGGAGTTGCGCGCGCACCTGGACTCCAAGCTCGTTACTACGCGGCTCGGTGACGAGGTTGGAGCGGTTAGTGTGCCGAACGTCCTGGTCGCCGTCGAGGAGTACGAGGGGTTGCTCGCGGCGGCCGCGGCTGGGCACCTCGGGACGGACCTGGTGGTACAGACGGCATACGGCGACTCCGGTAAGACCACCTTCTTCATCGAGGACGAGACCGGCTGGAAGCGCCACCAAAGCGACATCATCGGCAACGAGATCAAGGTGATGAAGCGGATCAACAATCGGCCGGTCGCGGTCGAAGCGGTTCTCACCAGCAACGGCACGATCGTTGGTCCGTTCATGTCCGAGCTGACCGGGCACTCAGAGCTCACCCCGTACCGCGGCGGCTGGTGCGGCAACGAGATGTACCCAGAGGTGCTGACCGAGGAGCTGCGGCGCAAGGCTGGTGATCTTGTCGGGCGGCTGGGCGACCGGCTAGGTGCCGAGGGCTATCGAGGCTTCTTCGAGGTCGATGTACTGGTGGACGCCGACACCGACGAGGTCTACCTCGGGGAGCTCAACCCCCGGATCAGCGGAGCCTCCTCGATCACCAACGTCACCGCCGGCGCCTACGCGGACATCCCGCTGTTCGCCTTCCACCTGCTGGAGTTCTTTGATGTGGCCTTCGAACTCGACGTTGAAGAGATCAACGCGCGCTGGCGGGAGTTGGCGGCGGCCGACCAGTGGAGTCAGATGGTGATCAAGGAAACCTCGCCCGTGGTGCAGTTGATCACTGCAGCCGCGCCTACTGGGCAGTACTCCTATGACCCGTCCGGAGCCCTGGTCTACCGGCGAGCCGCACTGGACTGGCATCAGCTCCAGAATGAGTCCGAAGCGTTCTTCCTGCGCATCTACGGCGCCGGGGACTACCGCTGGAAGGGCGCCGATCTGGGCGTACTGGTGACCAAGGGACGTTTGCAGCGCCGGGCGGATGGTGGGGCAGATACGCTGACCATCCGTGCGAAACATCTCATCGACTCGATTCGCAGCCAGTACGCAGCGCTACCTCTGGCCGGCGCCGGGGCGCGCACAGCACCCGTGGCGATGGCTCCTTCAATGGCGAAGTGAGTGACGCTGCGGTGATCGGCTCGACAGCGAGCCGCCCGCCGTTTCCGGTCACGCTCGACAACTGGCAAACGGCGGCCCAAATCGGCTGGACGTTTTGCCACATCGCGGAGATCTTCCCGACTGCGCTCATCTCGCGCGGATCCGAGCCAGCGGCCTTGCTGCAGCGGCGCATTGAGCCTGTTGCCGAGCTGGCCTGCCGGGATGCGGGCGGAAACTCACGCACTGTCAGAGAGACCATGGCCGCCACCGATACCGATGGGTGGATGGTCGTACATGGTGATCACATCCTCGCCGAGCACTACGCAGGTGAGATGGAGCCCGCCACACTGCACCTGCTCATGTCGGTCAGTAAGTCCATCGTCGGCATCCTTGTTGGTGCGCTGGCGGGCAAGGGCGTACTCAACGTTGAGGAACAAGTCACCGCCTACGTCCCGGAGCTCGCGGGAAGTGGCTACCGGGGGGCCACTGTCCGCCACCTGCTCGACATGCGCTCAGGCATTGCTTTTTCCGAGGACTACCTGGACCCCGACGCAGAGGTCCGGGTCCTCGAGCAGGCCGTCGGATGGGCACCCCGTCGCTCACCCCATGTGCCGAACACGCTTCGTGAATTTCTACTGACACTCCGCCAGGGCAGTCCACACGGCGGGCCGTTCGACTACCGCAGCTGCGAGACTGACATTTTGGGCTGGGTATGTGAAGCAGCCGCCGGCCAGCGTTTCCCCCAGCTCGCGAGTGAGCTGGTCTGGTCCCAACTGGGGGCAGACTTTGACGCCAATATTGGGGTCGACTCAGAGGGCACAGGGATGTTCGACGGCAGCATTTCAGCTGCTATGTGTGATCTTGCTCGCTTCGGGGTGATGATCGCTCAAGATGGAACGTCCCTGAGTAACCACCAAGTGGTGCCCGAGGCCTGGATCGCCGACAGCTTCGACGGAGAGCACGATTCTCGCCTGGCTTTCGCGTCCAGCCCCAACGACACGCGGATGCCCGGTGGGATGTATCGCAACCAGTTCTGGTTTCCCTGGCCGGACCGTCAGGTGCTGTTGTGCCTGGGCATTCATGGTCAAATGATCTACGTCGACCGCGCAACTGGTCTGGTGGCGGTCAAGCTATCGAGCTGGCCGACGCCACAAGATCCCTGGAGGCTGTTCTCAACACTGGCCGCCTTCGACGCGATCAACGCCGAAATGGCACCGTACCCGCGCTGAGCCTCTAGGTCGGAGCCTCTCCGTTCTAGCTGTCTGAAACTGGGTTAACCCAGGTTCCTTACGCTCTGCACACTTTGCAACATGTGCATAGCGACAGCAATCTGGGTTAACCCAGGTTTCTGCAAGTCAGCCTCAGTGTGAGGTGGTTGGCTCGAGACGCAGTTCGTACATGTTGAAGATCCTGGACAGCCGATAGCCCAGAGCCTCGTTGACATTGATCATGAAAGTGTTGTCGACGTTGTTCCAAGTCTCGATGATCTTCAGCTGCGGTTCGACATCGGCCAGCCAGTGCATCATGTCGATCTTGAGCAGTAGGCCGAGCCGGTGGCCTCGGTGGTGACGCGCGACGGCGGTGTCAGCTTGACCGCCGACCTCCGGTCGCAGCGGGTGGGTCATCACGATGGTGTGCCCGCCGACCTCGCCTGTCGTGCGATGTCTCGCGATGACGCGATACGCGCAATCTCCACGGCCCAGCAATGCCGTTTCCAAGTCGCGAAGCCGCTGCGTGTCAAACTTTTCGTCCTCGTACGTCAGATCGCCCATGGGTGCATCGTTGATGGCCGCAGTAACTTCGACCAGCTCGCCCAGTAGTTGGTCTGTGACCGGTGGCTGCAGCCGCTCCAGACAGTAGTCCGACGCTGCCGCCTGCGCTTCCGCCCAGAGCCGCCGCACCGTGGAATCGTTGACGTCAGCCAGCACTTGCCGCCTGCGGGCGTCATGGCTTGCATAGCTGAAGCCGAAGCCTTCGACGAACTTGCGCGCACCTTGATCATCTTCAGCGGTGCCTACCCAGATCGTGTTGCGGTCTGCCGCCCGTGTCCTCCTCACGGCCTCGTTCATGATCACTGAGCCATGGCCGCGGCGGCGATGCTCGGGGTGCACAGTGATCTGGACCCACACCAGATACAGGTTGTCCCGGGTCGGCTTGTCCAGCACAAGCACGCCGACCGGGTCTGCTGTCTCTTCGGGTATGTAGAGATAGTGCTCTTCGGGCTCGAGATCCCAGCCGTAACGCAGCTGCCCGGCGAGCATCTCGGCGATCACGGGAAACGCGTCGGGATCGTCGACCTGCCGTGCTGCCTCTTCGATGCCGGCGACGGCGGTGACCCGGCTCATGTCCTCGGGCTGGACGCGTACAAAGGGCATCAAACTAGGGTGCCGTACTGAGTCTCCGTTCCGCCACGTGATTTTGGCGTCGACGTTTGGTCATCGCCTGATCGACGGTGTTACAGTGACGACGTGGCTAGCGCCCAGCGCCGTAGTGCGCTCCTCCTCGGCTGCCGCAGCGAGGCCCCTTAGGGCCGGCACCCTCGCTGCGGAGTCTGACGTGCATCCGGTCCGCTCCACATCTAGCAGCGAGGAATCATGTCAGACGTCACAACACCCAACGCTTCCACGAACTCACGGCAAGAGTTAGGGCACACCAGCGCGGCAACGTCCTTCGGTACGAGGGCCCAGCCGGTACCGGTCCAACTGCCCAGCCCGATGCCGTTCCACCGTTATCGGCCGTTTACCCCTATCGATCTTCCTGATCGGACCTGGCCCTCGAGTGTGATCACCAAGGCGCCCCGGTGGTTGTCAACCGATCTTCGTGACGGCAACCAGGCGCTGATCGATCCGATGACGCCTGCCCGCAAACACAAGATGTTCGATCTGCTGGTCCAGATGGGCTACAAGGAGATCGAGATCGGGTTTCCCTCGGCTAGCCAGAACGACTTCGACTTCGTCAGGCAGCTCATCGAGCAGGACAAAATCCCCGACGATGTGGTCGTCTCGGTGCTGACCCAGGCTCGTGAGGATCTTATCGAGCGCACAGCGGAGTCCCTGGTGGGTGCGAAGACGGGCACCATCCACATGTACAACGCCACTGCGCCTCTATTCCGCCGCGTCGTCTTCCACGTCGACAAGGCCGAGTGCATCGCTTTGGCGACGCGTGGCACCGAGCTGGTGATTAAGTACGCCGAGCAGTATCTCGGCGACGTCGAGTTTGGCTATGAGTACTCGCCGGAGATCTTTACCGGTACCGAGATGGAGTTTGCGGTCGAAGTCTGCAACGCGGTGATGGACGTCTGGCAGCCGTCGGAGGGCCGCGAGATCATCTTGAACCTGCCGGCGACCGTCGAGATGGCGACACCGAACGTCTACGCCGATCAGATCGAATGGTTCAGCCGGCATGTGCACAACCGGGAACACGTCGCAATTTCGCTGCACCCCCACAACGACCGGGGCACCGCCACCGCGGCAACCGAGCTGGCCATGATGGCCGGTGCCGATCGGGTCGAAGGCTGCCTCTTCGGCCACGGCGAGCGCACCGGCAATGTGGACCTGGTCACTTTGGGAATGAACCTGTTCTCACAAGGAATAGACCCCAAGATCGACTTTTCCCGGATTGACGAGATCCGTCGCACCGTGGAGTACTGCACCAACCTGCCGGTCCACCCGCGCCACCCTTACGCGGGCGACCTGGTCTACACCGCGTTCTCCGGCAGCCACCAGGACGCGATCAAGAAAGGTCTGGAGGACCTGGAGAAGCGGGCGGAGGCGCAAGCTATCAGCGTCCGCGAGATCGCCTGGCAGGCGCCTTACCTGCCCATTGATCCCTTCGATGTGGGCCGCACGTACGAGGCGGTCATCAGGGTGAACTCCCAGTCCGGCAAGGGCGGGGTCGCCTACATCATGAAGTCTGAACACAACCTGGACCTGCCGCGGCGGCTGCAGATCGAGTTCTCCAAGGCGGTACAGGCACACACTGACGCTGGCGGCGGTGAGGTCAGCGCAAGCCGGCTCTGGGAGATCTTCCAGTTCGAGTATCTCGAACCTGATACTCCACTGCGGTTGGTGAGTGTCGCGACGACCTCGGCGCCGAACGGGCAAACCTCTCTTATTGCGGAGGTCGTGGCCAACGGATCTAGCCAGACGATCACTGGCGAAGGCAACGGCCCGGTGTCGGCGTTCGTCGACGCCATTTCCACGCTCGACCACCGCGTACGCGTGCTCGACTACGCGGAGCACGCCCTGTCCGCAGGTGGTGATGCGCTCGCCGCAGCGTATGTGGAGTGCGAGGTCGGTGAGCGCGAGAACAGCGTGGTCGTGTGGGGAGTGGGAATGGACGCAAACATCGTCAACGCCTCGCTCAAGGCCGTCATCTCGGCTATCAACCGAGTGGCCTAGTCCCTCCGCCACGCGGGGTGCGCCTTAAGCGGGCGCTCCCGAAGACAAATTTCCGACCATTGCGGGCTATTCGATGCTGGAGCATCGTATCGAGGCTTCAGAACCCCGCATTGGTCGGAAATTTGCTCCCCACCGACAGTGATTATCGGAAGCCGTTTGCTGCTGTCTTAGCCGGAGCCGTCGGCGAGTAGATCCAGGCCCGAAAGAACGGTCCAAGATCAACAGTTGTATACGACTGCGCGGCGGCCATCCACTCCTCGAGCGTGCGACTTCCTGAATCCTGACTCCAGTCCCTCGCCAGTTTGAAGAACGCTTCGTCCCCGATCACGTTGCGCAGCGCCTGAAGCGTCATGGGCCCCCGCACGTAGACCGCATCGAAAAGGTGCGCTTTGCCGGGGTCGATCATGGTGATCTTCCAGAAGGCATCGTTGTTGACCAGCCGCTCGTATGCGCGATTCAAAGCGTCATTGGCCTTACGGCCACCCCTCCGCTCTGTTGCTCCCCATTGGGCCCACGACGCGTACCCCTCGGTTATGAAGATGTCGTTCCACTGCCGCACGGTGACGTTGTCGCCGAACCACATGTGAGCTAGCTCGTGGTCGAGCAGGCCTGGCTCGAAGCCAGCGTTCAAGATCGACTTGGCGTCATAGACCGGCCTTGTCTGGGTCTCCAGCCCACCGAACCACAGCCGGTGCGCCGGGACGATGCCTCCCAGCTCGCTGAACGGGTAGGGACCGAACATCGACTCCAATGTCCGGATCCGCTCACCCGAGCTCGTCAGCGCAGCAAACGCCTTCTTTCGGTCTTCTGGGGACAGCTGCTCAGACACGGCGTAGACGTACGGCAGACCATGATCAATGCCCTGCTTCAGCTGGTACTGGCCGATGGAAAGGAAGTTCAGGTAGGTCGCCATCGGTTGCCGGGCGATCCAATGCCAAGTGTTGAAGCCCTTTTCGTTTCCAGCGTCGGCCGACTCGAGCCGGCCAACGCTGATGGCCTCCACACCGGCTGGCACCCGGATCGAGACGTCCATCAGAGCTGGATCCGACGGGTGATCGTTAGAGGGGTACCACCATGCGGCGCTTTCTGGCTCACCGGCCACGGTCCACTCGCCGTTGGTGGACAACCACGGTTGCACGTCGCCCTGCCGGATGTCGCCGGGTTTGCCTGAGTAGGCGATCACTACCTGGAACGCGCTGCCGGTCGGGATCGGTTGTGCCGGCTTGACGTAGACATCGGAGAAACCTCTCGCAATGGATTCCGCGGGCACACCGTTGACGATGACTTTGTCGGTGTGCAGGACTAGGTCGAAGTAGAAGGAGTTGAGCTGCTGGGTGGCCCGCGCGCTGATCGTCGTCGTACCGGTGATGGACTGTGCCGCCGGATCCCAGTTGATCATGATCTGATATTTGGTCACGTCATAGCCGCTGTTGCCGGCCTGTGGGTAGTAAGGATCGCCGAGGCCGGGTTCGCCTTCAGTGGCGTTGGGGTTCAGCGGAGGTGGCGTTGTCACGCTGCCCGGAGCCTGTCGCAGCCGGGCGACCGTCAACGCCACGCCAATCGGAATCGCCAGTGCGAGAAGCAAGATCACCGGCATGATCGCCGCAAGAACGTAGGCAGCCCGATGTGGTCGATGTACAGGAGGCTGCACGGCAACCAACGTCTGCGACTCGGGCGGCGGGGGCCACCTTGGGTCAACGCTCGACATGCGCCAGTGATCTGAGATTGCGGTCCAGATGCCAGGCCAGGAAGGCGGAGGTGATCCCACTGGCCTCGCGCGCCACACGATCGGGCAGCTGGCGGGTGTCCTTCCAGCGGCCCTCGAGCAGCGCACCGAGCAGCGCCAGCGTCTCAGGAGCGGGTCGCGCCGCTCCGGCTGGACGGCATCGCTCGCACACGACTCCACCCAGTGCAGGGGAGAAGGCTCGGTGGGGCCCAGCGACACCACAGCGCGCGCAGTCTGAAAAGGAGGGTGCGTAACCTGCGACCGCCAGGGCCCGTAGCAGGTAGGAGTCCAAGATCAACGTCGCTGGGCGGGGCCCGTCGGAAGTGCCGTGGTTGAGCGCTCGTAAGGCCCCTACGAGGAGCAGGTACTGCTGAAGTGTGGGCTCGGATTCCTCGACCACCAAGCGGTCGGCCGTCTCCAACATCACCTGCCCAGCCGTATACGCGGGATAGTCATCGGTCAGCGGTTCACCGAAGGCATCCAGCGATTCGACCTGGGTGATCACGTCAAGCGTGTGCCCGACGGCCAGCTGGAGATCAATGTGGGAAAACGGTTCGAGCCGGGCTCCGAATTTCGAGGTGGTGCGCCGTACCCCCTTAGCGACTGCGCGTATCTTGCCGCGACGCCGGCTCAGCATGGTGATGATGCGATCAGCTTCACCGAGTTTGTGCGTGCGAAGAACCACTGCTTCGTCACGGTAGGTCGGCACCTCGATATTGTCCCTGACGTGGCCAAGCTTTCGAGGAGTGCGGCGCGCCCGACTCGGCGTCGCAAACGGGACGCGAAGCCGGAACGTGGTGCTCGTCAGCCTCAGGCGCCTGCCCCACACCGCAGCGGCGCCCGCCCGCCGCAGATACCTCAGGACCGGCTGCCGGCCCATGTGGCGATCGTGATGGATGGCAATGGGCGCTGGGCGAAGGCCCGAAATCTGCCGCGGACTGAAGGCCATGCGCGGGGTGAGGCGTCGTTGTTCGACGTCATTGAGGGTGCCATCGAGATCGGAGTCAAGTACCTCTCGGCATACGCGTTCTCCACCGAGAACTGGAATCGATCGCCGGACGAGGTTCGCTGGCTGATGGGCTTCAACCGCGATGTGATCAGGCGGCGGCGGGACCAACTGGATGCGTTGGGAGTGCGGGTGCGCTGGGCCGGCCGATCACGGCGGCTGTGGCAAAGCGTGATCACCGAACTCGAGGATGCCGAGCGCCGCACCATCGACAACGACGTGTTGACCTTGCAGTTCTGCGTCAACTACGGGGGCCGGGCCGAGATCGTGGATGCCACGCGACGAATCGCGCAGCTGGCGGCCGAGGGTCGGCTCGATCCACGCAAGCTCACCGAGGAGCGATTCCGGCACTTTCTCGATGAGCCTGACATCCCTGACGTCGACCTCTTTGTCCGCTCGTCCGGGGAGCAGCGGACATCCAACTTCCTGCTCTGGCAGAGCGCGTACGCGGAGCTGGTCTTTCTTGATCGATTGTGGCCTGATTTCGATCGTCGCGATCTCTGGCGGGCGATCGAGCTGTACGTGCAGCGTGACCGACGCTATGGGGGCGCTGAACCTAATGTCGTGGCCAGCGATCTGGATTAGCAGCTCGGCTCCACTGCATTTTCGGGCACAGCTACAGCCCAGCGTTCTTGCCCAGCCAAGCGAGTGCCGGAGCAACCGTCGGGGCGTACGTGTCGAAGTTGTGACCGCCACTCGCCAGCACGATCGTGCTCACCCCTGGGGTGTCACTCGCGGCGGCGATGGCCTTTTGAGCGTCGGCATAGTGAACGCCATTCCAGGACTCGCGGTCACCTTTGGACGTGATGATCAACAGATGCACTGGATAGCTCAGGGTGTGCCTGATCAGCCACAGCGGCGAGTTCTCGTTGCGAAGCACCCGGCTGTGGTTAAACAGATTGCCCGTGGAATGGTCCTCTTCGGCGGCGAAGTAGCCACCTATGCTGACCGCCCCGACAAACGAGGTCGGGTGGCGCAAGAGCATCTTGCTCGCGCAGAACGCCCCGGTGCTCCAGCCGATCGTCGACCAATGTCCGGGGGTAACACGGAAGTGCCGGATCACCGTCTCCTTGACGTCGGTGGCCAGCCAGGAATCGGCCTGCGGGCCTCGTGGAATGTCGGTGCACTCGGTGTCCCGCGGCTGCGCAATGGAGAGCGGCGGTATCACGGCGACAAAGGGCTTGACCTGGCGGGATTTGATCGCCTCAATTGCGTTGCTGCCCAGGTTCAGGGTCTTGAAGATTCCCGCGGGTGAACCAGGCTGCCCAGGCAGCGCCATGAGGACCGGAAAGCTGGTCTTCGCCTCGGCGGGGTCGACGTATTGAGGCGGGAGCCACACGAGCACCTGCTCGGTGGCTCCCGAGACCTTGCCGTGCACGGTGAGAATGCTGATCCGACCCTGGCTGCCATCGGCCGGGACTAGCTGTCCCGCATCGGCAACGGCCACCTGACCGCTGCCGTGGCGACGCCCCAGAAGCTCATCCCAAGAGTCGTAGAACAAGAAAGCGCGGTTTACGGCAACGCCCATGGCAAGGACCGCGACAGCCTGGCAGCCGAGGATCACGCCAATCCGCAGCACCGCGCCGGGAATTCGGCCCGGAAACCGACGCCACACCAACGCCAGCGCGATCGGCATGGCGACCGCAACCGCAATGAGCAAGATCGTCAGTGGAGCCCCAGTCAGACTCACAATTAATAGCACGGCTAATGATCCGGTTGGGTTCCGCAATCAGAAAGTGCTGGCAAATCCACGCGATCCGGCGTCGCGGATTGCGATCTTTCAGCAGTTGTTGCTCGGGCCAAGCCCGACCAACCTCAACAGGTGTTGCAGGTACCGAAGAGCTCCAGGTCGTGGCTGATCTCCCGGAAGCCGTATTGCTCGGCAACCGCATTGGCCCAACGCTCGACCGCAGGTCCGGACACCTCGACCGTACGACCGCAGACGCGGCAGACGAGGTGATGATGGTGCCCGGTCGAGCAGCGGCGGTATGCCGTCTCACCATCGTTGGTTCGGATGGCGTCGAGATCGCCTGCTTCGGTCATCAGTTGCAGGGTTCGGTAAACCGTGGTCAGGCCGATGCGTTCTCCGTGACGTCGCAGATCGTCATGGATCTGTTGCGCCGTCCGGAAGTCGTGCCGATCCGAGAGGATCTCCCCGACTGCGGCTCGCTGCCTGGTCTTGCGCTGAGCGCCCGACGGTTTGCCCGTAGCCTCCGCATTCGTGACAGGCCTGGTCGTCATGTCCGTGCTCCTCGGCAGCCTCGGCCGGGCGGCTCAGTGCTCATCGTAATGATCGGCGTGGGCCGCATGCCGATGTCCTTCATGGATGAAGTCCGTGTGGTCGCCGTGCTGTACCGCCGGATGCCCGCAACCCGGCGCGTGCTGGTGCGGGTGGTTCTCGGTGATCGTATGTGGGGCGACGAGCTGATCATCATCGACCACCTCCGGGAGTACGGCCGCGGCGCGTCGCCGCCGCAGCAGGTAAGGGAGCGGCCAACTCAGCATGAAGACCGCGATGGCCAGCAGCACGATGAATGCACCGGGCGCCGCGTCTATGTAGAACGACCCCACCGCGCCGCCAACCGCCGTGATGACGCCGATGGCAATAGCGCAGACGAGGGCCGCAGTGAAGCCGCGTACCAGGTTGCGCGCCGCAGCGACAGGAACCACCATCAGTGCGCTGACCAGCAGTAGCCCAACGGTTCGCATCGCCAGCGCTACCGTGACAGCGGCGAGCGTGACGACCGCGATGTGGTAGAGCCGCACTCGCAGGCCTTGGGTGCGGGCAAACTCTTCGTCGGTCGCCACGGCATACAGCTGCGGCGACAGTCCCAGGGTGGTCACCAAGATCACGATGGCGAGCACCCCGACCAGTATCAGATCGTCTCGGGTCACGGTGGTGAGTGAGCCAAACAGGTACTGCGCCAGCCCACCCGCTCCGACGCCGGAGATGCCGGACAGGAACACCCCCGCTGCGAGGCCGCCGTAGAAGAGCACGGCCAGCCCGACGTCGCCGGTGGCCTTGCCGCGCTGGCGGAGCACCTCCACGACGACGGCGCCCGCGACGCAGGCGGCCACAGCGATTGGAATAGGTGCTGTCCCGGTCAGCAGTGCCAAGCCGACACCTGCGAGGGCTACGTGGCCGAGACCGTCACCCAACAAGCTGAGCCGGCGCTGGACGACGTACGTGCCGATGGCAGGTGCGATCAGACCGGTCAGCAGTGCTGCGATGAGTGCGCGTTGCATGAAGGGGTACGACAAGATTTCGATCATGGTTCCACAGCACCCCCCAGCCAGCTGTCCGTCTCTTCACTCTGATCATCAGCGGCTGTCCGGCCATGATCGAGATGCTCGTGGCCGCCGAACTGACGATGGTGCTGCCCAAGATCGCCGAGTGGACCGTCGTGGGCTACTCGACCGTCGCTCAACACCACGGCACGGTCAATCAGGTCGCCGAGCGGGCCGACATCGTGCAGCACCACCAGCACGGCAGTGCCTTTCGACAACAGCTCGGCCAGCACCTCTGCGAGCACCCGCTGATGCTCGAGGTCAACCCCAGAGGTGGGCTCATCCAACACGAGCAGGTCTGGCTCGCCGGCAAGTGCCCGCGCAACGAGCACCCGTTGCTGCTGGCCGCCGGACAACGCGGCAATGTCGGCGTTGAGCTGTTCGGACAAGCCCACCAGCGCGATGGCGTCACGTATCGCCTCGTGGTCGCCTGGTCCCAGCGGTCGGAAAGGCCGTCTGCGCGCCAACCGGCCCGCTGCGACAACCTCCCTCACCTTGGATCCGCCGAGCAGCGCCATCGAGCGTTGCGGAACGTAGCCAATGCGCGACCACTGCCGGAAACTCCGCAGAGGTGAGCCGAACAGGCGTACGGCGCCGCGTTGGTAGGGGAGGAGGCCTAGCACCGTACGGACCAGGGTGGATTTGCCAGAGCCATTGCCCCCGATCAAAGCCACGGCCTCTCCGACCTTTACCGAAAGGCTGACGCCGCGCAACACGGGCAGGCCGCCAAGTTCGACCGTGAGATCTTCGGCCGCCAGCACAGTACTCGCGTCTAGGAGCATTCCCCCGCCTTCCGGAGCGCTGCGAGGTTAGCGGACATCACCGCGAGGTAATCCTGTCCGCGCGACTGGCCGGTGATCCCCTCGATGGGATCCAGTACGTCGGTTGTAAGACCAAGATCACCAGCAACCGCCTGGGCAACGGCCGGCGAAACCAGCGTCTCCGAGAAGATCGTGGTGAGCCCGTGGTCCCGTGCAATGCGTTGGACCTCGGCGATCCGCGCCGGCGAGGGCTCAGAGTCAGGACTGATGCCACTGATTCCTATCTGGGTCAGGTGATACCGCGCAGCCAGGTATCCGAAGGCGGCGTGAGTCGTGATGAATTCGGTCCGTACACAGTGCGCCAAGCCGGAGCGGAACGACCGATCAAGACTCCTCAGCTGTTTGTTGAGCGAGCCAGCGTTGTGTCTGTAATCAGCCGCATGATCGGGATCGATAGTCGAGAGTCGTTTCTCCACCACCCCGGCGATCCGAACGAGTGACGTCGGATCCAGCCAGACGTGCGGATCGAGTGCTGAGTGATCATGCCCGGTTCTCTCTCGATGACCAAGATCATCACCGTTCGCTCCCAGTGGCCGCAGGGGGACGATGATCGTCGTATCGATCACCTGCGGGTTTTCGCTCTGTACCACAGCCTCGTCGACTGCCGGCTGAAAGCCCTTCTCATAGATCACCAGGCTCGCGGTTGTCAGGCTGGCGACTTGCCGAGGAGTGAGCTCCAGGTCGTGCGGCTCGGCACCTGGTTGGGTCAGGTTGGCAACCGTGGCGTGGTCACCGGCGACGCGCTGGGTGACGAACTGCAGCGGATAGAACGCAGCAACGAGCGTGAGCTGACCGCGCGTTGGAGCGGTGCTCGCCGGTCCGGCAGTTGCGCACCCTGCTGCTGCGAGAAGCGCGAGCACGCCCGTGAAGACGCGCAGCCGTCGAAGCCTAACCGACATGAGAACCATTTTCATTAAGCTAACACGGTAAGTCAAACCGAGTCAGGAAGACGCCTTCGTCGGAGGCCGGTTCGAGTTCGCGCGCGACCGGTGCGTTTGACAGAGTGCAGGCATGCCTAGGGACTACTTCGGGGAACGCATTGCGGAGCGCTACGACGAGTCGGCGTCCGACATGTTCGACCCTGAGGTTGTCGATCCGGTTGTCGACTTTCTTGCCGACCTTGCCTTCGACGGGGCTGCGCTCGAGCTCGGCATCGGTACCGGCAGGATCGCCCTCCCGCTCGCGCGGCGCGGCATCCGTGTCCATGGCATCGAGCTGTCGGAGGCCATGGTTTCCAGGTTGCGGGTGAAACCGGGCGCAGAGCAGATCGGTGTGACGATCGGCGACATCGCCACGACCACTGTCGAGGGACGCTTCTCGGTCGCATACCTGGTCTTCAACACGATCATGAATTTAACGACCCAGGATGAGCAGGTCGCCTGCTTCCAGAACGTCGCCGCGCACCTGACGCCGGGCGGGTGTTTCGTCATCGAGGTAGCCGTTCCGGATCTCCAGCGGCTGCCACCCGGTGAGACCGTCCGAGCCTTCACCGTGACCGACACCAGGCTCGGATTCGACGAGTACGACATCGCATCCCAGGGCTTGATCTCGCATCATTACTGGGACGTCGACGGCAAGCTCGATGGGACTTCGCTGCCATTTCGCTACGTGTGGCCGGCAGAACTGGACCTGATGGCCCGGCTCGCGGGGATGTCACTGCGGGGACGCTGGAGCGATTGGAAACGCGAGCCGTTCAGCAGCGACAGTCGGACCCACGTTTCTGTGTGGCAGAAACCGGCTCCACCTTCTGGATAGTTGGCTGAGCGGCCAGATCAGCTCCACGTGCGAGTGGGGTTCAAATTGGACTGAGCTCGCGCTCGGTCGCCTCGGTCAGCCGCTCCAGCAGCCGGTCAAACACGTGCGTCCGGTCAAACTGGAGGGCATGCTCCCGCGCCCGCTCGGCCATCATGATCTGTTCGTCGTCGGGCATGGTGACGGCCAGATCGAGCGCGGCAGCGATCGAGCTGGGCGCGCCGACCGGGACGATCATCGCGGTGTCGCCAACAGCCTCCCCGATCCCACCGGTGTCGGTGGTGATCACTGGACCGCCGCCGGCCAGCATCTTCTCCACGAGCGCGATCCCGAATGTCTCCACGAATTCTGGCCGCGGCTTGCTTGGCAGTACGAAGGCTGCGCAGCCTGCCATCAGATGAGGCTTCTCGTCGTCGTCCACATCGTCGAGGAACCTGATCCGCTCCGCGGCCGATGAAGTCGCCGCGAGCTCCCGCAAGTGCAACGCCTCAGGCCCGTTGCCCGCGATCACGAGCGTAAGGTCCTGGCACGCCGCGCTCGTCGCAAAACCGGCGATCAAGTCGTCCACGCCCTTGGCGCGAGCCAGCCTGGACAGGTAGAGCACATACCGATTGCGCAGCAGCCGGCGTCTCTCAAGCACCTCGGCCGTTTCTCCGGGACGGACGTCCAGATAATCCAGGGTGTTGATCGCTGGGTAGGAGATGGCGACCCGTTGCCTGCATCGGTCGCTAAAGCACGTGCCGTGCCGAGCGTCGATCTCCTCAGCCGAGGAGATGATCAACTCCTTGGTGTATTCCGACACCGCGACCGGCAGATCGCTGTCGAGATAGGCGGACAGTACCTGGGCCCCCGCGCCGAAGCGCCCGTCTGCTGCACATGAGCGGACCACGTTCGTGACGTCGGAGCCGACCGCTTCCGCGATGGTGGCAACCGCGACCGGCAGACCGGTGGAGCGGGCAACTCGAAGCGCTTCCGACACGGCGAGTGTGTGCGGGCTGAGGTAGAGCGACATGCAGACCGTGGGAACCCCGTCGGTAAAGAGTTCGACGAGGCGCCCCGTCATTCCAGCGAGGTAGCGACTGTCTGGCACTTTGTAGTCGCCGACTGGTTCCGGGCGTTCCACCTCGATGCCCTTGCTGTAGGGGAGTACGCCGTCGAGCGGCTTCAGCGGCAGACCGGACGTCACGAGCAGGTCCAAGGGCCAGCTGACGATTCGTACGTCGGTGAAGCCGCGATGTAGCGCGACCTCCGCCAGATTCCGCGCCTCACCCGAGTGTCCACAGATCACCGGATCGGCTCGTACGACGATGACAAGTCGACGCCGCAACCCTCCGCTGCCCGGTGTCTTGCTCGTGAACGCTGCCATCATCGGACCCCCTGTTTGATGATCATCTGTGCGGATCGGTGGTGTTGGCTGGAGCTGGTGCGGTTGCAGCGGCCGGTACCTGCATCGCATCCGGTTGGGAGGCGGATGGCGGTCGGGTAGTTGTGCCCCATGCCGAGGGCTTCGGTCCGAGCTGCAGCTGAAGGTGACCGCCGCGGTGCAGCTCACGGGCTGTCAACCAGGTCCGATTCAGCCTCTCGCCGTTGAAGGTCGCCTGCTGCACGTACTGCACAGGACCGCCGGCCGTCGGCTCGACGAAACCAGCTGCATCGATCAGCAGATCCTTGTCGGCGACAGCGATGCGGGACTCGGCGAACGATGGCGCGTTGATCAGATAGAGGCTTTGGCCCGCGATGGGGAAGAGGCCTAGCGAGGCCCAGACATACCACGAGCTCAGGCCCCCTGAGTCGTCGTTGCCGGGCAGTCCACCTCGGCCGAGACCGAACATGTTGTTCACAGCCGCGTGCACGACTTCCGCCGTACGGTCGGGCCGTCCGGCATAGTGGTAGGCCCAGGGCGCTTCCATATCGGGCTCGTTGTTCAGCCCTTCAAAGCGGTTCAGCGCATATCCGGCTGCGAGATCAGCGGCGTTCGGGAGTTCCCCGAGCTGCTTGACCGCATCGGCGCCGTAGCCGAAGAACCGGTCGAGCAGTTCGATGAAGCGGCCTTCGCCTCCAGCCAGGCTGATGCGCACCTGCATGTCGTGGAGCACTCGGAATGAGTAGTTCCACTTGCCGCCCTCGTAATATGTCGAATCGACAAGCAGGCCATCGACGGGGTTGAAAGCGTTGACCCACAGGCTCGCCAGGCCTTCAAACTGTGTCGCCAGGTGATTGTCGCCGACGTAGCGAGCCACTTTCGCAGTGCACTGATACCCGAGGGCGAGGTCAAGGGTGTGCGTGATCGGTTCCGCGAGCCCGCGCAGGAGATAATCCTCGCCGTAGTTGCGGCGCAGATCGGTGTCCATGTGGCACAGCGCCCAGTCCCAGTCGATACCAGGCATTCCGAGCTGGCACAGATCGGCCAGAAAGGTGTGGGCGAGTGCACTGCCTTGCCGTGAGAACCGGTCGGCGCCCTTGGCCATCCGGTAGCCGATTGGGAGGTTGCCCTCTTCCTCACAAATTGCCAGCAAGGCGTTGGCCAGTTCCACGGCCCGTGCCGGAAACAGCGCGGTGATCAGGGGCAGCTGGGTGCGATAGATGTCCCACATGGTGCAAATGTCGAAAACGAAGGGCCCGTCAGTGGGCCACATGTGGCTTTCCTCCGGCGCGAAGCACGGCTTGATCAGCGAATGGTAGAGAGCGGTGGAGAAGATCGTCTGCCGAGTAGCCGAGGCTGTCTTGATCTTGATTTTGTTGAGGTGCTGCCGCCACACTGCCGAGGTTTGCGTGCGCCGACTGTCGAACGCCACTGTTCCCGATCCGCAGTCATCATCAAGATTGCGTTTGGCCTGCTTGACGCCGCGCAGTGAGAAACCGAAGCGCAGCTCCAGCACCTGGCCCGGCTCTGTCGGCCCGCGCCACATCAACCCGAAGGGCCGCAGCGTGGTCGGTCGGATGCGGTCGAAGTCCAGCCGGGTACCGCCCGGCATCAGCCGCCGGTCGTACCACAGCAGCTGGCGCAATTCACCAGCGTCGCACTCCAGGTGCACCGCCAGCGGTGCACCCTCCACGACGATCTCGGCCTGGGCGACGCCTGGTCCGAGAGATTCGATATGCGCGCGAAGCGGGACGGTCGCGCCGTACGGAATGGCCAGGCCGCCCATCGAGAAGTCGATCACTAACCGCGCGTCTTTGTGCGCCGGGAAGGTGTAGCGGTGTACGGCGCTCTTGGGGCCGACCGTGAGCTCGCATCCGATGCCGGAGGCGAGTGTCGTGGCGTAGTAGCCCGGCTCGGCCCGCTCGTCGTGAAGCTCCCAGGTGTTGCCGAGGCTGTCGAGTGGTTCCAGCATGGGCGTAACCCGGAAGTAGTTGTAGTACTTGCGGATTGCTCCCGTGCCGGACTGCTGGAAATGGGTGAAACCTGAGGCGATCGGGGTGTCGTAGAGCTGGGAGGGCACCCCTTCGGTGTTGAGCTGATAGAGCCCGTAACCGGTGGGATAGGCACCGGAGTACGCGCACACCGAAACCATGCCGAATGGATACGTCGCACCAGGATGGGTATTGCCGACCTGCGGTTTCGGCCACCACCAGGTTTCAGCCAATCCCTGCGGTACAGGGAGATCTGTTACTGAGCTGCCGATGAACGGATCAACATGCTCGATCATGGTCGGCCTCCTGGGGCGGGGCGGCGCTTCCCCGACCGTAGGCGGGCCGCGTTTCAAACAGGTTTCGCCGCCATGACAGTCTCGTGGAACGCGACCCCAACCCTCTGCTGCTGAAACCTACGTGCACAGAGAGTATGTGGGGGTCACCCTTGTTGATGATCTTGGGTGGATGGTTGCAAGGGTGGCGGTTGCCGAGCGTCCCAGGCCTTGCTGACTCTTAGGTTCACTGATGTGACGCTGTCTTTGCTGCGATCTGTCGGCTGGCCTGGGCGTTCGGTGAGGCTGAGTCCTCACCAGAGGGTTGTGACTTAAGGGAAGCCTGCTTCACCAGACCATCTCTGTCTTGTCGGTCCGGCTTGGTGAGCCTCGAGCCGACCCTGGTATCTGTTTCTCAGTGAGGAGAGCCGACATGGCCAGCATGACATCTGCGATCCCGACAGCCCAGCCCGACCGGTGGTGATCGGTGGGATTGA
>Ga0307315_10000040_pt1 | contig 27423 bp, 29 predicted proteins | sample ER_DNA_355_FD_194497 | JGI IMG/M metagenome (GOLD analysis project Ga0307315, IMG submission 194497) | Bulk soil microbial communities from the East River watershed near Crested Butte, Colorado, United States - ER_DNA_355 | ecosystem: Environmental > Terrestrial > Soil > Floodplain | place... | reverse complement strand
CAAGTTCCATCTGTCGAACATCTACCGCAAGCTCAAGGTGGCCAACCGCACCGAGGCAAGCCGCTGGGCCCAGCTGAACGGGCTGCTGCCGGCGCGCCGGGAAGAGGACGTCGACGCCGAGATCGCGGTCGCGTAGGCCGCTCGAGCGCACACGAGAATCGTGCGCTCTTTGCGGTGATTAGCGACGGGTGTCGGTAGACGCTCGCGGGCGAGCTTCGTTAGGCTCGCCCGCGGTATCTGTGCCCGGGCAGGCAGGGCCGCCTGTCGGCCCGGGCACGTGCCTTTCTACGTCTGGGACGCCGGCACGAACACCTTGTCGAAGGTGCCCCGGAGCGAAACCGGACGGCCGTTGGCGGTGATCGAAAGGTTGCCGGCCGCACCCATCCGCGCCCACAGACGTGGCCCGCGGAAGTGCAGCTGTGTCCCCGGAAGCAGCACACTCGAGTAGAGCACCGCTCCCGAGCTGGAGCCGCGCCGTACCTCGAGCCAGGAGCCGTTTCGCTGGGCCTCGATGCGCACGTCGGCGAGCTTCGGCCGCGAGACAGGTGCCGCCCTCGCGACGCTCGCCCGGTGCGTGGCGGCGGGCACGGAGGCCGGAGGCGGCGTCGCGACGTGCTTCGCGCCCGGATGGGCAGCTCCCACGACGACGAAGGTCGCCGCGAGGATCACGCACACAAGGGCCGCCATGGCCAGGACACGCTTCACGGCCAGAAGCGAACGCGCCCAACGAGCCGTTGCCCGCCCGTTCTTCTCATCGGGCTCCGGCTCGGGCGCGGGCTGGGCGGCCGGCTCCTCGCTCACAACCATCCCCGGCGCGCCTCGGACGAAGCCCGTCTCGTACCAGATCACACCCTGGCTCTCGCGCTCCCAGCCTCCTGCGAGCAGACGCTCGACGAGCGCCTCGTAGCACGACCGCGCACCCTCGTGGTCGGGCGGGGGCGGCGCGGCGTGCCGCCAGGCAAAGGGCTTGGATTCGAACATCGTCCCGTCGGGCGTCGTCGCGTAGAAGGTCGAGCGGACGTATCCGCGCCAGCGGGTGATCTGGCACCGGTCCGGCTCGGGCGCCGCGGCGGGCACCGACCCGAAGGGCGCTCCGCAGACGCTGCAGAAGCGGGCATCCGGAGGGCTGGCCGCACCGCACGTCAAACACGCCGGGCTACCACGGTCGACAGCCTGCGTTGCCATTGAATCAGCGTAATCCGACTTCGGCGCAAGTCCGAGGCCCCGCAGGGAGAACTAGCCACCTGGCTAGCGGCCTTGCCGAGTCCCGGGATCGGCGGCCGGCATGCGCGAGGCTCGCGAGCGGTCCGGTCACGCTGATCGCCGGTCCAGACCTTTGGCCAGCCTAGGCGATGGCTTCGTCGGGCCCGTGCTCGTCCAGCAGCGCGCGACCGAGCTCGGTTTGCCAGTAGACGATGCTCCGGCGGTTCGCCTCGAGCAGGCCGTCCTGCTGCTCGCGCTCGTGCAGGCGCAGCGACTGCCGCTGGCGGACGAGCTCGTCGAGGATCTCGTGGATCCTGTGTGCCCGCGGTGAGACGAGGCGGGCGCTCACCGCGCTGACCGCCACAGAACGGCGAGAGCCGCAGCCGCGTAGGCCACGAGGGCCGCTACGCCGGCGATCGCGAGCGAGCGCTCTCGGCGGACTAGTGTCAACGAATGCACGTGAACCCTGGTCACCGGTCCTCCTCATGGACTCGGGCCGACTCTCGATCTAGTTTTCGCTCATTCGTGCGCCCCTTGCTACTGACCGTGCGAACGGTTCGAATGGGATCGCCGAACGCAGTGCTTTCGAGCGGTGTTCCGGCGCCTCGACCCTTCTAGACTCGGCCGAAGGTACCGCAGGGCCGCCTGGCGGTACCGGTTGCGGGCGCCCCGTGAGCAAGCGGGGCGCTCGTCGCATCGGGTTCAAGTGCAGGCCACGCGCAGCCGACGAACGTAGTCGGCGCGCCGCCTCGCACTTGCTCGCGAGGCGGCCTGCCTCTTCTTACTCTCCGTCGAACTCGCGAGTCGCGCAATCCGGGCAGTAGGGGACCCCCTGGGGAGACTCGTCGTCCGCAAGGTAGACCCGCCAGCGCTCCCGTGGCTCGAGCCACGGGCGGCGGCACTCCTGACAGGAAAGCGTCTTCTGGGCGAGGACGGTCGCGTTGTCGTCCATGGGGCATTTTTCGACACAACGCACCCTCGTTGCTCCTGGACGTTAGGACAGTCTTCGCGAGGCGCTGCGCCCGGCTGTTCAGCGCTAGAAAGGCGGCCCGCAGTCTCCTACGCTTGGCGGGTCTTGCGGCACCTGACGGTTCTTCTGGCGGTAGTCGCCGTAGCCCTGGTCGGCGCGGCCGGTGCCGACGCGGCAGAGGCAGCCCCCGGGCTCGGAGCGGTGACCGTCTCGCCGGTGGCCTAGCGTCTCGGTACCGGCCTCGTCGACGCTAACCCTCGGCGCCAAGCTCCAGAACGACGGCGCCTTCCAGGTCCAGGGAGCCCTCGGCCTCGCGGGCACGCATCCCGACTCCACCGGAGACTGGGTGATCGAGCCAGGCGGAGTGCTCACGCTGGGCCCGGGCGACCATCCGCTCGCTGCCGGCGCCGACATCTCGGGAGGCGGCACGCTCGTGATCGACAACGCGTCCGGAACGACCACGTTCCCCGCGGGAACCTCGGCCACGATGACGTCGCTCATCCACAAGAGCGGCACGCTGACCGGAGCGGGTGCCGTCACGGTGAAGAACCTGGACTGGCGAGGCGGAGCCCAGAGCGGAACCGGGACGACAACCGTGCTGTCTGGAGGAACCGTTGTGCTGAGCGGGACCAAGACGCTGTCGCGCCTCCTGAGGCTCGACCGGGCCCTCGACCTGACCGCGGTTCCGGGCTCGCTCTCGGTTGCAGCCGGCGGTGTGCTCGAAAGCTCGGGGCTGTTGGCCGTTCCGGACGGCGCGCGGCTCGTGCCGGCCGGCGGGCTGCTGCGCGTCCGTGCCGGCGGCACGCTCAAGAAGACCGGCGCCGGCTCGGTCACGCTCCCGCCGGTCGAGAACCTAGGGCTCATCACGGGGACCGGGACGATCGTCGCGGCAGTCGTCAACAAGGGCGTCGTCGCGCCGGGGAGTTCCCCCGGCACGCTCTCGGTCCAGGGCACCTACACGCAGGGCGCGGGCGGTGCGCTGCGGATCGACCTTGTAGGCGTCGGTGCAGCCGAGCTCGACCGGCTGCTCGTGTCCGGGAACGCGGCGCTCGCGGGCACGCTGGCCATCCAGCGCTCGCCCAGCTTCATCCCGCCGGCCGCAGCGACCTTCACGTTCCTGCAGGCGCACACCGTCACCGGAATGTTCACCGCAACCTCGGGCGGCTCAGTGGCGGGCACGCACGCGCTCGTCCCGCGGTACGAGCTGTCGTCCGTCCGCCTGGTCTCGACCGGTGTCCCGCCGCCTCCGCCTCCGCCGCCCCCACCGCCGCCGCCGCCGGTCAAGTGCCTCGTGCCGAAGCTGCTCGGAAAGACGCTCGGCCGGGCCCGCCGGCTGCTCGCGGCAAGGCACTGCCGCCTCGGACGCGTCGGCCGCGCCTACTCGTCGAAGGTGAGGAAGGGGCGGATCGTCAAGCAGAGCCAGCGCGCCGGGGCCAGGCTCGCGCGCGGCGCCAAGGTGAACGTCACGCTCAGCCGCGGCCCGCGCCGCAAGTAGCTCGTGTCCGTCGATGCGTCAGAGTAGGATCGTTCTGAGGGGTCGTTCGACGGGAGGGAGTCAGGATGGACGTGATCGCAGGGATCGATGCGGCAAGGGAGCGCTGGAACGTGCTCGAGCATCCGTTCTACACGCGCTGGGAGAAGGGTGAGCTGACGCGCGAGGAGCTGGCCCGCTACGCCGGCGAGTACCGGCACGCGGTGGTGGCCCTGGCGCGCACGGCCCGCACGGCCCGGCTGCACGCCGACGAGGAGGCCCAGCACATCGCGCTCTGGGACGACTTCGCCTCCGCGCTCGGCACCGAGATGGCCGAGCCGCTGCCCGAGACGCGCTGCTGCGCGTCAGCCTGGGCCGGCGCGGACGACGAGCTCGGCGCCGCTGCGATCCTCTACGCGATCGAGGCAGGCCAGCCGGCGATCTCGCAGACGAAGCTGCGCGGCCTGCTCGAGCACTACGGCTTCTCGGACGAGTCGCCGGCGGTCGAGTACTTCGCCCTGCACGGCGAGCGCGACCACGAGCACGCAGCCGAGGCGCGCGCGGCGATCGAGACCAGCGACGACCCGCGGCTCGTCGGCCTGGCCGAGGCCGCCCTGGCCGCCAACTGGGCGCTGCTGGACGGCGTTTCGCAGAACTAGCTTCTAGAGCCGTCCCGCTTCGATAATCCGCTCGAGGAACTGCTGCGTCCGCGGCTCCTTGGGCTGCGCGAAGATCTCGTGCGGCGGGCCCTGCTCGAGGATCCGCCCCTCCTCGAGGAAGCAGACCCGGTGCGCGATGTCCCGCGCGAAGCTCATCTCGTGCGTCGCGATCAGCATCGTCATCCCGCCCGCGGCCAGCTCGCGGATTACGCTCAGCACCTCGGCGACGAGCTCCGGGTCGAGCGCGCTCGTGACCTCGTCGAGCAGCATCAGCTCCGGCTGCATCGCCAGCGCGCGCACGATCGCGACGCGCTGCTGCTGCCCGCCGGAAAGCCGGTCCGGGTATTCGTCGCGGCGGTCCTCGAGTCCGAACCTTGCGAGCAGCTCGCGCCCCCGGGCCTCCGCTTCGGCCCGGCCGAGGCCGAGCACGTCGCGGGGGGCGAGCGTGACGTTGCGCAGCACGGTCATGTGCGGAAAGAGGTTGAACGCCTGGAAGACGATCCCGATCCGGCGGCGCACGGAGTTCGAGTCGACGTCGCGGCGCGTGATCTCCTCGCCGGCCAGGAAGATGCGGCCGGCGTCGAGCGGCTCGAGCAGGTTCACGCAGCGCAGCAGCGTCGACTTGCCGGAGCCCGAGGCGCCGATCAGGCAGACGACCTCGTGGTCCTCGAGCTCGAGGTCGATCCCGCGCAGCACCTCGTTCGGCCCGAACGACTTGTGCACGCCCTCGACCTTCAGCGCGCTCACGCGAAGCCTCCCGCGGCCTGGCGCCGTTTCCTGTCGCGCGCGATCAGCCAGTCGGTGAGGCGCGCAAGGGGGATCGTCAACGCCACGAACAGCGCGGCCGCAGCGAGGTAGGAGCCGTACGTGAAGGTCGCGTTGGTGTCGATCTGCGACTGGTTGAAGGCCTCGATCACGCCGAGCGTGCCGACGAGCGCGGTGTCCTTCTGCAGGCCGATGAAGTCGTTCAGGAGCGGCGGGATCACCCGGCGGATCGCCTGCGGCAGGATCACGCGCCTCAGCGCCTGGAAGCGCGAGAGCCCGAGCGAGCGCGCGGCCGCCTCCTGGCTCGGGTGCACCGACTCGATCCCGGCGCGGTAGACCTCGGCGACGTAGCCGCTGTAGACCAGCACGAGGCCGACTCCGGCCCAGAAGAGGCGGGAGCGTGGCACGCCCGTGAGCTGCAGGGCGGGCGCGCCGAAGCCGAGCAGCGCGATCACGAGGATGGTCGGAATTCCACGCGCGAGGTCGGAGTAGATGATCGCCAGCGCGCGCAGCGGGAAGAAGACGGGGCCCTGCAGGCTGCGCAGGACCGCGATCACGAGGGCCAGCACGAGGATGAACACCTCGCAGACGAGAAAGATCTTCACGTTCAGGACAAAGGCCCGCGCGATGTCGGGGAAGGAGCCGGAGATGTCGCCCCAGTCGAAGAACGTGCGCCGGACCTCCGGCCAGCCCGCCGACTGCGTCACCGCGACAACGATCGCCACCAAGAAGACGGCCGTGCTGATCAGCGCGATCGCAACGCCGCGCGCGCCCTCGCCCTCGAGGCGCAGGCCGCCGAGCAGCCGCGAGCGCCGCTCCGCTACTTCAGGGTCGGAGCGCCGGTCGCCTTCGCTAGCCACTGCTGCTGGAGCTGCTTCAGCGTCCCGTCGCTACGAAGCGTCGAGAGAGCCTTGTTCACGCACGTGACGAGCGAGTTGCCCTTCTGGAAGACCATCCCGAAGTGCTCGCCGCCGGGCTGGGTCGGGAACTGGCCGAGCACCTTCGAGTTGGGCACCTGGACGGCCGTGACGTAGAAGGCGGTCGGCAGGTCGACCACGAGCCCATCGATCTGCTTGTTCTTCAGAGCCTGGACCGCTCCCGCGTTCGACGGGAAGACCGAGGGCTGCTTCGACGGCTTGATCTCGTCCTTGATGAACTGATAGCTCGTCGTGCCGAGCTGCGCGCCGAGCTCGTAGGGCTTCAGCGCCGAGACCGAGGTGGCGGAGGCAATCGGCGTGCCCTTGTTCACCACGACCGCCTGGTTGACGTCGTAGTAGGAGTCGCTGAAGTCGACCACCTTCGCGCGCGCGGGCGAGAACGAGATCTGGTTGATGTCGAAGTCGAAGTCCTTCGTGCCCGGTGCGAACGAGGTGTTGAAGGGCACGTGCTTCCACGTCACCTCGTCCTTCGAGAAGCCGAGCTGCTTCGCCACGGCGTAGGCGACCGCGCTCTCGTAGCCCTGGCCGCTGCGCGGGTCGCTCACCTGCCACGGCTTCTTGGCCGTGCCGCCGAACCAGGGTGGGAACGCCGGGTTGTCGGTGCCGATCGTGAGCGTCCCGGACGAGACGAGGTTCAGGTCGCCCTTGCTGCAGCTGGTCGTGGTGGTCGTGCCCCCGGTCGCGCCCGACTCCTTGGTCGAGCCGCAGCCGGCCGCGAGCACGGCGAGCAGGACGAGCGCCGCCGTGAGCAGTCCCCTGGTCGCCAAAGTCCCTTTCACCGCGGGGTTGAGGCTAACACGACCTTCACAAGTGACTTGCACAATTACGTCGGCATGAGGACGGGTCTATTCATCTGTGTCATCGCCGTGCTTGCCGTTACCGGGAGCGCGGGAGCGTCGCAGTCTTCCAGGACGAAGACCGTGCCCGGCGCGGTCGAGTCGCTGGCGATGGACGGGGCGCGCGTCGCGTTCGACGTCGAGGGCGACCTCCCGAAGGGCCGCTGCAATCGCGTCCGCGTCTGGAACGTGCTCAACGGCGCGATGGCGACCGCGAGCGGCAAGGGCACCTGCGCCGCCGACAACTCGAGCACCGGCGCGGGCGTCCGGCAGCTGGCGATCGCCGGAACGCGCCTCGCCTGGATCGTGAACGTCGGCGGCAACTCCGAGAGCGACGACTACCTCTACACCGCCTCGCTGCCGCGCCCGAAGGAGAAGTCGCTCGCGTTCGCACGACGCGTCGGCATCGTCGGAGGGGATCTCGCCGGCGACTGGATCGGCGGGCTCGCCGGCAACGGCCGCGTGCTCGCGGTCAACCAGTGGCGCACCGGCCCGAAGAACATCGTCACCGAGGGCCGCCTGCGCACGATCGGCACCGGCCTGCACACAATCGCCAACGGGACGGACACGATCGTGGCCCGCTCGACCGACGGAACGAAGATCGCGGTGCTGCGCCCTGACGGCTCGGTCGGCCTCTACTCGTCCTCGGGCTCGTTCCTGCGGCAGGTCACGCCGAGCTCCGCGAAGGAGGTCGCCCTCGGCGGCGGCTACCTCGTCGTCCTGACGAAGGGAGCTTCGGTCGAGATCTACGACGCGGGCACCGGAGTGAAGATCCGCTCGACGCGAGTCGCGCGCGGCGCGGGCTCGATCGACCTCGAGGGCAGCCTGCTGGCCTATCGCGCGTTCCGTGCGGTGCACGTGCTGCGCCTGAAGACGCTCCAGGATCTGATCGTGGCGAGGGCCGGCAAGTCGGTCACCGGCGTGCAGCTCGAGCCGCCCGGGCTCGCCTACGCCTGGACGACCGCCACCGGCGTCGGCAAGCTCGCCTTCGTGCCGAAGAGCCGGCTCCGCTAAGCGGCCACGCCCGTGAACTGCGGGATCACGTCGCTGCCGTAGGCGGCCAGCGTCTCGTCCGCCCGCTCGGTCATCAGGTAGATGTCGAACTGGTCGACGCCGATGCCTTCGAGCTCGCGCAGCTTCTCCGTGATCTGCTCGGTGTTGCCGAGCACGCAGAAGCGGTCGCAGATCTCGTCGGTGACGAACTCGCCGTGCGCCGCGCCGACGCGGCTGTGGTCCTTGTAGTCGTAGAACTTCCGCGCCTTGACGAAGTCGGTGAGCGCGCTCGGGATCTCGTCGGAGTCCTCGCCGTAGCGCTCGATCAGGTCCATGACGTGATTCGAGACCATCGCCGGGAACCACCGCACCTGATCGCGAGCCTCGGCGAGGTCGTCGGAGACGTGGCTCGGCGCGCAGACGATGCACTTGAGCGCGGCCGGGTCGCGGCCCGCCTTGTCGGCGGCCTGCCTGGCGGTGGCCATGATCCACTGGATGATCTGCGGGTCGGCGAGCTGGATGATCACGCCGTCCCCGACACGGCCGGCGACACCGAGCGCGCGCGGCCCGTAGCCGGCGACGTGCATCGGAATGTCCGGGAGCTCCTTGCGCACCCAGGCCAGCTCGAGCTCCTTCTCGTTCCATTCGACCTTCCGGCCGTTCATCAGGTCCTTGATCATCACGAGGCGGCGCTCGAACTCGTCGACCTTGACCGGCTTCAGGCCGACGACGCGGCGCGAGGAGTCGCCGCGGCCGATGCCCATCACGGCGCGGCCGCTGGAGACGTCGTGCAGCGTCGCGTACCAGCTGGCGGTGATCGTCGGGTCGCGGATCCCGGGGTTCGTGACGCAGTGGCCGAGCTTGATCTTCTCGGTCTGCACGGCTGCGATCGGGAGCAACGCGTAGCTCTCCTGCCAGAGGATGTGCGAGTCGTACGTCCAGCCGTGGTCGAAGCCGTTCCGCTCGCCGTGCTGGAAGACCTCGACGAGCCGTGTGTACGGCGGATCCGGCAGAGCGGTTACCCCGAAGCTCAGCATCTAGTGCTCCTTCCAGTAATGCAGTCGAGGTTCTGGGTCGCGAGCACCAAGCCAGAGGCCGCACTCGCTCGCGGCCAAGGCCGGCAGCCTTGGCAAGAGTGAGGGTGGGCTGTGGCGCCGCGTGATCGCGGGCCAGAGGCCGACAGGCATTGCTGGATGGAGCACTTGGCCTCCCCGGTCGGTGGCAGGGGAATGAGCATACCGCCCCGAAATCGGCCTGAGAATGGCACTCGTCTTCCTCGTGCTCGCCTTCGTGGCGGGCGGGGCGCTGCCCGTGCAGGCCGGGCTCAACGCGCGGCTGGCCACGTTCGTCGGCGGCCCGATCCGCGCCTCGATGATCTCGTTCGCGGTCGGGACGCTCGTGCTGTTCGCGCTCTCGCTGCTCGTGACGCGAGGCGTCGTCAACACCGAGCGCCTGGGCCAGGTTCCCTGGTGGGCGTGGCTCGGCGGAGCGGTCGGAGCCGGCTACGTCGCTTCGACGGTGGCTGCGGCGCCGCGGCTGGGAGCGCTGAACCTCTTCGCGGCGGTCATCTTCGGGCAGCTGGTCTGCTCGGTGCTGCTCGACCACTACGGGGTGCTCTACCGCGAGCACGGCCTCAGCGCAGGCCGCATCGCCGGCGTCGTGCTCCTCGGCACCGGCGTCGCCCTCGTGCGCTTCTTCTAAGACCCGGCAACGCGGGCGATCGCCTTCGCGGCAAGCAGGTCGAGTGCCTGGACCGAGAGCTCGAGATGCTCTTCCTTCGTGTCCTCGAGCTTCGTGTGCGAGAGGCCGCGCAGGCTCTGGACGAACAGCATCACCGTTGGCACCCCTGCGCGCGCGACCTCGGCCGCGTCGTGCAGCGGGCCGCTCGGCAGGCGGTGCGACTCGCCCGCGACCTCGCGGATCGACTCGTCGGCGAGCTCGACGAGGTCGTCGTCGAACAGGATCGGCTCGATGTTCCAGATCCGCTCCCACTCGACCTCGATGTCCTCCTCCTGGGCGAAACGGCGCGAAGCCGCCTCAGCGTTGCTGAGCATCTCCGCGAGCTGGTGAGCATCGAGGTGACGCTGGTCGAGGAGACACTCGGCCGTTTCGACCACCGAGGTCACGATCCCGGGCTTCGTCACGACCCCGCCCATCGTGCAGACCGCGCCGCCCCCTGTGCGCTTGGCGATCTCGCGGATCTCGAGCTCGAGCTTCGCCGCTCCGGCCAGCGCGTCGCGCCGCTTGTCCATCGGCGTCGAGCCGGCGTGAGCAGCCTGCCCGCGGAAGGTGACCTGGTGACGCTCGACGCCGAACGTGCCGAGCACGACCCCGAGCGCGAGATCCAGCGACTCCAGCACCGGCCCCTGCTCGATGTGGAGCTCGAGGTAGGCCGCCGCTCCCTCCAGCTGCCGCCGCGCCTCCAGCGCGCCGTCGAGCTCGACCCCGTGCCGGCTCACCGCATCCGGGAGCGCCACTCCGTCAGCGTCGCGCCGCAGCCGCAGCTCGTCCTGGTCGTCCATCGAGCCCGCCGCGGCCGAGGAGCCGAACAGCGAGCGCCCGAAGCGCGCGCCCTCCTCGTCGGCCCAGTTCACGAGCCGGACAGTGATCGCCGGCTCGCCTTCCTCGGCCAGCCTCCGCATCACTTCGACCCCTGCGACCACGTTGAGGGCCCCGTCGAGCCAGCCCCCGTTCGGGACCGAGTCGATGTGGCCGCCGATCAGCACCGCGCGCTTGCTTGCACCGCGAAGCGTCCACCACTGGTTGCCGGCCTCGTCGATCTCCTCCTCGACCGGCAGGCCCGCAAGCTTCTCGCGGAGCCAGCCGCGAGCCTGCTCCCAAGTGTCGGTCCAGGCGACCCGCTGCGCCCCGTTCTCGTCAGCCGTCAGCTCGCGCAGCTCCTTCAGCTCGGCGACCGTTCTCGCAGGATCCAGCGGCACGGTCCGACTCTAACCCCCTCGCGCCGAGTGTGGTAAGCATCGTCCGGATGGCCTCCATCGCCATCGAGCAACCGGGGCGGGCGAGGGTCGGCGAGGCGACGCATGCGGCGAAGCGCGCCGGTCTCGTCGTCGTCGGCGTGGCCGTCTTCTGGGGTCTGTGGGAGGCCTACCGCTGGATTGGCGAGACCCTCGGGATCACGTGGCCCTTCCGGGTGGACGCGACGAACATGCCGCACATCCACGACATGCTGGCGGCGTTCAACAAGCCGCTGCAGCCGGGCGGCCCGACGCTGCTCCATTACGAATGGCACTGGGCGCTCTTCACGGCCAAGGAGGCGCTGCTCGGCTTCGTCCTCGGCGCGCTGATCGGCTTCGGGCTCGCCGTGCTGCTGGCGCACTCGCGGATCCTGCGCCGCGGCCTGCTGCCCTACATCGTCATCTCGCAGACGGTGCCGATCCTGGCGGTGGCGCCGATGGTCGTCGTCGGCCTCGGCACGAAGGGCGTCACGCCCTGGATCTCGGTCGCGGTGATCGCGACCTTCCTGACCTTCTTCCCGGTTGCGATGAACACCCTGCGCGGCCTGCTCTCGCCCGACCCGCGCTCGCTCGAGCTGATGCGCTCCTACGCCGCCGACCGGCGCTCGGTGCTCTGGAAGCTGCGCGTGCCCGCGTCGCTGCCGTTCGTCTTCTCGGCCCTGAAGCTCTCGGCGACAGCCTGCGTGATCGGCGCGATCATCGGCGAGACGCCCGCCTCGATCCAGGACGGGCTCGGCGGCGCGATCGTCAACTTCAACCAGTACTACTCAACCGGCCCCGAGCGGCTCTGGGCGACCAACATCGTCTGCGCCGTGCTCGGGCTCGTCTTCTTCACGGCCATCGTCGTGGCCGAGCGGCTCGTCCTGCACCGCGCCCCGGAGCACGTGGCGTGAACGACCGGCCGGCCGTCGCGATCTCGGGACTCACGAAGCAGTTCAAGGCGGGCGTGACCGCGCTCAGCGGGATCGACCTCGAGGTGCAGCCGCGCGAGTTCATCTCGCTGATCGGCCCGTCCGGCTGCGGCAAGTCGACGCTGCTGCGGATCATCGGCGACCTGATCGAGCCCTCCGCAGGGACGGTCGAGGTGAACGGCAAGCCGGCTCACCGCGCCCGGCTCGACCACGACTACGGGATCGTCTTCCAGGAGGCGGTGCTCTACGACTGGCGGACGGTCTCCAAGAACATCGCGCTCCCGCTCGAGCTCTTGCGCTGGAGCCGCGAAAAGCGCTCCGCGCGCGTGAAGGAGCTTCTCGACCTCGTCGAGCTCGAGGGCTTCGAGGACCACCACCCGTGGCAGCTCTCGGGCGGGATGCAGCAGCGCGTTGCGATCGCGCGCGCGCTCTCGTTCGACCCGGCGCTGCTGCTGATGGACGAGCCGTTCGGCGCCCTCGACGAGATGACCCGGGAGCGTCTGAACCTCGAGCTGCTGCGGATCTGGGACGCGAGCGGCTCGACGATCGTCTTCGTCACACACTCGATTCCGGAGGCCGTCTTCCTCTCGACCCGCGTCGTCGTGATGAGCGCGCGGCCCGGCCGCGTCGCCGGGCTCGTCGAGGTCGACCTGCCGCAGCCGCGAACGGCGCGCACACGCGAGGAGCCGCGCTTCTTCGAGCTCGTCACCGAGGTGCGAGAGAGGCTCGCCGCCGGCGGCGCCGAGCTGGAGGTGACGGCGTGACCTGGGCAGTCGTACAGCGGCGCGTCGTCGACTGGGCGCCGGCGGTGGCCGTGTTCGTGCTCGGCATCGCCGCGTGGCAGGGCCTCGTCGCCGCGTTCAACGTCCAGGAGTTCCTGCTGCCGAAGCCGACCGTGATCGCCCAGACCTTCTGGGACGAGCGAAGCTCGCTCTGGCACGCCGGGATCTACACCTTCAAGGAAGCGCTCGGCGGGTTCGCGCTCGGCTCCTCGCTCGGGATCGCGGTGGCGCTCGTCTTCGCCGCGTTCAGGCCGCTCGGCACCGCGTTCATCCCCTTCGCAGTCGCGGCGAGCGCGATCCCGATCATCGCCTTCGCCCCGATCTTCAACAACTGGTTCGGCCTCCTGAACCCGTTCTCGAAGATGGCGATCGCTGCCGTGCTCTGCTTCTTCCCGGTGCTGGTGAACACGCTGCGCGGGCTCACCTCGGTCGACCCGCGCGCGATCGAGCTGATGCGCTCCTACGCCGCGGGCCGCGTGTCGATCTTCCGGCGCGTGCGGATCCCCGCCTCGCTGCCGCACATGTTCGCGGGGCTGAAGATCGCCAGCGTGCTCTCGATGATCGGCGCGATCGTGGGCGAGTACTTCGGCGGGCCGATCACCGCGCTGGGTGTCCTGATTCTGAACGCCTCGGCCTACACCAACTTCCCGGTCGCTTGGGCCGGGCTGACCACCTCGTGGGACCCTTCGCGCCGGGACTTCCACACGGAGTGAACGCCGGTCAGAATGGCGGAAACCGGATCGAGGTCATACGAAAGGGGAACGAATGAGTCGCAGGTTCTTGCTCGCGGCACTGGTAGTGCTCGTGAGCGTGCTGGTCGCCGGTTGTGGCGGCGGCAGCAGCGAGTCGTCGGGAGAGACCGATAAGAGCAGTGGCGCGAAGCAGAAGGTGACCCTGCAGCTGAAGTGGGTCACGCAGGCGCAGTTCGCCGGCTACTACGCCGCGAAGGCCAAGGGCTACTACGACGCGGAGGGCCTGGACGTCAACATCAAGATCGGCGGCCCGAGCATCACGCCCGAGCAGGTCGTGCTCGGCAAGCAGGCGGAGTTCGGCATCGACTGGCTGCCAAGCCTGCTCGCGGCGCGCGACACCGGCCAGAACCTCGTCAACATCGCGCAGGTCTTCGGTAAGAGCGGCATGACCGAGCTGACCTGGAAGGACTCGAACATCACCTCGATCGGCCAGATGCGCGGCAAGAAGGTCGGCGTCTGGTGCTGCGGCAACGAGAACGAGCTCTACGCGGCGCTGAACAAGAACGGCATGAACCCGAAGAAGGACGTCACGATCGTCAACCAGCCGTTCGACATGAACCTGTTCCTCAACAAGCAGGTCGACGCGGCCGCGGCGATGACCTACAACGAGCTTGCGCAGGTGCTCGAGACGAAGAATCCGAGCACGGGCAAGCTCTACCAGCTGAGCGATCTCAACGTGATCAAGATGAGCGACGTCGGCACAGGGATGCTCGAGGACGGCGTCTTCGTGCGTGGCGACTGGATCAAGGACAAGGATCACCAGGAGACCGCCAAGAAGTTCCTCGCGGCGAGCTTCAAGGGCTGGATCTACTGCCGTAGCCACGTGCAGGAGTGCACGCAGATCGTGCTCGACAACGGGCCGACCCTCGGCAAGGGCCACCAGACCTGGATGATGAACGAGATCAACGCACTCGTCTGGCCGTCCCCGAATGGGATCGGCGTGATGGACAAGGCGGCCTTCGACCAGACGGCCTCGATCGCGAAGCAGTTCGGCGTGATCAAGAAGGCTCCGAGCGCCGACGCCTACCGCACGGATCTCGCGCAGGACGCGGTGGACGAGGTTTCGGCCGAGGGCTCCGACACCAACGGTTCCGACTTCAAGAAGGTGACCGTGAAGGTGACGCCCAAGGGCGCGTAAGCAACTCGATCGGGGCCTCCTTCCGGGAGGCCCCGATTTCCTCTACGCTCGCGGCGAGCGCGAGACGAGGAGGGCCGGCATGTCAGTTCTGATCAAGGGCGGTCGGATCATCACCGCCGCCGACGACTACGTCGCCGACATCTACGTCGAGGACGAGACCGTGTCGCTGATCGGCGAGTCACTCGACATGAGCGCCGACAAGGTGATCGACGCGAGCGGCAAGTACGTGCTGCCGGGACTCGTCGACCCGCACACGCACCTGGACATGCCCTTCGGCGGCACGGTCACGATCGACGACGTCGAGTCCGGCCAGACCGCTGCCGCCTTCGGCGGGACGACCTGCCACGTCGACTTCATCATTCAGCCTCAGGGCTCGAGCTTCGCCGACGCGATCGCGGACTGGCGGAGCAAGGCGAACGGCAAGCAGGTGATCGACATGGGCTACCACATGGCGGTCACCGACCTGCATGAAGGCGGCTCGCTCGAGGAGCTGGCCACGCTGCCCGACGAGGGCATCACCTCCTACAAGCTCTTCATGGCCTACAAGGGCGCGCTGATGGTCGACGACGAGACCCTCTTCCGCACGATGGAGGTCGCGTCCGAGACGGGCGCGCTCGTGATGGTGCACGCCGAGAACGGTGACGTCATCGACGTGCTGGTCCGGCAAGCGCTCGAAGCGGGGAACACCGAGCCGCTCTACCACGCACTCACGCGCCCGCCAGAGGCCGAGGGCGAGGCAACGAACCGCGCGATCCAGCTCGCGCGCCTTGCAGAGGCGCCGCTCTACGTCGTCCACGTCACGTGCCGCGAGGCGGTCGAGCCGATCGCCCGGGCTCGCGATCTGGGCTGGGATGTCTGGGGCGAGACCTGCACGCAGTACTTCTTCAACTCGCTCGACGACATCGCCAAGCCGAACTTCGAGGGGGCGAAGTACGTCTACTCGCCTCCCGTCCGAGACAAGTCGAACTGGGACGTCCTCTGGAACGCTGTCCGCAGCGACACGCTCTCGGCGATCTCGACCGACCACTGCGCCTTCCTCTGGGACGGGCAGAAGTCGCTCGGCAAGGACGACTTCTCGAAGATCCCGAACGGCGGGCCCGGCCTCGAGAACCGGCTGCATATGATCCACGAGTTCGGCGCCCGCGCCGGCCGCATCTCGCTGAACCGGATGGTCGAGCTGCTGGCTACCTCGCCGGCGAAGCTGTTCGGCCTCTACCCGAAGAAGGGCACGGTCGCCGTCGGCTCCGACGCCGACCTCGTCGTCTTCGACCCCGAGAAGAAGCTGACGATCACCGCGTCGAGCCAGCACTCGAAGACCGACTACAACCTCTACGAGGGCACGGAGGTAACGGGCTCGCCCGAGGTCGTGCTCATGCGCGGGAACGTGCTCGTCGAGGGCGACGAGCTCGTGGCCTCGCCGGGGATCGGGCGCTACGTGGCCCGCGCGAAGTTCGGCCAGGAGCTGCGCGCCCGCTCAGCGGTCGCGTGAAGCGGCTGCTGCTAGGCGGCGCGCTCCTCACAGCGCTCGTGGCCGCGGCTCCCGCTGCGGCGAAGGTGAGCTACTGCAGCCCCACGGGTGACTACTGCACCTCGGCCGCGAAGCTCAAAGGCGTCAGGTACCTGCGCATCGGCACGTTCAGCTTCACCGGCCGCGTGAAGATCTGCGTCAAGGATCCGACGGCGACGCGCGTCTGCCACAGCTTCAGGCTCACGAAGGCGGGCCCGCTCTATGAGGTCAGGCTGATCTGGAAACGCCACTACCCAAACCGCGGCCTGGGCGCCTACCGCGTCACGTTCTTCTACGGCACGACCAGGCTCGGCCCACCGCTCACGTTCACGCAGGCGTAGGCGGAGGGCGGCGCAAGGCCGCCCTCCGCCCAGCCGCTCAGACCGTCGGAGCCACCTCCGGCGCCGCCTGCTTCGCAAGGAACGGGCGCAGGATGTAGTAGAGGCCTCCTGAGACGACGAACGCCGCCAGCCAGGAGATGTCCGTGTTGTTGGTCGCCTTGGCGAGCGGGCCCTGCATGAAGCCGACGAGGCCGTACTCCCAGGCCCAGCCGGCCACGAGCCCGACGATCGCCGCGATCACGGCCGCCCAGTTGACATCTCCGTAGATCGACTGCTTCGGGTCGGCGTACAGCGCCTGCACGTCGATCCTGCCTCGCCGGAAGAGGAAGTAGTCGATCAGCATCACCCCGCCCCAGGCGGAGATCCACACGACTACCGAGGCGAGCCAGTTGTCGAAGTCGTGGGCGAAGTTGTCGCGCTCGATGAACGCGATCAGCGTCCCGGTTCCCACGATCGAGACGATCACGGTGACGATCCAGCGCCTCGCCTTGATGTCGAGCGAAAGCGCCGCGAGCGACGCCGAATAGAGGTTGAGGATGTTTGTCGCGACCGGCCCGTGCATGACGACGAACAGCACGAGGATCGAGACCCCGGTGCCGAACGCCGCGGTGACGATCGCGGCCGGGTCGGCGGACGAGGTTGCGCTTGCGACCGACGCGCCTACGAACGCGAGCCAGACGGTCGGGATGAAGACGCCGAGGGAGGTCGACCAGAAGACCTTCCGGTCTGGCGTGCCCGGCTTCATGAAGCGCGTGTAGTCGGAAGACCACGTCAGCCATGTGATCCCCCAGCCGACGCCGATTGCGGTCATCAGCTGAGTGATCGAGGTCCACTTGTCGCCGCCGCTCACGGTTGAGTGGCTCCAGACGACGTCGACCTTCGTCCAGGCGAGGATCGAGATCAGGATCATGAACGCCGCCGCCACCGGCACCGTGTACTTCTCGAACGACTGGATCAAGTAGAAGCCCACGATCGCGATCACGACCTGAACGGCCATGATCCCGATGCCGACCGCGTACTTGGTCCCGGTACCCGGGTTGTCGAACCCCATCTCCTTGAAGATGCCGAGCACGAGGTCGAGCACGACCCAGGTGTTCACGCCGAGCCAGCCCATCGTCATCAGCAACTGGGCGGTAGCAGGGAGATAGGCGCCGCGCCGGCCGAACGCGGCCCGCGAGAGCACCATTTGGTTCACGCCGGTCCGGCTGCCCATGATGCAGAAGAGCCCGAACAGGGCGCAACCGACGATGTTGCCGATGATGACGACCAGCATCGTCTCGACGAGGCTGAGTCCGAGAATGATCCCGAGCGCGCCTAGGATCCAGTTGATCGGCGCGATGTTCGCGCCCGCCCAGATCCAGAACTGCCGCGTCGGCGTCGAGTCCCGATCCTGCGCGGGGATCGGCTCGATGCCGTGCTCGTCGAACCGGACATCCTCGGCCAGCTCGCTTCTAGCCTGCTCCATGTTTCCTCCTAGGTAGAACAGACCGCTGTCCAGGCGATTCTCCGCTTTCGGCAGGACGGACGACAAGACCCCGATGGGTCGTAGAGTCCGCACGTTGGGCACGAATCTCGTCCTCGAGAACGGCCTGGTGGACGTGGGCGGCGGCGAGTTCCGGCGCACGGACGTCTTCGTCGCAGACGGGCGGCTGGCCGCCGAGGCGCCGGAGGGCGCCGAGACGGTCGATTGCTCGCGCTTCCTCCTCGTGCCCGGGATGGTCAACGCGCACAACCACTCGAACGAGAACTGGTTCCGCGGGATGTGGGACAACCTCCCGCTCGAGCCGTGGATGCTGTTCTCGTATCCCGCGCTGGCGGCGCCGGCGCAGTCGGCCGACGAGATCTACCTGCGCACGCTGGTCGGGGCGATCGAGCAGCTGAGATCGGGCGCAACCTGCGTCGTCGACTTCCTCTACGAGCTCGACGGGTTCACGACCGAGTCGCTCGACGCCGTCGTGCGCGGGTACCGCGACTCGGGGCTGCGCGCGCTGATCGCGCTCGGGATCGGCGACCGCGCCTACCACGAGACGGTGATCCTCGAGGAAGGCCTCGTCTCGCGCGACCTGATCTCGCGCCTGGAGGCCGACGCGCCGCCGACCTGGACGGAGTGGGAGCGCTTCTGCCGCGATGCGGTCGAGCGGTTCCACCGGCCTGACGAGGGGATCTCGATCGCGCTCGGGCCGTCGGGGCCGCAGCGCTGCACCGACGAGATGCTCGCCGGCTGCGCGGCGCTCGCCGAGGAGCTCGACCTGGTGATCCACATCCACGTGCTCGAGACGAGGATGCAGGCCGTCTCGGGACAGCGGATGTACGGCAAGACACTCGTCGAGCACATGGACGCAGTCGGCTTCCTCTCGCCGCGCGTGAACTTCGCGCACGGGATCTGGCTCACGCCCGGCGACATCGAGCTGGTGCGCGACCGCGGCGTCACGATCGCGCACAACCCAGCCTCGAACCTGAAGCTCGGCAGCGGGCTGGCCGCGGTGCCGCGGCTGCTGGCCGAAGGCGTGAACGTGGCGCTCGGGACCGACGGGATGTCCTCGAATGACGGGCTCGACATGTTCGCCTCGCTCAAGCTCGCGTCGCTCGTGCACAAGCTCTGGGGAATCGACTACCAGCAGTGGCTGGGCGCGAAGGAGGCCTGGCAGCTGGCGACGATCGGCGGTGCGCAGGCCGCCGGCGACGCAGAGGGACTGGGCCGCATCGAGCCCGGCCGGCGCGCCGACCTGGTGCTACTCGACCTCGAGAGCCACGTCTTCACGCCGTTGAACGACCCACTGCGCCAGCTGGCGTTCGGCTCCTCGACGCTCGCGGTCGACTCGGTGCTCGTGGGCGGCGAGTGGCGCGTGCGCGACGCCCGCGTCACCGGCGTGGACGAGACCACCGTCCTCGCGCGTGCACGTGAGACGGGCCATGAGATCGTGAACCGCTTCGACGAGGCCTTCGAGCTCGGGCAGGAGCTGCTGGCCTCCCTGCGAGGCGGCTGGCTCGAGGCGCTCGCGACGGACGTCGGCGTCGAGCGCAAGCTCTAACCAACGGTTCTGGACGTCCTTCTAATCAGCCTCGCTGCCCAGCTGCGCACGCAAGGCCAGGAGCTCCTGTTCAGGCACCGGCCGCAGAGTCATTCCGTCAACTCAGACGGGCGGTTCGGGGTCGTACTGGATGTAGCGCCGCACCTCGCGGGCGCGCTCGGTCGAGTGCAGGCGCGCGACCAGGTGCAGCGCCATGTCGATCCCCGCCGAGACCCCCGCGGCCGTGATCACGTTCCCGTTGTCGACAAAGCGATCCTCGGGCCGGACCTCGATGTCCTTGCCCAGCGTCGGCAGCAGCTCCAGCGACTGCCAGTGCGTCGTCGCGGGCTTGCCATCCAGCAGCCCCGCGGCCGCCAGCACGAGCGAGCCGGTGCAGACGCTGGCTACGACCGTTCCGCCCTCGGCGTATCCCCGCACCCAGTCGAGCACCGCCTCGTCGGCGAGCTCACGACGGGTGCCGCGGCCGCCCGGGTAAACGAGCACGTCGAGCGGCGGTGCGGTCTCCCAGGTCTCGTCGGGAACCACGCGCAGACCCTTCGCGCACGTGATCGTTCCCTCTTCACGCGCGAGCGTGAGCACGCGCACGCCGTCGTCCGGCCACTGCTTCGACCACGCCGCGAGCACCTCCCACGGCCCCGCCCAGTCCAGTTCCTCCGCGCCCTCGAAGAGGGCGACGCCGATGATCACCGCGTCTGCGGGAAGCCCAGGTCGACCTTCGAGGTCGCCGGGTCGGGCCAGCGCGAGGTGACGACCTTGCCCTGCGTATAGAACTGGATCCCCTCAGGCCCGTAGATGTGCAGGTCGCCGAAGAGCGAGCTCTTCCAGCCGCCGAACGAGTAGTAGGCGACCGGCACCGGGATCGGGACGTTCACGCCGACCATGCCCGCGCTCACCTCGAACTGGAACTGCCGGGCGACCCCGCCGTCGCGGGTGAAGATCGCGACGCCGTTGCCGTACGGGTTCTCGTTCACGAGCCGCACTGCCTCCTCATAGGTGTCCACGCGCGTGATCCCGAGCACCGGCCCGAAGATCTCGTCCTTGTAGACGTCCATCTCCGGCGTGACCTCGTCCATCAGCGTCACTCCCAGGAAGAAGCCGTCGCCGTCGGGCGCGGTCTCACGGCCGTCGGTGATCACCTTCGCGCCCTCTTCGCTGCCCTTCGCGATGTACGAGGCCACCTTGTCGCGATGCTCCCGCGTGACGAGCGGGCCCATCTCCGAGTCCGGGTCGAGGCCGTTGCCGACCTTGACCTTCGGCAGGCGCTCCTGGATCGCGGCGACGAGGTCGTCGGCGGCATGGCCGACCGCGACCAGCATCGAGACGGCCATGCAGCGCTCGCCTGCCGAGCCGTACCCCGCGCTGACGGCCGCGTCGGCGGCCATGTCGATGTCGGCGTCGGGGAGCACGATCATGTGGTTCTTCGCCCCGCCGAGCGCCTGCACGCGCTTGCCCTTGGCCGTGCCCGTCTCGTAAACGTAGCGGGCGATCGGCGTCGAGCCGACGAACGAGACCGCGGCGATGTCCTGGTGCTCGAGCACCGCGTCGACCGCGACCTTGTCGCCGTGCACGACGTTGAAGACGCCGTCGGGCAGCCCGGCCTCTTTCAAGAGCTCCGCGGTCAGCATCGAGGCCGACGGGTCCTTCTCGGACGGCTTGAGCACGAACGCGTTCCCGCAGGCGATCGCCGGCGCCCACATCCACATAGGCACCATCGCCGGGAAGTTGAACGGGGTGATCCCGCCGACGACGCCGAGCGGCTGGCGGATCGAGTAGACGTCGATCCCTGTCGAGGCCTGCTCGGAATAGCCGCCCTTCAACAGCTCAGGCATCCCGCAGCAGAACTCGATCACCTCGAGCCCGCGCGCGACCTCGCCCTTCGCGTCGGAGAAGACCTTGCCGTGCTCGAGCGTGAGCAGGCGCGCGAGATCGTCGGAGTGGTCGTGGAAGAGCTCGCGGATGCGGAAGAAGAGCTCGGTGCGGCGCGAGAGCGACATCGTGCGCCAGCTCGCGAAGGCTTGCTTGGCAGCCTGGACGGCCGCGTCGACCTCCTCGACGCTGGCGAAGTCGACCTCGCCGCTCTGGGCGCCGGTGGCCGGGTTGTAGACGGGCCCGCTGCGCCCGGAGGCGCCTTCGACGTGCTTGCCGTCGATCCAGTGCGTGATACGGGTGACCTCGCCCGCCTGCTCGTCCGTGAACTGGTCCGCTACCTCGGTCATCTCCCGCCTCCTTGGAAGTCGCCGCCAGCCTAGCGCTAGGATCGCCTTGTGGCTGTAGAGCAGGGCCTAGACGCCAAGCGGATCCAGGAGCTCGACAAGCAGTACGTGCTGCACTCCTGGTCGGTCCAGAACCAGATCTCGCCGCCCGCGATCGCCGGTGGCGAGGGACGCTACTTCTGGGATCACGATGGGAACCGTTACCTCGACTTCGCCTCGCAGCTCGTCAACGTCTCGCTCGGCTACCAGCACCCGAAGGTGGTCGCGGCGATCAAGGAGCAGGCCGACAAGCTGACGACGATCGGGCCGCCGATGGCGCACGAGGCTCGCTCAGAGCTGGCGCGGCTCATCGCCGAGGTCACCCCCGGCGACCTGACGATGTCGTTCTTCACCAACGGCGGTGCCGAGGCGAACGAGAACGCGATCAAGCTGGCGCGCTGGTACACCGGCCGCGAGAAGATCGTCGCGCGCTATCGCTCATACCACGGCGCCACCGCGGGCTCGATCTCGCTGACCGGCGACCCGCGCCGCTGGCCCGCCGAGCCGGGGATCCCCGGCGTCGTGCGGATGCTCGACCCCTACACCTACCGCTGCCCGGCCGGCCACCCCGACCCGTGCCCGGTCTGCTCGGGCGGTCCCCACCTCGAGGAGATCCTCCAGTACGAGGGCCCGCAGAACGTCGCCGCCGTGATCCTGGAGACGATCGTCGGCACGAACGGGATCATCGTCCCGCCCGACGGCTACCTGCAGTCGATCCGCGAGGTCTGCGACCGCCACGGGATCCTGCTCATCTGCGACGAGGTGATGGCCGGCTTCGGCCGCAGCGGCAAGTGGTTCGCCTGCGAGCACTGGGACGTCGTCCCCGACATCCTCACCGTCGCCAAGGGGATCAACTCCGGCTACGTGCCGCTCGGGGCGATGGTGATCAACCAAAAGCTCGCCGACTGGGTGCAGGACAAGTACTTCGCGGGCGGCCTGACCTACTCCGGCCACGTGCTCGCGTGCGCGTCGGCGATCGCCTCGATCGAGGCCTTCCAGGAAGAAGGCATCGTCGAGAACTCGGCCTCGCTGGGCGCCGTGCTGGGTGCGGAGCTCGGGAAGCTGATGGAGCGGCATCCGTCGATCGGCGAGGTGCGCGGCAAGGGGCTCTTCTGGGGCATCGAGCTCGTCAAGGACCGTGAAACGCGGGAGCCGCTGGTGCCTTTCAACGCGGCGGGCGAGGCGGGAGCACCGGTGGCGAAGCTCGCGAAGGCCGCCATGGACCGCGGCGTCTACCTGATGACGCACTGGAACGTGATCATCTGCGCCCCGCCGCTGACGATCACGCGCGAGGAGCTCGACGAGGGCCTGGGCGTCCTCGACGAGGTTTTGTCGCTGGTCGACTGAGGTACCCTGACGGCTCCGACGCCGAGGGAGCCGCCATCCGCACGGTCTGCATCGAAGCGCCGACGTCGAGCGCCGCCACGCTACTCGTCCGCGACCTCGTGCCGTTCGTGCGCACCGACCTCGTGCCGCTCGAGGACGAGCGCTGGGAGGTGCGCGTCGAGGAGAGCACCGAGGAAGAGCTCGACGCCGTGCTACTGGCCGTGGCGCGCTGGGCGGCCGAGTGCGAGCTCGACGAGCAGCGCGTGCTCGTCGACGGCGAGCCCGTCGAGCTGCCTGAGGCTTCCTAGTCCTCGACGCTTAGCGGCAGGCCGTGAGCCACGACGCGCCGCCCGTCCACGTCGTACACGACGTCGACGCTGTCGTTCTGCCGGTAGGTGCCGGCCACGCCGAGGAACATGGAGAGCCAGCGCCAGAAGCCGAGCCGCCCTTCACGAGCCAGCGGCCGGTCGAAGACGAGCTCATCGCCCTCGCGCCGGAAGTCGCTCCCGGGCTGTTGGCGGACGCCGTTGACGAAGACCTCGACACCCTGGTCGGCCCCGGCTGGAAGTTGCACGCGCGTCCGCGCTACCACGTTCATAGAATGCCACCGCCTGTGCGCCGGTCCGTCCTCGTCGTGTTCGTCACTTGCGCGTCTGCGCTCCTAGTCGCCGGAGCGGCGCTCGCGGGCAACGGCGGCCTGGCACCTCCCGCGCCTGCGTCGCCGAACGCCCAGAGCATCCGGGACATGTACTGGCTGATCCTCGGCGTCACCGGCGGGATCTTCATTCTCGTGATGACGACGCTGATCCTGTTCGTCGTTCGCTACCGCAGCCGCGGACGGCCGCGCGAGGTCGAGGGCCCGCAGGTCAGGGGCCACAACAACCTCGAGCTGGCGTGGACGGCGGGACCGGTGATCATCCTCGCGGTGATCGCAGCCTTCGTCTTCTGGAAGGTGTCCGACATCAACGGCACTTCCCAGGCCGCAGAATCCGCGCCGGCGCGCGAGCAGATCACGATCGATGGGCACCAGTACTACTGGGAGTTCATCTATCCGAACGGCGCGATCTCCGTCGACCACCTGCGCCTGCCGTACAACCGGGTCGTCCGGCTGCGGATCGTGTCGCACGACGTCGACCACAGCTGGTGGGTGCCCGCGCTCGGCGGCAAGCTCGACGCGATCCCGGGGAAGACCAACTTCATGTCGTTCAGGGCGACGAAGCTCGGCACCTTCCCCGGCCAGTGCGCCGAGTTTTGCGGCCTGTTGCACGCACAGATGCTTGCCAAGGCCGAGGTCATGCCCGCCGACGACTACGCCTCGTGGATCGAGGAGCGGGCGAACTCGCCGCTCGCGCTCGGCAAGGAGACCTTCGTCGGCGTCTGCGCGAAGTGCCACGGCCTCGCGGGCACCGGCGATGTCGGACCGGACATCTCGCAGAGCCCGCTCTTCGCCGACCGGAAGGGGATCACGAGCGTGATCCGCAACGGCATCGGGACGATGCCCGCGGTGGGCCAGGGCTGGACGCAGGCGCAGCTCGACGCGACGATCGCGTACCTGCGGCTGCGCTTCGCGCAGGGAGGAGGCGGCGGTGGCGGCCAGGGCTGAGCGTCCTCCCGCGGCGATCCTCCTCTCGCGGGGCCGCGCGAGCTGGCTGACGACGGTCGACCACAAGCGGATCGGGATCCTCTACATCGTCACGAGCCTCGCCTTCTTCCTGCTCGGCGGGGTCCTCGCGCTGCTGATGCGCGCGCAGCTCGCGACGCCGAACGAGCACTTCGTGACGCGCAACAGCTACAACGAGCTCTTCACGATGCACGGGACGACGATGATCTTCCTCGTCATCGTCCCGATCTGGGCCGGCCTCGCGAACTTCCTCGTGCCGCTGATGATCGGCGCCCGCGACATGGCGTTCCCGCGCCTGAACGCGCTCTCGTACTGGCTCTTCCTGCTCGGCGGGATCATCCTCTACTCGAGCTGGTTCGCCGCCGGCGGCGCGCCGAAGGCGGGCTGGACCGGCTACCCGCCGCTGTCGGGGCTGCCGTTCACCCCTGGCCACGGGATCGACCTCTGGATCCTGTCGCTGCACGTGCTGACGATCTCGTCGCTCGCGGGGGCGATCAACTTCCTGGTCACGATCCATCGCCTGCGCACGCCCGGGATGTCGTGGATGCGGCTGCCGCTGTTCGTCTGGTCGATCGAGGTCTACGCGGCGCTGCTCGTGCTCGCGCTGCCGGCGCTGGCGGTAGGGCTGACGATGCTGCTGCTCGACCGGCAGGCCGGCACGCACTTCTTCATCCCGAGCGAGGGTGGGAGCGCCGTCCTCTACCAGCACGTCTTCTGGTTCTTCGGCCACCCCGAGGTCTACATCATGATCCTGCCCGCGATGGGGGTCGTCTCCGAGGTCATCCCGGTCTTCTCGCGCAAGCCGATCTTCGGCTACACCGCGATCGCGCTCTCGACCGTGGCGATCGGGTTCTACTCCATGCTCGTCTGGGCCCACCACATGTTCGCGGTCGGCCTCCCCGGCTACGCGCAGGGGTTCTTCATGATCACGTCGATGGTGATCGCGGTGCCGACGGGGATCAAGATCTTCAACTGGCTCGCCACCACCTGGCGCGGGAACCTCCACTTCGACACGCCGATGCTGTTCGCGCTCGGCTTCATCGCCGTCTTCACGATCGGCGGCCTTTCCGGGATCTTCGTCGCCGCCTACCCCTTCGACTGGCAGGTCACGGACACGTACTTCATCGTCGCGCACCTGCACTACGTGCTCTTCGGCGGCTCGATCTTCGGGGTGTTCGCGGCGCTCGCGTACTGGTGGCCGAAGATCTTCGGCAAGCTGCTCGACGAGCGGCTCGGCAAGATCAGCTTCTGGCTGATCTTCGTCGGCATGAACGTGACCTTCTTCCCGATGCACATGCTCGGTCTGCTGGGCATGCCGCGACGGGTCTACACGTACGACCACGGCGGGATCTGGGAGTGGTACAACCTGACCTCGACGATCGGGTCGGGAGTGATGAGCCTGGGGATCCTCGTCTTCGCCTGGAACGTGCTCAAGACCTGGCGCTCCGGCGTGCGCGCGGTCAACGACCCGTGGCTCGGCGACACGCTCGAGTGGTACACGACCTCGCCGCCGCCGCCGCACAACTTCGACAAGGTGCCCTACATCTCGAGCGCCCGGCCGTTGCGCGACCTGCGCCGGCGGCTCGCGGAGTCGAGTGTCTGACTCGCGACCGGGGCCCTGGCTGCGGCTGACCGCGCTCGCGGCCGCCGCCGCCTGCTGCGCGGCCGTGGTCACCGGCGCGCTCGAGCTCGAGGCCGCGCACCGCGGGCTCTCGGCGCTGGCCCTGCCCCCGCTCGCGGCGCTCGTGGCCGCGGCCTGGGTAGCGCACAGACGGCTGCTCGCGCCAGCGCTCATCTCGCTCGGCTGCTTCCTCGCGGCGGCGCTCGTGACGCCGAAGCCCGCACACCTGGTGCTGGCGGGGCTCTCGCTCGCCGCCGCGCTCGTGGCAGCTGCGCAGACCTTCCGCGGCGAGCCCGTCGCGGCCGCCTCGTGGCGCGACTACGTCACGCTCACCAAGCCGCGAATCATGACCCTGCTGCTGCTCACGGGCGCGGCCGGGATGTTCGTCGGCGCGCAGGGGGTCCCCGACCTCTCGACCTTCGCGGTCACGATGGTCGGCCTCGCGCTCGCGTGCGGCGGGGCGAGCGCGCTCAACCACGTGCTCGACCGCGACATCGATCGCAAGATGCGGCGCACCGGCCACCGGCCCGTGGCCGAGGAGCGGGTCTCGCCGGAGCGGGCGCTCGAGTTCGGGCTGGCGCTCTCGGCCTTCTCGTTCGTGCTGCTCGCCTCGCGCGTGAACGTGCTCACCGCGGTGCTCGCGCTGGTCGGGAACCTCTTCTACGTGCTCGTCTACACGCGCTGGCTGAAGCGCTCGACCCCGCAGAACATCGTCATCGGCGGCGCGGCCGGCGCGGTGCCGCCGCTCGTCGGCTGGGCGGCCGCGACGGGGAACCTGACGCTGCCCGCGCTGTTCCTGTTCCTGATCGTCTTCTTCTGGACGCCGCCGCACTTCTGGGCACTCGCGCTCGTGATCAAGCGCGACTACGCCGCCGCCCGGATCCCGATGCTGCCGGTGGTTCGCGGCGACGCCGAGACCGCGAAGCAGATCGTCTGGTACTCGCTCGTGCTCGTCGCGGTGACGCTGCTGCCGTTCGCCTGGCACACGGCGGGCGTCGTCTACCTCGCCGTGGCGCTGCTGCTCGGTGCCGTCTTCCTGCGGCTCGCCTGGCGGCTGCAGCGTCAGACCACGACCGCCCGCGCCGGCGTGCTGTTCCGCTACTCGCTCCTCTACCTCGCGCTGCTGTTCGTGGCGCTCGCGATCGACCCGCTGCTCTGATGACCGGCCACGAACCCGACCTGGAGCGCGAGAACATGAAGCTCGGCTTGGCTCTCTTCGGGCTCTTCCTGGCCCTGGCGGTGCTCACCGTGCTCGTCTCGCTCGCCTACCTGGCCCTGGACTGAGCGCGCCCGACGGCATTTTCCTCGCGCGGCCCGAGACCCCTGGCCC
>Ga0307315_10000039_pt1 | contig 27618 bp, 28 predicted proteins | sample ER_DNA_355_FD_194497 | JGI IMG/M metagenome (GOLD analysis project Ga0307315, IMG submission 194497) | Bulk soil microbial communities from the East River watershed near Crested Butte, Colorado, United States - ER_DNA_355 | ecosystem: Environmental > Terrestrial > Soil > Floodplain | place... | reverse complement strand
GGCTGGGGCCACCTGTACCGGCACGACCTGCGCACCGGCGAGCTGCTCGGGCAGGTCACCTCCGGGCAGTGGGCGGTGCGGCAGATCCTGCACGTCGACGAGGCCGAGCGGGTGGTGTACTTCACCGTCTCCGGGCTGGTTGACGAGGATCCATACCGGCGCACGGTGTGCCGGATCGGTCTGGACGGCTCCGGCTTCGCCAAGGTCACCGACGACGAGCTGGACCACATCGTCACCATGCCGGACACCATGGAGTACTTCATCGACTCCGCATCCACTGTGGACACCCCGCCAGTGACGACGGTTCGCGACTGGTCCGGGCGGGTGCTGGTCGAGCTGGAGCGCGCCGATATCAGCAAGCTCACCGCCACCGGCTGGACGCCGCCGGAACGGTTCTGCGTCAAGGCGGCCGACGGGGTGACGGACATCTATGGGGTGCTGTACCGGCCGCGGGGGTTCGACCCCGCCCAGCGCTACCCGGTGGTGGACAGCGTCTACCCCGGCCCGCAGGTCGACCGGGTCGCCCCGTGCTTCGACCCCGGCGGGATGGGCCTCGACGCGGAACCCATCGCGGCGCTGGGTTTCGTGGTGGTGGCGGTGGATGGGCGAGGCACCCCAGGGCGGAGCAAGTCCTTCCACGACGCCTCCTACGGCCACTTGGCCGACGCGGGCTGCCTGGCCGATCATGTCCCGGCGCTGCGGCAGCTGGCCCGGACCCGGCCGTGGATGGACCTGGACCGGGTGGGCGCGTTCGGCCACTCCGGAGGCGGGTTCGCCACAGCGCGGGCGATGCTGGACTTCCCCGAGGTGTACAAGGCCGGAGTCGCCCTCTCCGGCCCGCACGACGCCCGCTACTTCAACCTGGGCTTCGTGGAGACCTACGACGGCGCGGACAATCCCGAGGCCTGGGCCCGTGCCTCCAACGTGGACCTCGCGGACCGGTTGGCGGGCAAGCTGCTGCTCATCCACGGCGAAATGGACGACCAAGTCCACCCGGACCACACGCTGCGGCTGGCCGACCGGCTCATCGCCGCCGACAAGGACTTCGAGCTGCTCATCGTGCCCGGGGCCGAGCACACGTTCATCGACTGCCTGGCCTACGTCCGCAAGCGCTGCTGGGACTTCCTGGTGCGCGAGCTGATGGGCACGCAGCCACCCGCCTACCGCCCCACCCCTATCGCCATCGACCCAGAGTTGCTCGGCGAGCTGTTCGCCTGAGCGCGACAGCACATACGAGGACCAGGAAAACCCAATCCCCACCAGCGATCACGGCCACCGGGCTGCGCAAATTCTTCGGCGACAAGGGGTGCTCGACGGCATCAACCTGCATGTGCCAGCGGGAACCATCTTCAACCCTCCTCGGGGCCCAGCGGCGCCGGGAAACCACGACCGTGAACGTGTTGACCACGCTGCTGGAATTACCGTGCACCCGCTGGCGGCGTCTCGTTGGATGGTCGGTGGCGTAGTCCTTGGTGTGCTGCCGACATCGCGGCGTCGAGGTCGGATGACAATGAGGCGAGCGAGCCTGGTCCGCAGCCGAGTAGAGATGGCGCTCCGGCGTTGTTGATCGTCGAGAACGAGTTCACGGATAGCGGCAGGGAGGTGCACCCGCTGCCACTCGCTCCTTGGCCCGAGCTTGCGCAGCGTCGTCGGCTGGGACGCATGCGCTGGCCGCCCTGATGGCGTACGCCGCAGCGCCCAGGTCATGGGCGGCGACGTGAGCCACCGCAACCGCCTGGCCCGCCGACAGTGCAGCGAACTCGCTGGATCGGGCATCCCGCGCGCCGCGGCATTTGCCTGGAAAGCCGCTCGGTGTGCGTCACCCATACGCACCTCACCGCGGATCCAGGCTCGACCGACATCGATAGCGTCGCCGGGCCGGCTGTCACCTGGTTGATGATCCTCGAACAGATGCAGCACGTGCTCGGCGCACAAGAGGGCCCAGTCAGCCAACAGTCGGTGGTGTTCGTCCGTCAGAGTGCCCCCGCGACGGATGGTGATCAGCCGAGGATCACGCTCCTTCGGGAGGATCGGCACACTCCCATTCCTACCATTCACGAAGCGACGGATCAGGTCTCGAACGCACTGTTCGCGCTCGGTTCCGCCGGCCGTCGGTGGCTTGATCGGCCGGCGGACTTGGAGACCGGTCGCGTTTCGGCTGAGTGGTTCCTGTCGGAGGTGACGGCCAAGAACCAAGCGGCGCGGCCCGCAGCGGAGCGAGGACACGCTCCGCCCGGCCGGGCGGAGCCCGGCGCTTGATCTGAAAGAAATGCCAGATTCGGCAGTGTGCTGCCTGTCCTGCCATCACGGCAGAGAACGCATCCTCATGTCTTGAGCGCTGCGATCTGACCGGTGAGGTGTGCTATCGGCGGGGCGCTGACCGCCCGCTCGGACGCTGACCGGGTGTTCGGTACGGGCGCCGCCGGTCGTGGTAGCTGCTAGGAGCGGTGCGTCCTGCTTGCCGCTTGTTGGCCCTCGCATTTGCTGGTTTGTCGGTGGCACGCGCGATATCCCGGTCGAGGGACTGTCGGCTGAACCGTGGAACTGGCTGGTCTGAAATCCGAGAGGAGTTGCTCCTATTGGGTGTCAGGCGGCTGCGAGCCAGGTTCGGTATTGCTGGGCGAGGTCGTCGTCGCGGCGCAGCCCGCGTTCGAGCCGGGAGATGACGGCGGGCCAGACGTCGAAGTGCCGGGCGGCGAGGGTGACGGTGATGTTCTTGGCTTGCCTGAGGGCGCGGAGGTCGGCGTAGTTGGGGACCTCCGCGGGATGGGTGAGGAGCCGGTAGCTCTCTCTGGCGATGGCTCGCTTGAGCATGCGGATGGTCTCGGGTTTGCTGTGTCCGTTCGCTGTCTGACGGGCAACGTAGGCGCGGGTCGGTGGGTGGTTGGCCATGCGGACCAGCGCGATCCGGTGCAGCGCGCTGTTCGCGGCCGGTCGCCACCGCGGGACAGGCGGTGCCGGTGCATCTTTCCCGAGGATGCTTGGACTGGGGCCGACCCGCATAGTGCTGCGAAGGAACGCTCGCTGTAGAGCCGTTCGGGGTTGCTGCCGGCGGTGATCAGCAGCTGCGCCGCGGTGTCCGGACCGACACCGAAGGCGGCTCGCAACACTGGACTTGCCTGGCGCACGGCGTGATCAAGCCGGGTGGTGAGTGCGTCGACCTGGACGGCAAGTTGGCGGTACCGGTCAGCCAGAGCCTTCAACGCCAGCAAGATATCGGCGGACACCGGATCGGACGCGCCACGACTCCGGGTGAGCGCGATGGCCAGCCGGTCGCCGTGCAGCCGACGGTATCTGGCCCGCACCGGGTCGGGTGACTCCGGTGTCGTGCCCGGCGCCGTGTGACTGCTGAACCCACCGGCGCAACCGATGCTGGGGTGAGGAGTTTCCTAACTTCTTCAAGGACGGCGCGTCGCGCCGCCCTCGCTCCGCGTGTCCTCGCTGCGCTGCGGGCCGCTCGCTCGGGAACACCGTCTGGCGTTGCGGCCGCACTGCCAGGGTTAGCCTCTTCGCTTTGCGACATCGGCGAGTGGTTCTACAAGGTCGGAACAGAGGAAGGCGCCGCGTGACCCAACGAGGACGCGAGCCACGGGACCTTGGTCTCGCGCCGAGAACGCTCGGAGTTAGGGCATTCCGCTCAGGATGCATCGATGGAGAGTTCACCGTCCAGGACCCCGGGCGACACTCAAACGAGTGCGGTGGCTCAGCTCCAGTCGTGCACCTCGCGCAGGTGCGTGAGGACGGCAAGCACACGGCGGTTCCCCACGTCGCTCTCCGGGATGTCCAGCTTGAGCAGGACATGGCGCACGTGCGCCTCGACCGTGCGCTCACTGAGGACCAGCCGATGGGCGATGGCGGTGTTGGTCAGGCCCTCGGCCATCAGCTCCAGCACGCGGCGTTCGCGGTCGGACAGCCGCGCGAGTGGGCTCCCGGCTGCCGGCGCCACCAGCTTGCCGACCACCGTCGGATCGAGCGCGGACCCACCGGCGGCGACGCGTCCGGCGGTCTGGAGGAACTCCTCGACCTCGAGCACTCGGTCCTTGAGCAGGTAGCCGAAGCCCGGCCGGCCGACGAGGTCGACCGCGTGCGTCGTCTCGATGTGCTGGGAGAGCAGCAGCACCCCGACCTCGGGATGGCGGTCCTTGATCTCGCGCGCCGCCCGCGCGCCTTCGTCGGTGTAGGTGGGTGGCATCCGGATGTCGAGCACGACCAGGTCCGGCTTCTTCTGGTCGACGACCTCGGCCACGGTGGCACCATCACCCAGGGTCGACACCACCTGGTGACCGCCGTCGGCGAAGAGCCGCGCGAGCCCCTCGCGCAGCAGCACCTGGTCTTCGGCGATCACGACACGCATGGCAGCTCCGCAGTCAGGGTGGTGCCGTGGCCACGGGCGCTCTCGATCCGGAGCCGCCCTCCGCGCGCGGCGACCCGGTCCGACAGCCCGGTCAGCCCCGAGCCCCGGCCCACAGCCGCCCCCCCTACGCCGTCGTCGGCCACGCTGACTACGAGGGTGGAGTTCTGACGGGCGACTTGCAGGACGACCTGATCGGCCCGCGCGTGCTTGACCGCGTTGGTCAGGCCCTCGGAGGCTACGAAGTAGGCCGCCGCCTCGACATCCGGCGCAAAGCGGTCGGTGGTCGCAGACACTTCGACGGGCACCGGCGACCTGCTCGCCAGGTCGCGCAGCGCCGGGCCGAGGCCCGCCTGGAGCAAGGCCGGCCGCAGCCCGTGCGCCAGCTCCCGCAAGTCCTCGATCGCGGCACTGATCTCCACCACGGCCTCGTCCAGCGTCGCCTTCGCCTCGGCGGCGTCGGCACCCAGCTGGTGCTGGGCGTGCCGCAGCGTGAGGCCGATGGAGACCAGGCGTTGCTGGGCGCCGTCGTGCAGGTCGCGCTCGATGCGCCGACGCTCGTGGTCAGCCACGGCGGCGAGCCGGGACCTCGACTCGGCCACTTCGTCGAGACGCCGGCGCAGCTCGACCCGGAGGCGCGCCATCTCGATCGGCAGGACGGCTGCCGCGATAACGCTCGCGAGCAGTGCCCGCCTCTCCTCACTCGGCGACCAGACCACCTCTCCGAGGACCGTCCCACCACGCAGCACGGGATACGACTCGCGGCCAGGCGCATCCAGACCGGCTGCAGGGCGGCCATGTGTGTCGACCGGCGGCTCGCCGGGCTGGAGCACGAACCGCAGCTCCAGCTCCGGGTCACCCATGGCATCCCGCAGCGCGTCGACGACGCCCTCCGGCTCGGCCTGGTCGTGGCGAAGCCGCTCGGTGAAGGCGGCGACCACGCTCAGGGCCCGGTGGCGCTCCGGCCGGAACCGGCGGTCGACCCGCTCCTGGACGCGGCGATGCAGCAGCTTGAACGACGCGGCGGCGAGCAATGTGGCACCAGCGGTGACCCACGCCTTGTCGCGACCGACAACCGCTCCGAGCACGACCACCGCGCCGGCGTACACCACCGCGAGGACGACGGTCAGCAGGAAGTAAGTGAAGGTCCGGCTGATCACCAGGTCGACGTCGTAGAGCCGGTAGCGCAGCACCGCGATGCCGATCGTGACCGCCCACGCCGTCAAGCCCATCGCAGCGAGCAGCGACATCACCGGCGTCACGTTCCAGAGCACGCCCGCCAAGGACAGGACCAGCACGAGGACGCCAGTCGACAGGGCGAACCACTTCAGCTGCTGCCGCTCGACACCGATCGAACGCCGGAACCGGACCGCAGTCCCGACGAACGCCGCGACCAGGGATGCAGCCGTGAGCGCGAACCCGATCCCGAACAGCACGCCGGGGACGGGACCCTCGACCGCGTACGGGTTCGTGCCGGTTGTGTACTCCCCTCCGATGCCCGGGCTGAGGACCCACCCCGGAGTCCCGAGCGCGGCCCCGAGGACGCTCATCCAGACGACGAGCCACCATGTCCGGCCGGGCAATCGGTCCGTGGGGAACAGCAGGATGATGAGCACGAATGCCGGAGCCGAGGGGAGCCAGCTCGCAGTGGAGATCGCCTCGGCGACCGGTCCACCCGGCCAGCCCTCCGCCCCGGCACGCAGTCCCCAGCCCGCCGCGAATTCTCCCAGCGCGTTCTCGACACCGACTGCGAGGAGCAGCCAGCCGATTACGTGCCGTGGGTGCCGGCCCAGAATCATGGCGCCGGTGGCGGCCATGGCGCAGGAGAAGACCCCAAGTAGCAGCGTGTCGTAGACCGGCTCGAGCCCCCACGAGAGCACCACCGCAGTGAGCTCAGCCAGCACCGTGAGCGCGAGCAGGAGCCCAGGCAGCTGTCTGAGCCTCGGAAGGGCCACGTTTGAATCTTCCTCTCGCCCGATGTGGCTGCGCAAAGGTGCCAGCACTGCAGTCGAAGTGAGTGCTGGCCCTGATGCGCAGTGCCGTCTCCCGCACCTACGGTCGAACCGACACCACGCCTCACGGATGGAGAACTGCAATGACCCAGCTCATCGACATGCCGGACGCCGTTGCCTCGACCCAGCAGCGCAACCGGCTGCACGCTCTCGGAGTCATCACAGTGGTCGCGGGGATCCTCGGTGCCGCGTCCGCGATCGTCATCATCGCCTGGCCTGACCAGGTGTCCGACCAGCACTACAGCTACCCCTTCGACGCGACCTCCTACGCCGTGGCCCAGTCGTGGTTCGCGGTGCAACACCTCGGGCTGCTCGCCGGGCTGTACGGACTGGCCCGCCTCGCATGGTCACGGTCGAGCCGGCTCACCCGCACCGGCTTGGCGCTAACCCTGATCGGCATGGTGGGCCTGACAGTCTGCGAACTGTTCGCGATCAGTGCCGCGCACGCGCTCGTCGACACCAGCCAGGCGAACGCGGTCGACAACTCCTACGGCATCCCGATGGTCGCGATCGGCCTCGGTCTGGTGGTCGCCGGCCTCGGGCTCGCGCGACGGCCGGTGCTCGCCCGGGCCGGTCGTTGGCTGCCGCTGATCATGGGCGGCTACGTGTTCGTGGTGATGTTCCCGGCTGTGTTCGGTCCGATGGTGGCCGGCCGGATCGCGATCGGCGTGTGGATGCTCATGTTCGCCGCCCTCGGCGCAAGCCTGGTGCGAGCCGACCCCTCCGTCCGTGTCCTCACCGAACGGGCATAGCCGGTGAACACAAGATTGGCCAGCACTGTTGCCGCTGTCATGGCCGTAGCGTTGATCGTCGGCGGGTGCGGCGGTGGAAACACCGCCGACCAGGCCGCGGCTGGCGCGGCCACCTCGTCGACCGCGCCAGCGGCCGACACTGCGAAGCCGGTCGGTGTCATTGCGATTGGGCATTCCGGCCTGACTGGTGAGAACTCCGATCCCAAGAATCCTGGCCAGGTCGCCCTCGAGAACTCGTGGGCGACCGGCACGTCGCCTCAGGTCAACAGCATCTACCGCCGCCTCGTCGCCGCCCGACCGGAAACCGCCGGCCACGTCGCCAACACCGCCGAAGGCGGTGCGCCTGCGTCCACGCTGGCTACGCAGGCGCAACGCGCTCTCAAAACCGTGCCCGCTCCGGCACTCGTCGTCGTCCAGACGATCGATGGCGACATCCGTTGCGACGGGACCGATCACACGCACGTAGCCGAGTTCGGGGCCGCACTCGCAGACGCCTTGCAGGTCGTGACCACGGCCTCGCCCGACTCACGGATCCTCGCGGTCGGACAGCTGGGGCGACCCAGTCCATCGTTCGTCAGGAAGCTGGTCGCCGAGGACCCGGCCCTGAAGGCCGAACTCACAGGAACTGGCATGTGCGACTTCTTCGGCCCCAATGGGGAGCTGAACGACGAGGCCTTCGACACGCTGACGTCCATCATCGAGGACTACGAGACCGAGCAGGCCCGGGTGTGCGCGATGGTGCCCAATTGCCGCACCGACGACGGAGCTCGCGCCGCGTACGTAGATCGCCTCAAGAACTTCTCCAGCGATTGGAACCACCTAAACGTACGCGGACAAGCCGAGGTCGCAGAGATCGCATGGCCTGCGGCCGCCCCTCTTTTGGAGTTGTCATGACCTCCGCCGACGCCAATGTCAGAACTGAGCTTCCGCTGAGCAAGGTCCAGGTATTCGATGCCGAACGCACGGCGGGATCCGGTACGGGCCCGCGTCGCGCCACGTCGTTCGTCCTCGTCGGCGCCTTGCCCGGGTTGGCGCGGTCGAGCGAGCTGCGTGGCTTCATGGCGGGGGTCGCAAGCCTGGTGCGAGCCGACCCGGGCGGGTCCCGATGAGCATCCGGACCAGCGCCCCCCGCGCCGCCACGCGGTACCTCGTCGTCGGTGGCCTCTGCGGGCTCGCCTGGGCGGCCGGCCTCCGTGGCTGGATGGCGGAGCTGGCTGCAGGCGGGTCGGAGTCGAAGGTCACCTGGATGACGCTCGTGCTCGTGCTCCTCCCCGGGACGATCATCGGAGCGCTGCTCGGCTGGTCGGCGTACCTGCGCAGCAAAGGGGTGCGCGGGTCTCGATGGCTGGTCTTCTCCCCGGTCCTGTTCGCTTCCGCGCTGCTTGATCCCGAGATCTTCTACGGTCTGATCACGGACGGCACCGGTGCTGGGGCGCTCATCGTGATCGCGACCGCACTCTCCATCGGCTACGTGCTGTCGCGTCATCGCTGGTCGATCCGCCGGACGGCCTGCGCAGTCGTCGCGGCCCTCGGCCTGCTGCTGATCGGGGGCATGGGCGGAATGGCCGCGCCGATGAGCACAGCGCGCGGCGCGTGGGTCAGCCTCTACGGCTTCGTCCTGGTCCTGTTGTTCGGCCTGGCCTCGGTGCTCCCCCACCCGCCGACGCGAAGAACACTCGGTTCGCGCGGGTGGATCGCCCTCGGCACACTCTGCGGACTCGCCTGGGCGTGCGCACTTCGCGAGTTCATGGCCCAAGTGGTCGGCGACGACTCCGAGGTCCAATGGGTCAACACCTTCGGGTTCATACTGCTCCCGGGCGCGGCAATCGGCGCGTTGCTCGGCTGGGCGGAGCACCTGCGACGCACCGGCGGACGCCCACGCTGGCGCTGGCTCGCACTGGCGCCCCTGCTGTTCGCCGCGATCCTGTTCAGCAACCCCCTCGACATCGGCGGCCTCCTCGAGGACGGCGTCGGCGGCGGCGCGATCGGCGTACCGGTGATCGCCATGCTCGGTGGGTACGCCGTGTCTGGCCGCGGGCTTGCCTGGCCACGGAGGCTGTCGGGGCTCGTGTTCCTTGCGGGCCTCGTCACTTGGCTCGTCGTCGCAACCGACGTCGGTGGTCCGTCGTTCTCGCTGACCACCGTGCACGGACTTTGGGCGAGCGCCCTCTACGAGTCATTGCTGGTCCTGTTCGCGCTGGCCGCGTCGGTCCCACACTGCGCGCCCGTCCACACCGGCGCCGGTGGCACGGTGCCCGCCCAACTGGCGCGCAACACTGCGGCTCGATGATGTTGCTTCGCGGACCGCAGTCGCTCACGCGACACCCTTCGCTCGGTGATCCGGCCGCGGAGATGTCGCTGCTCGTGGTCGCGGCCGCCCTGGGCCGTAGAGCATCGCAAGCGATTGCTGAGTATCAGCGCTTTGGTCGGGATGAGTTTCTTGATACTTGGGCTCGGCCGGGCAACCCGATACCTGTTGCGTGTCGGGCGCCGGTCGCTGTTCTCTGCGGCAGCCTTGCCGACGGCGACGATGGTTCTGGCCACCGTTCGAACCAGATGTCCTGATCAGGGCGGTTCGCAGGTAGTCCTCGTGCCACCGGAGGCGTCGAGCGCCAACTGCGGGATGGACACTCCACGGCGTCGGCTGCGCCAGCCTGGTGCCTGTGGCTGCTGGTGAGGCGTGCGATGATCTACGCATCTTGCGTGCGCGGTTATACCTCGTCATCTGCATGGTTAAACGCCCGGAGATGACTCGCTTTTGCTGGCTGCGGCCATTGACGAATAGGGGAGCGCGCGTGAAGCCGTGCCACCCGGCGGGGACGCCTACCTGTTGAAGTGGATCGTGCACGACTGGGACGACGAAGCGGCGACCAGAATCCTGACCAACTGCCGAACAGCCATGGCGCCGGCTGGCAAAGTCCTCCTCGTCGAGGTCGTTATTCCCCAAGGCAGGGCCGGTTCCGATGCCACCCGCTTGGACACCACGATGCTGGTCTTCACCGGCAGCCGGGAACGTACCGAGCGGGAGTATCGAGAACTGCTCCATCGCGCAGGCCTGGCACTCCTCAGGATCACGCCAACTGCCTCACCGTTCAGCATTCTTGAGGCCACACCTGCCCAAGACGGACAGCGCTGAAGGTGCCGCTCAGGGTTACTTCTACGGGATGGCTTGGGCGATGCGCGCGCATTGCGGCATGAGAGTGCGTCCGGCAACGTGGGCCTGCCACCAAGCCGACCTGAACGCCCGCGAGAAGCTCCTCGGCATCGGTGTCGAAATACACGTGCCACGTCCGACGTAGGGGAGACCATCAACCCGCCCGACATCCTCCGAAGGAGCCCCACCATGTCGTTGAAGGCCCACCCCGACACCATCGAGACGAAGACCGGCCAGACCCCGCGCAAGGTCGTCGCAGGTCACTTCTTGTCTCTCGATGGAGTGGCTGAGGCTCCCGACCGGTTTATCACCGCTTGGGACGACGAAACGGATGCCAGCGGCGCCAATCTCATTGCAACCCAGGACGCGGTCATCCTCGGCCGCCGCAGCTACGACGAGTGGGCTGAGTTCTGGCCAGGCAGCGAGATCCAGCCTTTCGCCTCCTTCATCAACGCCGTTCCCAAGTACGTCGCAACGTCGACGCCGCTCGAACGCGAGTGGGCCAACTCGCGCGCGATCGACGGCGGGCTGGTCGATTTCGTGCGGCACCTGAAGGGTCGGCCGGGCGGCGATATCGGCGTCCACGGCAGCATTTCGGTCACTCGGACGCTGCTTGCTGCCGACCTCGTCGACGAGCTCAGGCTCGTCATTGCGCCGACGATCGTCGGGAGCGGGCAACGACTGTTCGACGGGTTGCCGACCATACGGCTCGAGACGATCCGTAGCACTGCCTCACCTAGTGGCCACCTTCTCGTCGACTACCGCGTGGTCCGATAGGCGCCCGTTCGAGCACAAAGGTACTCACCCAGCTAGAGCACGCTCATCGGCAATTGAGTGCTTCTGCGGTCGGTCCGTGCGCCGAGTTGCCCCGCGGAGGGTTCCCCATTTTGAGGTAGCCAAGTGCCGCAAGCCGGTCGGCATACGGGCGCCTGTAAGAGGACCAACGGCGGCCGGCGGATCAGCATTCTCCCTGGTCGCTCCTCCTGACCGCATGTTGCCTAGGTTGTGCTCCATACGCCGAGCCTGTTCCCGCTCGGATCGAAGAAGGTGAAGCGCCGTCCGCCCGGGAATGCGTATGGCTCCTCGGCGATCGTGCCGCCGGCATCCTTGACGGCGGCGACGGTGGCGTCGAGGTCGTCGGAGTAGAGCAGGACGAGCGGTCCACCGGGCTCGACGTTCTGGCCGAGACTGAGACCGCCGACCTCGCCGTCACCCTCGGGTGCCTGGATGCCAGCGTAGGCCGGCGCATAGTCGGTGAACCGCCAGCCGAAGGCCGCGGTGTAGAAGTGCTGGGCCGCATCCATATCGGTGACGGTGATCTCGACATAGTTGATTGCGTGGTGCACGGGCGTCATCAGGACAGCATGCCGTGTTGACGTCAAGTCGTCCTAGCTCCCCTCAGCTAAATCAGCGTCCGGTGCGGGGTCGGCTAGCCGACATCCCGCGGCACTTCGTTCTAATCATTGCGGCACCTAGCCACTGTCTCAGGGCTTCCGGTTTAGTGTGGCTTGTTCAAAGTCCCCGCGGATTGGAGAGGTGTCGTAGATGATGTGGAGGTTGGCGATCAGCCCGTCCTCAGTCAGCTCGGCGATGTCGACGACTGTGAATGGCGCCGGCATACCGTCGGCGAGTACCCAGGCGAAGTCGAACCAGAACGCAACCGCCTCCCTGTCGTCGCGGAAGACGCGCCGGAGTGTGAGCTTTGCTTCGGCGGTGTCGGCAAATAGCGTCGGATAGAACTGCCGAGCGGGCACAGAGCCGTAGAGGGGGGAGTGCACGATCCCGTCGGGTGCGAAGAGGGCCAAAACACGCTCGGCGTCGCCGACCTCAAGCGCTGCGAGATACTCATCGATCAGTTCCATTGCGACACGCTAATAGCAGATGCTGTGTTGGTCGTTGCCGTGATCGCGGACTCCGACATGACCACATTGCATGTCCATGCCGACCATGAAGAGCCGGGAAAGTGGCGGTATTGCCGTCGTATCCGCTAGCCGGTCCCGCCACGGTGCCAATGTCACCGCGACAGGAGAGACGCTTGAACCAAGTAGATCCGATCACCGCTGGCCCACACCTGCGTTTGGTGTGGCCGCAGTGGCAGGGCGCCGGTACCGAGAGCGTTCGCTCGCTGGCTCCGGAGTTTCCCTTCGATGTCGCTCGGCGCGGCTACTCAGTTGGCACGAAGGTGCTCCAAGCGGTGCTGCCTGAGCACGATGGCCCGACCGCTGTCGTGCCCGTCGAGATGGGCGATTTCGGGCTCGAGGAGCGCGACGGCATCGAGGCGAAGGCCGTTGTGCTTCAGCAGCTGCGCAGCGCGCTGGCGATCATCCAGGAACACGAACCTGCGCGCATCACGACGGTTGGCGGCGAGTGCTCGGTAAGCATGGCGCCGTTCTCGTACCTGATCAATAAGCACGGCGCTGACCTGGCGATCCTTTTGGGTCGACTCCCACCCTGACATGGGCACGGGTGAGACTGCCTATCCCGGCTTCCACGCCATGGTCGTCTCCGCGCTCACCGGTCACGGCGACCAGGAGCTCCTCGAGATTCTGCCGGCCACGACCACCGCCGATCGGGTCGCGCTTGTCGGCATGCATGACTGGACCGACCCGATGCTGCCGGCAATTGCCGACGAGTGGGGTCTGAGCGTGTTCAGCCCTGGCGCGCTACGGTCCACCAGCGCGCCACTGCTCGACTGGCTGGGCGACACCGGCGCCACGAACGTGGCCATGCACTTTGACGTCGACACGATCGACGCGGGCGAGCTCCAGCTGGGTCTGGGCGCCGATCTCGGTGGCCTCACCACTGCGGAAGCGCGCCGCGTGGTCGCCGACATCGACGGTGCGGCCGAGGTTGTCGCCCTCACCATCGCCGAGTTCATACCTCGTCAGGTGATGCACCTGCAGCAGATCCTTGCCGGGTTTCCGCTGCTCGGTCCGAGGGCCTGAGCAGACTCCGCACGACAAGCCGACCCTTGATGGCACCGGGCTGTCGCACCCGGGAACGGCGGCTTCTCGCCAGTTTGCGCGGCCGCTGGAGGGTCCACCTACGGCACAGTGACGCCAAAGGACGGGGGACGGTCTGGAACCCTGGACGGCTACTACTGGGTGCGGGACGTCCAGAGCGGTCCGCCATTGGGACCGAGCAGGAGCAAGGGATCAGAAGCCGGCTGCCGGCTCTCGTCAGGCAGCCGCAGACGGAGCAAATGTCCGCCGCCGCCGTTCGTTCGGGGAGGCCGAGCGGCTGGGCGGCGATGGTCGGTTCCTAGCGGCGAGTCTCGACGTGTAGGTGTGGCCGAGTCGTCGCGTTCTACGAGGGCGCGTCGGGGCAGCGTGGATGTATCGGTGGTCATGTCTGGGGGACCTTTTCGGTAGCAAAACGGCGGTCGAAGCCGTCAAACATGTCGGATCGGAGCGCGTCGTTGCGTAGGTGTTTGACAACGGCGTCCGGCAGGGAGTCATTCCCCAGGTCGGCCGGATCCGCAGGATCAGCTGAAACACGTACCACGCTCGGTCTCGGCGATGGCGGACTGTGGACCTCGATCGCCGACCTGACCAGCTGGTTGAGGGCCCGCAACATGGCGGAGTTCGCGTCTCCGCTCAGCGTCTGACCGAGACGACGACTCAGCTCGTCGACGGATCGCACCTGGACTACGCGTGGGGCGTGCGAATCACGCCCCACCGTACGGACGGCTGATCACTCATGGCGGGAATTGGCCGCGCTGGCTCGCCAAGACTGTCCGGATTCCTGAACGCCAGTTCGCTGTCGCCATCCTCAGCGTCGATGCCACCGAGGAGGCCGTCAGCGATACCCGGTATCCAGCTCGCGGAAGCCCTCGCATCCCGGTAGACGTTCACATGTGAGACAGCTCGGGCGGCGTCCGTCGGCGCCCTTGGACATGGTCCACTGCCTGGCAGCTACGAGGAGTTGGTAGCAGCGAGGTAGGCCGCGTTCAGGCGCTCACGAACGCTCGGTGATCGCGCTGGGGATTTGGAGCCAAGGTGCGAGCGGCGAAGCTCGTCCATGAACTCTTCCCATAGCGCGGGGCCGCCTTGTTCGAGCAGCTCGGCGCGAACGCGCAGCGCGCGGCTCGTGGGCCGGTGGCGAAGTCCCCAGCTGCCGAGCTGCGCGAACACAGGTACGAGTTGGATCGCGGGTTCGGTCAGGCTGTAGCGCGCCCGCTGGCCGGCTCGCGTGTCCTCACGGGTGAGCAATCCCAACTCGACGAGTCGCTTGAGTCGGTCGGCGAGAATATTTGAGGCGATCCCCTCTTCTGAGCCGGCCTGCAGCTCTCGGAAATGGTCTCCGAAGACGATGTCGCGGAGGACGAGCAGGCTCCAGCGATCGCCGAACACCTCGACGGTGGCGTTGATCGGGCCCCCGACCGCGGCTACCACCGCCTGGTATTACCGTCTCGGAAAGCGGTTGCAACCACAAGCGGAAGGAGCCCCATGCTGAAACAGGTCGCGGAGGGTGTGCTGGTCCACCAAAGCGAGTTACTCCAGAACAACGCCGTTGTCGTGCAAGGCCGGGCCGGCGTGTTGCTCATCGACCCCGGGATACAAGGCTCCGAAATGGCCTGCCTCGCGAACGACCTTCGCGAGTTGGGCCAGCCCGTTGTGGCAGGCTTCTCGACGCATCCTGATTGGGATCACGTGCTCTGGCACGCCGAGCTCGGCGAAGCGCCCCGTTACGGTACAGCCCGCTGCGCAGCTTATATGCGAGATCTGCTGTCGAACGCGGACTGGAAGGCCCGCGTCGCCGAAGGGTTACCGCCGGAAATCGCCGAGGAGATACCGCTGGACCTGTTCGGCCTCATTACCGGTCTGCCTGCCGAAACTGCGCAGATTCCTTGGGATGGCCCTGAAGTCCGGATTATCGAACATCCGGCGCATGCCCAGGGCCACGCGGCGCTGTTGATCGAGGAGCGCGGCGTTCTCGTGGCCGGCGACATGCTTTCTGACATCCTGATTCCGTTCCCCGACCTGGACGCCGCGAATCCGATTGAGGACTACCTCGTAGGGCTGCGGCTGCTCGAGGGCGTGGCGGACGACGTTGATGTCCTCATCCCCGGTCACGGGTCCGTCGGCGGAGCTGATCAGGTACGCGCACGGATCGATCAGGATCGCGCGTACGTGCATGCCTTGGGTGACGGCCATGCTCCCGATGACCCGCGCATCGGCCCATTGGCCACGTTCGGCAAGGATTGGCTGCCCGGCGTGTATGAATGGCAACTACAGCAGCTCGCCAAAAAAAGAGAGCACGACGGGACGCCCGGATAGAGATCCGCTTACGATACGACCGGCCAGTGACCTGAGATAGACGTCTGTGCTGGTGAGGACTGGTAATCGGATGGTCAGTTGAGGTGGACGACGGTGGAGGTGAGCCGAGCTCGTTCGGCAGCCCAGGTCACGAGGTGTGAGGCCAGGCTCTCCTCAGGGGTTGTGAGATGGTCCTCGGGTCGGCTGGAGAGGAGGGCCTCAATGAACGCCCGAACGAGGCCGGTGTCGCCGCCGGCGTGCGGGTCATGCTCGCTTGAGCCTTCGATGAGGTGCCGCTCAGGTTTCCCGGTGCGGAAGTTCAGCACCTCCACCTTCCGGCCGTTGCCCTCGAGGCATCCGTGGGTGCCGAAGATCTTGGTCTGGCGGAAGGCGAAGTCGGTGAAGGCTGTCATCGTGAACGACGCGGTGGTGCCGCCCTCGTACTCAAGGTTGACCACCTGGTGGTCCACCACATCGTTGTCGCAGCGGTAGACGCAGCGACCGTAAGGACCTGTCCGCAGCGCATCCAGCACACCTTCTTCTGTGCGGGCGGAGGTGACAGTCTGCAACGGCCACCGCTCGGCAGCGGGGTTGCCCAGGCAGCCCAGATAAATCCTCTTCGCTGAGTAGGGACAATCAGGCTCGATGGCGCAGTCGATGCAGCGCTCACCGGCACCGGAGGGACGTTGCTCGGGACGAAAGTGGTGGAGGCCACCGAACGAGGACACCCGACGCGCCGGCCGCCCAACCAAATGGTTGAGCCAGTCGATGTCATGCACACTCTTGGCCATCAACATAAACGTCGACTCGTCGGTGCGCCGCCAGTTGCCGCGTACGAAGGAGTGCGCCTGATGCCACCAGCCAACCGGCTCGAGATGCTGCACTGACACGATTTGACCGATGACGCCCGAGTCGAGGAGTCGCCGTAGTGCCCGGCTGTAGGGGGTGTAGCGGAGGACGTGGCACACGGCGAGTGTGACCCGAGCCGCCCGCGCCGCTTCGACGATTGCGCGGCACATGTGGGGCGTCACGGCCATGGGCTTTTCTAGCAGAAGGTGGTAGCCCTGTTCGGCCAGCGCGAGGGCGGGTTCATGGTGCAGCCGGTCGAGGGTCGCGATCACGGCGGCGTCGGCGATCCGGGGCTGCTCGATGACGTCGCGCCAATCCGAATACCGGCGCGTTGATGGCACGGCGTGCCGCTCTGCGAGGGTGGTCCGGCGGCGTTCGTCAGGGTCAGCCACGGCGGCGATGCGAACACGAGGATCGCGGGCGGCAAGGTCGGCATACAACTGCCCCCGGTCCCCGGCGCCTACGATCATGAGGGAGATCTGCCGGGCCATGTTGATCCTCTCTGCCTTGAGCTAGTTCGCCAAGATCGGTGTTGGGCGATCGAGCTTCACGGCGGGCTTGAGTGCTCATCAGTGACGCGCTAGAGAAGTGGCACCGATACAGCCTGCCGTCCTTCACCGAACGGATGGAGATCCTTCACCGAACGGATGAAGATGCGACTACGCAACCACTGTCAAGAAGATCACCAATCCTGGCCCGCCAAGGCCGTTACATCCGCCCCACCGCTGAAGCCGGTCGCCGGAGGATGCATGCGTGTGCCGCCGACTCTCATGCTGCGTACTCGTTGCGTCATCCGACCCAAATCGCCGCGGCTTGGCCTCGTTGATCTTGATACCGGGGAGATCAACGATTTCTGGCGGCACTCTCTGGGAGCAGGACATGCTCGGAACTGATTGCTCCCTCTCCCGGCCCCCCTGCTTGTGCCTTGCTCGTCTTGGGAAAGTCGGGTGACCGGCCGGGCAATGGCGATAATGACAACCGCAAGTCACCGCCCATTCTCCGTCTTTGGCCGCACGAAGATCAGCGACTCTAATCCAGACCCGACGACCGTTTGGACCGTGTACGCGGCCCGACCACTCTCCGCGCTCCTCTCGTGCGACGGTGTGTGATCCCGCTTCGTCGTGCCGACCTTGGCGAACATGGCAAGGAATCGGGCCGCCACTGGTCGTCGGACACGAAACGCCAAATCCAATCCTTGCGGGTTGGTCTGCCCGTGCAGCAAGCGTACTTCCGCACTTAGGTCACTGTTCCCCTGATGCGATTCGCTCGAAACCAACCCTCGTTGCACCGAATGCCTGGGCACCTACCGGTGACGCGCATCGTCGTGTAGAACTCGATCATGACCGCTCGACGCGTGCCGCGATGGTCCGAGGTGAGACCTCTGCTCCGGCCGCGCCGTATGGCGCTCAACTCGACGGATCGACGGCTGGCTGGCGCGGCGTCCATCGCCGACCTACGCCTACTGGCGCGTCGTCGAGCTCCGCGTGCCGTCTTCGACTACACCGATGGCGCCGCAGGTGACGAGCTTGCTCTTCGTCGTTCTCGACAGGTTTATGAGAGTCTCGAGTTCAGCCCGCACGTGCTGCAGGACGTGTCTTCCGTGGACACCTCCACAGTCATCCTCGGTCGGCCCGCGGCTGCACCGTTCGGGTTCGGACCGACCGGCTTCACCCGGATGATGCATACCGACGGCGAGCCAGCCGTCGCGCGTGTCGCCGAACGGGTCGGCATCCCGTACGCGTTGTCGACGATGGGCACGACGTCGATCGAGGGCCTAGCTGCAGCTGCCCCGGACGGACGGCGGTGGTTCCAGCTCTACCTGTGGCGCGACCGCGAGGCGAGCCGCGACTTCGTGGCTCGGGCCGAGGCCGCCGGCTACGAGGCGCTCGTGCTCACCGTCGACACCCCGATCGCCGGGCCACGGCTGCGCGACGTCCGCAACGGCCTGACCATCCCGCCGTCCTTGTCGCTGAAGACCTTCGCGGAGGGCGCCTTGCACCCTGCGTGGTGGTTCGACCTCTTCACTACCGAGCCGCTCGAGTTCGCCTCGCTCAAGCGCTTCGAGGGTACCGTCGCCGAGCTGGCTGGCCGCCTGTTCGACCCGGCCGCGACGATCGCCGATCTTGCCTGGCTCCGCTCGATTTGGCAGGGGCCGCTCGTCGTCAAGGGCATCCTCAACCCGGCTGATGCCCGGGTCGTCGTCGACGCTGGAGCGGATGCTGTCGTCGTGTCGAACACGGGGGACGACAGCTCGACCGGGCCGCTACCCCGTTAGAGGCGCTGCCGTCGGTGCTCGATGCGGTGGGCGACCGGGCCGAGGTGTACGTCGACGGAGGCGTCATGTCGGGCAGCGACGTCGTCGCCGCGGTGGCGGTGGGGGCGAGGGCTGCCCTGGTGGGACGCGCATATCTTTACGGGCTGATGGCCGGCGGCGAGCGGGGGGTGGGGCGGGTGGCCGACATCCTGGTCCAGGAGGTCAGGTCGACGCTCGCGCTCCTCGGGGTAACGCAGGTATCGGCTCTTCGCACGGACCACGTGCGGATGCGTGGGTCTCTGCAATAGTTCGAACATGGACGTCCGCGAGTACACGCCCACCCGTGACCAGTACGCCTACACCTTCGGTGGAGTCGCGTCCGTCATGCGGGTCAGGCCCGGCACCGCGCTTCGGCTCTGGTCGGAGGACGCGTTCAATGGGGTCCTGCGCAGCGTCGATGACCTATCGAGTGCCAAGGTCGACCTGCGTTTCGTCAACCCGCAGACCGGTCCGTTCTACGTCGAGGGCGCGGAACCCGGGGACACGCTGGTGCTCCATCTCGTCGCGGTGGAACCTGCGCGGGACTGGGGCGCCTCGGCGGCCATCCCCTTCTTCGGCGGCATGACGAGCACCGACCGCGTCGTCACTCTGCAGGAGCCGCTTCCAGATACGACGTGGATTTACGAGCTCGACCGTGATCGCGGCACAGTCGGATTCGCGGCGCGGCACAGCGACCACCGGATTGAGCTCCCGATCGAGCCGATGCTCGGCACCGTTGGCGTCGCCCCTGCCGGAGGAGAGGCACGTTCGTCCCTCGTGCCCGACCGGTTCGGCGGCAACATGGACACTCCGCAGATGCGGGCCGGCTCGACCATCTTCCTTGGCGTCAACGTCGAGGGGGCAATGTTTTCGATCGGTGACGGGCATTACCGGCAGGGGGAAGGCGAGGCCTGCGGCACGGCTGTCGAGGGCGCGATGACCACGACCCTCATCGTTGAGCTCATCAAGGGCAGCGCGCCGGGCTGGCCACGGATCGAGGACGACACCCACTGGATGACGGTGGGCTCGAGCCGCCCAATGGAGGACTCGTGGCGGATCGCCAACGCCGAGCTCGTGCACTGGGTCAGCCAGCTCCACGGCCTGCACACCATGGACGCTTACCAGCTTTGCTCGCAAATTGCCGAGGTGCCGGTCGCCAACGTCGTTGACGTCAACTACAGCGTCGTCGTCAAGGCGGCGAAGGCGCTCCTCCCCGCGGCGGACGCCTTCGGCGGGATGCACGCCGACCTCCGCGCGCGAGCCCGCTCACTCATAACGACATGAGGCCGCTCGGCGACGCAGCGGCTCTCAGCCTGCCATCACTCAACGAAAGGCCAGCACCATGGATCTTCAGCTCACCGGCAAGCGAGTTCTGGTGACGGGAGGGACGCGTGGCATCGGGCGCGCCATCGTCGGCGCCTTCCTCGACGAAGGGGTTGTCGTCGGCTTCTGCGCGCGAGACTCCGGCGATGTGGCAAGGACGAACGACGAGCTGCGCAGCCGCGGCAACGTCACGGGGTCGGTCGTCGACGTAAGCGACGGCGACGCCCTCGCGGCGTGGGTCGAGAGGTCGGCCGAGGCCTTCGGCGGCCTCGACGTCGTGGTGGCGAACGTCAGCGCTCTCGCGATCCCGGACACGGAGGAGAACTGGCAGACAAGTCTCAACGTTGACGTCATGCACACCGTTCGCCTCGTCCGAGCCCGCTGCCCCATCTGGAGCGCAGTGACGCCGCCTCGATCATCGCGATCTCGAGTGTCTCCGGACGCGAGTCCGATTTCGCATCAGGTCCCTACGGCACCGCGAAGACGGCGATCGTCGGCTACATTCATGGTCTGGCGTTCCAGCTGGCAGAAAAGAACATTCGGGCCAACACCGTCTCGCCCGGGAACACGTACTTCGAGGGCGGCGTCTGGCACAGTATCGAGACCGGCAACCCGGCCCTCTTCGAGACCGCGGTGGGCCTGAACCCGACCGGCCAAATGGGCACTCCGGAACATGTCGCCGCACCGGTAGTCTTTCTCGCCAGTCCCGTGGCCAGCCGGGTGAGCGGCACCAACCTCGTCGTCGACGGCGCGCTGACACGAGGCGTGCAGCTCTGACCTTGTGTCACCGGCATCAACCGCAGTAGGCCTCCAGGTCGCCAATGAAGCGGTCAGCGGTCGGCTATTGGGCCAGTCCGACGGACCTGGGCGTGATTGCTACCCGGTCCGGCCCGGCTCGTGGCCCGCGGCTGGCGGGCCGAGCACCTCTCGGGCGACATGCTGCGGCACGACCATCCGCCACGCGTCTAGCACCAACTCGCGCATCTCGTCCGCGTCGAGCGCATCGAGCCACGCCTCAACCCAGTGGAAGCGCAGCTCCGACTCGCGCGGGAGGAAGAACACGTCGGGCCGCGCCGCCACCAGTGCGGCGCGTTCCTCCTTCGGGAAGGCGAACCCGATCTCGGTCTCGTCCTGGCTGAACGCGACGTACACGATCTGACCGACACGGAACTTCACACGATCGCGCACCAGCACCTCGCTGCTGCGCGGCAAACGCGCGAGCACCGCTCGGACGTCGTCGACCGTGACCACGTGTACATCCTGGCCCCTGGCCGCGGCCGTGCTGAACCAGCCCCCAACGGCGACCCGGGGACCTGTTCGCACTGTCCCGATGAGCGGGTCGGCCTGCGGAACGCCCGCTCAGGGCTCCAAGCAGGCAGAACCGCGGCGTCAGCCTGATTGTCGTCGACCTGAGCGGGACGATACGGCACGTCGAGATTCGGCTGAGCCTTTGCCGTCTTGACCGCCGCGGTGAGTGTCGATGTCGTAGGCGCCGTACTGGCGGCGACCGTTGACGAAGGACGTCGGGGCGCCCGCCATTCCGCTGGAGCGGGCCGAGTCGACGTCATCGGCCACCCCGTCGGCGCCGACACGTATGCCGGCCTGCACTCGGTCGTAGCCGAAGCCGGGAGCGAGGAATACCGGGTCGAATACATGGGCATGAACATCGGGTTTCGACCGCATCGAGGCCGTCGTCTGCGAGCACGTGTGGAACTTCGCCGACTTCACCACCACCTCCGGAATCCATGCGGGTCGGTGGAAACAAGAATCGGTGGAAACAAGAAGGGGTGTCTTCACCCGCCGGCAGCCCAAGGCGGCCGCCCCCGCGGTGAGGCAACCGTGGGTGAGGACGTTTGATTCGTCAGCCGAGAGCCATGCTGCGCGCAACGTAGTAGTTGTTGAACGCATCGCCCTCGACCGTATGGATCGCGACATCGGTGAACCCGGCCTCGCGCAGCATCCGCGTCGCCACCTGCTCACCCCAAACCGTGCCGAGGCCATCGCCGTCGAGGCCGAGCGACACGGTCATGCAGTGCATTGTCGAGACCGTGTAGAGGAACGTTGCCCACGGCAGGTCGAGGTTGTCCTCGACTGCGCTGGCAGCGCGAATGTCGACCATCAGTAAGGAGCCGCCTGGCCGCAGTGCCCGAGCGATCGCAGCAAGCACCCGCGCCGGGTGTGCTTGATCATGGATCGTGTCGAACGCGGTGATCACGTCGAAGGCGTCCGGCCGGTCGAGCATAGCGACATCGCAGAGCTCGAATGTGGCGTTGGTTAGTCCCCGCGCCTCCGCCTCGGCGCGGCCAGCGGCTATCGCCTCCTCCGAGAAGTCGAACCCTGTGAACCTGCTCGCCGGGTACGCCCGCGCCAGCACATTGATCGCGTGCCCGCTGCCGCAGCCGATGTCGGCGACGTCGACACCCGCCCTCAGCCGCGCATCCAGACCGTCGACGAGGGGCACGGTCCGATCCAGCAGCGTAGCGTCGACCATCGCTGCGCTATCTTCGGCCATCACCGCGTGAAACCTTGGGTAGTCGGCGTAGGAGAGGCCGCCGCCCTCGCGGAAGCACCGGACGTGCCGACGTCGGCGCCAGCGTGCCGAACAGCCCGGACTGATGGCCGATGCTGGTCATTAGCGCGGTGCACGCGTCGTTGAGCACGCCGATCATGCGGTCCGCGAACGCATCCAGTGCGGCCTCGTCGAATGCGGTTGCTCCCTCACCCAGTGTGGTCATCTCGTCCTCCTCGACTGCGGTCGGGCGCCGTCGTCCCGGACACAACCCGCGCGAGGAACGCGGGCCCACGGGGCGCATCGACCGGAAGCGACACCCGCTGCGGCCCATGGTCCGAATCGCGTACGCCGCTATCGTAGGAGCCCGTGCTCGTCGGCCCAGGCCGAGGCTGCGGTCCGGGAGCCGACGCCAAGCTTCCGGAAGACGCTCCGTTTCGGACAGGCGGTCCCGCTGAACGGTCCGCTAACGGGCCGCGCTGCTCGATTGCGGGAGTCCCTGGGGCGGGTGCATGTCCTGACCGATTGTTGAACCGCGAGCGCTTCGCCGGGCGGCGGGGTGGGCACGATCCTCTGCGGCAGCAATACCACCACCGAGGACTTCGCCCGCTGGGTCCTGGGCGACGGCGGAGCCCAGCCGCGTTGCGCCCACCGAGCCCCATCGAACGATCCGTTCGAATGACAACGGCCCCTGCTGGTGCGACTGATCAGGACGTGTGAACGTGTGACCTGGAACGGTGCTCCCAAGCAATCCCGGCGGTTACGGTTTCAGTGTGCGGATTGTTTCCTTGCTGCCGTCGACGACAGAGATCCTGTTCGTGATTGGTGCGGGCGTGGACGTCGTCGGCGTAACGTTCGAGTGCGATTATCCGCCGGAGGCGTGCTCGCGCCGCATCGTGTCGACGTCAGCTTTGCCTTCCAATCTCAGCGCGGCGGAGATCGACACGGCGGTGTCGGCGGCATTGGCGCGGGGTGAGGATCTGTACCACCTGGACCGTGACGCGCTCGCTGATCTGGACCCGGACGTTGTGGTCACACAGGAGTTGTGTGCGGTGTGCGCTGTTGACGTCAGTGTCGTCGACGATGCGCTGGCGTTTTTAGGTTGCCGAGCCAAGGTAGTCACGATCGACCCACACACCTTGGCAGAGGTCGACGAGTCGATCCTGCGGCTGGGTGAGGTCACGGGACGACGGGCGTCCAGTCGCGCTTTAGTGTCGTCGATCCAGCAGCGGATGACTCAAGTGGCGGACCGGGTCAAGGCTCGACCACGGCCGCGGGTGGCGGTGCTGGAGTGGACCGACCCACCGTTCGCCCCCGGGCATTGGATCCCGGAGATGGTCTCGTTGGCCGGCGGCGATCCGGTGATCGGCGCCGCTGGCGCGGCGTCTCGGCAGATCTCGTGGGACGACGTTAAAGCCGCGCAGCCAGATGTGGTGGTGATCGCCGCGTGCGGCTACGACAGGCAGGGCACGACCGCTTTGGCCCACGACCTGGCCAGTCGCGGTGTTCTACCCCCGGCGGTTCGGGTCGTTGCGGTGGATGCGAACGCGTCGTGGGCGCGCCCGGGCACCCGGTTGGTTGACGGTATTGAGGAGCTTGCCGATTTCCTCCACGGGCGACGGACCAGACCGTGGCCTAGCGCGAAAGCGACAGGCGCGCCGACGTGCGCCGCCATCGACGACGCACTCATTCAGCAGGACTAGGCGCTGGATCCTCAGCCAGCGGACGGCCTACCACCGGCCAGATGGCTGCTCAGCCACTGCTCGGCACGGTGCCGCGACGCCCTCGCGAGCCACGCGTCCTGGACGATTTCCTGCAGCTCCGCCAAGGACAGCTCACCCAAGCGGCTGGCCCGCATGAGCACCGACGAATGCCCGTCGAAGTGGCTCGTGGAGAAGAACGGTGTCGACTCGTCTTGGACCAGCGCCTGCTTCTCGGCCTCGTCCGCTACCCAGAACACGATGACGTCGCGGTAGCGCTCGCCGCTGTCCGGGTCAACGGCGTCGGGTCGAGGATTTCTGAAGAAGACGAAGGACCTGCCGCCCACCTGGTAAACCGAGTTGTCCTTCGTACTGCCCGTGACCGTCACGTGCGGCATCGCCAAGGCGAGCCTGTGTACGTCCTCGACGCGCGCGGCACGAGTCCGGTCCGACATTCCAGCAGCGTATGCCTCCGTGTCAGCTCCGCCGCAGAGGTCCGGGCCTGCGCCGTGGCCGATGAGAATTGCCGGTTGATGAGGTCTGCGTAATAGGCGAACGACGACGTGGAGGGAGATGACTGCGATGAGGTTGGGCGTACACCTTCCGGTGGCGGGCAAAGGCGCCTCTCCGAACATCATCCTGCAGGTAGCGGTTGAGGCCGAACGCATCGGATTGGACTCGGTATGGTCGTGGGAGCGGCTGATGCGGCCGACGGTGCCGATCGCGCTCGGCGGAGTCGGCGGACCGGTCATGGATGCACCCGAGGCGTTTGGCATTGTGTACGACCCAATCGAGACACTCGCCTACGTTGCCGCCCGCACCAGCCGGATCACCCTAGGCACCAGCGTGCTCGACGCACTCTTCCAAAGCCCAATCATCCTCGCGCGCAGACTCGCGACGCTCGACCGGTTCAGCGACGGTCGGCTCGTCGTTGGGATCGGCCAGGGCTGGATGGAGCAGGAATTCGAGGCCGCGGGCGTCTCAATGAAGCGGCGCGGTGCAGGGTTCGAGGAACATATCGTGGCCATGCGAGCCGTCTGGGGTGCGGACCCTGTCAGCTTCGAGGGCCGATTCTACCGCATTCCCCAGGCTGACATCGGCCCAAAACCGGTACGGCCGGGCGGCCCCCGACTGATGGCAGGCGCCGGCTCAACTGTCGCGGCTGAACGCGCTGGGCGGCTCGGTGTCGGACTGACGTTGGTGATCTTCGACTGGGACACGATCTGGGAGACCATCGAGACCTTCCGCACCGCAGCCAGCGCCGCCGGGCACGACCCCAGCACATTGCCGATCATGCTTCAGGTGAACGGCAACATCAGTGCCCAGCCCCTGGACGAGCGCGGACCGCTGCTCGGCTCGACCGACCAGGTCGCTGCCGATCTCGACCACGCCACGAAGATCGGCGTCGAGCACGTCTACTGGAACTCTGCGGACGACCCGCTCAGCCAGCTCCCGCTACTGGAACAACTGCGTCGCGGCTGATCGATCATGCGGCTCCCAGACGCCGATGCAGTCGGCTGATCTCGACCGATCGAGGCTCCGGCTGCTAGCAAATACGTTGTAGCTACTGCGCTCGCGCTGCGCCGCCGCGCTGGCAAACCTCTTGATCGCTCGCCAAACGCTCGGCGAGCGGGAACGGAGGGAGGAGCGTTAGAGGGTCGGCACGCGAAACGCGTATTGACCGGGCGGATGCCGGGCCGGAGCGAACAGCAGATCTAGGCCTGTCGCCCTAGCTTGCTATTACGCCGGCACTGCGAAGGCCGGTTTGTATGTAGGCGGCGCTGCGATTGGCGAACGAGAATGAAGTGCCGCCATTTCGAAGATGGGTTGCGGCGCTAGTGTCGGCTGGTCGAGCGGAGGACTCATGGGTCGCTATGTCGAAATCGGTGCGTTGAAGACATGGTACGACGAGCAGGGTGAGGGCGAGCCGCTCGTGCTGCTCCACGGAGGGATGAGCACCAACGCCACGTGGGCTGCGCAGATCCCGGAGCTCAGTGCGCACTTCCGGATCATCGCGCCGGAGCGCCGCGGTCATGGGCACACACCCGATCTCGATGGACCCCTGTCTTATGACGTCATGTCGGCGGACACGATCGGGTTTGTGGATGCGGTCGTCGGTGGCCCGGCGCATCTGGTGGGATGGAGCGACGGCGGCATCGTCGGATTGCTCGTCGCCATGGCCCGCCGCGACTTGGTGCGCAAGCTCATCGTGATCGGTACGAACTTCGATACCGCGGGCCTGACGCCCGAGGCGATGGAGGGGTTCACGACATTATCGGCGGACAGCGACGATCTAGCGATGTTACGAGAGGCGTATCAGACGGCATCCCCGGACGGTCCTGGCCACTGGCCGCTGATGGTGGACAAGTTCAAGGAAATGGTGTCCACGCAGCCCGCCATCACCCTCGAACAGCTGGCTCGAATCACCGCAGCCACACTCGTGGTTGTGGGCGACCATGACATCGTCGCGCTCGACCACACCTCGACTCTGTTCCGAGCGATCCCGAACTCTGAGCTAGCCGTCGTGCCAGGGACCTCACACTTCCTCACGATGGAGAAGCCCGATTTGGTGAATCGCCTGCTGCTCGACTTCCTCAAGAACGACCCCCCGACCTAGATGCGCTGAGACGCGCATCTGCCGGCGCCAATTATGAGCAGTAGTCAAATGGCCGACCGAGACGAGATCTTCGAAACCGCATCTGGCTAGGCATCGAACTGGTGGCGCGGCGGATGAGAAATCGAACTTGGATGACCATCTCGGACGGGGCGCTTGTAGCGAGCGTCCAACAAGCTGATTCCCTAGACACGCCGACTACTCGCTGACGTATTCGGTGTCCACAGACGGGTCCGCTTACGGTGCAGCAACTGCGCGGCCGGCCGAGCGAATGTCGACACGGAGGGTCCCAACTGGCCGTCGCAACAGGGACGGCTAGCGGGGAGACGCTCGGGTAGAACAGACGGTTCAGTGAGACTTAAATCTGGTAATCCAGTCTGCGTTGAGTTGATCGGCCTGTCGACGGTGCCCGATCACCAGTTGCCGATCCGGCGGAACATCAAGACCGAGATAGTCGAGCACCTCTTGTGCAGTGCGGGGCGGATCTGCCGCCAACTCCTCATACGTCACCTCGCAAGGCACGATGCGGTGGGCGGCGAACCACACTGTCCAGTCCGCCTCGGATCTCTCGATCGTGGCGACAAGCCGACCAATCAGCTCTTCGTCGTAATGAGGATCCTGACCTCCGGGCGCGACGGCCTCACCCGGATGCCAGAAATGGGTTTGCAGTGACTTTGCCCACGACACCGCCTGGGCCACGACATCGCGTCGCCGCAGGTGAACGAATCTGAGTCGACCCAACTGGGCGCTCAACAGGTCCACATCCGTCACCGCTGGTCTAGATGCGGCGGCAGCAAGGCCAC
>Ga0307315_10000032_pt1 | contig 31803 bp, 25 predicted proteins | sample ER_DNA_355_FD_194497 | JGI IMG/M metagenome (GOLD analysis project Ga0307315, IMG submission 194497) | Bulk soil microbial communities from the East River watershed near Crested Butte, Colorado, United States - ER_DNA_355 | ecosystem: Environmental > Terrestrial > Soil > Floodplain | place... | reverse complement strand
CGGTATCCGGACGGTGGGCTCCCCTTTGCATGAGACGGGCGGCATACGGTGTGGCGGATGCCTCCGCCGCCGCGCACCGACCGCGCTCTGCTCCCCGTCCTTCGCGCGGACCTCGAGCACGCGGCATACACCGTCGACGGCGTTCGTGCGGTCCTCGGCCCGGTCGCCGATGCGGCGCTCCACCGGGAACAGGCGCTCCCCGCCGACCTGACCACCCGGAACAACCGCGACCCCGCCGCCGTGCTGGTGCGATGCTTCGGTCTCGGTATGCCCGTGTCCGACGTCGACCTCGACCGCGCTCTCCCGTCGCTGGCGACCGCCGGTGCGGCCGCGCTGGGGCTGGTCGAAGCGAGCGGGGGTGAGGTGCGTGCCGCGTGCGACCTGCGTCCCTACGGCGACGAGGCGCACGACTGGTGGATCGTCGCCGACCAGTCGGAGATCGCCCGCGGCGGTCCACTCCCCACGGACCACGTCATCGGCGTCGGGCCGGCCTCGACGACCGTCGCGCAGTGGACGCCGCGCCGCGCGGTCCGCCGCGCGCTCGACCTCGGCACGGGTTGTGGCGTCCAGGCCCTGCATCTGGCAACCCATTGCGACCAGGTCGTCGCGACCGACGTCTCCGAGCGGGCGCTCGCCTTCGCGCAGTTCACGACGACCCTGAACGCTGCCGAGGTCGAGCTGCGGTTCGGAAGCCTCCTCGAACCGGTCGCCCGCGAGCGCTTCGGCCTCGTCGTCAGCAACCCGCCCTTCGTCATCACGCCGCGGCGCCCTGGGGTCGTCAGGTACGAGTACCGCGACGCCGGCCTGGTCGGCGACGCCGTCGTCCAGCGTCTGGTCCGCGCTCTTGGTGACCACCTGGAGCCGGGCGGCGTCGCCCTCCTGATCGGCAACTGGGAGGTGCCCGCCGGCCAGACCTTGTGCGACGTCTGGGGTTCGTGGCTGGACGGCGCCGGCATCGACGCCTGGGTCGTGCAGCGTGACGAGCAGGACCCGGCCGAGTACGCCGAGCTGTGGGCCGGGGACGCCGGGTCGCGCAGTGGCGCGCCGGGTTACGACGACCTGTATGCCGCGTGGCTGGCCGACTTCGCCGGCCGCGGTGTCGAGCGGATCTGCTTCGGGGTGGTCGCTCTCCAGCGCCCGGCCCGCCCGCGGGAGGTGTGGACCGACCTGACCGACCATCGAGGACCGGTGGCCGCCATGGGCCCCGCCGTTGACGCCGGCCTGCGAGCGCGTACCTGGCTGGCCGAGCACGACGACGACGCCCTTCTCGACGTCGCCTGGACCTGCGCCGCGGACGTCATCGAGGAGTGGCACGTCCGGCCCGGCGCGCCGGATCCCGAGGTGATCCAGCTGCGGCAGGGCGGAGGTCTCGGCCGCGTGGTCCGGCTCGACACGGTCGGCGCCGCCCTCGTCGGTGTCTGCGACGGCAGCCTCACGGCTCGCCAGGCGCTGGGAGCCATCGCGACGCTGCTCGACCGGCCCGAGGCGGAGGTGGTCCAGACCGCGACCCCACTGCTGAGCGCGCTCGTGGCGGACGGGCTGCTGATCTGAGGCCAGCCAGCCCCGATACGGTCCGAGGATGACCGCTTCCGCAGACGACTCGACGCTCACCACGGACCAGGAGATGCGCCGGACGCTGCGAGAGCTGCGCCGGGTGGCGAACCTGCTCATGCGTGGCCTGGAGCCGGACGATGCCGGGCCGAGTCTTCTCGACGTCCTCGAGACGCACCTGGGCGTCCGCCCGGCCGGGCTGCCGGTCACCACCGAGGAGGTACCGGGGCACCGCACCGTCGATGCCGACATCGCCGTCGAGGAGCTGGCCGGGCGCGACCCGGACGCGCAGCTTCTCGGACTCGGCGGCGGCGAGATGCGGCACCACATGACGTTCGGCGACCAGATCCAGCACGCGCAGATGGGTATCGCCGGCGCCCTCGGCCAGGTCGAGTACGTACAGAGGGCGACCGGGCCCGGCCCCGACGACCATCGCAACGTCGTCGCCGTGGGCCTGCGCCTGTTCCGCTACCGAGGCGAGCCCGTCGCGGTACGCCAGATGGCGCCGACGGCCCAGGCGATGCGGCCGGCAGGGAGCATCGACGTGCTGGCGGCCGACGCCGAGGTGAGCAGGGCGCTGGTGGCCGAGGTGCGTGAACTGATGGTCGACCACAGTGTCCTGCGCGGCCAGGTCGTCACCTTCTCCCAGGACCCCTACGGTCCGGGTCTGGCCGGGATCGGCTTCGTTGAGCGTCCGACGCTCACGCGGAACGACGTCGTGCTGCCGGACGGGCTCCTCGAGCGGGTCAGCGAGCACGTGCTCGGCATCGCGGCACACCGGGAGGTCCTCGCCGCCTACGGCCAGCACCTCAAGCGAGGCGTGCTCCTCTTCGGCCCGCCGGGTACCGGGAAGACGCATACGATGCGCTACTTGCTCAGTCAGGGCCGCGACACGACCGTCGTCCTGCTGGCCGGTGGGTCGCTGCAGTTCATCCACGACGCGGCCAAGATCGCGCGGGCCCACCAACCCGCTCTCGTGGTGCTCGAGGACTGCGACCTCATCGCCGAGGACCGCTCGTTCGGGCCGATGGCCAAGCCCTTGCTCTTCGAAGTCCTCGACGCGCTCGACGGCATCGACGCCGACGCCGACGTCGCCTTCTTGCTCACGACGAACCGGGTGGAGAACCTCGAACGGGCGCTCAGCCAGCGGCCGGGTCGGGTCGACCTCGCCGCCGAGATTCCGCTTCCCGACGAACCGGGCCGCCGCGCACTGCTGCGCTTGTATGCGGGTGCGCTCTTCTCCGACGAGGCGGTGGGCGACGCGGCAGTGCGGAGCGAGGGCACGACGGCATCGTTCGCCAAGGAGCTGGTCCGGCGGGCGGTGCTGCTGGCTGCCGCCGCGGGAACGGAACCGGCCGACGACCACCTCGCGGCGGCGCTCGACGCGCTGCTCTCCGACCAGGAGACGCTCACCCGGAGCCTCATGGGCGTCGGGTCGCAAGAGCGGCTGCGCTTTCCGGAGTTCGGGCCGGCGGGGTTCTGATGACCGACCGCGCGACCGACTTCCTCGCCCTCCATGTCCCCGGGACGCCTCTCCTCATGCCGAACCCTTGGGACGCTGGGTCTGCCCGGCTGCTCGCCGCGATGGGTTTCCGGGCCCTCGCAACGACCAGCGCCGGGTTCGCGGGTACCCACGGGCGCACCGACGGCAACGTCACTCGCGATGAGGCGCTGGCCCACGCCGCCGCTCTCGTCAGTGCAGTCGAGATCCCGGTCTCGGCGGACCTGGAGAACGGGTTCGGCGACGACCCGGCCGAGGTGGCCGAGACCATCCGACTCGCTGCCGAGTCGGGGCTGGCCGGATGCTCCGTCGAGGACTGGAATCCGACCGAGCGCGCGTCGTACGCGACGGGTGAGGCAGCCGAGCGGGTCGCCGCGGCCGTCGAGGCGGCTCATAGCGGCGCTCGCCGGATCGTCCTCACCGCTCGGGCGGACGGCCACATCCACGGCCGGCGCGAGCCGGAGGACCTCGACGACACCATCACCCGGCTTCAGGCATACGAGCAAGCCGGGGCCGACGTCCTCTACGCGCCGGGCATCAACAGCATCGACGGCATCCGCCGCATCGTCGACGCGGTGTCGCAGCCGGTGAACGTGCTGGCGATGGCCGACACGCCACCCGTCCGGCGGCTCGCGGAGCTCGGCGTGGCCCGCGTGTCGACCGGGTCGGGGTTCTACTGGGCCGCGATGGGCGGGCTGGCCGGCGCGGCGGAGGAGCTGCGGGACAGCGGCACGTATGCGTTCTGGGCCGAGGCCGGCGCCGGACGGGCCGCTGCGGCAACCGCCTTCGCCGAAAGCGAACGGGCTGCTCGGCATCGATGACGGACGTCACTTGACCCTGACCCCGCGTGAGAGTCGAGGGTGGAGCGCGTGGCCGGGGAGTGCGAGTGATGCCGAAACCGCTTGTGAGTGAGTACTCACTCACTTATGCTGCGGGCATGAGCCCACGAGCCTCGGCCCTGTCGCCGCCGGAACGGCGGGTGTCGATCGTGCGGGCGGCGCTGCGGCTCATCGCGGCGAACGGCACGATGCCGACGACGAGGGAGATCGCCGAGGAGGCCGGCATCGCGGAGGGGACCGTCTTCCGCGCGTTCGACACCAAGGAACGGCTGGTCGAGGCGGTCGTGGGGGAGACCTTCTGCCCTGCTCCGATCGCGGTGCAGATGCAGGAGATCGACCCGGAGCTGCCGCTCCGGGAGCGCCTGGTCGCCCTCGTCGCGATCCTCCAGGCGCGCTTCACCGAGATCTTCGGCGTCATGAGCGCCCTCGGTCTGACGGCCCCGCCGGCCGATGTCGAGGAGCACCGCGGCTGCCGCCCTGACACCGGCCATCTCCCCGTGGCCGAGCAGGACCCGAGTCTCGATACCGCGTGGGGAGACCGCCGCAACCGGCTCCTCGCCTTCGTCGAGCCGGACGCCGACGTACTGACGTGCACGCCCGCCGAGCTGGTCAAGTACCTGCGGCTCTTCACCTTCTCGGCCAGTCACCCCGACATCGCCGAGGGCCAGATCCTCCCGCCCCGGACCATCGTCGCCGTCGTGCTCGACGGCGTGACCAGGAAGGCCTGCTGATGCTCGTCCGTCTCGTCCGCAACCATCTCGTCCCTTACAAGGGCGAGCTCGTCGCGATCCTGGTCCTGCAGCTCATTGGCGCCATCGCGGCTCTCTACCTGCCCACTCTGAACGCCGACATCATCGACAGCGGCGTCGCCAAGGGCGACACCGGCTACATCATCCGTACCGGTGCCTGGATGCTCGGCGTCAGCGTGGTCCAGGTCGTCGCCACCATCGCGGCCGTCTACTACGCGTCGCGGACCTCGATGGGGATGGGCCGTGACCTGCGGGCGTCGATCTTCCACCGGGTCGGCGACTTCTCGGCGCAGGAAGTGTCGAAGTTCGGTGCGCCGACACTGATCTCGCGCAACACCAACGACGTGACCCAGGTGCAGATGGTCGTGTTCATGGCTCTGGCGATCATGGTCTCGGCCCCCATCAACATGGTCGGCGGCATCATCATGGCGCTGAACCAGGACGTCGGACTGTCCTGGCTGGTCGCCGTCGCGATCCCGCTGCTCGCCGTGGCGGTCGGACTGGTGATCCGCAAGATGATCCCGCAGTTCCGCCTCATGCAGACCTCGATCGACAGCGTGAACCGGATCATGCGAGAGCAGATCACGGGCATCCGCGTCGTTCGCGCCTTCGTGCGTGAGGACTTCGAGACGAACCGGTTCGGCGAGGCCAACGCCACGCTCACCGGCACGGCCCTGAGCGTCGGGCGACTTCAGGCGCTGATCTTTCCCATCGTCATGATCATCCTGAACGCCTCGACCGTCGGCGTGCTGTGGTTCGGGGCGGCCCGGGTCGAGAGCGGCGCCATGCAGGTCGGCTCCCTGACCGCGTTCATGGCCTACCTCATCCAGATCCTCATCTCGGTGATGATGGCGACCTTCATGGCGATGATGATCCCAAGGGCCTCGGTCTCCGCCGAGCGAATCGGTGAGGTGCTCCAGACCGAGTCCTCGGTGGCCGAGCCCGACGCTGCCGTCACGGACATCCGCCCCGGCTCCGAGGTCGTCTTCGACCACGTGGACTTCCACTACCCCGGCGCCGAGGCGCCGGTGCTCCAGGACGTGACGTTCCGCGCCGAGCCGGGGAAGACCACCGCCGTCATCGGGTCCACCGGGGCCGGCAAGACCACCCTGGTCAACCTGGTGCCGCGGCTCTTCGACATCACCGGCGGCCGGCTGACCATCGGCGGGGTGGACGTCCGCGACGTGGACCTCGACACGTTGTGGTCTCGCATCGGGCTCGTCCCGCAACGGCCGTATCTCTTCACCGGCACCGTGGCGAGCAACCTTCGCTACGGCAACCCGGACGCGACCGACGATGAGCTGTGGGAGGCGCTTCGGGTCGCGCAGGCGAGCGACTTCGTCGAGCGGATGCCCGACCAGCTCGAGTCGCCGATCGCCCAAGGCGGTACCAACGTCTCGGGCGGCCAGCGCCAACGCCTGGCCATCGCCCGTGCCCTGGTGCGCAGACCCGAGGTCTATCTCTTCGACGACGCTTTCTCGGCGCTCGACCTCACGACCGATGCTCGGCTGCGCGCCGCTCTCCGACCGGTCACCCGGGAGGCGACGGTGATCGTCGTCGCCCAGCGGGTGTCCACCATCATCGACGCCGACCACATCGTCGTGCTGGAGGACGGGCTCGTCGTCGGTCAGGGCCGCCACGACGAGCTGCTCGCCTCCTGCGAGACGTACCAGGAGATCGTCGAGTCCCAGCGCAGTGCGGAGGTGGCGGCGTGAGCGAAGAAGGCGTGAAGTCCGCCGAGGAGAAGGCGGCCGAGGCCCGGCGCGGTCCCAGCCGGGCCGGTGGCTTCGGGGGCCGGGGCCCCATGGGGATGGCCATGCCGGGCGAGAAGTCGCACGACTTCGGGCCGTCGGCCAAGCGGCTCATGGCGCGGCTCCGCCCAGAACGGGTCCTCGTGGCCCTCGTCGTCGTCCTCGCGGTCGCCAGTGTCATCCTCACCGCGGTCGGCCCGAAGATCCTCGGCCACGCGACGGACATCATCTTCGAGGGGTTCTTCAGCAAGCAGATTCCGGCCGGCGTCACCCAGCAGCAGGTCGTCGACCAGCTGCGTGCCCAAGGGCAGAACCAGCAGGCCGACCTCATCTCCGGGATGACGCTCGTCCCGGGCCAGGGCATCGACTTCACCGCCCTGGCTCAGATCCTGCTCTTCGTCATGGCGCTCTATCTCGTCGGCGCGCTGCTCCAGTGGTGGTCCGGCTGGATCCTGGCCGGCGTCGTCACTCGCACCATCAACACCCTGCGGGCCGACGTCGAGGCCAAGCTCAACCGGCTGCCGCTTCCGTACTTCGACGGACAGCCGCGCGGCGAGCTGCTGAGCCGCGTCACCAATGACGTCGACAACATCCAGCAGAGCCTGAGCCAGACGCTGAGCCAGCTGCTCACCTCGCTGCTCACCGTCATCGCGGTGGTCGCGCTCATGTTCTCGATCTCGTGGTCCCTGGCGCTGATCGCCCTGGTGACGATCCCCATCTCGATGTGGATCACCACCGTGATCGCCAAGCGGTCTCAGAAGCTCTTCGTCGAGCAGTGGAAGAGCACCGGCCAGCTCAACGGCATCATCGAGGAGACCTTCACCGGGCACGGCCTGGTCAAGGTGTTCGGGCGGCAGCGCGAGGCGCAGGAGACGTTCGACCGTAAGAACGGCGAGCTCTACTCCGCAGCCTTCGGTGCGCAGTTCATCAGCGGCATCATCATGCCGGCGATGATGTTCATCGGAAACCTCAACTACGTGGTCATCGCCGTCGTCGGCGGACTGCGGGTGGCGTCGGGGACGATGAGCCTGGGTGACGTGCAGGCGTTCATCCAGTACTCGCGCCAGTTCACCCAGCCGCTCACCCAGGTGGCGTCCATGGCGAACCTGCTGCAGTCCGGTGTCGCCTCGGCGGAGCGCGTCTTCGAGGTGCTCGACGCCGGCGAGCAGGAGCGCGACCCGGCCGCGCCGGCTCAGGTCGGCGTCTCCCGCGGACGAGTGGCTTTCGAGGACGTCACCTTCTCGTACACGCCGGACAAGCCCCTCATCGAGAACCTCGACCTGAGCGTGGAGCCGGGCCACACCGTGGCCATCGTCGGTCCCACCGGCGCCGGCAAGACCACGCTGGTGAACCTCATCATGCGGTTCTACGAGCTGAACTCCGGCCGGATCACCCTCGACGGCGTCGACATCACCGACATGTCGCGGCACGACCTGCGGTCACGGATCGGCATGGTGCTCCAGGACACCTGGCTCTTCCAGGGCACGATCCGCGACAACATCGCCTACTCGCGGCCGGACGCCACCGAGGAGGAGATCCTCGAAGCGGCCCGGGCCACCTTCGTGGACCGGTTCGTCCACTCGCTGCCCGACGGCTACGACACGATGCTCGACTCGGAGGCCGGCAACATCTCGGCCGGTGAGAAGCAGCTGCTCACCATCGCGCGGGCCTTCCTCGCCGCGCCGGAACTGCTCATCCTCGACGAGGCCACGTCGTCGGTCGACACCCGGACCGAGCAGCTCGTCCAGCATGCGATGGCGGCGCTCCGCAGTGACCGCACCAGCTTCGTCATCGCGCACCGCCTGTCGACGATCCGCGACGCCGACGTCATCCTCGTCATGGAGGACGGTCGCATCGTCGAACAGGGTTCCCACGCCGAGCTGCTCGTGCGCGACGGCGCCTACGCGAGGCTGTATGCGGCCCAGTTCAGCGGGGCGGCCAACGATCTCGACGAGGAGGCCGCGGCGCTCGCGGCGCCCGGCGCGGGCGGCGGCATGCTGGCCGGCGCGGGCCGGATGGCCCCCACCGAGTAGCTCGAGCCGGCAGTCGAAGCCGAACGCGACGGTGAGGTATGCGTGGTGGCGACACCGCGCATACCCCACTTTCCGGCCCGGTGCGCCCGGTGTACGCCATGATCGGGAGCATGAGGCCGCTCACCCGCCCCGTAGCCGCGCTCGGCCAGATCCTCATCGGCGACAGTGCGGCCAGCCGGGCGGCCGCGCTGTACTCCACCGTCACCGCCGGCGCGTCCTTCATGCCCGGGCTGATGCCGCGGGGGTTGCGCGAGCAGGTGGCCCTCACCGGCGTCGCAGCGACGCTGCAGCACGGTCTGGTCATGAACGCCCAGGCCCGGCACCGACTGGCCGCACGGCTTATCTGCGCCTGGACCGGCCACGAGACCCCACGGGCCGTGCGGGCCGTCGAGGCGGCCGTCGCCGTGGGAACCACCGCGGCAGGCCTCGTGGGGTACGCCGCACTACGTGAGCGCGGCGGGGAGTCCTTCCAGCGCCGCATGGCCCGGACCGTCACGATCCGCAGCATGCGGATCGGGTTCGCCACCCTGGCCGTGACGGCGGCGGAGGTGACCGACGAGCGCTACGGCCAGCGCTACCCGGTGATCCGGGTCGTCATGCCGATGACCGGGTTCCTCATCGGCACGGGCATCGCCAGCGTACTGATCCGGCGGTTCCATCGTCCGGACGCGGTCGTGAAGGCCCGCGCGGCCTCGTCGCAGGACCCACTCACCGGCGAGTGGCTGCGACCGGATCAGAGCCACGAAGCGATCGGCGTCACGTCGGTACCCGTCTCGATTGCCCTGGGCCTCGCCGTGTCGGTCGTCCTCAACGTCGCGGGCGACCTCGAGCTGGCCGCGTCGCGGTACGTCGCGCGCCTCATCGACCGGTACATCCCGGGGAGTGGTCCCTACGCGACCCTGGCGGGCCGCTCGCTCGTCCTCGGCGGGGTCATCACCGTCGTCGGGATCGGTTGGGAGTACCTCTACCGGCAGGCCGAGGCCGGCGGGTCGGCCATCGACAAGGCCTACACCAGCGCGCCCACTTCGCACTACGTCAGTGGCGGCCCGAACTCCAAAGTCGACTGGCAGACCCTGGGCCGCGAAGGCGTCAGGTTCGTGGCGATGTCCCTTCCCCGGGAGCAGATCGCCGAGGTCACGGGAACACCGATCGAGGCCGTCAAGGACCCGATCCGTTGCTATTCGGGGCTGGAGACCGACGAGACCGTCCACGGGCGCGTCACGTCGGTGATGGAGGAGATGGAGCGGCTCGGGGCGTTCGAGCGGTCGGTGATCTGCTTCTTCTCCCCGACCGGGACCGGCTACATCAACTATGTGGCCATCGAGACGCTCGAGTACCTCACCCGAGGCGACTGCGCGACGGTCGGCCTGCAGTACTCGTTGCGGCCGTCGTACCTCTCCCTCGACCGGGTCCGCATCGCCCGGGAGCAGAACCAGGCGCTGCTCAACGCCCTCACGTGGCGGATCCGGGCCCTGCCGGAGGACAAGCGCCCCCGGCTCGTCGGGTTCGGTGAGTCGCTCGGCGCGCAGACCCTGCAGAGCTGCTTCCTCCACGAGGGCGTGGCCGGGTTCGAGCGAGCCGGGATGGACGCCGCGCTGTTCCTCGGCACGCCGGCCGGCAGCGAGTGGAAGCGGGAGTGGCGGATCCATCCCCAGGAAGAGGATCCGAAGGGCGAGGTCGTCCAGGTAGCGAGCTACGAGCAGTGGCAGGCCGCCGCGGCCGGACGCACGTCGCCAACGCGGGTCGTCCTCCTCGAAAACCCTGAGGACCCGATCACCAAGTTCACGCCGCGCCTCGCCGTCATGCGGCCGAGCTGGATCCCCACCCAGGGCCCGAAGCCGCCGGGCGTCCCGGAGTCGGCGATCTGGATGCCGTACACGACGATGCTCGTGATCCTCGTGGACATCGTCAACGCGATCGACTTCAAACCCGGCGTGTTCGTCGCCCGCGGCCACGACTACCGGGCGAGCCTGACGCGGATGGTGGCCGCGGCATACCGGTTCGACGTCAGCGATGAGGAGCTGAACCGGATCGAGCACGCCCTCCGCGACCGTGAACGCACCTGGGCCGAACGGCGGATGCTCGCCGAGCAGGTCGTCCGCGCGACCGACTCGGTCAGCCGGCAGGTCCGTAACCTCAGCGACATCAGCGCGCCGCACCCCAAGACGCCGGCCGACGCCCTCGACTGAGGACCGGGTGGGGTGTGGGTCACCGGGTTTCCTAGGCTGCCGCTATGCCGCGACTTCCGGTCCGTCGGCGCGGCGAGCCCACTGCCCCGGTTGCCGGTTCGGTCACGACTCTCGAGCTGTTCTTCGACCTCGTCTTCGTCTTCACGGTCACCCAGCTCACCGCGACACTCGGGCAGGACCACGGCTGGAGTGGGGTCGGGCGGGTCGTCCTCCTTCTCCTGCTCATGTGGTGGATGTACGGCGGGTATGCCTGGCTGACCAACGCCGCGCCGCCGGTCACCCCGATGCGGCGGGTGTTTCTCCTCGTGGGCATGGCCGGAAACTTCACCATGGCGCTGGCGATCCCGCACGCCTACACGACCGACCGGGTCGTCTTCGCCGTGGGCTACCTCATCGTGGTCGCGGTCCACACCAGCATGTACCTCACGCAGGCCGAGCGGATCACGCCCGGCATGGTCGTCCAGCTGTCCGCCTGGAACGGGATCGCCGTCGTCCTCATCCTCGTCGGCGCCCTGCTCGGAGGCACGACCCTCGTCCTCCTCTGGGTCGCCGCCCTGCTGGCCGAGACGATGCTGCCTCGGCTGGCCGCCCGAACTCCGTTGGCGCGACTGGACTCCGGGCCGGCCTTCACTTTGCGCCCGAGGCACTTCGTCGAACGCCACGGCCTCATGCTGCTCATCGTGCTGGGCGAGTCGGTCCTCGCCATCGGGGTCGGTGTGGGCAGCGGGGAAACCGCCATCGGGGTCGGCCAGGTGGTCTTCGCCGCCATCAGTCTGGGCCTCGCCGTCCTTCTCTACGCCGCGTACTTCGGCACCCACGAGGACGAGGTGGCCGAGCACGCGCTGGAGCACGTCTCGCCGGAGCGCCAGCAGGCAGTGGCGCTTCGGTCGTTCGGCTACGCGTTCGTCGTCGTCCTGCTCGGGGTGGTCCTCGCCGCGGCCGGACTTCACCATGCGCTCGAGCACCCGACCGCCCCGCTCGACCTCGGGTATGCGGCGCTGCTGGCCGGCGGCGTCGCGACCACCTGGGTGGGGTTCGGGGCGTTCCGCTGGGCCGTGGGACGCCCCGGCGCCGGTATGCGGGTGGTCGGCGGCGTGGTTCTCGTGGCGGCGATGTGGCTGGGTCCGGTTTCCGGGTTCGCCGAGCTCCTCGCGCTGATCGGCGGCTCGGTGGCGATCCTGCTCATCGAGCGCCGTCTGGCGTTCAGGTGATCGCCGGCGGCAGGAGCGAGATCTTCGCCCAGATCTTTCGGGACATGCCGGTGGTGAGCGTCTCGATGGTGCTGACCGTCTCGAGCACCACCGCATCCTGCGACTCCTCGGCGCACAGCGCCGCCACCTTGCCGACGAGGCTCAGCATCTCCGAGCAGTAGTCGAGGTAGCTCTCCATCTCGTCCCGGTTGAGACCCACCGTGACCGACTGGCTGGTTGACTGCCACCCGGGCCGCAGGCGGTCGGGGTCCTTGGTGAGCTGATGCATGTCGATGACGTGCGCCAGCGACCGCAGTCGGTGCAGCAGCCTCAGCAGCCGCCGTCGTTCGAGTCGGTCGGGCAGCGCGACGAGGAAGTAGACGGCGATGGCCACGAACACAATGTCGTTGACCAAGCTGTCGGCGAGCGGGATCCAGTCGATGGACGGCCCGCTGAGCGCGGTGCGGAACGCGGCGACGAGTGCGAAAACGGCGGCGGCCACGAGGACGACGGCCACGGGCCGGCATACCGCCCTCAGCAGGCGGAGCCGCGCCCGGATGCTCGAGGCTGCCGAATCGATCTCGCCGGCCAGGGCGGACAGCTGACCGGCCACCAGCCCGAGGTTCCGGTCCGGAAACCGGGCCAGGATGCGGCGCCGGAGCCGGTCGATCGTCAGCTGGACCTGGGCCGCGTCCAGGCGACGCGGCGGACCTCCGACCCCGGCCAGGCTGCTGGCCGAGTCACCGGACGTCATGGCCGCGACGATAGCGGTGGCGCCTACGCCGGCTCCGATGCGTGCACGCGCGGCATGGCGAAGGCCGCCGCGGCGGTGAGCAGGGCGGCCACGAGGACCGCCACGAACACGGCGGCCGCCGCATCGACGACCGCGCTGGCCTGGTTCGGACCGCCGGATGCGTCGAGGACGGCGTTGGCCACCGCTCCGAACACGGCCACACCGACGGCACTGCCGATCGAGCGGGCGAACATGTTGGCCCCGGTCACCACCCCCCGCTCCTCCCAGCCGACGCTGGCCTGCGCGGCGATGAGGCTGGGGGAGGCGACCAGACCGAGCCCCAATCCCATGACGAAGCAGGACACGGCGACGACGGCGACCTGCGGCGTCTGGGCTCGCACCACGAGGAGGGCAATGCCGAGGAGGAGTAGCCCCATGCCGATGAGCACGGTGGTGCGGAACCCGTACCGCATATAGAACAGCCGGCCCGAGAACGTCGCCGCGATCGGCCACCCGAGCGTCAAGGCCGCCAGGGCCAGTCCGGCCACGAGCGGCGGCGAGCCGATGGATACCTGGAGATAGGTCGGGACGTACGAGGTGAGACCGATGATGACGGCGCCGACGCCGAGCGCGAGAAGTCCGGTGGTGCGCAGCAGCCGGCGGCTGAGCACCCAGAGGGGGAGCACGGGCTCGGCCGCCCTCCGCTCCACGAGGACGAAGGCGACGAACAGGACCGCCCCGACGGCGAAGACCGCGATGCTCGTCGGTGACGACCACGCCCACGCCTGCCCGCCCTCGAGGACGCCGAGGATGAGCAGCGTCATCGCGCTGGTGAGCAGCGCGGCGCCGGTGTAGTCGACCCGGTGCTCGCGGCGCTCGACGCGCTCCTGGAAGTTGCGCCAGATCAGGGCGCCGGCGAGGAGGCAGAGGGGAACGTTGACGAAGAAGATCCACCGCCACAGGTGGAGCTGCGCGAAGAGCCCGCCGAGTGCCGGCCCGACGACCGAGGAGGCGCCCCAGACACTGGCGATGTAGCCCTGCACCCTGGCCCGCTCGGCGACGGTGTAGATATCGCCGGCGATGGTGATCGCCATCGGCTGCACGGCCCCGGCGCCCAGCCCTTGCACCGCCCGGAAGGCGATGAGCGCCGGCATGCTCCAGGCGAACCCGCAGAGGACGGAGCCGAGCAGGAACAGGGCGATCCCGAAGAGCATGAGCGGTTTCCGCCCTACCGTGTCGGCAAGCTTGGCGTAGACCGGTACCGAGACCGCCTGGGCGAGCAGGTAGACGGAGAACAGCCAGGGGAACGCCGAGAACCCGCCCAGCTCCCGCACGATCGACGGAACCGCCGTCGCCAGGATGGTCGCGTCGACGGCGATGACCCCGGTCGACACCATGAGCGCGAGGAGCACCGGCCCGCGTTCGGACCTCAGCCCGACGGCCTCGGAGGTGCTCGTGGGAGTGCTGGGGGAGGCCGTCACAGTCATGGCCAAGTCGTCTCGCGCCGCAACCATTCCCGGCGTCGTCCACATGACGACACCGGAACCCTCGGCGAACCGATCAGCTGAGCTGCCAGGACCGCTTCGACAGGCCGAACCAGAACCCGTCGATGACGCTGCGGCTGTGGAGGCCGCCGCTGCCGTCCGGGCCGTAGGCCGCCCCCAGCGACACGAAGAGCGGGGCGAAGTGCTCGGTGCGCGGGTGCGCGACCCGAGCGGCCGGGGCCTTGTCGAGGAAGTCGAGCAGCGCGTCGACGTCGTTGTGCTGCATCGCCTCACGCGCCCAGGCGTCGAACTCCTGAGACCAGCCGGGTGGAGGTGAGTCGGCCGGAAGCGACGGGTTGAACCCCCGCAGGTTGTGGGTGGTGAACCCGGAGCCGATGATCAGAGTGCCCGCGTCGCGGAGCGGAGCGAGCTTCTGCCCCAGCCGGAACAGCGCTCGCGGGTCGAGAGTCGGCATCGACATCTGGAGGGTCGGCACGTCCGCCTGGGGAAACATCTCGACGAGGGGCACGTATGCGCCGTGGTCCAGCCCGCGGTCCTCGTCCCGCTGCACCGGCGTGCCGGGGGCGGCGACCCGCTTGGCCACTTCGTCGGCCAGCTCGGGGGCGGCCGGAGCCGCATACGTCACCTCGTAGTACTTCTGCGGAAAGCCCCAGAAGTCGTAGTACAACGGCGCGCCCGTGGTCGAGGACAGCGCGAGCGGCGCCTCCTCCCAGTGGGCGGAGACGACGAGGATGTTGGCCGGCTTGGTGAAGTCGCCCTGGATGCCGCCGGACCACCGCGCGAGCTCGCGCGTCCACACGGCGTCGTCGGCCAACGGCGGTGCGCCGTGGCTGAGGTAGAGGACCGGCTGGGTGGTCACCCCCAAAGCATACCGGCCTGCGGTTGAAGGTTCAATTACATCGTTCGGAATGGACTTCCTGAGCCGAGGGTTTACCGTGTGCATCCGCGACCCACGTCGGAGCAGCGACGAATCCGCTGCACGTGGTCGGGAGATCTGGGGTGAATGCGTGGCAGCAGGGAAGGGCCGCAAGCTCGTCATCGTCGAGTCGCCGGCCAAGGCGAAGACGATCGCCGGGTACCTCGGAGGGGACTTCGACGTCGAGGCGTCAGTGGGACACATCCGTGACCTGCCGAACCCGTCGGAGCTGCCCGCCGACATGAAGAAGGGCCCGTTCGGCAAGTTCGCGATCGACGTCGACAACGGCTTCGAGGCCTACTACGTCGTCGACAGCGACAAGAAGAAGAAGGTCGCCGAGCTGAAGCGCCTGCTCGGGCAGGCCGACGAGCTCTACCTCGCCACCGACGAGGACCGCGAGGGCGAAGCCATCGCGTGGCACCTTCTCGAGACGCTGAAGCCCCGGGTACCGGTCAAGCGGATGGTCTTCCACGAGATCACTCGGGAGGCGATCCAGCGCGCGGTGAACGACACGCGCCAGATCGACGAGCGGCTGGTCGACGCGCAGGAGACGCGGCGGATCCTCGACCGGCTCTACGGCTACGAGGTGTCGCCGGTGCTGTGGCGCAAGGTGCGTCAAGGACTCTCAGCCGGACGCGTGCAGTCGGTCGCGACGCGGATGGTCGTCGAGCGCGAGCGGCAGCGGATGGCGTTCCGGGTCGGGTCCTACTGGGACGTCGAAGGCGAGTTCACAACGCGGTCGAGCTCCGGCGCACTGGTCGAGGCGGACGCCTTCACCGCGCGGCTCAGCGCCGTCGACGGCGACCGCGTAGCTACCGGCCGTGACTTCACCGACGCCGGCGAGCTCAAGCACGATGCGAAGCACAAGTCCGTCGTCCACGTCGACGAGCCGATGGCGCACGCTCTCGCGTCGGCGGTCCGAGAGGCTTCGGTCGCCGTGACGAGCGTCCAGGAGAAGCCCTATACGCGTCGCCCGGCCGCGCCGTTCACGACGTCGACGCTGCAGCAGGAGGCGTCGCGCAAGCTGCGGCTGTCCTCGAAGATCGCCATGCGCGTCGCGCAGCGGCTCTACGAGAACGGCTACATCACCTACATGCGGACCGACTCGATCACCTTGTCGGACAGCGCGATCACCGCCGCACGCAGCCAGGCGCGCGACCTCTACGGCGCCGACTACGTGCCCACCGAACCACGCCGGTATGCCGGCAAGGTCAAGAACGCGCAGGAGGCCCACGAGGCGATCCGGCCGGCCGGTGACCGGTTCCGCACGCCGGCGCAGGTGGCCGGCGAGCTGCGGGGCGAGGAGTTCGCACTCTACGAGCTGATCTGGAAGCGGACCGTCGCCTCGCAGATGACCGACGCCACCGGGTCGACCGCCACCGTCAAGCTGACGGCCACCCTCGACGGGACCGAGGTCGCGCGGTCCGCGGAGTTCACCGCCAGCGGCACCGTCATCACGTTCCGCGGGTTTCTCGCCGCCTACGAGGAGGGCCACGACGAGACCGGTCCCAAGAGGCGCAAGGAGATCGCCGAGGAGGAGCGCCGGCTGCCCCGCGTGGGCGAAGGGACCCCGCTCGCGGTGATCCGCGCCGACGCCGACGGCCACGAGACCCAGCCGCCTCCGCGCTACACCGAGGCGACCCTGGTCAAGGCCATGGAGGAGAAGGGGATCGGGCGCCCATCGACGTATGCGTCGATCATGGGAACGATCCAGGACCGCGGTTACGTGGGCACGCGCGGCTCCGCGCTGGTCCCGACCTGGCTGGCCTTCGCGGTGACGCGGCTTCTCGAGGAGCATTTTCCGCGGCTGGTGGACTACGACTTCACCGCCACGATGGAGGAGGACCTCGACCGTATCGCCAATGGCGACGAGCATCGGGTGGCCTGGCTGCACCGGTTCTACTTCGGCGGCGAGGCGACCTCGGCCGAGGGGCTCAAGCAGCTCGTCGACGACCTCGGGGAGATCGACGCCCGCGAGATCTCGACGATCCCGCTCGGCGACGGGATGGTCGTCCGGGTCGGTCGCTACGGGCCGTACGTCGAGGAGGTCCTCCTCGGGGGCTCCGCTCCCGACTACCCCCGGCTGACCGTTGATGCGGACGGGTCGACGTCCCTGACCGATGACGCCGGCGCCTCGTCCCCTCGCCGCGCCACCATCACCGACGACGTCGCGCCGGACGAGATGACGCCGGCCAGAGCGCGCGAGCTGCTCGACGCGGCGGCCGACGACGGTCGAGTCCTGGGCCGCGACCCGTTGTCGGGCAACGAGATCGTGGCCAAGGCCGGACGGTACGGGCCTTACGTCACCGAGGTCCTGCCCGAGCCCGAGGAGGACGCCCCCAGGCGCGGGAAGGCGGCCGCCAAGGCCAAGCCGCGTACGGCGTCGCTGTTCAAGGACATGGACCTGGCCACCATCGACCTCGACGCCGCCCTGCGGTTGCTGTCACTGCCGCGCGTGGTCGGGAGGGTTAGCGAGGACGACGGACGCGAAGTCGAGATCACCGCGCAGAACGGGCGGTACGGGCCGTACCTCAAGAAGGGCACCGATTCTCGGTCGCTGGCGACCGAGCAGCAGCTCTTCGACATCAGCCTCGACGAGGCGCTCGCGATCTACGCGCAACCCAAGCAGCGCGGGCGGGCCGCCGCGGCGGCACCGCTCAAGGAGCTGGGAACCGATCCGGTGTCAGGCAAGCCGGTCGTCGTGAAAGACGGCCGGTTCGGTCCCTATGTGACCGACGGCGAGACCAACGCGACGCTGCGTCGGGGCGACGACCCGGAGGCCATCACCCCGGAGCGCGGCTTCGAGCTGCTGGCCGACAAGCGGGCCAAGGGTCCGACGGCCCGCAAGCGGACCGCCAAGAAGATGGCAGCCAAGAAGACCACGGCGAAGAAGTCCGCAGCCAAGAAGACCGCCGCCGCCCGGTCGACCGGGCCGACGGCGACCGCCAGGGCCTCGACGCGCTAGACCCGACGTACGTGTCCCTCGAGCCGGCGACCGCGCGGGAGCTGTCCACCCGCTTGGCCGTCGAACAGTCGAAGGGGCGGATGCCGTCGGTGTCGGCCGGCATCGTCCGGGCCGGCGAGGTGGTGTGGACCGACTCCCGAGGCACCGTGGACGGGCGCCGGGACGGCGCCCCGGCCGACGCCGACACGCAGTACCGGATCGGGTCGATCACCAAGACGTTCGTCGCGGTATGCGTCATGCGACTTCGCGACGCGGGCCGCCTCGACCTCGACGACCCGTTCGAGGACCACATGCCCGGCAGCGCGTTCGGCAGCGCGACGATCGCGCAGCTGCTGACGCATACCTCGGGTCTGCAGTCGGAGACCGACGGACCCTGGTGGGAGCGCACTCCGGGTGGCGACTGGGTGGCGTTGATGAGCTCCTCACCGGTCCGGCGGATGCGGGCGGCGAACCGATACCACTACACGAACGTGGGATATGCCGCTCTCGGAGAGCTGGTCGCGCGAGCGTACGGGAAGCCGTGGCTCGGCGTCGTCCGGCACTACCTCCTGGACCCGCTCGGCATGTCGCGGACGACGGCGCGGCCGACCGGTAAGGCCGCGCGGGGTCTGGCGGTGCATCCCTTCGCCGACCTGCTGCTCACCGAGCCCGAGCACGACGCCGGCGCGATGGGGCCGGCGGGCCAGCTGTGGTCGACGGTCAACGACCTCGCGCGGTGGGCCGCGTTCCTCGCCGGCGACACCGGCGACCTCCTGTCACCGGACACCCTGGAGGAGATGTGCGTCGTCCAGGCAGTCAACGACGTCCCGGGTCAGCCGTGGCAGGGCGGCCAGGGGCTCGGATGGCAGCTGTGGAACATCGATGGGCGGCGGTACGCGGGGCACGGTGGGTCCATGCCGGGCTTCCTTGCTGGGCTGCAGGTCGACCTCGAGACCAAGGACGGGGTCGTGATCTTCGCCAACACGACGAGTGGTGCGCTGGGATTCTCGCGAGACCTGCTGACCATCGCGCGCGAGCGCGAGCCGGTTCCATCCGAAGCGTGGTATGCGGGTGGTTCCGATCCCGAGGCGCTAGAGCTGGTCGGGTTGTGGCACTGGGGTCCGGCGGTGACCATTCTCAAGGCGACGGGTGACGGCGGGCTGGAGCTCGGGGTCTGGGGCGAGGGCCGCGGAGCGCGGTTCCGGAAGAACGGGGACGGGACCTGGGTCGGGCTGGACGGCTACTACACGGGCGAGCCGCTCGTGGTGGTGCGGGACGCGACCGGGGCGGTGAGCCACCTGGACCTCGCCTCGTTCCGGTTCACCCGGCTGCCGTACGACCCGGAGCGCGACATCCCCGGCGGCGTGGACGAGGCGGGCTGGCACTGACCCCCGGCCTCTGGAAGCGGGTCAGGTGCCTGTGAGGGTCTCGATGCCGTCGAGGATGACGTCCAGGCCGAACCGCATCTCGTCGCGGAAGAAGTCCTCGCCCTCGTTGTCGTCGACGATGGCCGGCGCGGCCGCGACCAGCGCAGGAAAGTGTTTCGCGTCCAGCAACATCGGAAGCAGGGTGACGTAGGGGTCTGGAGGCGGGGCCTCGGGATCGACGAGGCCCAGGGTCAGCGACATGCGGACGTGGCTGCGGACGTAGCCGTCCACGACGAGCAGCGAGGACATCTTCTGCTGGTTGGTCAGCGGCACGCCGTCGAACGCGGCTGCCCCGGCGTCGGTCCAGCCGAGCATGTTGGGTCCGAGCGGCGGCGTGGTCAGCGGGACGACGGGAATCCACGGATGTCGGACCAATGCGTCCGCGAGGGCCCAGGCCCAGCGCGTGAGGCGCTCGCGCCACGACCCGGACGCGACCAGCGACCGGTCCGGTGGGCCGTACGCCACGTCGAGCATGACCTCCAGCAGCTGCTCCTTGGAGTCGACGTACCGGTACAGCGACATCGGCGTCATCCCGAGCTCGGCCGCCACCGACTTCATGGACACACCCTCGAGGCCGTCGCGGTCGGCCACGACGACGCCGGCCTTCCCGATCTCCTGGATCGTCCGCCCGGGCTTCGGACCCCGTCGGCCCGACGGCTCCCTGTCCCAGAGCAGCTGGAGGTAGCGCGGGAGATGAGCGTCGGCGTTGGCGCCGGGATCGACCACCGGACAAGCATACAAAACTGCTTGCGGTATACACAGCAAGCAGTTAGGTTCTGCGTACCGTACCAACAGTTAGCGATGTACGCAGTTAAGGAGAACGCATGAACGCACGCGCCGGACGCCGGGAGTGGATAGCACTGGCCGTGCTGATCCTGCCGATACTCATCGCGTCGATGGACGTGTCCGTCCTCTTCTTCGCGGTGCCGTTCATCGCACAGGACCTACAGCCGACCGCCACCCAGCAGCTATGGATCTTCGACGTCTACGGCTTCGTCCTGGCGGGACTGCTGCTCACTATGGGCTCCCTCGGTGACCGGATCGGCCGCCGCCGGTTGCTGTTGATCGGAGCGGTCGCCTTCAGCGCGGCTTCCCTCCTCGCGGCCTACGCGCAGTCCGCCGAGATGCTCATCGCCGCTCGCGCGGTGCTCGGCGTCGCCGGCGCGACGCTGATGCCCTCGACCCTCGCCCTCATCCGCAACCTCTTCCACGACGAGACCGATCGCACCAAGGCCGTCGCGATCTGGTCGGCCGCGCTCACAGGCGGGGTTGCCCTCGGGCCGATCATCAGCGGGGTCCTGCTCGAGCACTACTGGTGGGGTTCGGTATTCCTCATCAACATCCCCGCCATGTTGCTGCTCCTCGTCACTGCGCCGTTCCTTCTGCCGGAGTCGAAGGGCACCCGCTCGGCGCGATTCGACTGGCTCAGCTCGTTGCTCGCGCTCGGGACGGTCATCCCCGTCATTGCCGGAATCAAGTCGGTCGCGGCGGACGGATGGTCGACTACTGCGGTCCTGTATGCGGCCGTCGGGCTACTCGTCGGAGTTGCCTTCGTGCGCCGTCAGCTCGCTGCCGAGGTGCCCATGCTGGACGTCAGGGCGCTCGCGGAGCGCCGGTTCGGCGGCTCGGTCGTCGTCAACGTTCTCGCGATGTTCGCCGTCATGGGTAACGCGATCATCCTCACCCAGTACCTGCAGTCGGTCCTGGGTCTCAGTCCGCTCACCGCGGCGCTCTGGAGCCTGGTGCCCTCGGTCGTCGTGGCCGCCGCCGCTCCGCTGGCCGCCGTCCTCTCGCCGCGGTTCGGGCGCCCCGTGATCATGGCTGGCGGGTTCGTCGTCTCCGTGGTCGGCTTCCTGCTGATCAGCAGGGTCGAGCCGTCCGACGGGCTGTGGTTCCTTCTCCTCGCCGCCGGGCTGGTGTCCGGAGGGTTGGTCGCGGTGCTGTCGCTCATCACCGACTACGTCGTCGGCGTGGCTCCGGCCGAGCGCGCGGGTTCGGTCGCGGGACTCGTCGAGACGTCGAGCGAGCTCGGCGGCGCCCTGGGGATGGCCTTGCTCGGCAGCGTGCTCGCTGCCGTCTACCGCGTGCAGGTCGACCAGCTCCTGCCGGCCGGCTTACCCGCCGAGGCCGCCGCCGAGGCCGGTCAGACCTTGGCCGGTGCGGTCGCGGTCTCGGCGCAGCTGCCCGGCGCGATCGGCGAGGAAGTCCTCGACGCCGGACGAGCTGCCTACACCTCGGCGATGCACGCCGCCTGTCTGACCGCCGCGGGTGTCCTCGTCGTCGCAATCGTCGTCACGCTGGTCCTGCTGCGCGGCGCGGACGCGAGCCGGACCAGGGTCGAGGAGCCGGCCGACGTCGCCTGACCATACGTGTTGGCGCGGTCACTCCAGCCGCGCCACCACGGTCCGGCCGATCAGGGCGTAGCCGGCGTCGTTGGCGTGGATGTCGTTCAACGCACACATCCAGGTGTACGTGCAGATGTAGGCGACGTTTTTCGGAACCGGCCCGAAGCCGGGGAGCGGGGTCGGGGTCGTGTTGGTGCTCTCAAACGCCGCGGCCACGTCGGCCAGCGTCGCGCCGGAGGCGGCCGCCGCCTGACCGATGATCGCGTTGAGCGTCGCCTGCGGCTGGGCGGACTGCTCAGCAAGGGCAGTGTTGCCGGTCAGCCAGGCGGCGAGGAATGGGTTGTAGTAGTTGAGGACGATCACCTGGGCATCGGGCGCCTCGGCCCGCAGCTTGCCCAGGATCATCGGGAGGTAGGTGGCGACGTCGGCCATCCCGGCCTGGATGCAGACCATGTCGATGACGAGTGTCGCCCGGTCCACGCACCTCTGGACGTCGTTGGCGCCGATCTGGACCGTGATCGCCCGGGTGTACCGCCCGTGGGCGTGGAGGAACTCCAGCGCCTGGTCCAGCTGGCTGCCCTCCTCGTATGGGCAGATCCCACCCGTGACCATCGTCGTCGAGCGCTCTCCGGGGCAGGCCAGGTTGACCAGCTGCGTCTTCGGATCACTCGCCTGGATGCCGGCGAGGACGTCGTCCGCGTAGCCGCGCTTCAGGTCGACGCCGCCAGCGAGGTCGTCGTGGGCCGGCTGGTACCCGGCCGCAAGGGAGTCGCCGAGGACGAGGTAGTAGCCCATGGCATTGGCCGAGCCGTCCGGTGACGGGGCCGCCCAGCCGGTGCTGGCAGAGCCGAGAGCAAGGGCACCCGCTGCGACGAGAGCGCCGAGAACACGAGGTATGACCACGTGAGGACGCTACGACGAACCGGGCCGGTCTGCGCGTTCTAGTTCTAGGAGCGGGCGTTTTGTCGACGTCGCCGCTGCATCCGGCTGACGAACTGCCGGCCTGTGCCCCAGACGCCGTGCCGGAAGAGCAACACGATGACGACGAAGATCGCCCCGAGGATGATCCCGGTCCCCTCGAAACCGCTCGACGCGAGCCAGTCCTCGAGCGAGACGACGATCGCGGCGCCGACCGGGCCGCCCCAGAGGGTGCCGATGCCGCCGAGGACGGTGATGAGGACGACCTTGCCGGAGGTCGTCCAGTTGAGCTCCTGCAACGACGCGAACCCGTGGGAGATCGCGAACACGCCACCGGCGAGGCCGGCCAATCCCGCGGAGATGACGAAGGCGACGATCTTGTAGCGCTCGACGTTGTACCCCAGAGCTCGCACCCGCGCCGGGTTGTCACGAATGGCGACCAGGACCCGCCCGAACGGACTGTGAACGACCCGCCATGCGACGAAGACGCCGAGGAGGACCAGCCCAAGCCCGACGTAGTAGAAGTAGAACGCGTCGGTCTCGATGGCGTCGATGCCGAAGAAGTTCCTCGGTATGCCTTGCAGCCCGTTCTCGCCGCCGGTGAGGTCGCGCCACTGGTTGGCGACGAAGTAGATCATCTGCGCGAAAGCCAAGGTGACCATGGCGAAGTAGATGCCGGTCCGGCGCACCGACAGATAGCCGATCGGCACGGCGATGACCATCGCGAAGACCATCCCGGCGAGGACCGCCAAGGGGAACGGCCATCCGGTGTTGATGGCGACCAGCCCGGTGACGTAGGCGGATGACCCCCAGAAGGCCGCGTGGCCGAAGGACAGCAGTCCCGTGAAGCCGAGCAGCAGGTCGACGGACATCGCGAAGAGACCCCACGCGGCGATGTCCATGGCGACTGGCGGATACACGAACCACGGCAGGGCCAGGGCGACGACCCAGCCGAGGACGAACAAGACCCAGCGCAGCGGGCTGCGCCGCGAGATGACCGGACCGGCGGACAGGTCGACGTCGACGCGCGCCGTCATCTGGTCGCTCACGCCACCTCCTCCCGTCCGAACAGCCCGGACGGCCGGACCAGCACGACGACGGCCATGAGCACGAAGATGACGACCTGGGCGAACGAGGGCGCATACGCCTGCCCGTAGGCCTCGACCAGACCGACGAGGAAGCCGCCGACGACGGCGCCGAGGATCGAGCCGAGCCCGCCGATGACGACGACGGCGAAGAGGATGATGACGAAGTTGCTGCCCATATCAGCGGTGATCGCGCGGAACGGCGCCGCGAGCACCCCGGCCAGCCCGGCCAGCGCGATGCCGAACCCGAACACCGGCGTCACCCAGCGAGTCACGTTGATGCCCAACGCTCTGGTGCGCTCGGAGTTCTCGGTGGCGGCCCGGACGATCATCCCTACCCGGGTCTTGGTGAGCACCGCCCAGACCACGACGCATACCGCGAGCGAGAAGAGGCAGGCGAAGATCTGGTATGCGGACAGGCTCAGCGAGCCGATGGTCACGTTGCCGTCGAGCCCGGCAGGCAGCTGGTAGGGCAATCCCGAGACGCCGTAGCGCCGCTTCACGAGGTCGACGAGCAGCAACGTCAGCCCGAAGGTGAGCAGGAAGTTGTAAAGCGGGTCAAGGCGCAGCAGCCACTGCACGAGCAACCGCTCCATGAGGACGCCGAAGAAGAACATCACCACCGGGACGATGAGCAGCGCCGACCAGAAACCCAACCCCGACGTGTCGAGCAGCACCGCCGCTCCCACGGCGCCCAGCATGTAGCAGGCGCCGTGAGAGAAGTTGACGACGCCGAGCACGCCGAAGATGACGGCCAGGCCCAGGGCGGCGAGCGCGTAGAACCCGCCCGCCGCCAGGCCTTGGACCGTGTACTGGACGAAGGAGCCCATCAGCTCAGCTCAGCTTGCACGAGCCGTCCGGCTGGGCGTACGCCTCGGCAGCGGGGACCGTCTTGACGATCTCCTCGTAGTCCCAGTCCTCCTTGACCTGGTCCTTGGTCTTGACCTTGGCCAGGTAGGCGTCGTGGACGACGTTGTGGTCGGCGGCCCGGACCTCGCCGTTGCGGAGGAAGAAGTCGTTGATCTTCTTGCCCTCCAACGCTTTGACGATGGTGTCGGCGTCGTCGGTGCCCGAGGCCTGCACCGCCTCGAGGTAGTTCATCGCCGCGGAGTAGTTGGCCGCGTGCGCGAAGGAGGGCCGGGTGCTGGTCTTCTCCTTGAACCGGTCCGCCCACTTCTTGTTCTGCTCGTCGAAGTTCCAGTACCACGCGTCGGTGAACTGGGTGCCCGAGAACTGGTCGACGCCGAGGGAGTGGATGTCGGTGATGAACATCAGGCCGACGGCGAGCTGCACCTGGCCCTTGAGCGGGCTCTGGTTGAACTGCTTGACAAAGTTGATGAGGTCACCACCGGCGTGCATCGTGCCGACGACCTGCGGGTTGCCGTCGCCGGCCTTGGTGATGAACGTGACGAAGTTGTCGCTGGGGAACGGCGAGGCGATGGACTGGCCCACGCTGCCACCGGCGGCCGTGACCGCGGCCGTGAAGGACTTGTTCATGTCCTGGCCGAAGGCGTAGTCGGGGTAGACGATGTTCCAGCTCTTGCCGCCGCCGCCGACGATCGTCCCGGCGGTGCCCTTGGCGAGCATGGCCGTGTCGTAGGCCCAGTGGAACGTGTATTTGTTGCACTGAGCGCCCGTGAGAGCGGTCGTGCCCGCGCCGACGTTGATGTAGAGCTTCTTCTTGGCCTTGGCCTGGTTGGCGACGGCCAGGGCGGCGGCGGAGTTGGGGACGTCGAGGATGAGATCGGCGTTCTGCCGGTCGTACATCTCCTGGGCCTTGCTGTTGGCCACATCGGCCTTGTTCTGGTGGTCGGCCTGGACGATCTCGATGCTCTTCGCCACCGCTGAGTCGCCGTACTTGGCCTTGTAGTCGTCGATGGCCATCTGGATGGCCACCGCGGAGTTCGGACCGGAGAGGTCCTTGTAGACGCCCGACTGGTCGTTGAGCAGGCCGAAGACGATCTTGTCGTTGGTCAGCTTGCTCGACCCGCCCGACTGCGGGCCGCCGGACCCGCCACTGCAGGCGGCGAGCGCGAGACTGCCGATGGCGGCCGCGGCGACGGCGCTGAAGAGACGGCGCCTCCTGGTTGACGTCCTCATGGTCTGTCCTTCTGTGGTTGGGGCTGATCACATACCGAGGTGCTCGAGCAGCTCGTCCTGGCGTTGGGCGAACTCCTTGTTGCCGAGCCGCTCGACGACCCGGCCCTGGGCGAGCAGGACGTGGCGGTCAGCGACGGTCGACGCGAAGGTGACGTTCTGTTCGACGAGGAGCACGGCGACGCCCTGGTCGGTGATGTCGCGGATGATCTCGCCGATGCGCTGGACGATGACCGGTGCCAGACCCTCGCTGGGCTCGTCGAGGAGTAGCACCCGGGCGCCCATCCGCAGCACGCGGGCGATGGCCAGCATCTGCTGCTCACCGCCGGAGAGCTTGGTGCCAGCGAACTCGCGGCGCTCCTCGAGGACCGGGAACGACGCATACACACGCTCGAGGCTCCAGGTGCTCTCGTGCACGACCGGCGGCAGCAGCAGGTTCTCCTCGACCGAGAGGCTGGCGTAGATGCCGCGGTCGTCCGGCACCCAGCCAAGCCCGGCCCGGGCGCGCGCGTCGGACGGGCGGGAGGAGACGTCGGCGCCGTCGACGCTTACTCGCCCCTGGCACTGCCGGTGCAGGCCCATGACCGAGCGCAGCAGGGTGGTCTTGCCGGCGCCGTTGCGGCCGACCAGCGTGACGACCTCGCCTGGCGCGACCTCCAGGGAGACGTCGGTGAGCGCGCGGGCCTCCCCGTACCAGGCGGAGACCGACTCGACCGACAGCGCCGGCTCAGCCATGTCCGTCTCCCGCGGACTGCCCGAGGTATGCCTCGATCACCCGGTCGTCCTGGCGCACCCGCTCGTAGGGACCCTCGGCGAGGATGCTGCCGGACTGCAGCACCGTAACCGTGTCGGCGAGCGACCCCACGACGTGCATGTTGTGGTCGACGAGGACGACGGTGCGGCCCTCGGAGACCTGCTTGACCAGGGCGATGGTCCGCTCGACGTCCTCGATGCCCATGCCAGCGGTGGGCTCGTCGAGAAGGAGGAGCTTCGGGTCGAGGGCCAGGGCGATGGCCAGCTCGAGCGCGCGTTTCTGCCCGTATGCGAGGGAGCCGGCGAGCAGTCCGGACAGGTCGGCGAGCCCCACCCGGTCGAGCAGGACGGTGGCGCGGTCGTCGAAGCGGCCGAATCGCTTCGCGGACTGCCAGAACCGCAGGCCCAGGCCCGTGGGGCTGGCCAGCGCCAGCTCCAGGTGCTCGCGGAGGGTCAGCGCGTCGAAGAGGCTGGTGATCTGGAACGACCGGGCGATGCCGAGGTGGGCGATGTCCTCGGGCCGCTTGCCGGTGATGTCCTGACCGGCGTACTCGATGGAGCCGGACGTGGGGCTGAGGAACCCGGTCAGCAGGTTGAACAGGGTGGTCTTACCGGCGCCGTTGGGCCCGACCAGTGCGTGGACGGTGCCGTCACGCACGACGAGGTCGACGTCGGAGACGGCGCGGAAGCCGCGGAACTCCTTGGTGAGTGAGCGGGTCTCCAGGAGTGTCGTCTGCAGGGCCTCGTGCGGCATCGACACCTCCTCGTGCTCGTCCGGTGGTCCGCGCCGCTCGGCGACGCTCAGCATCCAACGCCCCCCGGCGCTCCGTCGAACCCTAGGAACGCCGAGCGAGGCCAGGTATGGCGATCCGACCCACAAGGCGGCCCTCTCGATGGGGAGCGAGCACACCCGCATACTCGACTTGACTCTCACCCGACGTGAGGCCCCACCCTCGACGTCATGACCGGAGGACTGCTGGTGGACGCGGTGTGGACCGTGGGACAGGTGGCCGAGGAGCTCGGCGTCACGGTGCGGACGTTGCACCACTACGACGAGATCGGCCTGCTCCACCCGAGCGAGCGCAGCGCGGCGGGGTACCGGCTCTACACCGCGGAGGATCTCGAGCGGCTCCAGAACATCGTCGTGTACCGGCGGCTGGGGTTCGCGCTCGAGGAGATCGGCGCGCTGCTCGACGCGAGCGGCGCCGACCTCGAGTCGCACCTGCGTCGCCAACGGGCGGCGGTTACCTCCCGGCTGGACGAGCTCGCCGAGCTCGTCGTGGCCATCGACCGAGCATTGGAGAAGGAGATGTCAGGACTGAAGCTGACCCAGCAGGAGCAGCGGGAGCTGTTCGGAGACGGCTACTCCGAGGAGTACGCCGCGGAGGCCGAGGAGCGGTGGGGCGACAGCGACGCGTGGAAGCAGTCCCAGCACCGGACGTCCCAGTACACGAAGGCGGACTGGGTGGACATCAAGGCCGAGATGGAGTCGATCGGCGCGGCGTTCGTCGACGCCAAGCGCTCCGGCGAGCCGGCTACGAGCGCGGCGGCCATGGATGCCGCCGAGCGGCACCGCCGCCACATTCACGACCGGTTCTACGACATCACGCCCGAGTTCCACCGGAACCTCGGCGACATGTATGTCGCGGATACACGGTTCACCAAGACGTACGAGGACATGGAGCCGGGGCTGGCGCAGTACGTGCGGGACGCGATCCACGCGAACGCCGACCGTGAGGGGGCCGAGTCTTAGGAAGCGAGCTTGGCGGAGAGCTTGGTGAGCATCTTCACGTTGCGGCTGGTCGAGCTGAGCGGGCCGAGGATCTTCTCCCAGTGGCGCTTGGCGAGCGTGCTGTCGATGGACGAGCCGTGCATTCGCCAGTGCACGTCGGCACCCTGGACGACCAGCGTGTCGTAGTCGTTGCTCAGCGCCTCGAGAGCCTTCGCCGCGCTCGCGGCGGGCGCCTTCTTGAGGAACGTCACGAAGTGGATGTCCCCGGCCGCCACCTCGAACGGGGTGGCGGCCAGCGTCTTCTCGAGCTCACCCCCGGTCCGGACGAAGGTCGTGCACTCAAACCCGAACTCGTTCTCCAGAGCCTTCTCCAGCGCCTTCTCGAGGGTCGCCCGGCTCCCGGTGGCGTCGAACACGACGTTGCCGCTGTTGATGTACGTCCAGACGTCCTCGTATCCGAGCCCCTCGACCGCCGCCTTGAGTCGCGGCATCTGGACCTTCCGCTTGCCCAGGTTCACCGCCCGGAGAAAGCCGACGCGGACCGTCATGACCGCACCCTAGTGCCGCCCTCCCCCTCCAAAGGGCGGCACCAGGGCTCCCCCGCCGTGCGGATATGCGACGTCAGCGAGGCACGGTACTGGTCACCCTGGCCGCGTTGTTCGTCGTCACCGCGTCCGGCACGTCGGACGTCGTCGCCCCTTGCGCCACGACGGTCTCCCCCCTCTTGGCCGTGACCGTTCCGGTGAGTGTGTACGTCACCGACCCGCCGGCTGGGAGGGACGCCGCCGTCCAGAGCGCCCCCGTGTACGTGACGCCCTGGACCTTGACCGATCCCGACGTCGTGACCGGTGACGTGGCGGTGACCGACAGCCCGGACGCCGCGAGGACGGTCCGCACGTTTGTCGCCGTCGACGTGCCGAGGTTGGTCACGGTCACCATATAGGTGGCGGTTCCGCCCCGGGTCACGGTTGCGGGGCCGGCGACGGTCACCTTGAGGTCGGCCCGCCACGGCTGCACGGTGACGGTGAAGGTGCCCGACGAGGTGTTGCCGCGGGTGTCCGTCGACGTGCAGGTGACCGTCGTGATCCCGACGGGGAACAGCGACGGTGACGGCGTCGAGCAGCTCACCGGCCGCGGACCGTCGATATCGTCCGTAGCCGTTGCTGCGTACGTCACGGTGGCCCCGGTCGACCCGGTCGCCGCGACGGTGATATTCGCCGGCAGGACCAGAGTCGGTCCGGTTGTGTCGACCACGGTGACGGTGAAGCTGCCCGTCGACGTGTTTCCCACACCGTCGGTCGCCGTGCACGTGACCGTCGTGCTGCCGATGGCGAACGTCGACCCGGACGAAGGCGAGCAGGTCACCGTAACGGGTTGGCTGATCGCGTCGGTGGCAGTCCCCTGGAACTCCACCATCGTCCCGGACGGACCGGTGGCCGGAGCGGTCAGGTCACCGGGCAGGGTCAGCACGGGCGCCGTCCGGTCGGCAACGGTCACGGTGAAGGTGCCCGTCGCGAGGTTGCCGCTCGAGTCCCTGGCCGTGCAGACCACTTCGGTCGTCCCGATGGAGAAGGTCGACCCGGAGAAGGGACGACAGTCCGGTGTGATCGCCCCGTCGACGAGGTCCGTCGCCGTCGCGGTGTAGTCGACCGAGGCGCCGGACCGGTTCGTGGCGGCCTCGTCGATCGGTTCGGCAGGTAGCGAGAGCGAGGGCGGTGTGGTGTCGATGACCTCGACGTCGAAGGACGTCTGCGCCGCGTTGCCCGAGACGTCGGTCGCCCGGCAGGTCACCGTGGTCGAGCCCAGCCGGAAGACGGACCCCGACGCTGGGGAGCACGCCACGGCCACCGCACCGTCGACGTCGTCGATCGCGCTGGCCTCGTAGCCGACCGTGGCGCCGCTCGCGCTGGTCGCCTCGACCGGCTTCCCGGGCTGGACCGTGAAGACCGGAGCCGTGTGGTCCTCGACCGCATACCGGATCTGGACTTGGCCATCCCGTTGGCTGGCCGTGGTGACGCTCCCGGTGTCGTGCGCGACGAGTGATGACCCGCCACCGCCGCCTCCTCCGCCTCCCGCGCTCGCGCCTCCGCTGCCGCCTCCGAAGTAGCCGCCCGCGCCAGCACCGCCGTTGCCGAGGTTGCTGCCGCCCTTGTCGAGGAATCCGTCGGTACCGTTGGGCGAGCCGCCCACACCGGCCCCGATCTGGGTGCCCGGACCGCCACCCCCACCGGCTGACGTGCCGGCTCCGGCCGCCCCGGCGGCGCCGGCGGATCCGCCGGCGCCACCCGCCGCCGATCCGGACCCGCCGGCGCCACCGCCACCTCCGGCGACGATCAGCCGGCTGGACTGACTGCCTCCCTGTGACGCCGAGACGGTGCGGATATCAGAAGCCCCGCCCCCGCCGCCGCCGCTGGAGCTGAAACCGCCCTCTCCGTAGCCTCCCTGACACTGGTTCCGGGTGTCCGAGCACCCGCCGCTGGTCGCGGCGCCGCCGACGTTGATGAACAGCAGCGACCCCTCCTCGACCTCGAGGTAGTCGGTCACCTGATGACCGAACCCTCCGGGTGCGGACGCCGACTGTCCGCCGGCTCCCCCGTTGGCGAGGACCGCGAGGCGCTCGACGCCGAACGGCACGACAAGCTGGTACTGGCCGATCGTCGTGTAGTCGCAGACGACGAGTCGTTGGCTCGTGTCGCAGCTGCCAGGAGCGGGCGCGGCCGTGGTGGACGGGGCGGTCACGACCGACCCGGTGGACGTCATCGCCAGCGCGGCGCCGAATAAGGACGCAAGGGTGCGGACACGTCGGCGAGATTGGGTGTAGCTCATGACGTTCCCTTCAAACAGATGCGCAGGTATGCCGGTCAGCGCGTGGCGGCTGATGGCCAGACAAACGGCGGGATCGCAGGGAAGTTCGAGTCATTGGAGCGCTAAGAGCGCCGACCGGAGTGACCCGCCACTTGACACCTCGAGCTGTGATCATCGGATTTACATTTAGACAACTGAGGGTAAACTGCCACATAAGCGAGCATTCTGGAACCTTATTGCCTAAATCCGGCGAAGTCGGGCAAGCCATCGGGGCGCCCCTTCGCGTCACCCCCAAGAGCGATATCGCTGGATCTCCGCATCGGGCAACCGGACCCACTCGCCGTGACCGCGCTGCATGAGCATCGGGTTGTCCCAGCGCAGCCGGAGCCGGTCGCTCCTCACCTCGAGCAACCGGGCCTCGCGCCACTGGTCGCCACGGACCCGGACCCACCACCGGTCAGCCAGCGACGATAGACCGTGCTCACGAACGATCGACTCGGCAAGACGCTCGTCAGTCGCCGCGCCGAGGCAGCGCCGAACACCGTCGCCGGCACCCACTGGTGCTCATCGGCGGGCAGCAGGAATCCGACGAGCTCCCCGGGCTCGTCCGGCGCCCAGTCGTTCTCGCGGCGTACTTCGCGAACCGACGTCTCGGCTGCGGTCATGGTGTCCTCGACGGTACGAAGCCCTCCGAGGTCGCGGTCAACCGAGTTTGTGGGCAGCGACCGAGGTCGTGACCC
>Ga0307315_10000026_pt1 | contig 35509 bp, 29 predicted proteins | sample ER_DNA_355_FD_194497 | JGI IMG/M metagenome (GOLD analysis project Ga0307315, IMG submission 194497) | Bulk soil microbial communities from the East River watershed near Crested Butte, Colorado, United States - ER_DNA_355 | ecosystem: Environmental > Terrestrial > Soil > Floodplain | place... | reverse complement strand
GCCGGCGTCAATGGTCTCCCTTGGCGACAGCCCGGTCAGTGGCTTGCCGTCCAGGTGGATCGATCCTTTTATGACCGGAGTCACGCCGAGCAGCGCTTCGGCGAGCTCTGTTTGGCCGTTGCCTTGGACGCCGGCGATGCAGACAATCTCCCCGCCGGACACCTCAAGATCAAGATCCTGCACGGCTAGCGTGCCGTTCGGGCTGGCAGCTGAGACGCCTTTCATCACCAGTCGTGGCTCTGCTGTGGGCAAGGCCGGCTTCTTGTCCACGACCAGCTTGACAGCGCGGCCCACCATGAGCTCTGCCAGGTCCGCCTCGGAATCGGTCTGCTTCGCGGTTCCAACCACCTTGCCGTGCCTGATCACGGTGATCTTGTCCGCGATTTCGCGCACTTCCCGCAGCTTGTGGGTGATGAACACGATCGCCTTGCCCTCGTCGCGAAGCGAACGCATCACCGCCATCAGCTGGTCGGTCTCTTGCGGCGTAAGCACAGCGGTCGGCTCGTCCAAGATCAAATACTTGGCGTCGTTGGCCAGCGCTTTCAGAATCTCGACCCGTTGCTGGACGCCTACCGGAAGATCTTCGATCAGCGCGTCCGGATCCACATCGAGGCCATAGCGTTCCGACAGCCGCTGGACGGTGCGCCGCGCCTCACCCATGTTGAGCAGTCCAGCCGTGCCGTCCTCCCGCCCGAGGATGAGGTTCTCGGCGACGGTGAAGACGTCCACCAGCATGAAGTGTTGGTGCACCATGCCGATCCCGGCGGCAATGGCCTCCTTCGGGTTGCTATGGACATGCTCAACATCGTCGATGGAAATCGTGCCTTCGTCGGGCTGGAGCAGCCCGTACAACACGTTCATCAGCGTGGTCTTCCCCGCCCCGTTCTCACCCAGCAGGCAATGGATCTCACCGGGCGTAATGTCCAGGTCGATCGAGTTGTTGGCGACCAGGTCGCCGAACCGCTTGGTGATCCCCCGCAGCCGAAGGCCCGTTCCGGCCGCGGGGGCCGAGGTCGGTGTCACCCCTCAATCATGCCGAGGGCTGCGACTTGGACTCGATGGTGATCTTGCCGCTGATGATGTCAGCCTTGAGTGCGTCCAGCTCGGACTTCAGTTCCGCAGGAACCTTGGAGTCGAAGTCGTGGAACGGCGCCAAGCCGGTGCCATCGTTCTCGAGAGTGCCGACGTACGGCTCGTTGGAGAAGGAGCCATCCTTGGCAGCCTTGATCGCATCTGCCACCGCCACATCCATGCCTTTGTAGACGCTGGTGACGACGTTGGGGCAGTAGGTCTCCGCGCTCACGCAGCCGTCGGTGTCAACCCAAATGGCATTGACCTTGCCGCCACTTCCCTTGGCGGCCTGCAGCGCGCCGAGGCCGGCTGGGCCGGCGACCGGGAAGACGATGTCAGCACCCTGACTGATCAAGCCTTGCGCCGTACGCTGGCCGCCCTTCTGGTCCTCGAAGTCACCGGTGAACTGCCCGTCCTGCTTGGCGGCATCCCAGCCGAGAACCTTCACATCCGCGCTCTTCTGCTTGTTGTAGTAGTTGACGCCCTGGCTGAAGCCATCCATGAAGATCGTGACTGTCGGAAGATTCTGCCCGCCGAAGGTGCCAAGCTTCTTGGTCTTGGTCATACCTGCGGCCAAGTACCCAGCAAGGAAGCTCGACTGGGCAGTATTGAAGATCAGCGGCTTGAGGTTCTTGGCCGCCGGGTAGGTCTTCGGGTTGTTGCTATCGACAATGGCGAACTTGATGTCGGGGTTCTTCTTAGCGGCGGCGAGTGTGTCATCGCCGAGCAGGAAGCCGACGGTAACGATGATGTTGCAGTTCGCATCCACCATCGCCTGAATGTTCTTCGCGAAGTCGGCGGGCGTTTGCGACTCGACTTGACCCGTCTCGATCCCGAGCTCGGCCTTGGCGTCGGTCAAGCCCTTGTAGGAGGTCTGGTTGAACGACTTGTCGTCAAAACCGCCCGAGTCGGAAACCATGCAGGCCTTGAAAGCAGCACCCGACGCGCTGGCACTGGCACTCCCCGGAGCACTCGGAGCAGCCGACGAGCCAGTCCCGGGCGCCTGAGCGCAGCTGGTGAGGGTCAGGGCGGCAGCACAGATGAGCGCACCGCCCAGGGTGAGGGTTTTCTTCACGCAATGCCTCCTCGGCAAGAGTTCACAACTTTTGTCGCCCCAACCGCCTCGGAAAGCGCATCCTCGCCCCGGTCAGGTCTCGGACCGACTCTAACTCCGACTGTGAAGTCGCGGGTTGCAGGCGGATAAGGACTCGGTACCAGTTTTCTCCGCCGCAGCTGTTGGCCCTTAGATCGCCGTTCGCTCGAAGGTGGTGGCCACTTCTGCGAGCACCTTGAGGCCTACCGGGATGCATCCCTCATCCACAACGAAGGTGGGCTGGTGAATGTCTGGGCAGATTTTGCCTGGGGTTCGTACGCCAAGCCGCGCCAGGGCGCCGGGGACCTGCTGCAGCATCCAGGAGAAGTCCTCGCCGCCCAGGGACTGCTCGGTCGTCGTCACGGCATCGGGGCCGAGCATCTCCTCAGCTGCCCGGGTCAGCCGGCGTACGCCGCGCGCGTGGTTGACTGCGGGGGGCACTCCGTCGGTGACAGCGACGTCCACGTCGACTCCGAACGGCCGAACGATGTCCGCGGCCAGCTCTGGAATGAGCTGCTTGGCCAGCTGCCAGCCGGCTGCGTCGAGTGCCCGCAGCGTTCCCACGATCTCCCCAGTGCGGGGGATGGCGTTCGCGACCGAGCCGGAATGCATGGATCCCCACATCAGCGAAACCCCGCTGCGCGGATCGACTCGGCGGGACAGCAACAGCTGGGTCATCGTCGCCAAGGCACCGAGTGCGCCGATGACGTCCTGGGTCAGCTGCGGCCGCGAGGTGTGGCCGCCGGCGCCACTCAGGCTGATGTTCACCTGGTCGACCGCTGAGGTAATCGGCCCGACCTTGAGGGCGATCTGGCCAACATCGGTTCGCGGGTCGCAGTGCAGCGCGTAGATCTCAGTGAGGTCGTGCAGCACGCCCCCCTCTATCGCGTCGAGGGCTCCGCCGGGGCTGGTTTCCTCCGCCGGCTGGAAGATCAGCCGCACACCTCGAGTCAGCAGATCAAGGTCACGAAGTCGTGACAACACAATGCCGACCCCGAGCAAGATCGCGGTGTGCACGTCGTGGCCGCATGCGTGGCAAACTCCGGGGATCTTGGAGGCATAGTCGACGTTCTTGCCGTCGGGGATGGTCAGAGCGTCGATGTCGGCGCGCAGTCCCACGAGACCGGTGGAGTCGTCGAAGCCATCCGGCAACACATCGCAATAGGCGCCGGTGCCGACGGGAAGCACCTTCACCACAAGCCCGTACCGCTCGAGCTGGTCGACGATCAGGGCTGTGGTGCGATGCTCGTGGTTGCCGATCTCTGGATGAGCGTGGATGTCGCGCCGGATGGCGATCAGGCGCTCATTCAGAGCGCCTGCTAGGCGTGAGATCTCAGCGCGCCGTGCTGTGTCAGAGTCAGGTACGAGCATCGGAGTCAGTCTTTCACGCCGATCGCCCGTGGGCCGGAAACGCTCACACTCGTAACAAGACAGTCATGCTCTCGGACGGTAAACGCCCCAAACATCACGAAGAGCATCACAGACCTCGCCAACGGTGGCTCGCAGCCTGAGAGCGTCCTTCATCGGCACCAGCACGTTGCCAGTACTCCGCGCAACAGCTCGGATCTTGTCTAGCGCGGCCTCGACCGCAGCCCGGTCTCGGCTTGCTCGCAGCGCAGCAAGCCTGGCGGCTTGCGTCACTTCGACGGCTGGATCCACCTGCAGCGGTTCGTACGGCTCTTCCTCGTCCAGCTGGAATCGGTTCACCCCGACGACAACCCGCTCTCCAGCGTCAATCTGACGCGCCACCTGGTATGCCGAGCGCTCGATCTCAGCCTTCTGGAAACCCTGCTCAATCGCCGCCACCGCACCGCCCCGCTCGGCGACCGCTTCCATAAGGCGGCGGCTTTCTGTCTCGACATCATTGGTCAGCGACTCGACGGCGTACGAGCCGGCGAACGGATCAACCGTCTTGGTCACATCGGTCTCGTACGCGAGCACCTGCTGGGTTCGTAGCGCGAGCCGGGCTGCCTTGGGAGTGGGTAGCGCGATTGCCTCGTCAAAGGAGTTCGTATGCAGCGACTGGGTACCCCCCAGCACCGCGGCCAGCGCCTGTACTGCGACCCGTACCAGGTTCACCTCCGGCTGCTGAGCCGTCAGCTGCACCCCGGCAGTCTGGCTGTGGAAGCGCAGCATCATGGATTTCTCCTCCCGCGCGCCGAAGTGATCCCGCATGAGCTGTGCCCAGATCCGTCGCGCGGCCCGAAACTTGGCGACCTCTTCCAAGAGCGTGGTGCGCGAGACGAAAAAGAACGAGAGCCGCGGCGCGAAATCATCCACCGCCAGACCAGCCGTCAATGCCGCCTCGACGTAGGCAATCCCGTTGGTCAGCGTGAAGGCGATCTCTTGTGCCGGTGTGGCACCGGCCTCAGCCATGTGGTAGCCCGATATCGAGATCGTGTTCCACCTTGGCAAGTGATCACGGCAGTAGGCGAAGGTGTCGCTGACTAGCCGCAGCGAGGCCGCCGGCGGAAAGATGTACGTGCCGCGCGCGATGTACTCCTTGAGGACGTCGTTCTGGATGGTTCCGGTGAGAGCGGCCGGAGAGACACCCTGCTCCTCGGCAACCAACTGGTACAGCAACAACAGGACAGCGGCGGGGGCGTTGATGGTCATCGACGTCGAGACCTTGTCAAGGGGAATGCCAGCGAAGAGCTCACGCATGTCCTCGATCGAGTCAATGGCGACCCCGACCTTGCCCACTTCGCCGCCCGCGATCGGCGCATCCGAGTCGTAGCCCATTTGAGTCGGCAGGTCAAAGGCAACAGAGAGGCCCGCAGTCCCGTGTGCGATCAACTCGCGATAGCGGGCATTGGACTCAGCGGCGGTGCCGAAGCCCGCGTACTGGCGCATGGTCCACGGCCTGGTGGTGTACATCGATGGGTGAATGCCCCGCGTGTACGGATAGTTGCCAGGCTCACCGAGCGCAAGATCAGGATCGAATTCGGCGAGATCCTCTGGTCCGTAGACGGCCTTGAAAGGCGTTCCAGACTCCGTCTCTGCACTCACCTGGGAATAGTCGCATGCCTTTTTGTGCCCTGCTCGCGCAGTGCCTTATGGCTCACCCCGCTCGCGAGGATCGCGCTCGGAAGCCGCTGCCTGTCGAACCTCAGACCTGGACCGAGCTCTGCGCCAGGGCGACAGCCGACTCGATCATGCGTACCGTCTCGGCTTGCCACTTCGGCTCCTGCCCTCGGTAGGGACCGGTGGCGAGCGAGACGATCACCCCGGCAGCACGCAACCGCAGCTCGGCCGGATCCACCCGGGTGTCGAAGACCTGCAGCCAGAGATTGATCAAACGCGTCAGCCCGGCTGCCTGTTCGGCAGTCATCCGTTGCATCGTCGAAAGGTGGGCGATCATGCAAGCAAGATCATCAGCGCGCCGGCCCGGCCCCATGGTGTCGATGTCGAGCAAACCGGTGATCAAACCGTTCGCCACGAACACCTGGCCCTCGTGGAAGTCGCCGTGCGTCGGCTCCAGACCCGGCTGCGCCCCGGCCAGACCACCGGAAACCTGCGCGACCAGCCACCGTAACTGCGGATCCAACGCCGGCAGCGCGGCGGCGATCATCTCCGCGTACGTACCCACGGCACCTGTCCACGGTGGCCGACGCGGCAGCCCCACAACCGCCGATGGCAAGGAATCGAGCAACATGATCATGTTCTCGGCAGTGCAGGGCATCGCCTCGTCGAAGATCGCGCGCGTCAGCGCCCTACCCGGCAGCTCGTGGAGCACCAGAATGAAGTCTGGGGTGGCCGCTGCCACCAGGGCGGCAGGGAATCCAGCGCGCCGCAGCAGCTCGTGGCGCTGCAAGGTAGGCCCGTACGCGGATTCTCGTAACACCTTGACGAAGAAGGTTCTTGACCCGCCGCCGGTTCTGATCACGGCCTTAAGCACCGCACGCCGGCGCGGCCGATAGCTGATCATCTCCAGAGCGACGCTCTCGCCCGTCACTGGATGATCAAGAACTCGATGCTCGTTGAGTAATGCGGCCAGCGCGTTGGGCACGGCTGCACGTGGCAAACCCGGCAGATCGGGATCGTTCGGGTACAGCCAGACTGCAACCTCACGTTCCCCGTCACCAAGGATCATGGCTCGCTCGTCGTTGCCGCTGCGACCTCCTACTCGGGTGCTGGCTCCCAGCAACTCAGTGCGACGTCCGGTCGGCCAGTCGACCGATGCTGAGTACGTCGCAGTGGTCGAATGCCTTGGGTTGGCATCAACGTGATCCAGCCGCCACGAGATGAGGCTGCCACCGGCATGCTCGACAGCGGCCGAAAGCAGGTTCGTCACTTCGGCAGAAGTCAGCAAGTTCGACCCGTCCGGGTCCCCCGAAACGGTCACGGAGCCGATCTTTCCACACGGCTTCGACGGGCCATCGGATACAAATGGAAACATGGCAACGTGACTGTCGCACTTAGCATCCTGGCCCTGGTTGGCACGGTGCTCGCCGTGACGGCGTTGGCCAATCGGATCAGGTTCTCCGCGCCGCTGCTCTTGATGCTCGTCGGAATCGGCGTGTCCTTTCTGCCCTTCGTTCACGTTCCCGAGCTGTCGGCGGAGGTCATACTGATCGGCTTCCTCCCGCCATTGCTGTATGCCGCGGCGATCCGGACCTCCGTCATCGACTTCCGGGCCAATCGTCGATCCATCGCGCAGCTTTCGGTGCTGCTCGTCGTCGTCACTGCTTTGGGTGTTGGTCTGATCACCTGGCTGATCCTGCCGGTGAGTTTTCCAGTGGCCTTTGCGCTGGGCGCCGTTGTGGCTCCGCCCGATGCCATCGCCGCAACCTCGATCGCCCGCCGGATCGGGCTGCCGCGCCGCCTGGTGACCATCCTGGAGGGCGAATCGTTGGTGAACGACGCCACCGCGATCACCTGTCTCCGACTGGCGATTGCCGCCATCGGGGGCACCGTCACGGCAGCGCAGGCAACACTCGGCTTCCTCCTCGCCGCCATCGGCGGAGCTGCGGTCGGCCTCGCGGTGGCGCTGTTCGTCATCCCCATCCGGGCACGGATCACTCAACCGGTTTTCGACACGGCGATCTCGATCCTGGTGCCGTTCGCGGCCTATCTGCCTGCCGAGGCGCTCAGCATCGGGGACTTTCACGGGTCGGGTGTCATCTCCGTCGTGACCGCAGGTTTGATCCTCGGCCACAAGTCGCCGGTCATCCAGTCAGGCCAATCCCGGCTGAGCGAGCGGGTGAACTGGGCCACCATCGAATTCCTGATGGAGAACACGGTGTTCTTGATCATTGGCCTCCAGGCACGAGGCATCATCGTGGCCAACTCGAAATCCGATCTGTCCGGATTGCAAATCGCCGGGTTCTGCGCGGCGATCCTGGGCGGTGTCATCCTCATCCGGTTGCTATGGGTCATGGGCACACGCGGCCTCCTGTTCCGTTGGGACAAGGACACCCATCAGGTCACAGTTCCGTGGTCGTACGCGCTCGTCATCGGCTGGGCGGGTTTTCGGGGGGTGGTGACCCTTGCCACAGCCTTCTTGATTCCCATAGGCGTGCCCTTCCGCGAGACGTTGATCTTCGCTGCGATGGTCGTCACTGCAGGGACTCTGCTACTGCAGGGTCTGACACTGCCGCTCCTGGTCAGGGCACTGAACTTGCGGGGCCCAGATGCGCGCTCCGACGCCTTGCAGGCGGCTCATGTGTTGCAGACATCCAGCAACGCCGCCATTGCCCACCTCGATGACATTGTCGGCCCGGACGATGCGCCCGAGACAGTGCAGATGCTGCGCGACCGCATCGCGGCTCGACCGGATGCCATGTGGGAGAAGCTCGGTATGCCCGGCGACGACGAGACCCCGGCTGAGCAGTATCGGCGGCTGCGACTGCAGACGATCGACATCGAGCGCGACGAGGTACTGAAGATCCGCTCCAGCGGCACCGTTGACCACGACATCATCGAGCAAGTGCTTGGGTCGTTCGACATCGAGGAGTCAATGCTCACCATCGCTACAGAGCGGTCGGAGCAGCTCACCGAGGATGAGCCCGTGACCACGCCCACCGTCGCTGCTGGCCTCTGCGGGCACCTGGAACACGCTCCCGCCAGTATCAATCCGAACGGCCCGGGGGTCTGCGAGGACTGCATCCGGGAGGGTACGCGTACGGTGCACCTGCGAATCTGCCTCGCCTGCGGCAACGTGGGATGCTGCGACTCCTCAGTCGGGCGGCATGCTTCGCGCCATTTCTCGCGGACCGAGCATCCGGTCATGCGGAGCTTCGAGCCGGGCGAGTCGTGGCGCTGGTGCTACCTCGACGAGCGGATTGGCTGATGCGCAGGCGAAGGACCGACTTCGGTACGTATCAAGACGCTTGCGCCGCGCTCTTTTGGGTATGACTGGACTGACGCGCCAGGCATTCAAGTTATGCGTGGCGCACTTTCGCGGAGTATTTTCTTGCTTGATGACATCGGATTTCGCCGCTTCAGAATGAACGGCGGCACCATGGAAGAGAGCCTGGCCACTCGGGCGGGCCGGCTCTTCGAGCAATATCGTGACGGCGACCAGGCGAAGATGGGTGACCTGGTTCGCGTTCTCACTCCAATCCTGTGGCACACCGTGCGCTCCTCGGAGCTGGACTCTGCGACTGCAGAGGACGTGCTGCAATCGGCGTGGCTGACGCTGGTCCGCAAGTCCGACACGATCACCGAGCCACTTGCCGTGCTGCAGTGGATGGTCGTCACCACCAAACGCGAGGCCTGGCGAGTTGCCAAGAATCAAGCAAGGCTCCGGCCGGAAGATCTGGAGTCGTCCGCGACTGCAGCCGCAAACCAGAGTCCATCGGTCGAGGACACCGTGCTCCGCGATGAAGGCCACACCCGGCTGTGGAGACACATCGAGGCCTTGCCCAAGCGATGCCGGACTCTGTTGCGCGTCATCGCCTTCGCAGACCGACCCGACTATGAAGAATTAGCCAAAGCGCTGGGGATGCCGCAAGGCAGCATTGGCCCCACTCGGGGGCGCTGCTTGGCCAAGTTGCGGATCTCCCTTGCGCAAGACCCCACTTGGGAGCACCAATGAACGGATCTGACGACGATCGCCAGACCGAGGTCGAAGAGTCGCTCGCTGCCGAGGACCTGGATCCCAGCGACTTTGCCCTCCTCAACTCACTTCGCGCCTACTATGACGAGCGCGACCCAGTCCCCTACGGATTGCTCGAGCGGATCCAGTTCGAGATCACTCTGGATGCGCTTCATACCGAGGTGGCGACCCTGACTCAGCTGGACATGGCGACAGCCGGCACACGCAGCGCGGCTACGGAGACGGTTCGTACCATCACCTTCAGCAGCGACTCACTGACCACGATGGTGACCCTCGCGCCGCAAGGCGATGGCACCGTTCGGGTGGACGGATGGGCAGCGCCCGGCGCCGGCATCCGCGTTGAAGTGTTGCTCCCGGACGGGCCTCGCAACACCTACGCCGATGAGGATGGCCGATTCGTGTTCGAAGGTGTGCCTTGTGGGCTAGCCAAGTTTGCGCTGTACGTGCCACGTGACGCTGAGTTCTCCACGGTGCTGAGCCCGGCCATCGAGCTGTAGCGCAGGGCCGGCACCGTCGATTCCACCAGACCGGCGGAACGAGCGAAGACTGGCAGCCGTGTGCTCGAGTCCCGCTCAGGTTAAGCCGACTTTTGCATAGACATCAGCCAGCGTGGCACTGGCTACCTCCCGCGCCCGGTCAGCCCCCTTGGCCAGGATCGATTCGAGCTCGCCGCGCTCCTCCATGAGCTCGAGGGTGCGATTCCGGTATGGCGTGGCGAACTCGGTGACCGCATCGGCTACAGCGCTCTTCAGGTCTCCGTAACCCCGCCCGTGGAACTCCTTGACGAGCGAGTCGACATCAGTACCGGTCAGCGCCGACAGGATGGTCAACAAATTGGAGACGCCGGGTTTGTTGACCTCGTCAAAGATGATCTCCCGGCCGGAGTCGGTAACCGCAGATTTGATCTTGCGAATGTTGATCGCCGGATCGTCCAAGAGCTCAACGATGCCAGTCGGCGCGGAGAGCGACTTGCTCATCTTCGTGCCCGGCTCAGCAAGATCGGCAATTCTGCCGACTGAGGGCAAGATGTACGGCTCGGGGACGACGAATGTCGGCCCATAGCGTGAGTTGAAGCGTGCCGCCAGATCGCGGGTGAGCTCAAGATGCTGCCGCTGATCTTCCCCCACAGGTACCTGATCAGTTTGGTACAGCAAGATATCGGCGGCCATCAGCACCGGATAGGTGAACAAGCCAACGTTCGTGGCCTCAGGTCCCACCTTGGTGGCCTTGTCCTTGAACTGGGTCATCCGCTGGGCCTGACCGAAGCCGGTGAGGCAACCCAGGACCCAGCTGAGCTGGGTATGTTCGGGCACGTGGGACTGGAGGAACACGGTGGCTTTCGCCGGGTCGATTCCTCCGGCAAGCAGCTGCGCCGCAGTCCGCAGGGTGCGCTCCTGCAGTACTGCAGGCTCAATCGCGATCGTCAGCGCGTGCAGATCGGCGATCCCATAGAACGCTTCATGATCTTCTTGCAGTGGCACCCATTGGCGCAGCGCACCTAGGAAGTTGCCGAGGTGCAGAGAGTCCGCGGTTGGCTGGGCGAGGGAGAGCACGCGCGGCCTGCTGCCACCGCTGTGTGAGGGCATGAGGTACGGATGTTCCTTTCCAGATCGCGCCTAGCTGCGAGCGTCGGCATGCGCGAGCAGCGCTGCACACTGTGGGCATTCGCGTCATTGTTTCACGCGTCGGGCAGCCGTTCGGAGCCATTTCCAGGTCCGCACCCTTCCGAGAACCCCCCATGAACCACCGGCACAATCATTCTCTCGATCGCCAGCCACCCGGTCTTGGGTTTCTTCGCACAGGGCCACGAATCCAGAACGATTCGACCCCATCCGGCAGTGCGATGGGCCGAAAGCCCCTAGTCAAGTTCGAAACAGAACCGGGAGGCTGGCGTAATGCCGCCGGTTGAGGATCAGGGCGGACTTCGATGGCCACCTCGCCGCTCGGGAGAACGGAGCAGAATATGCCAGCAAAGGCGATCTCAAGGACGACAAGAAACCAGTCGAAGAAGTCGGCTGCGAACCAGAAGGCTAAGCGCGGCACTCTTCCCGCAGGCCCTTTGTCGGAAGACGAGCTTCGCCGGATGGACATGTGGTGGCGCGCAGCCAACTATCTTTCGGTCGGCCAGATCTACCTGATGGGCAATCCGCTGTTGCGTGAGGAGCTTGAGCCGGAGCATGTCAAACCACGCCTCCTTGGGCACTGGGGCACCACCCCTGGCCTGAACTTCCTCTACGCCCACCTCAATCGCGCGATTACCCAGCGTGACCTCGACATGATCTACATCATTGGTCCGGGCCACGGCGGCCCGTCTCTGGTATCCGCGGCATGGCTGGAGGGCACCTACACCGAGGTCTACCCCAACATCACCCGCGACGCCGGCGGCATGAGGCGGCTCTTCACCCAGTTCTCCTTTCCCGGGGGTATCCCGAGCCACGTGGCTCCGGAGACTCCTGGGTCGATCCATGAGGGTGGCGAGCTCGGATATGCGATCTCTCACGCGTACGGCGCCGCCTTCGACAACCCGGACTTGATCGTTGCCTGCGTCGTCGGCGATGGCGAGGCAGAGACCGGCCCGCTCGCCACGTCATGGCACTCCAACAAGTTCCTGAACCCAGTGGGAGACGGGGCGGTGCTGCCCATTCTGCATCTCAACGGTTACAAGATCGCGAATCCCACCGTCCTTGATCGCATTCCCACCGATGAGCTGGAGGCACTGTTCCGCGGATACGGCTACGAGCCACACGTGGTCGCCGGTGATGACCCACCGACCATGCATCAGCAGTTCGCCACGACGCTTGATGCCTGCCTTGATCGCATTGCCGAAATACAACATGACTACCGGGAAGGCGGCGCGACAGGTCGTCCCACCTGGCCCATGATCATCTTCCGCTCGCCCAAGGGCTGGACCGGGCCCAAGAAGATCGACGGGAAGCTCGTCGAGGGCTTTTGGCGCAGCCACCAAGTGCCGTTCTCAGACACACGGCAGAACCCCTCTCACCTGTTGGAACTGCACACGTGGCTGCAGTCCTACAGGCCGGATGAATTGTTTGATTCCGAGGGCCGGCCGGTCCCTGAAATCGCCGAGCTACATCCGGTCGGCGAGCGCCGAATGAGCGCCAATCCGCACGCCAATGGCGGAGGCTTACGGCGCCCCCTGAGGATGCCTGACTTCCGTGATTATGAAGTGAAGGTCGACAGGCCTGGTCACAGCATCGCCGAGGCGACCCGCGTAATGGGCACATTCCTCCGTGACGTCATGAAGCTCAACGAGGATCACCGCAACTTCCGGCTCTTCTCCCCGGATGAGAACAATTCAAACCGGTGGCAGGACGTCCTCGAAGTCACCAATCGCACCTGGCTGGCCGAAATCTACGACTACGACGATCACTTGGCGCCCGACGGTCGGGTCATGGAGATCCTGTCCGAACACACCATTCAGGGCTGGCTGGAGGGATACCTGCTCACCGGTCGGCACGGATTCTTGTCCACCTACGAGGCCTTCATTCACCTCATCGACTCGATGTTCAATCAGCATGCCAAATGGCTGAAGGTGACCGACAACATCGAGTGGCGTCGCCCGATCTCTTCACTCAATTATCTGTTGTCCAGTCACGTGTGGCGTCAGGATCACAACGGGTTCTCCCATCAGGATCCCGGTTTCATCGATCACGTGATGAACAAGAAGGCTGAGATCGTACGGGTCTATCTGCCGCCGGATGCAAACACGCTGCTCTCGACAACCGACCATTGCCTGCGATCCAGGCAGTACGTGAACGTCATCGTTGCGGGCAAACAACCCGCCCCGCAGTACCTCTCGATGGACGAAGCCATCAAACACTGTACGAAGGGCATCGGCATCTGGGACTGGGCCAGCAGCGACCAGCACGGTCCGACCGATCTCGTCATGGCCGCCGCAGGTGATGTACCCACCATGGAGGCGCTGGCCGCCACGGAGATCTTGCAGACGCGCTTCCCTGACCTGCGAATCCGCTTCATCAACGTCGTGGACATCATGCGGTTGCAGGACGACAGGGAACATCCGCACGGACTGTCCGACATGGCATTCGCTGCCCTCTTCACACCCAACGCACCCATCGTCTTCGCATACCACGGTTATCCCTGGTTGATTCATCGACTGACCTATCGGCGGAGCAACCACAACAACATCCACGTACGCGGTTACAAGGAAGAGGGCACCACAACGACGCCGTTTGACATGTGCGTCCTCAACGAACTGGATCGCTTCTCGCTAGCCATCGACGCGATCGACCGCGTGCCTCAGCTGGGGTCGAGCGCGGCCCACGTACGACAAGAGCTGGTAGACAAGATCATCGAGCACAAGCACTACATCCGCCGCTACGGGGAAGACATGCCAGAAATCGCCGGATGGGTATGGCGGTCCTCAGCGGATAAGGAGCCCTCCACCTCAACAACGAGTCCGGGTGTCATTGCGACGGCGGGCGACAACGTCTAGGGCAACATCACAAAACGTGTAAACCGAGTGCCCAAGGCGCTAGGAGGCTGCCAGGGTGAAGTCCTTTCCGTCCAGCCGATGGACGACGAAGGTGGCTGCCCGGCGGCCATCGAGCTCGCTAACCCGAAGCTCGACCTGAGCAGGCTCCTCATCAGCGGGATCGATCGAGGCCAGCTCCAGCGAAATGGCATCGCCGACGCTGGGTAGCTGCCCGAGCCTGGCCATGAAGAAGCCAGCCAAGGTGTCGTACGGTCCCTCCGGCAACACCAGACCGGTCTTCTCGGCGAAATCCTCCAGCGTTGTCAGACCGTCGATAACCAGGTCTCCGCTTACGCCGACCCGCTCCTCAGCGACCACGTCGTACTCATCGGTGATGTCACCGACCAGTTCCTCGACCAAGTCCTCCATCGTCACGATGCCGGCTGTGCCGCCGTACTCATCCAACACGATCGCCAGATGCGACGAGCTGCGTCGCATGTCGCTGAGTGCTCGAAGGACCCGCACGGTGTCAGGCATGGAAAGCACCGGGCGTGCCACCTCCGCCACGGGCGTTGTACGCGAGCTGAGATCGGGATCGAGCAGATCACGAACATGAACGAAGCCGATGACGTCATCTGCGGAATCCCCTATCACCGGATAGCGCGAGTGCGGTGCCTTGATCAGCTCGCGCACGGCTCGGTGCGCAGGCATGTCACCAGGAAGGAAGTCGACCTCAGTTCGCGGCAGCATCACCTCGCGGAGACTGCGCTCACCCGCTGCGAAGACGTCCTCGACGATCCGGCGCTCCTCGTCGCCGAGAGTGGTCGATCCGCTCACCATGGTGCGGATCTCCTCATTGGTCACCTCCTCGCGGGAGATCTTCGGGTCACCGCCCAGCACTCGGACAAGCACATTGGTGGAGACGCCGAGCAGCCAGATCACCGGCCGGGCAACTCGCGCTGTGAAATCCACCAGCGGTGCGAGAGCGAGAGCCACCCCCTCGGCGCGTTGCAATGCCAACCGCTTGGCGGTTAGCTCGCCGACGACGATGGAGACGTAGGAGATAACGATGGTGATCAGCACTAGGGAGATCGTGTCGGCGACACCGCTGCTGAGGCCCAGTCGCTCCAAGAGGGGGGTCAGATCATCGGACAGCTTGTCGGCGCCAAAAGCGGCGGCAAGAAAGCCGGAGAGTGTGACACCGACTTGGGCCACGGAAAGGAAGAGGTTCGGATTCGAGGTCAGCTTCGCGATCAACTGGCCGCGCTTGCCTCGAAGGGCAAGCTGCCTGATCTGGCTCTCCCGAAGTGAGACCAAGGCAAGTTCGGCGGCAACGAAGATGCCCTGGATCGCGACCAGCAGCAAGATCAGCAGGCTGTTCAGAACGACGCTACTCATCGCCGCAGGAGGTAGAAGGGTCTGTCACAGTCGGCGTCGCCACTCACCTCAGAAAGACTAGTGAACGAGCGGCGGTCGGGGTATTGCCGGTGCGAAGAACCCGGTTGTCACTCCGTCGTATCGCTGGATTGGATGGTGCTCATGGCGGACTCGAATCCTTCCGCGCTGCCGACGGCGCGCCCCTTCCCCGACGCGGTCCCGATTCTCATCGATGCCGAGGCCGACGTCACGCTGCGGGCGACTAGCAGGGGCGATTTCCCGGCGCTAGTGGAGCAGTGCCGTGATCCTGAGATGATCCGCTGGACAACTGTGTCGACTCCGCCGGATGGCTACCAGTTGCGAGACGCTGAGGAGTTTCTGGCGCTGACCGCCATCGGTTGGACGAGTGGTCAACGACTCGGCTGGGCCATTGAGGCGCAGCGAGACGGCGGCCGTGGCTACTGTGGCGGCGTCAATCTCGACCTCGAAGGCGACGGGGTCGCCGAAGTCGGCTTTGGCTTGCATCCTCAGGCGCGAGGCCGCTCCATCATGACTGCGGCGTTGCAGTTGGTCTGTAACTACGGATTCGAGGTCGCCGGCCTCCGGCTCATTCGGTGGCGCGCGATGGTGGGCAATTGGGCCTCGCGGCGTGTCGCGGCGAAGGTCGGCTTCGTCTTCGATGGCGCTGTCCGGGGTTTGCTCGTGCATCGAGGCGAGCTGCAAGACGGTTGGCTCGCCACATTGGTCCGAGACGATCCTCGAGTGCCGCAGCTGTGGCTGCGCCCGATCGAGATGCGCAGCAGGAGCGTGCGACTGCGAGCATTCCGTCCCTCCGATGTTGACCGCATCGTCGAAGCCTGCTCCGATCCGGGTACGGCATATTGGCTCGTCTCGATGCCGCGGCCGCACGAGCGTCACAACGCATTTGCCTACCTCGAGTCCATGAGCGAGCTGGCCGCCCGTGGAGAAGGCGTCGCCTGGTGCATAGCTGATCCGCGGGACGACCGGTGCTTGGGCTCGATCAGCCTGGACGGTCTCAATGGCTACGCGAAGCGCGGCGAGATCGGGTACTGGGCGCATCCCGACGCGCGGGGTCGGGGCATCGCAACCGAGGCTGTCCGTATGGTGACCCGGCACGCCAGGAACTCTGGACTGGCGAGGTCGCTCATGATTCGATGCGCGCGCGGGAACCTGGCCTCGCGGCGGGTGGCCGAACGGGCTGGCTACACCAAAGTCGGAGTCCAGCCCACCTCGGAACCTCTGCGCGACGGCCACTTGGCCGACCTCGTGCTCTATTCCTGCCCTTAGCCTTTTGACGCTCTCTGGGGACGCCCGCAGCGTCTGCGGAGCGGTGGGCGGCATGTTGTGGGAAAATCTGCGGGTGACATTGCAAGTGAGCGTCATCGGCACGAACTATCTAGGTGCAACCCATGCCGCTGGTATGGCGGAATTCGGCCATCAGGTGATCGGGGTCGACATCGATGTTGATCGGGTCAAGACGCTGAATGCTGGACAGTCGCACATCTTTGAAGTCGGCCTCGAGCCGCTGTTGGAGAGACACACTGCGTCCGGACGGCTACGGTTCACCACCGATTACACCGAAATTGCGGACTGGGCCGACGTACATTTCCTGGCGCTGGGCACCCCGTCAGCTGCCGGTGGCGCCGCTGATTTGAGTCAGTTGCATGCTGCGGTTGACACGCTGGCACCGCTGCTGACCAAGCCCACGCTGGTGGTGGGCAAGTCCACCGTGCCGGTCGGTACGGCGATGGCGCTGGAGGAGCGGCTGCGCAGCTCGGCGCCGGCGGGAGATGCGGTCGAGGTGGCCTGGAATCCGGAGTTTCTGCGCGAGGCGTACGCCGTGGAGGACACGCTGCGGCCCGACCGGCTGGTCTTCGGAACGCACTCTCGACACGCGCTGGACGTGCTGGAGGAGATCTATGCGATGCCGATCAGTGACCGTGTCCCCGTTGTGCGATGCGACATCGCAACCAGCGAATTGATCAAGGTCGCCGCAAACGCGTTCCTGGCGACCAAGATCAGCTTTATCAACGCGATGGCGCAAATGTGCCAGGCGGCAGGCGGCGACGTGATCTTGTTGGCCGACGCCCTTGGGTATGACGAGCGGATCGGACGGGAGTTTCTCAATGCAGGCTTGGGGTTTGGTGGGGGCTGCCTGCCCAAGGACATCGCTGCGCTGGCCGTACGCGCCGACGAGCTCGGCGTACACGTGCTGAGCGACTTCATTCGTTCGGTGGAGGCGATCAATGCCGGACAGCGAACGGAACTCGCAGAATTGGCGATCGATCAGGCCGGTGGAAGCGTGGCTGGCAAGCGGATCGCCGTGCTAGGGGCGGCGTTCAAGCCCGGTACCGACGACACTCGGAACTCCCCCGCGCTGACCGTCGCTGATCAGCTGCACGCGTCTGGGGCGGACGTACGCATCTATGACCCGCAGGCGAGGCTGCCACCGCGCGAAGGCTTCACTCAGGTCGCGAGCGTCGAGCAGGCGCTGCTGGGCGCTGACGTGGTGCTGCACCTGACCGAGTGGCCTGAGTTCCGCCAGCTCGACCCAGCACGCCTGGGCAATCTGGTCCGATCCAAGGTGATCATCGACGGTCGCCTCAAGCTCCATGCCCCCACCTGGCGTAACGCCGGCTGGAAACTCGTCCAGATCGGCCGCGCCACCACCCTCTAACCCACCGAGTTGTCAGCGTCTCAGCTTGCTATGGCCTGCTGAGACGCTGACAACTCGGCAAGCGTGGGCACTCCAATGGCTCGGAGGTCGGAGAATACCGAAGCGGCTTCCAGCCGGATCTCAAGTGTCGTTGCTCTTAGCACCCAACGTCGGCTGGTGACGATCGCGCGTTCACGCTTTATGTCGGCCTGCCAGTGCGCGACCTCGAGATGATGTCGCCCGTCGACCTCAAGTACGACAATCTCGCCGTTGGGCAGATCCCACTCGGAATCCAAGTATCGCCACCGACCAGACGCGTCCCGCCGTTGGCTCTGTCGGGTGGGCGGGACCAGGCCGAACTTGCGGCAAAGGTGTGCCAGATCGATCTCGCCCAAAGACTCGGCACCCGTGGCAACATCGGCAATCGCCAGCCGAAGATAGGCTTTGTGGCGAATCCGACCGACCGATCGCATCGCGGCATCGAGCCGCATGGCCGTCGTCAGCCGCTGTTGGACAGCCGCTGCGACCATCAGACACGCGAAGCGTGGGAAGGGCTGCCACGCCGCGGCATCGAGAACCGAGCGCGCAGTCTCAGTACGCGGAAGTCCTCGCGTGCGGATGACATCTTCCATCCTCAGACGGCGAGATTCATGAACGCGAACATCCGGCATGGCCGTCGTCCGGGATCCACGCTGAATGATCAGATGGATCACTTCAGATTCGCGAGAGAAACCTTTGAATCCGGCAAGCTCCATTGAGGTGTGGCTGCCGAGTGCCGCGTCCTCGCCGGCGTCAAGTACGGCGAGCCACATCAGCTGGTCGCGTAGTGGCGGGGCATTCTGAAGCAGTACGACGTTCTGGCCAATGGCGGTCCAGCGTCGGGCGTCGACTTGACTTGCGACGTATGCGCGAGAAACGTCGAGAGACCGAAATTGGTCGCGATGGATGACGCCGCGCTGCCCTACGGCAAGCCGGCCCAACTCTTCATGATGATCCATCCCGGGAAACATGCGACGAGTCTGGAAGCCGAGGCATCCACCACGTAACCACCACCGAGAAATCTGTGGATAACCGCCGAAGCTCATTCCGACTTGTCAGCGTCTCAGCGGGCTATAGCGCGCTGAGACGCTGACAAGTCGGCTGCGTGGAGGAGTTAGGAGAGGCGGGCGGAGAGATTGGTGTCGAGGGTGGCGAGGAACTCTTCGGTGGTGAGCCAGGGCTGGTCGGGACCGACCAGCATGGCCAGGTCCTTGGTCATGGCGCCAGCTTCCACCGATTTGATGACCACGTCCTCCAGAGACTCGGCGAAAGCAATCACCTCCGGAGTGTTGTCCAGCTTGCCCCGGTGCTTAAGGCCGCCGGTCCAGGCGTAAATGGAAGCGATCGGGTTCGTGGAGGTTGGCTTGCCCTGTTGGTACTGCCGGTAGTGCCGGGTCACTGTGCCATGAGCGGCCTCAGCCTCGACCGTCTTGCCGTCCGGGGTCATCAGCACGCTCGTCATTAGGCCGAGCGAGCCGAAGCCTTGGGCCACGGTGTCGGACTGCACGTCACCGTCATAGTTCTTGCAGGCCCAGACGTAGCCGCCGCCCCACTTCAGCGATGCCGCGACCATGTCATCGATCAGCCGGTGTTCATAGGTCAGGCCGGCGGCCTTGAAATCAGCCGCGTACTCGTTTTCAAACACCTCGGCGAAGATGTCCTTGAACGCGCCGTCGTACGCCTTCAAGATCGTGTTCTTGGTCGACAGATACACCGGGTAGCCGCGCTCCAGCCCATACGCGAAGGACGCCCGGGCGAAATCGGCGATCGAGTCGTTGTAGTTGTACATGCCCATCGCCACGCCACCATCGGCTGCGAAGTTGGCTACGACGTGCTGGATCGGCTCGCCGCCATCTTCGGGAGTGAAGGTGATCGTGAGCTGACCCGCGCCTGGCACCTTGAAGTTGGTCGCCTTGTACTGGTCGCCGTGCGCGTGACGGCCGATCACGATCGGCTTAGTCCAATTGGGTACCAATCGCGGGATGTTGGAAATGATGATCGGCTCCCGGAAGACCACGCCGCCCAGGATGTTACGAATCGTTCCATTGGGCGAAACCCACATCTTCTTGAGGTTGAACTCCTGCATCCGAGCCTCATCTGGGGTGATGGTGGCGCACTTGACGCCGACGCCGTGCCTCTTGATGGCGTTCGCCGCGTCGATGGTGACCTGGTCCTCGGTGGCATCGCGATTGGTGATGCTGAGGTCGTAGTAGTCAAGGTCCACATCGAGATAGGGGTGGATCAGCCGATCCTTGATGAATTGCCAAATGATCCGTGTCATCTCGTCGCCGTCGATCTCGACGACCGTGCCTTCGACCTTGATCTTCGCCATGGCGCCAACCTATCGAACGACCACCTGCTCGTTCGACGGGCTCAGGCCGCATTGGGCGGCCGGTACACGAGGTCGACCCGGTCCTGCGGTCGCTGAGCCTCCTCGTACGCGTCCTCGCTCGGCATCCAGTCGGTCAGCCAGCGGTCCATCCGCTCCGGACCATCCCGCTGTCTGGCTCGTGCCAACCGGACCTCGTACGGCAGCTCGACCCAGATCGTGAAGTCCCACGGAACACCCAGACGTACGTCAGTGGCCGATACCCCCTCCACTACCACCGGCACCCCGATCGGGACGGTGTGCCACTCCGCGCCCACGTTGCGGTCGAAGTCCCAGCGCTGATATCGGCCCTGTCGCCCGGCCAGCAGCGGGTGCAGCACCTGCCGGACGAACCGATCCCGCTCCCAACCCCGGACGTCAGGCCGGGCGAAATCGTCAATGTGCACGACCACCGACCCGGGCAGCGCTGCAGCAATTCGGGCCGCCAGTGTCGTCTTGCCGGTCGCCCCCTTGCCGTCGACCCCGACCCAGCGAGTGCCCTGCCGCCCGTCGAGAGCGGCGACCACGGCTGCGACCGGGTCAACCTCGCAACTGGAATCCATCACCAGACCTCACCGTGCCAGGAGAGCTCGACCTTGCTAGCGTCACCCTACGAATCGCACCTGCCCATATCTGTTTCGAGGGAGTTCTCGTGAGCGCACCCGTGAAGGTTGCCGTAACCGGCGCCGCCGGCCAAATTGGCTACAGCCTGCTGTTCCGGATCGGCAGTGGTTCGATGCTCGGCCCGGACCAGCCAATCGAGTTGCGCCTCCTCGAAATCACCCCAGCACTCAAGGCGCTCGAGGGGGTGGTGATGGAGCTCGACGACTGCGCTTTCCCGTTGCTAAGCAAGGTCGAGATCGGAGACGACCCCAGGACCATCTTTGATGGGGTCAACCTGGCCTGCCTGGTCGGCGCGCGACCCCGCACCAAAGGGATGGAGCGCGGTGATCTGCTGGAAGCCAACGGCGCGATCTTCAAGCCGCAGGGTCAGGCCCTCAACGATCACGCGGCCGACGACGTCAAGGTGCTGGTCACCGGCAATCCGGCGAACACGAATGCGCTGATCGCCATGTGCAACGCACCGGACATTCCCATTGAACGGTTCAACGCGCTGACCCGGCTCGACCACAACCGCGCCAAGGCTCAGTTGGCCAAGAAAGCAGGCGCCAGCGTCAACGACATCACCCACATGACGATCTGGGGCAATCACTCCGCGACTCAGTACCCGGATCTGTTCAATGCCCTGGTACGCGGGCAGAATGCCGCGGAGCTGGTCAATGACCAGGAATGGCTGGAGTCCACCTTCTTGCCCACCGTGCAGCAGCGAGGAGCGGCCATCATCGAGGCACGGGGTGCGAGTTCGGCAGCAAGCGCCGCCAACGCGACGGTGAACCACATGCGGGACTGGGTCCTTGATACGCCGGAGGGCGATTGGGTGTCAATGGCAGTACCATCCGATGGCTCGTACGGGGTGCCGGAGGGCCTGATCTCCTCATTCGCGTGCACCGTATCCGGCGGCGCGTACCAAATCGTGCAGGATCTGAAGATCGACGACTTTTCTCGCGGCAAGATCGACACCAGCGTGGCCGAGCTGGTCGAGGAACGTGAGGCGGTCCGAGCGCTAGGTCTGATCGATTAGTGGCCGCAAGTTTGACGTCGCTGCTGCGAGCGTCGGAAATCGCGCGCCGACGTACGGAGGAGGAGCGAGCAGAGGCGTTCTTCCTCTGCGAATGACGACGACGACGGCGGATTCCAAGCGCGATGCGCGAGCAGTAGAAACACTGAGCGACACTGGTTGCCATGAGTGAAAGCCAGTCACCGAACCCGTTCAGCCGCGAGGGCTCGCAGCCCGCAGACGGGCTGAGCGCCGATCAAGACCCCTGGGCTGCAACGCCACAGCCGCATCAGTCGACGGGCGAGGGGCCGAATCACTCAGAGGCAGCTGACTGGCCCTCCTACCCTGCCGGTGACCCGTACGGCAGGTCCGCAGCCGACCCGTACACCATGCCGGGCGACCCCTACAGCAATCCGAGTGCCATGTACGCCGGGCCAGCACATGGCTTCAACCCCGGCCCAACCCCGCCGTACGCCGACCCCACTCAGAGCCATGGGCAGCCGGCCGACAACAGCAGCACCCCGTACGAGCCCAACCCCTACCAGCCAGCCTTCGGGGGAGTGAGCCCCTACGGCGCAATGCCGACGGAGTACCCGCAAGCCACGCAGCACCCACAGGCAACACTGGCGCTGATCCTCGGCATCCTTGGCACCGTCCTGGGGATGGGTTGCATTGTCGGCGGGCTGCTGGGCATCGGCGGCATCGTCGTTGGCCGGCGTGTCCGCAACGAGATCGACGCGGAGCCAGGTCGCTATACCGGTCGCTCCCAGGCTGTCGCCGGTATTGTCACCGGGATTGTTGGAGTGTCGATCTTCACGCTCGTGACGGTGCTGATCGTGCTCGCTGTCGTGCTCGGCATCATGAGTTCGGGCTCTTGATCCGGCCTAGGCAAACTCCCCGCGGTGCGCGGATCTCATAAGGGCCATCATCAACCTGCCTGCTGCGATGTGCGGGTCGGATACGGAACAATGTGGACCATGACCAATCCGGACGAAGACAATCCTCAGGCCCAGCCGAGCCCACCCAATCCTTACGGTCAGCCTGGGCAGCCCCAGCCTTACGGTCAGCCTGGGCAGAGCCAGCCGAGCCCGCCCAACCCTTACGCTCAATCCGGGCAATACCAGCCCAGCGGCCAGCCGATGCCCTATGGCCAGCAGTCCTACGGCGCACCTGCACAGGAGCACCCACAGGGAACCCTGATCCTGATCTTCGGGATCCTCGGCATTTTCATCACGATCTTCGCCCCTATCGCCTGGTACCTGGGCAACAAGGCCAAGAAGGAGATCCAGGCGTCGGGCATCCAGTACACCAACGAACAAAACATCAGCGTTGGTCGCATGCTGGGCAAGATCTTTACGATCATCGCTTTGGTGTCGATAGCCATCACGATCATCATCACCATCATCGTCATTGCCGTCGGAGCGAGCCAAGGCGGCGGCTGACATATTTGGAGCTGCTCGCGCATCGTGCTGTGTTGGATTGCTCGCTCCGCTCGCGGCGATGTTCACGCCGCGATTTCCGACGCTCGCAGCTGAAGTTCTCTGAGTTCTTCGTGGCCTAGCGACCCTCGGGGACGACAATCGCGAGTGCGATGATCGCTGCCCCAGCGACGGCAAGAACAGTGACGTCAAAGGCCTTCGTCCTCACCTGGAGGAGCCCGGCGTCCCGGCTAGGCAAGGCGATCCGCTCCACCGCACCAACCCCGAGGGAAGCGCCGATGAGCAGGCAGCCTAGACGCCACGTGGACTCGCCGAGAAAGCTGACCACCAGGCCAGCGAGCACTCCGATCACCACGATCAACAGCGGCCATTGCCGCAATGATCTTGCAGCCGCGCTTGCCTCAGGCCGCCGCACGAGCTACCAGATGTTCGGCGCGTTCGACGACGTTGCTGAGCAGCATGGCTCGGGTCATCGGCCCGATACCGCCCGGCATCGGCGCGACCCAACCCGCGACCTCACGCACGCTCGGATCAAGATCACCAACTAGCCCCGCGTCGGTACGAGTAATGCCGACATCCACGCAGACCGCGCCCGGCTTGATCATCTCTGCAGTGACGAGCCTAGGCCGGCCCGCTGCTGCAACCACGATGTCGGCCTGGAGCGTGTGCTGGGACAGATCGACGGTCCCGGTGTGACACAGGGTGACAGTCGCGTTCTCACTCTTACGCGTGAGCAGCAGTCCGAGCGGCCGGCCAACCGTAGTACCTCGGCCGATCACACAAACCTCCGCTCCGTTGAGCCCGATGCCATTGCGTCGGAGCAGTTCGACGATGCCGCGTGGCGTGCACGGTAACGGGCCGGGCACCCCCAGCACGAGCCTGCCGAGGTTGACCGGATGCAAGCCATCCGCATCCTTCTCGGGATCGACCAGAGCGAGTGCGGCGTTGTCATCCAGGTTGCCCGGCAGCGGCAGCTGGACGATGTAACCGGTACAGGCGGGGTCGGCGTTCAGTCCGGCGATCACAGACGCCAGCTGCTCTTGGGAGGTCGAGGCAGGCAGTTCCACCTGGATCGAGGCGATGTCGACCTGCGCGCAGTCCCGGTGCTTGCCCCGCACGTACGAGCGACTGCCCGGATCATCACCGACGAGGACCGTTCCAAGACCAGGTACGACTCCGTGCTCGGCGAGCGCCGACACTCGATCCTTTAGCTCAGCTTTGATGGTCTCGGCCAAAGCTTTGCCGTCAAGAATTCGGGCCGTCATGTGCACACCTCAGTGGATCAGAGTCAGTGGAAGAAGTGTCGCGCGCCGGTGAAATACATGGTCGCGCCAGCAGCCTGGACCGCTGCGATGACATCCCCATCCCGTACCGAGCCGCCCGGCTGCACGATAGCGGACACCCCGGCCGCCGATAGGATCTCGGGCCCGTCCGCAAACGGGAAGAAGGCGTCGGAGGCTGCGACGGAACCGGCCGCACGCCCCCCTGCCCGTTGCACGGCCAGCCGACAAGAGTCGACGCGGTTCACCTGTCCCATCCCGACTCCCACCGAAGCACCGTCGCGTGCGAGCAGGATCGCGTTGGATTTCACCCCGCGTACGGCCTTCCATGCGAACTCCAAATCTGCCAGCGTCTCAGCGGAGGCCCGCTGACCGGCGGCCAGCTGCCAGTTCGCGGCCCGGTCATGATCAGCATCAACGGTGTCGGACAGTTGGAGCAGGAGCCCACCATCGATACGCCTGCTCTCGACGCCGCCTCGCCTGGGTGGCTCGACCACAAGGATCCGGAGATTCTTCTTGGCAGCGAGCACCTCGAGCGCACCGTCGGCGTACCCGGGCGCGATGATCACCTCGGTGAAGATCTCCGCGACCTGTTGCGCCATCTCCACACTGACCGGCCGATTGGCCGCGATCACGCCTCCATACGCCGAGGTCGGGTCGCAGGCATGGGCCTTTCGATGAGCCTCTGCAATGTCTGAGCCAACTGCGATGCCGCACGGGTTCGCATGCTTGATGATCGCAACGGCGGGCTCGTCGAAATCGCCAGCCGACCTGCGTGCAGCGTCGGCATCGACGTAATTGTTGTAGGACATGTCCTTGCCGTGCAGTTGTTGCGCGTTCGCCAGACCGCGGGCGCCATCACCGCTGCGATAGAGGGCTGCCGGTTGGTGTGGATTTTCTCCATAGCGAAGTCCAGTGACCTTCTGCCAGGTACCTCCCATCCAACGCGGGAAGCCGGTGCCGTCACTGAGATCGCTTACTACACTGCCCATCCAGCTCGCCACCGCCACGTCATAGGTCGCTGTGTGGACGAAGGCGGCGGTCGCCAGCGCTTTCCGTTCCGCCAAGGTGAATCCGCCGGCTGCCAAAGCCCGCAACAGCTCCGGATATTGCTCAGGCGAAGTAATCACAGCCACTGAGGCATGGTTCTTCGCCGAGCTGCGCACCATCGCGGGGCCACCGATGTCGATCTGCTCGATGCAGGCCTCGGGAGCTGCGCCGGAAGCCACCGCTGCGCTGAACGGGTACAGGTTGCTGATCAGCAGATCGAACGGCTCGACACCAAGCTCGGCAATCTGATCACGATGCGATTCGAGCCGCAGGTCGGCGAGCAACCCGGCGTGGACCATCGGGTGCAAGGTCTTGACCCGGCCATCAAGGCATTCGGGAAATCCAGTGACCTTCTCGATCGGAGTGACCGGCAGGTCTGCCTCGGCGATCGTCTCGGCCGTCGACCCGGTGGAGACAACTTCTGCCCCGGCCTCGACCAGGGCACGTGCCACCACGAGCAGATCGGTCTTGTCATAGACCGAGACCAGCGCCCGTTTGATCGGTCGTCGGCTTCCGATCTCACCATTGGGTGAATCGGTCATGTCCAGAGCACCTTCCTGTCGGCGACTCGCCAGCCTCGGGTGGCAAGTTGGTGGGTGATGGCGACGAGCATCTCGCGCTCCACGATCTTGATCCTTTCGTGCAACGTCTCCGCGGTGTCATCGTCGGCGACTTGCACTGCTCGCTGGTCGAGGATGACGCCGCTGTCGACTCCTGAATCGACCAAAAACACGGTGGCTCCAGTGATCTTGACGCCGTAGGCCAAGGCATCCCGCGGCCCATGTACTCCGGGAAAGGAGGGCAGCAACGTTGGGTGGGTGTTGATCATGTGACCCTCAAAGCGAGCCAGGAACTCAGGTCCGACGAGCTTCATGAAGCCGGCGCTGATCACCAGGTCCGGCTCATACTCTGCAACGTCCGCAGTCAAAGCGCGATCCCAGTCGGCTCTGCTGGCATGGTCTTGCAGCGACTCAACGAAGGTTGGGATGTTGGCACCCACCGCCCGCTCCAGTCCTTGGACGCCTGGACGATCCGAGCCGACAGCTACGATCTCCGCGCCGTACGCGGGGTCGGCGCAGGCATCGATCAGGGCCTGCAGCAGGGTGCCGCTGCCCGAGATCAATACGACGAGCCGGGCTGCCCGGCCCATGCGCATAGCGGGGAGGGGCTCGGGCACGACGCACAGCCTAGTGTCGCTAACACGACACTGGCGACCGGCGCGTCAGCTTCGGCTCGAGCGGGTGACCAGGCCGAACGCCAGCCCAGTGATCAAGCCAGAGAGGCCCATGGTGGTGCCGGCCATCACCAGCAATGGGAAGAGGCGCGGCCCGATACCAGCGAGCCGGAGCGTGCCAAGGTCACCGCTCGCCGCCCACGCCAAACCTGCGAACACCGCGCCCGCCAGCAAGCCGCAGGCTCCGCCGGCCAGACTGGCTTGATCAAACCGGACAGCTGGCCGGGAACCGAGCACCACCCAGCACGCGATTGCTCCAGCCACCGCGCCAGCAGCAAGCCACCAGAGCTGCGCCAGATCGCCGGGGCCAGGGGATGGTAGCGCACCCAGCAGCGGGATACCGGGGACCATCCCCAGTTGAGTAGCGGCTGGGGCAACGACCGAGCCGGCACCGAGTGAGAAGCCCGAGCCGAGCGCGTACGACGCGGACCAGATCAGCGCATTCGGTGCGAACGCCAGCTGTATGAGCAGCAAGGCGATACCGCCGGCAACACCTGGGTGCAGCGCGTCATGTAACGCTTCCACTCGCTGAAGATGCATCCCCAGACTCGTCACCAGCACCGCGGCACCCGCCACGAGCATCGCGAGCTGGGCCGCCAAGACGGCGCGTGGGATCGCCCGCGTCCAGCTGCGCACGTCGGCCCCGCTGGCACCCAGAATGCGGCGGCTGCCCCACCACGCTGCCAGAAGGTACAACCCGATCACTGCGGCCCAGCGCGCTGGAGCACGCCACGGCTCGCCCCACAGCAGGGCCACCACAAGAACGGGCAGCTGGTACGCAGCAACCGTGACGACGCTGATCAGCCGCGGACTCACCTTCTGGTCGGCGCGAACCTGCCGGGCACTCGCCGCCGCAAAGCGCGAGATCATGAACGCGATGACGACCGTTAAGCCCCACGGCACCAGCGTGACTGGAATAGCGCCAACAAGCACGCCGACGCCATTGCTCAGCAGCCAGAGCAGGGTGCCAAGCTGCAGTGCACCACCCAGACTCCCTGGCTCGGCCGCAAGCCAGCCGAGAACCACCACCCCGGCGCAGAGAATCCAGCTCGCCAGGGCCGTTGCCGCACCACCCACGACAGCCATGGCCGACCAGCTGATGGGCAGTGAAGCCGGCTCCGCCAGAGCGGCCTGCGCGCCTTTTTTCCGCGCAGGAGTCGCGTGCAATGAGAGCTCTGCAACACCGCGTCGGGAGGAAAGAAGTGAAGGCATGGCGCCTCCATGCTTGCCCAGCCAGCGGCCGGGACTGGGCGAGACACGCCAGCCCAGGTAAAGTCTTGCGATGATCGCCGGCGTTCGAGGGATCCGAGGGCCGGCCGAGCCAGCCTGTGATGGCGCTCCGAGACCCGGGGGGGACAGTTCAGCATGGTCGACCAGGAGTACCAGACTTATCGGCCCAGGCGAGCCTTCATCGAATCCGATGTACCGACCGCCGAGCCCGAGGTGCCGGCAAAGTCTTCTCACGAGAACGGGAGGCCGATAGCGCCTCGCGTCGTCGACGAGGATCATCCAAAGCCGCTGTATCGGGACGAGACGCGGACGAACGGCGCGTCTTGGCCGGCATCGCGCGCGGCTCCCGTCCCTGAGATAGATCCGCCCACCGATGAGACCTTGCGGCCCATCACCTTCACGCCCCGCCGCACCCGCGGCGTCGAAGACGAAACCACCGCGATCCTGCCGCGCAGTCGTCAGGGCCAGCGCCCTACGCAAGCTCGGCTCGACGCGATCGACGACTACGACGAGGACGAGCGGAAGTCGCTGAGCCAGCGCGCCAAACTTGCGTTACTGATCGGCGCAACGGCCGCAGTGGCCGTCATCGGCCTCCTCATCGGGTATGCGGTTCTCGCGGCGGACAACCAACCTCAGAGCCAGTCCAGCGTCCCCCCCTCCGCGGGCGGGAACGGCACTTCCAGCAACGCCAGCGACCCGCCACCGGACCAGACCGGAACCGCATTGTTGACCGACGCCACCATGCTCAGCCCAAGCCAGGCGAAGGCTCTCGACAGAGATCGCACCTGGAAGGTCACATCGACCGAGCGCAGCCCGTCGGAAGACGCGCCAGCAGCAGCGTGCTTCGGTGGCGAGCCACTCGAGGGCCAGCCAACGCCGCAGCAAAGGATCCTCCGCGTGCTGACCAGCGGCGGCAAGAAGGCCCCTGTCGCGCTGCACGAGGCCACGGCGTACAGCTCGGCTGACGAAGCCATCCAGGCGTTCGCAATCGCCTCGAAGACCCTCGGCGGCTGTGCAGTCACGGGCTCCTACATCGAATCAGGCCACTCAGTCAGCGGGGTTGGCGACCAAGCGACTGGCGTGGTGGTCATCGATGTCTCGAAGGACCAGGCCCACAGCGTCATTCTCAACCGCACAGGTCGTGCCATGAACGTCATCGACGCTTCCCAGCCGTCGAAGGCGCTCGCGATTGCCGCCGTCGCCAAGGCGCTGGGGCAGGTGAACAACGCTCAGTGCGGCCCGGCGGGTGGAGCATGCAACGGCGCGGCCCACGTAACAGACGGACCACCGCCGCTAGGTGGGGACGAACCTGGGTTCCTTGCGACCGGCGACCTTCCCCCTCCTCGTACGAAGGTCGCCGCGTGGGTGCCTACGGAGATTGAACCGCCGAAAGCGGACTTCAAAGGATCGCAGTGCGAGACCGTGAACTGGACAACGGTGACGGCGAATTCGAAGAACTCGAGGGTCTACCTGTTCCCGGAAAGTGGGAAGAACTTCTTCGGCATGAACGAGATCGTGCTGACTACCAAGGACGCCAAGGCCGCCAACAAGCTGGTCGACAAGATCAAGTCCGACCTGACGCGCTGCAAGAACCGCAGGCTCACCGCCAGTGTCAGCAAGCCCAACAGGGTCACCAGCGTTGGCGCCCAGAAAACCAAGATCGCCGGTTGGACATCGGTCGTGAAGCAGAAGTCGACAGACGGCACAGCCGAATATCGCGTCGGGGTGGTTGCCGCGGGACCAAAGGTGATTTACACGTTCTTGAACCCAAGAGGTGATTACGACTTCAGCGGTCGTCAATGGGACACAGTGGCCGTACGCGCTGGCGAGCGTGCGACCCAGGTCAACTGAGGCGGAATCCTCGCTCCTCCGCTAGCCAGCGCGCGACTCCCTGACGCCTGCGGCCTATCTGTTGGCCGCTCGCGCATCGCGCCGGGCAGCTGGCGGCGTCGTCTCTGCTCGCGAACTCAGAGGCTCGTCATAATGTCGCGCATGAGAGACGCGGTCTCACTCGGCGTCTTGCCGACCATGACTCCGGCAGCCTCCAACGCGTCCTTCTTGGCGGCGGCGGTCCCGGATGAGCCCGACACGATCGCTCCAGCGTGTCCCATGGTTTTGCCCTCAGGCGCGGTAAAGCCGGCGACATAGCCGACGACGGGCTTGGTGACGTTGGCGGCGATGTAATCTGCGGCCCGCTCCTCCGCGTCACCACCGATCTCTCCAATCATCACGACGGCGTCGGTGTCGGGGTCTTCCTCAAACGCCTGAAGCGCATCGATGTGCGTCGTGCCGATGATCGGGTCACCTCCGATGCCTACGGCGGAGGAAAAGCCGAAGTCGCGCAACTCATACATCATCTGGTAGGTCAGCGTGCCGGACTTCGATACCAGTCCGATACGCCCGGACTTGGTGATGTCGGCTGGAATGATTCCGGCATTGGACTGCCCTGGCGAAATCAGTCCTGGGCAATTCGGGCCGATGAGGCGGGTTGAGCTGGCCTCGGAAAGCGCGAAGAACTCAGCCGTGTCCTTGACCGGAACGCCCTCGGTGATCACCACAGCGAGCGGGATACCCGCTTCGATCGCCTCAACAACCGCGGACTGGGTGAACCTGGCTGGGACGAAGATCACGGTGACATTCGCTCCCGTGGCATCCATCGCCTCGCCCACGGAGTTGAAGACCGGCACGCCGCCCCGTTCGAACTCCACCATTTGCCCACCTTTGCCGGGGGTGACCCCGCCGACGATGCTGGTACCGGAGGTCAGCATGCGATGGGTATGTTTGCGGCCTTCCGAGCCGGTCATGCCCTGGACGATGACCTTCGAGTCCGAGTTCAGAAAGATTGCCATGACCTCATCCGCCCTTCAGCTCGCCGCCAGCTCGGCGGCCCGGCGGGCTGCACCGTCCATCGTGTCCAGCTGCTCCAGACCCGGCAAGTTTGCCGCCGCCAGGATTTTCCGGCCCAGTTCGGCATTGTTGCCGTCGAGGCGCACCACCAATGGGACATCGACGTGCTCGTCGCGACTGGCCAGCAACTCGAAGGCCTGCACGATCCCATTGGCTACGGCGTCGCAGGCTGTGATGCCGCCGAACACGTTCACAAAGACGCTCTTCACCTGATCGTCGCTGATGATGATCTCCAAGCCATTGGCCATGATCTCCGCGCTCGCGCCACCACCGATATCGAGGAAGTTCGCAGGCTTCGGCGACCCTGGGAATTCCTCTCCGGCGTACGCGACGACGTCGAGGGTGCTCATCACCAGACCCGCCCCATTGCCGATAATCCCCACTGAGCCGTCCAGCTTGACATAGTTCAGTCCTTTGGCCTTTGCCGCCGCCTCAAGCGGGTCCTCCGCCGACTTGTCAGCCAGCGCCGCGTGATCGGCGTGGCGGAACTCCGCGTTCTCGTCGAGCGAGACCTTGGCGTCCAGCGCGATGATCCTGCCGTCAGCGGTCTTCACCAGCGGGTTCACCTCAACCAGCGTTGCATCCTCTTTCTCGTACACGGTGCCGAGCAGTTGCAATACGCGCGCGATCTCTGCCGCATCGGGGCCTGAGAAGCCAGCCGCAGCGACGATCTCATCGGCCTTAGCCTGGTCGATGCCGACTAGAGGATCTACCGGGATCCGTGCCAGGGCTTCAGGGCGCTCCGCCGCCAGCGTCTCGATGTCCATCCCACCTTCTTTTGAGCACATGGCGAGATATCGGCGCTCAGCCCTGTCGAGCAACAAAGAGAAGTAGTACTCCTCGGCGATGTCGGCACCCTCAGTAACCATGACGGTCTTGACGACGTGTCCCTTGATGTCGAGACCAAGGATCTCAGCGGCTCGAGCCTCCGCCTCATCGGGACTCTTGGCGATCTTGACACCGCCCGCTTTGCCACGGCCGCCGGTCTTGACTTGCGCCTTAACGACCACCACGGGGGTACCGATTGCGGCACCGGCTTCCTTGGCCTCGGCAGCGGTAGTCGCCGTCATGGCACGCAGCACCGGAACCCCATAGCCCTCGAAGATGTCTCGCGCTTGGTACTCGTACAGATCCACACTTGCCTCCCTGCTCGTCTGAGGTGGGACAGACCAGATCCGTGGCGAAAGACCCGCTTCGGGTGCGCCGCCAAACAGACGCTCCGAAGCCTATCCGTGACCAGCAGGCTGGATGTGAAGTGATGAGCTCTCCCGGCCACGACGTCGCGCGTTGAGTTCACAATCCACCGCCCACACGGCGGCCCGCAACCCGAAAACTCTCAGTCTGGTTTGACATTTCAGCAGATGTCAGTCGAATGGATGAAGCGGAGTTGTCGGACGGTGACCGCGGCGCTGACGTAAGTGTCACCGAGATCGATGGGCCCGACGTGCGCCCTGACAGTACCGGCGACAAGGCCCAGCTGGCCGGCCACGGCCAGGCAGCAGGTCTCCGTAAGTGGGTCTAGTCTGCCAACTATAGTGACGGCATCGTTCGCCGGCCATTCACACCGAAAGGGCGCTTTCATGATCAACGAGGATGGAGTTCGATCCCTTGGCTCGGCCACTATCAGCCGGCGTCGGCTGCTAGGCGGGCTAGCAGGATCGGCGATCGCCCTGGGTAGCGGATCACTCCTTTCGGGCTGCACGGGAACCTCGGCACCGGCTGGTGGAGGTAGTGCCTCGGCATCCAAGTCGGCCAGCTTCGGCTCCTCGTTGTCCGACGACGTGCCGAAACGAGCGATTGCGGCCATGATCGACGCCTTCTCGAAGAAGTCTGGCGACACAATCACGATCAACACCGTTCCGCATAACGACTTCCAGAACAACATCAACACTTACCTGCAGGGCAGCCCCGACGACGCCTTCACCTGGTTCGCGGGTTACCGGATGCGGTACTACGCCGCCAAGGGCCTGGTGGCTCCGCTCGACGACGTTTGGGAGGGCATCGCCGGCAACTTTTCCGAGGGCATCACCAAGGCGTCCACCGCCGACGACGGCAAGAAGTATTTCGTGCCGAACTACAACTACCCGTGGGGATTCTTCTACCGGAAGAGCGTCTGGCAAGACAAAGGCTACGAGGTGCCGGCGACCTTCGACGAGTTCAAGGCGCTCTGCCAGAAGATGAAGTCCGACGGCCTAATCCCCATCGCGTTCGCCGACCAGGACGGCTGGCCGGCCATGGGGACCTTCGACTATCTGAACATGCGACTGAACGGCTACCAGTTCCACCTCGACCTGTGTGCCCACAAGGAGTCCTGGGATCAACAGAAGGTCAAGGACGTCTTTGACAATTGGAAGGCGATCCTGCCCTTCCACGACCCGGCCGCCTTGGGCGCCAGGTGGCAGGAGGCGGCCCAGACGCTCGCCAAAAAGAAGACCGGGATCTATCTGCTTGGGTCATTTGTGACACAGCAGTTCAGCGACAAGACGGTGCTCGCGGACATCGACTTCTTCCCGTTCCCGGAGATGGCGATGGAGGGCACCGAGGCGGTCGAGGCACCGATCGATGGCTTCATGGTGTCCAAGAAGGGTGGCGACAACCAGGCTGCAAAAGACCTGCTCGCCTTCGCCGGCACAGCCGAAGGCCAGGATGCCTACGCTGCGGTCGACAGCTCGAACATCGCCACCGCTAAGGGCACCGACACGTCGAAGTTCACGCCGCTGAACAAGAAGTGTGCCGAGGTGATCGCCAACGCGAAGTCCATTAGCCAGTTCTTCGATCGGGACGCCCTGCCGGCCATGGCGAACAACGTGATGATCCCCGCCTTGCAGGGCTTCATCAAGAACCAGACGATCGATACGGCCAATCTGGAGTCCCAGGCCAAGTCGCTCTACGCGCAGCAGTAGGCCGCCATGAGCCCGCAGGTCGCTTCGCCCGCGGCCCCATCCCGCGCGAAGCAGCCGGCGCCACGCCGCGGCGGGGGCTCCCACAAGTTGTCAGCGGGCGACAAGGGCGTCCTCGCCGTGATGGTAGGGATCCCCACATTGATTCAGCTCATCCTGGTCTGGATCCCGATGGTGCTCTCGATCGCACTGTCGTTCACCAGGTGGAACGCACTCGCGCTGTCCGACATCAAACCGGCCGGATTGAGCAACTACGACTTTGTCCTCAATAACTACCCGCCGTTCTGGCCGGCCGTCGAGCACAACATCATCTGGTTGCTGTTCCTGGCAGTCGTGGCGACGCCCCTCGGATTGTTCCTGGCCGTCCTGCTCGACCAGAACATCCGCGGAAGCCGGTTCTACCAGAGCGTCTTCTTCACGCCGGTGATGTTGTCGCTGCCGCTGATCGCAATCATCTGGCAACTGATGTACGCCCGGAACGAGGGCCTGATCAACAACGTGCTGGGCACCGCCAACGGGCCCAATGCTGTCGACTGGTTTGGCGACTCGAGCATCAACCTTTGGGCCGCACTGATCGCAGCCACCTGGCGGCATGCCGGCTACATCATGGTGCTGTACCTGGCTGGTCTCAAGGGCATCGATCCTTCGCTGCGCGAAGCCGCCGCCATCGACGGTGCGTCCTCCGGCCAGACCTTCTTCCGGGTGGTGTTCCCGTCGATGCGGCCGATCAACATCGTCGTTGTGGTGATCACGATCATCGAGGCCCTCCGGGCGTTCGACATCGTCTACATCATCAACCGAGGGACAAACGGCCTGGAGCTGATCGGGGCCCTTGTCGTGCAGAACCTGGTTGGTGAGGGGCAAGTGATCGGAGTGGGTTCGGCCCTGGCGGTCATGTTGCTGGTGGTCTCGCTGGTCCCCATCACGTTCTACCTCGCTCGTACATTCCGAAGGGGCGACTAGGCATGAGCAGCAACACCCTCGTCACTCCGGACCACATTGCCGATCCGATCCCGGTAGAAACCCGGGGCCGGGCGAAGAGGCGACACGGGGGCACGCACCTGATCTTGATCGCGCTGGCGGTCATGTGGCTGATCCCGCTCCTCTGGACGCTGTACACGGCGCTGCGACCCAAGGCCGAGACGGACAAATACGGCTACTTCAGCGTCGGCGGTGCGTACAACTTCGAGAACTTCTCGAAGGCATGGGAGCAGGCCGGTCTTGGCACGTACTTCGTCAACTCCGTGATCATCACTGTGCCCACGGTGCTGCTGACACTGCTCTTCGCCTCAATGATGGCGTTCGCCGTGAGCCGGTTCTCCTGGCGATTCAACGTCACATTGTTGATCATGTTCACCGCCGGCAACCTGCTGCCGCCGCAGGTGCTGGCGGCGCCGCTGTTCAGCATCTTCAAGTTCGTCCCTCTGCCGTTGTCCATCAGCGATTCGGGCAACTTCCTCAACACCTACTACTCCGTGATCATGGTCAACACGGCCTTCCAGATTGGTTTCTGCACGTTCGTGTTGAGCAATTACATGAAGGCCCTCCCGCAGGAGCTCACCGAGGCCGCGCTAGTGGACGGCGCTGGCGTGTGGAAGCAGTACTACAGCATCGTGATGCCGCTGTGCCGGCCAGCGCTGGCCGCCCTCGGCACACTCGAAGTGATCTTCATCTACAACGAGTTCTTTTGGCCGCTGCTCTTCATCCAGA
>Ga0307315_10000009_pt1 | contig 51253 bp, 42 predicted proteins | sample ER_DNA_355_FD_194497 | JGI IMG/M metagenome (GOLD analysis project Ga0307315, IMG submission 194497) | Bulk soil microbial communities from the East River watershed near Crested Butte, Colorado, United States - ER_DNA_355 | ecosystem: Environmental > Terrestrial > Soil > Floodplain | place... | reverse complement strand
ATCGCTGTGGGCGGCTTTGACGAGAGCATGCATCGCGCCCAGGACTGGGAGCTGAATTACCGCTTGCGGACCAGCGGCCACAGGATCTGGTTTTCGCCCGAGCTACGGGTGACTTATCGCCCCAGATCTACGCTGCGCGCACTGGTGAAGCAGATGTACGAGACCGGGACGTGGCGTCGCGAGGTAGTGAGGCGCTATCCGGAGACGGCGACTGCCCGCTACTTAGCCCCTCCGCTGACCCTGCTCGGTGTGCTGACCGGCTCAGTCGCAGGGCTGCTTGGTGTGGTCGTCGACTCCCGACTGCTGCGTGTTGGCTTCCTCGCTCCGGCCGGCTATCTGGCGTTGATCATCGGCGGCTCCGTGGCCACGGCGCGGCCGATGTCGGCTGCAGCTCGGCTGCGACTGCCGCTGGTGTTGGCGGCGACTCATCTTGCCTGGGGCGCGGGTTTCTTGGTTGGCCGAACCCCATCCCAGACACAATTTGACATTATGTCTTAACAAATGCATAATTAACGCATGCCACTGGTTCGGATTGATGTCCAGGAGGGCCGAACCCCCAAGGAGCTACGAAAGCTAGCTGACACTGTGCAAGAGGTCATGCTCGATGTCTTTGCGGCACCGCCGGCTGATCGCTATCAGATCATCACCGAGCACACCACGGGTCAGATCATCGCGGAGGACACCGGCCTCGGTTTGCAGCGTACGGACGGCATCGTGATCATCCAGATCCTCCAGCAAGGCAGGTCGACCGAGCAGAAGGTGGCCGCGTACGCCGAACTTGCGAAGCGGTTGGAAGCCGAATGTGGTGTACGGCCCGAGGACTTGATCATTTCGGTGATGGCCAACAGGCATGCCGACTGGTCGTTCGGTCTGGGCCATGCCCAGTTCCTGAACGGAGCTCTTAGCTCATCGGCAGGGTAACTATGACCATTTGTCAGTACAAAGTATTGACACAACAGTGCTAGGCCAATACGGTGCTGCGAGAGCCACAACGCGGCCTAACTCAATCTCAAAGGAGAGCGATGAGTAGCGATCCTCACGACCGTCCGGATGCAGAGGTTGAGCCGCCGCTGGATGTGCTCACCTTTGGTCGCAGTGGTGTCGACATTTACCCCTTGCAGGTTGGCGTTGGGCTCGAAGACGTTCAGACGTTCGGCAAGTTCCTGGGCGGCACCACAGCGAACGTCGCGGTCGCGGCCGCGCGCCTCGGCCGCAAGGCCGCGATCATCACCGGGGTCGGCGACGACCCATTCGGCCGGTATGTCCGCAGGGCGCTCCGCCAGCTGAACGTCGACGACCGCCACGTGGTGACCAACACCGAATACGCCACGCCGGTCACCTTCTGTGAGATCTTTCCACCCGATAACTTTCCGCTCTGGTTCTATCGCAAGCCGACCGCACCGGACCTACAGATCAAACCGTCGGACATCGACTTCGACGCGGTGCGCGCCACCCGACTCATGTGGCTGTCCGTTACGGGACTGAGCGAGGAGCCGAGCCGCCAGTCCCAATTCGCAGTGCTGGAAGCCAGGGCGCGCAAGCAGTTCACGGTGCTCGATCTGGATTACCGCCCGATGTTCTGGGACACCCCTGCCCACGCCACCGAGCAGGTGCAGCAAGCCCTGCCGCAGATCACGGTGGCGGTCGGCAACCGCGAGGAGTGCGAGGTCGCCGTCGGCGAAACCGAGCCGGAGAAGGCCGCAGATGCGTTGCTCGCCGCTGGCGTCGAGCTGGCGATCGTGAAGCAGGGCCCAAAGGGAGTGTTGGCCAAGACCAGAACCGAGCGGGTCGAGTCCCCGCCCATCCCGATCCGGCCACTCAACGGCCTTGGCGCTGGTGACTCGTTCGGTGGTTCGCTGTGTCACGGACTGCTGGCGGGTTGGCCGCTTCAGAAGGTGCTGCAGCACGCCAATGCTGCCGGTGCCATCGTGGCCTCCCGTCTTGAGTGCTCAACCGCTATGCCGACCGAAGCCGAGATCGAGACGCTACTGGCTGGTGGAGATCCCAACGAGCATCTCGAAGACTCGCTCGCCGTACACTTTGCGACTGCGAGCGCGCGATGAGCACTGTCACCGATGCGACGTCGGAGACCCAGTTCGCACGCTCGATCAGTGAGCTCAACGAAATCCGCAGCCGCGATCCGCGACGTATCAAGCGGCTGCTCGCGACTCGGCGGAAGCGGGAATTGTTGGGGCCGGACGGCAAGCTCATGATCATCGCGTGCGATCATCCGGCGCGTGGTTCCCTGAGTGCGGCGGGCAAGGCCACCGCGATGGCGAGCCGCTCCGATCTCCTCGACCGACTGGTGACGGCATTGACCCGTCCAGGTGTAGACGGTCTGCTGGCGACCGCCGACATCGCCGAGGACCTGCTGATGCTGGGTGTCTTGGAGGAAAAGCTGGTGTTCGCCTCGATGAATCGCGGCGGCCTGCAAGGTGCGGCGTTCGAGATGGATGATCGCAACACCGGCTATGACGTACGCGGCACCATCGACGCTGGGTTCGAGGGTGCGAAGATGCTACTGCGGATTGATCTTGAGGATTCCGCCACCGTGGCCACATTGGAGCAGTGCGGTCGAGCGATCACTGACCTCAACCGGGCCGAGTTGATAGCGATGGTGGAGCCGTTCATGTCCAGTCGGTACGGCGGCAAGATCGTCAATGACCTTTCCGCGGACGCTGTGATCAAGTCGGTGCACATCGCGCAGGGGCTGGGCGCCTCCAGCGCGTACACCTGGATGAAGCTGCCTGTGGTCCATGAGATGGAGCGGGTGATGGATGCGACAACGCTGCCGACCTTGTTGCTCGGCGGGGATCCCGACAGTGCGCCGGACGAAACCTACGCCCAGTGGCAGGCGGCGCTCGCGCTGCCGTCGGTGCGCGGTCTTGTCGTCGGTCGCACGATGCTCTACCCGGCCGACGATGATGTCGCGAAGGCGGTCGACACGGCTGTCTCACTCGTCCGGTAACGATCATGGATTCGCGCTACCTCTTGCGGTCCGCGTTGACGGGGTCGGCTCCGTACGAGCTCGACGTGACTCCTGAATCGGCAGGCTGGGGCTACTCCTCCTTGAAGATCATTTCGCTCGAGCCGCAAGGCAGCCACCGCTTTGAGACTGGTTCGGACGAGGTCATCGTGCTCCCGCTCAGCGGGTCGGTCACAGTTGACGTCGACGACGCGCACTGTGAACTCGACGGCCGGGCGTCGGTCTTCGACGGGCCAACCGACGTGGTCTACGTCGGCAGCGGGAAGGCGGTGAGCCTGCGTTCAGCTGGTGGTGGGCGGTTCGCGCTGTGTGGCGCGCGTACCCAGTCGGTGCTGCCGCTGCGCTACCTCGCGGCATCGCAGGTGCCGGTCGAGCTACGCGGTGCCGGTCAGTCCAGCCGGCAGGTGCGCAACTTCGGCACTCCGGGATCCCTCGACGCCGCCAAGATCATCGCCTGCGAGGTGATCACCCCGGCTGGCAACTGGTCCTCCTACCCGGCGCACAAGCATGACGAGACGAGCGATACGGAGTCGGAGCTGGAAGAGATCTACTACTTCGAGATCACTGCAGGGCCTGGTGGCCAACCAGGCTTTGGATTCATGCGGACATCTTCCTCACCTGGTCGGGAGATTGAAGTGTTGGAGGAGGTCCATGATCGTGACACCGTGCTGGTGCCGTACGGCTGGCACGGCCCCTGTGTCGCGGCGCCGGGGTTCGACATGTACTACTTGAATGTGATGGCCGGACCGGGTGCCGAGCGAGCCTGGGAGATCACCGACCATCCCGAGCAGGCGTGGGTGCGCGCCACCTGGGAGTCCCAGGACGTCGACCCGAGACTCCTTTCGCAGACCGACCAGGAGGCTTGAGCATGGCGAGCTTGTCTTCGCCGGGGGGGACGACCCCCCCGGGCCCCCCCGCAGGAAAAATCCGGCTGACCGTGGCGCAGGCCCTGGTGAAGTTCCTCGGCGTCCAGTACTCCGAATCTGACGGCGAGGAGCAGAAGCTCTTCGCTGGCTGCTTTGGGATCTTCGGCCATGGCAACGTCGCCGGTATCGGCCAGGCGTTGCTCCAGGCCGAGCTGGAAGAGCCCGAGACGTTGCCGTACATCCTGGGTCGCAACGAGCAGGCCATGGTGCACACCGCGGTCGCCTACGCCCGGATGAAGAACAGGCTGCAGACCTACGCGGTCTCGTCGAGCGTGGGGCCAGGCGCCACCAACATGCTGACCGGCGCCGCGCTGGCCACCATCAATCGGCTGCCGGTGCTACTGCTGCCCGCCGATACCTTCGCCGACCGCAGCGCCTCACCGCTGCTGCAGGAGCTGGAGCTCCCGCAATCTGGCGATGTCACCGTCAACGACGCCTTCCGGCCGGTATCGAAATACTTCGACCGGATCTTGCGACCCGAGCAGCTGCCGGCAGCCTTGATGTCGGCCATGCGGGTGCTGACCGACCCGGTCGAGACCGGCGCGGTGACATTGTGCTTCCCACAGGACGTGCAGGCGGAGGCGTACGGCTGGCCCGCCGCCCTGTTCGAGAAGCGGGTCTGGCATGTAACCCGGCCGGTACCCGAGCGGTTGGTTCTCGAGGCCGCGGCCGCGATCATTAAGTCGGCCAAGCGGCCCCTCATTGTGGCCGGCGGTGGTGTCATGTACTCCCGCGCCCAGGAGGCTCTGGCCAGGTTCTGCAGGGTGACCCGCATCCCGGTAGGCCAGACCCAGGCAGGCAAGGGGACCTTGGCCTACAACCACCCGCAGTGCCTCGGTGCTATTGGCTCGACAGGCACGACAGCGGCCAACGCGATCGCCAGAGACGCCGATCTGGTGATCGGAATCGGCACTCGCTATTCCGACTTCACAACCGCGAGCCGGACCGCATTCCAGAACCCGGACGTACGGTTCGTCAACATCAACGTCGCCGGACTGGACGCGATCAAGCACGCTGGGCTGAGCGTTGTGGCGGACGCCCGCGAGACTCTCGATGCGCTGCCACCGCTGCTGGACCGCTATCGGGTCGACGGAAGCTACATCGTGAACTACACCGAGTTGAACGCCGCCTGGGAGGAGACGGTGCAGCGGGCCTACCTGCCCCCAACGCCGAACGCGGGAGCTGGCGGTCTGCTCACCCAGAACGAGGTGATCGGCATGGTGAACGAGCTGTCCGACTCACGCGATGTGGTCGTCTGCGCCGCAGGCTCGATGCCTGGTGACCTGCACAAGCTGTGGCGGACCCGCGACCCGAAGGGCTACCACGTCGAGTACGGCTACTCCTGCATGGGCTACGAGATCGCCGGCGGGATCGGCGTACGACTGGCCTGTCCTGACCGTGATGTTTTTGTCATGGTTGGGGACGGCTCCTACCTGATGATGGCGACTGAGCTGGTCACTGCGGTCCAGGAAGGCATCAAGGTCATCACTGTCCTGGTGCAGAACCACGGCTTTGCCTCGATCGGCTCGCTTTCGGAGTCGCTAGGCTCGCAGCGCTTCGGCACCAGCTATCGCTATCGGAACCCTGAGACCGGGCGGTTGGACGGGGACAAGCTGCCTGTCGATCTTGCCGCCAACGCCGCAAGCCTTGGCGTCGAGGTGATCAAAGCGATGACGGTCGGTGAGTTCGCTGAGGCGATCAAGGCGGCGAAGGCTGCGGCTCACAGCATCGTGATCTACGTCGAGACCGACCCACTGATCAGCGCTCCAGACTCCGAGTCGTGGTGGGATGTCCCGGTGAGCGCCACCTCCACCCTTGAGTCCACCAAGCAAGCACGCAAGATCTATGAAGAGCACAAGGCAACCCAGAGGCTGTTCCTGTAAGGAGGATATGTGTCGTCCATGATCACAATCGGTACCGCGCCGGACTCCTGGGGAGTCTGGTTTCCCAGCGATCCCGAGCAGGTGTCTCCCGATGTCTTTCTTAGCGAGGTCGCTGAGGCCGGGTACGAGTGGATCGAGCTCGGCCCATACGGCTACCTGCCGAAGGACCCGGGGGAGTTGAAAGATCAGCTCGACTCGCATGGGCTGGGCGTACTGGCAGGGACCGTATCCGAGCACCTGCACCGCCCCGATTCCTGGGACGCGGTGTGGTCGCAGGTCACCAACGTGGCGGCGCTGACCCGTGCCGCTGGCGGCAAGCACATCGTGGTGCTGGCCGAGGTGTGGCGACACCACAAAACCGGAGAGCCAGTGGAGGACCGCGAGCTCACAGCCCAGCAGTGGACGCAATTGACAGAGGGTCTGGACGAGTTAGGCCGACGGATCCTTGAAGAGTACGGCCTGCGTGTGCAGTTCCACTCCCACGCGGACAGCCATGTCGGCTACCAGCCGGACATTGTGCGACTCCTGGAGTCGACCAATCCTGAGTGGGTGAACCTCTGCTTGGACACCGGGCATATCGCCTACTACGGCGGCAACTGCATAGAGCTGATCGAAAAGTATCCCGATCGAATCGGCTACCTGCACCTCAAGCAAGTGAATCCTCTGGTCGTCGCGCAGGTGCTGGATAAGGACCTCTCCTTCCCCGAAGCCGTGCGAATGGGCGCCATGATCGAGCCACCGCTCGGCGTTCCGGAAATGCCGCCGCTGCTCGAGGCGGTAGCGGGGCTGGACCGCGATATTGAGGGCATCATCGAGCACGACCTTTACCCGTGTACCCCAGACCTGCCGCTGCCGATCGCCAAGCGGACCAGGGCTTATCTCACCTCGTGTAGCGGAGCAACCCTCAATTTTCTGAGGCGGCCATGAGTGAGGACCTGAGGATCGCCGTTCTCGGCGTCGGCATGATGGGCGCCTTCCACGTGGACGCGCTGAGCAAGCGGGTGCGGGGTGCCCGGGTCACCGTGGTCAATGACTTCCTCGCCGACAAGGCGGCGGAGGTCGCTGGGGCGGTCGGGGCGCGCGTGGTAACCGATCCGATTGCCGCCATCAATGATCCCGACGTGGATGCGGTGCTCATCGCAACCCCGGGTGCCGCCCACGAGGAACAGGTCAACGCATGCCTGGATCGAGGGATCCCAGCGCTGTGCGAGAAACCGCTGACGACCGACTTTGCGTCCGCCTATGCGATCGTCCAGAAGGAGAAAGTGATCGGCAAGCAACTCATCCAGGTCGGCTTCATGCGACGCTTCGACCCTGAGTATGTCGCGCTGCGGAAGCTCATTGCCGATGGCAGGCTGGGCAACCCATTGATGGTGCATTGCACTCATCGCAACCAAGCAGTCGGTGATCATTTCAACTCCAACTACATGATCAGAGACTCGGTGGTGCACGAGGTTGACGCCGTCCGGTTCTTGCTGGGCCAGGAAATCACCAGCGTCGAGGTGATCAAGGGAGCTGCCACGGCCAGTGCGCCGCACGGTACGCACGATCCCATGCTGGTGATCTTCGAGACCCAGTCGGGCGCCATCGTTACGGATGAGATCTTCGTGAGGACCGGCGTGGCGTACGAGGTACGCACCGAGGTCGTCGGCGAAAAGGGCAGCGCTCTCATCGGCCTGGACCAGAACTTACAGCTCAAATCCACCGACGGCCGGTGGGGCGGGGGAATGACGCCGAGCTTCGTGGAACGTTTCGGCCAGGCGTACGACATCGAGCTGCAACGGTGGGTGGATGCCGCCAAGGCCGGAACCATCGACGGCGCGAGTGCCTGGGACGGTTACGCGGCCGTTGCGGTCTGTGAGGCCGGCGTTCTGGCGCTCCGAAGTGGCGCGAAGGTCCATGTTCACCTCGCAGGTGACACCGTCGCGTCCATCGAGCCCGAGGAACCGCATGCCGGTATCCAGGCGCCCGACCTGGAGGGGGCATGGCCGTGAAACTCGCCCTCGATCCCCAAATGTTCTACGCCAGCAGCTCGGTCTATGAGCTTCCCGACATCGTGGCGAGCCTCGGCTACGACTGGATGGAACTTTCGCCCAAGGCGGACTTCGTTCCGTTCTTCAAATACCCGCGGGTGGACGATTCGGGGGTCAAGAGACTCAAGAAGGTCGCTTCTGACGCTGGTGTCGGCATCGCGTCGGTGCTACCGGTGCTGCGCTGGTCTGGTCCGGACGAGGACCAGCGACAGGCCGCCGTACGCGCCTGGAAGCGGGTCATCCAGATCACGGTTGACCTTGGCGTGGAGGTGATCAACTCCGAGTTCAACGGCAGGCCGGAGGCGCCGGAGACTGCCGAAGCTCATTTCCTGAAGTCAATGGACGAGCTGTTGCCGATCTTCGAGCGGGAGGGTCTGCAGCTGATCATCGAGCCGCACCCGGACGATTTCATCGAAGACGGCTTGGAGGCGCTGAACCTGATCCGTGGTCTGAACAAGGACTGGCTTGGGTTCCTGTATTGCACTCCGCACGCGTTCCACCAGGGCCACGACCCGGCGACGATCATCGAGGCAGCCGGCGACAAAGTCTGCTACGTCCACCTGGCTGACGCCTGGAACCACCTGACCTCGAGCGGCCTTCGTTACATCACCAACCCGCAGGGCAATCCTGCTCGGGTGCATCAGCACATGGAGATGGGAATGGGCGAGGTCGACTATGACGCGATCTTCGCTGCGCTCGCCGCGGTGGAATTCGACGGGGTGATCAGCAGCTGCGTTTTCGGGTGGGAGGAAGACGCGCGAGGCGTGTCGGAACGCCAGCGTGACAAGGCACTCGCATTGATCGGCAAACACTTCGGCACCGATGCAGTGCTGAAAGTCCGATCAGACAAGATCACGACCTGATCATGATCATCTAGCACACTCCAGCAGCATCATCAGATAGGAAACAGACCATGGCAACCACCCTTCATCACTGGAAGTCCGGCGAGATCTTCGAGGGCAACAGCGGGCGCTTCTCCGACGTGACCAATCCGGCGACCGGCGAGATCACCGCACAGCTCGCGCTCGCCTCGGAGGACGACGTCAACGAGGTCGTTGCGGCGGCGCTCGCCACATTCCCCAGGTGGCGGGACACGTCCCTGACCAAGCGCACCCAGATACTCTTCGCCTTCCGGGAGCTACTGAACGCGCGGAAGAAGGAGCTGGCGGCGATCATCACCTCCGAGCACGGCAAGGTCCTCTCCGACGCCTTCGGCGAGGTCAGCCGCGGTCAGGAGGTCGTCGAGTTCGCCTGTGGCATCCCGCATCTGCTGAAGGGCGGCTTCACCGAAAACGCCTCGACCAAGGTCGATGTGCACTCCACACGGCAGCCACTCGGTGTGGTCGGCATCATCTCCCCGTTCAACTTCCCGGCCATGGTGCCGATGTGGTTCTTCCCGATCGCGATCGCCGCTGGAAACACCGTTGTCCTGAAGCCGAGCGAAAAGGTGCCGACAGCGGCGTTGTGGGTCGCCGAGCTCTGGAAGGAGGCGGGGCTTCCCGACGGTGTGTTCAACGTGCTGAACGGGGACAAGGTGGCCGTCGATGGGCTGTTGATGCATCCGGACGTGCAATCAATCTCGTTTGTCGGATCGACGCCCATTGCCAGGTACGTCTACGAGACCGGAACCACCCACGGCAAGCGGGTGCAGGCTCTCGGCGGCGCCAAGAACCACATGCTGGTGCTGCCGGACGCCGATCTCGATCTTGCTGCCGACCAGGCCGTGAACGCTGGCTACGGCTCTGCCGGCGAGCGCTGCATGGCGATCTCCGCTGTGTTGGCCGTCGGCGATATCGGCGACGAGCTGGTGGCCAAGATCAAGCAGCGGACCGTCGGACTGCGGACCGGTGACGGCACTCGGAGCTGCGACATGGGGCCACTCGTGACCGCACAAGCCCAGGAGCGGGTGTCGGGTTATATCGACGCCGGCGAGGCGGCTGGCGCAACGCTGGTCGTAGATGGGCGCGAGCCAAAAGTCGATGCCGATGGTGAAGGCTTCTTTGTGGGTCCCACGCTGTTCGATCATGTGACCACCGACATGAGCATCTACACCGACGAGATCTTCGGGCCGGTGTTGTCGGTGGTTCGACTGGACACCTACGAAGAGGGCGTGAGGCTGATCAACGACAACCCGTACGGGAACGGGACGGCGATCTTCACCAATGACGGTGGTGCTGCTCGGCAGTTCCAAAACGAGGTCAAGGTCGGCATGATCGGCATCAATGTGCCTGTTCCCGTGCCGATGGCGTACTACTCGTTCGGCGGCTGGAAGAACTCGTTGTTCGGTGACACCCATGCCCACGGCGTCGAAGGGCTGCACTTCTTCACTCGTGGCAAGGTGATCACTTCCCGTTGGCTGGACCCCAGCCACGGAGGTCTGAACCTCGGCTTCCCACAGAACGCCTGAGGGACCCCGACCGAATCTGCACAATAAGGTGGGCTTTCCATGGCCAAGCAGGTGCTAGTCACGGGTGCTTCCGGCTTCGTGGGCTCTCACTTGGCCGAGGCGCTGGAGATGCGGGGGCACTCAGTCCTCGCGATGACTCGACATCCTGACACCTACGCCGGCGCTGGAAAGCCGATCTTCGGCGACGTCTACGAACCTGCCAGTCTGCGGTCGGCACTCGCCGACGTCGACGCCGCCTATTACCTGGTGCACTCGCTGGCACGGCAGGACTTTGTAGAGAAGGACGCGGAGGCTGCTCGGTCATTCGGAACGGCAGCCGCCGCCGCAGGTCTTGAGCGATTGATCTATCTCGGTGGTCTTGGCCAGGAGGGTGCGGACCTGTCGGCGCATTTGAGGTCAAGGCGAGAGGTGGAACGCCTGCTGGGCACCGAGGGCACACCGGTCACGGTGCTCCGGGCGGCAATCATCATTGGACACGGCAGCATTTCGTGGGAGATCACCCGGCAGCTCGTCGCTCACCTGCCCGCGATGGTTGTTCCCAAATGGGCGACCACTCGCACACAGCCGATCGCCCTATCCGACGTTATTCGCTACCTGGTCGAGGTACTTGAGCCGGAGGCAGCCAAAGGGCGGGTCTTCGAAATCGGTGGACCTGACGTGCTGAGCTACGGCGAGATGATGCGGCGGGTGGCCCACCTGCACCATCACCGCCCGTTGCCCATGCTTGCCGTGCCGCTGCTGACTCCCCGGCTGTCTTCCTATTGGTTGGCACTGGTTACCGATGTCGACACCGCAACCGCTCGCAATCTCGTGGACTCGATGAGCAACGAGGTGGTGGTCACCGACAACCACATGGCCGAAATCGTTCCGGCAATGCCGATGGGCTATGACGACGCAGTTCGAGAGGCATTCCGACAGCGAGCCGCCGCCCGAGCGAAGTCGTGAATATCAGCCCACCAAGGCGGATGATCGGGCGAGCGATGGACATCGTCCGTCCGGTGTTGATCGACAAGGTCGAACGAGATCATTGGCAGTCCGACACCGCGTTCTTGCGACGCCGAATCGTCGTTGCGGTCACTCTGGCCGTCGGCGCCACTCTCCTGGGCCTCTCGTTCTCAGTACGACAGGGAGACCCGGCCTTCTATGCGCTGACCTTCGGTCTGGCAGCAACATGGACGTTGGGCAGTCTGCTGTCCGGCCCGCTGCACTTGGGGCACATCCTGCGCGGTGGCACGTTGCGTCGTCCGATCATCACGCCGATAGCGGTGGGACTGCTGTTGGCCGCGCTCTTCCTACTCGGTGCTTATGTCGTGCGTACGATCCCCCCGTTGGCCAGCCTCGCGGAAGACGTACTCGGCTACGCCCGACTGGGAAATCTCTGGATCATTTTCATGATCACGCTGGTCAACGGCATAGCTGAGGAATTCTTTTTTCGTGGCGCGCTCTTCGCTGCCATTGGTGCATGGCACCCGGTGTTGATCTCCACGGTCATCTACGCGTTGGCAACTATCCCCGGTGGCAATCCTGTGCTGGTCTTCGCTGCTGTTGTCCTCGGCACCGTTGTGGGACTGCAGCGCCGAGCCTCCGGCGGCGTATTGGCACCAATCCTGACCCACATCACGTGGTCGCTCAGCATGCTGTTTGTCCTGCCACCGATCTTCGCCGCAGCGCACTAGTGTCACGGCACTAGGCCGTGGCGCGCTCGCTGTCGGCGATCCTGGCCAGCTGCTCGGTGTCCTCACCGACCACGACGACGGCTGATCCACCAGTCACGAGCGCGGTCACTACACCGTCCCGGCACGTGCCCCACGGCTGGCCGGCTCGGACTAGGCGCCGCGCCGGCCTAGCGTCGACATTCACCAGATCTGCCTGGCTCAGGGTGCGCTCGGCATCCACCCACGCGGTGGCAGCGGCGTCCGGTGGGGGACCGAAGAACCTATCCGCATGGCTGCGCACCTCAATCGCGTAATCGCGGACGCCGTCCGGTAGCGACTCGCCGAAGCCAAATCCCAGCGGATGCAGCGCGCAGGCGAAAACGTCACGTGCTCCCTGATCCTCCCATCGCCGCCCGGCTACCACCGCCGCTGGCTGTGACGGGTTGGTGAGGTCAATCACCAGGCCGACTTGCCAGCAAGCGAGCTGCCACACCGCAGTGAGCCAGTGGCCGGGAGCCTCCACGGCGAGCGGCATGCTGATCACATCGCCCTCGTCGACAGCAACCTCGTCGAGGAGCAGGTTGGAGGTCTTGTCCACCCAGTTGCTGAAGCTGGTCGCCGAAAGTTCCGTCCGCGCACCCGAGTCGAGATCGTAGAAGGTGAGCAGCGGCGCAGAACCGTTGGTCCTGACGCGCTGCTGAAGTAGCTCGGCGAGGAGTGCGCTCATGGCGCCAGCGTAGGAGCATGCGCTCCGGTGGCCGTCCCGTCGCCGCTACTCTTTCCGCATGCGTTACGTGTTGATCATGGCTGGTGGATCAGGAAAACGGCTCTGGCCACTGTCCCGGCAAGACATGCCTAAGCAGCTGTTGCGGATGGTTGGGGGGAAGAGCCTGCTGCGGATCGCGTACGAGCGCTTGGAGGGCATCGTTCCGCCTGATCAGGTACTGGTCTGCACTGGTGCCGACTACGCGGATGTCGTTGCTGCCGAGCTACCCGAGCTGAAGCCGGCGAACATCCTCGGCGAGCCGGAGGGCCGGGACTCGCTGAACGCGGTGGCGTGGCCGGCGGCCGTGCTGGCTGCTCGTGACCCTGACGCGGTCGTCGCGGTTGTCACCGCAGATCACGTCATGCATCCGGTTTCGGCGTTCCAGAGCGCAGTTCTTGAAGGCTTCGAGGTGGCCGAGAGCGCCGAGGACTTCCTGGTGACATTCGGGGTGGTGCCAACGGCTCCGCACACCGGTTATGGCTACCTGCGGCGGGGCGAGACGATCCCGGGTCACGCAGAGGTCTTTTCGGTCGTTGAGTTCAAAGAGAAACCCGATCGCCCGACAGCTGAGGAGTATCTGGCCTCCGGTGAATATTGGTGGAACTCCGGCATGTTCGTCTGGCGAGCCCGCACCTTGCTGGATCAGCTGAAACTGCTGCAGCCAAAAACCCACGATGCAGTGATGGAGCTGGCGGCGGCACCCTACCGACTGTCGGAGATCTATCCGGAGTTGCTCAAGATCAGCGTCGACTACGCCGTGATGGAGCCGGTCTCCCGCGGCGAGGGGAGTGCTCGTGTTGTCGCCGTACGGCTGCCTATTACGTGGCACGATGTCGGCGGCTTCGCAGCGCTCGGCGAGCAGCTCCCGCGCGATGAACAAGGAAACGCCACCCACGGCGTCGCGGTGCTGGTCGACGCCCGCGACAACCTGGTGATCAACAATGCTGAAGACGGCCGCGTCGTTGCGGTCGTCGGGCTCACCGACACGGTGATCGTGCAGACCCCGCAGATCACCCTGGTGTGCCCCATCTCAGAGGCAGAAAGGATCAAGGAACTGGTCGCCGAGGTGACCGCTCAGCTAGGCGGCGGCTACGCATGACCGGTCAAGCCCCCGACTTGTCAGTGTGAGTGGTCGCTCTGGCAACCACCGGCGCTGACAACTCGGAGCTCCTAGCAGGTTAGGCGCCGTTCGGCTCCGGCGAGCTGGCGACAGGGTACTTGGTCATGAAGTCCTTGATCGCCGCTCCGCTGACGTTGCTGCAAGCCTGCCGGACGCCCTTCTGCAGGCTAGGGTTGCTCGGGTCGTTCGGGTCAGCTGTCCAACGAGTGATCACGATGTTCTTCCCGGCCGGGAAGCCTGCACCATCAGCATCAGACCAGGGTGCCGCAATGAACTTGTCTGCCGGGTTGTACTCCTCGCTGCCGAAGGTCTTAGCTATGCGTTGCAAGTTGTCGATCTGCTTGCTGGGAGCGCCGGTGCGATACCACACCACGGTGTAGCCGTGCTCCAGGTTGTGCACCAGCGTCTCCACTGGGGGCCGATCGGCTTCGGCGTAGAAGTGCTTGGTGAACGGGGCAGGACTGGGGTAATGGCTCCCTGAATCCGGTGGAGTCTGGGCGTAGCTGACCTTGGTGCCCTCCGCAACGTGATCTTGGTTGCCTGTGGCCTGATCCTCGACAATCGGGTCGCAACCAGCGTCAGCGAGACTGCTGCCGATATCGGCGATGGTCGCATTCCGCGCGCGATAGTCATCAACGAAGAGGTAGACCGGGTACGCCAGCAGTGCCATGGCGAGCACGAAGCAGATGACGAGCAACCGAATGGTCCGGTTGCGCTGCTCCTTCTTCCGCGCGGCCTCGAAGGAGGCCAGCTTGTCGCGCCGGCTCTGTGGCGAGGACGTGGTCTTCGTTGAGGTTGCGCGGCTGGACGCGGCCTTCTCGTCGCTCTTGGCTTTCGCCACCTGGGTCACTCCTACCGATCCGTCTCAAGGAGTGGCGAGTCTAACTCGAAACCCTGAGCGCTAGTCAGGTCGACAGACATGATGGCGCGCAGCAGCTCCTCGGCATCCTTGCCTAAAATCGCCCCAGCCAGCAGTCGCGACGTTCGTTCCGCCCCATCAAGCGCAACGAGCTCCTCATAGCGATCTTGCTGCCCGGTGGCCGCCAGCGCTGCGGCCAGCACCGCCTCTTGGCTGCCAAAACTGAACATGTCCTTGCCGGGGTCGCGGAGCAGCTCACGCGCAGATGAATCGGTCCCCGACACCAGCCCGCCAAGGCCGCGTACGACTGCCACTGGGCGTCCGCGCAGCTTGCCCTTCACCAGGTCCGCGGCCGCCGCCAGCTCGTCGGCGACAGCCATGGCCGTCACCTGCAGCTCGTTGCCGTACGTGTCCCGGGCGCCGACATAGTTCTGCACGACCTGAACCCCGGACACCCCGATGGCGTAATCGGTCTGGCCCATCCGCCACGGACGTCCGGCAGTGTCAGAGATGATCACGCCCAGGCCAAGACCGGTAGCGGCTACCAGCTGCGCGCGGAGTCCCGCAGCACTGGCGTCGGGATCGTGCGGCAGCAGCAAGATCGACTCCGCCGAGACGTTCGAAGCATCTACGCCGGCCGCAGCCATCGTGAGGCCGCCGTGGGTGCGGACGATGCGGGTGTCTCCGCGGCGCGCAACAGTGCGCCTGCTTTCAGAGGTGATCAGTTCGGCACGCTGCGATGCCGGCTGGATGCGACCCTCGGCCTTGCTGATGATCTTGGATGTGACAACGACGATATCGCCGTCACGGAGGGGTCCGAGGGAGTCGGCCGCAGTGGCCGTGACTATCGCAGTTGCAAGATCAGTTCCGGCAACGACTTCGCCGATTCCGGCAGGCGCGAAAATCCTGATCGCGGACGGCTCCGGAGTCGGCACCGGATCGGCTCCGACAGGGGCGATCATGATGTGGCGGACTTGATCACATAGCTGACGAAGGCGGCCGTGCTCGCCGGGTCTCGCATGATCAGATCGGTCACGACTGCTCGCAGCCCGGCCTGCTGGACACGGTCTGCGGAGGCGGTGTCAGCGGTATCCATCGCCCATGCATCCAGTACGCCGCCGCGCGACCGGGCGCCGTAGTGCAGACCCACGGCAGCCGCGTCGACGTCGACGCCAATGGCGGGCAGCAACCGGTGAGCCATGCCCAGCACAGGAGAACCGCCGAGAATTCCCGCGAAACCTATGACCGGGGCTGATGCACGCTGCACTGCATCGCGCAGGCCTGGCACAGCAAGGATCGGACCGATGGAGACCACGGGGTTGCTCGGCGCGACCAAGATCAGTTCGCCCCGCTCGAGCGCCTCGATGACACCGGGCGCCGGTCGTGCGGTCTCCAGGCCGACCAGGGTGACGCCAAGCGCGTCGGGATGCGCGCGAAGCCGCACCCAGTACTCCTGGAAGTGCACGGCCCGTAGCTGACCTGGCGTTTCAGGATCCGCGATCGTCACGTGCGTCTCCACCCGATCGTCGGTCATCGGGAGCAACCTGAGCCGCTGATCGTCAGCGAGCCAGCGGGTGCCGAGTGCCGTCGTCACCTCCGAGAGCGGATAGCCGGCATTCAGCATCTGGGTCCGTACTAGATGGGTGCCGACATCGCGGTCACCGAGAGAGAACCACGTGGGCTGGACGCCGTAGGAGGCCAGCTCCTCCATCACCCGCCAGCTCTCGTCCTCACGCCCCCAACCGCGTACCGGATCCCCGCCCCCGCCGAGGGTGTACATGATCGTGTCGAGGTCCGGGCAGATCCGCAAACCGTGCAGGGTGATGTCGTCAGCAGTGTTGGCAATCACGGTGAGCTCTGCCGTCGGGTAGGCGCGGCGTACTCCGAGCACGAACTTCGAGCCGCCGACGCCTCCGGCCAAGATCACGATCCGCACCGCACCAGTGTTGCAGGGTTGTCTCTGCTCGCGCGGCGCCCCGGGGAGCTGGTGCCGTCGTCACTCTTCGCGAAACCGCGGTGCTGTGGATTGCTCGCTCCGCTCGCGGGGCAGGTTTCGCTCATCGCTCCTCCGATCACCAGCGGGCGCCTACCGACGCTCGCAGAGGAGTTTGTAAGGGCTGCCTCCTCGCACCCGCCATTGTCGTTACCCTGAAAGGATGGACAGTTTGATGCGGTTGCGTGAGCCGGCCGCTTGGGTCGCCTTAGGAGCCTTGGTGCTCAATCTATTGCTCGCCATCGTTGCGACGGCGAGCTACCCGGGCCCGGTGGCGAATGTGGGATTGGTAATGAGCGCTCGAGCCGCCAATCCGGTGCCGCTGATCGTGCTGGCGGTCTTGGTCAGCTTCTGTGTGGTGCGTGAGCGTACGCCCCATGCGCGCCTGCTGACCGCCCTCAGCCTCATCGTCGGGGTCATCGCTGTGCTGTTCGGCCTAACGCTTGCGTTGCTGGGACTCGCCGCAGAGACCACGCCCGTTCTTGCGGTACTTGCCGCCATCGTGATCCAGCTGATCTCGCTCATCGCGCTCGTGTTGCTGATCAAGCTTCTGCAGCTTCAGGCGGTGCCGCGCCGACTGCCTGCCGGAATCGGGCTGGCGCCGTACCCGTACCCGGAATCGCTGCCGGCACCGCAGCCCCTCGACCAGCGGCTGCAACCCACCTGGCAGCCAGATACAGCTGCTGGTGCGGTCTGGCGTACCGCGGGCGAGGCAGCAGCTGGCGCCCCGGCAACGGGCTGGGGGGCAGATTCCTCCGCTGCCTGGCAGCCCATCCCGACGCAACCGAATGGGCCGAGGCCGCAGGGCAGAATCTCCGACGACCCGACGATCCGATCGAAGGGACAACGGGACGCACCACCCCCCGCGGCGGACTGGTGGGGCCAGCCCCAGTCCTAGAAGGACCCCTCACACTCGAATTTGTCCCCAATATCAGGAAATCGCTTGACTTTACGGTATTGACAGGCATGTAATTTCACCAATGTCATTTGCAGTTTTCTGCTGATCCGGCGGAGTCGTACTCAGATGAGTTGCTGCACAGCCAAGGGGGCACCCAGTAGCAGCGGGTGGCAGGTGCATACGGCGCAAGCCAAAACCGGTACGGCCCGCGAAGCCGTACCGAGTTTGCGGGGTTTCCATCATGCGGGTCGAGGAGGCACAACTACATGTACGAGCTGAGGGGCATCGACGAGGGGGGTGCACTGAGCTGGCAAGAGCGCGCACTGTGCGCGCAAACCGACCCAGAAGCCTTCTTTCCTGAGAAGGGTGGGTCAACGCGCGAGGCCAAGAAGGTCTGCTTGTCCTGCGAAGTGCGCGGCGAGTGCCTCGAGTACGCGCTGGCGAACGATGAACGCTTCGGCATCTGGGGCGGTTTGAGTGAACGGGAGCGTCGCAAACTCAAGAAGCGCGCTGTGTAGCCGAACTCACTATCGGGCACTCAGTCGACTCGCGTAAAGTAAGGGGCCGCCCAACCGGGCAGCCCCCTACGCGTTTTTTCGGGGCCCGATTGGTACAGGGGTTACGCAGGAACTAATGGATAGCGACATTGCCCTGGCTGGTGCATACGAGGACCGGCCAGGAGGCTCTGGTGCCTGGCCTGAGCTGATGCCCGGCGACGTCGAAGAGTTCGGGTTTGACGAGAATCCGTGGGCATGGGCTGACTTCCCCGGCAAAGGGGAGACGGAACGGGTCGACATTGCCGGCGCCCACGTCACAGCCGTACTCGTCACACTCGACGCGGCACGTTGGTTGCCGGCGACCCTGGAGGCACTGGCCAAACTGGACACGCGACCGACCAGGTTGATCGCAATCGACAACGCGAGCACCGATGCAACCAGAACGCTCTTGGACCGCGCACACGACCAGGGCGTGCTGGACGCCGTCTATGGCGGGAGTCGGGAATTCGGGTTCGGCGATGCCGTGAATGCGGCTCTGGAGCTCGACATTGCCAACCTGCAGGATGATGCGGACACGATCGGCTTCCGTGCGGTGTCGGCACGCGACACGTATTGGTTGTGGCTCCTGCACGACGATGCCGTGGTCGCACCCGACGCGCTCTATCAGCTACTGGCCCACGTAACCACCGACCAGAGCATCGACCTGACCGGCCCAAAGCTGCTGCTGCCGCGACGCCGGCACGGCGGCCAACCGATCAGCGAGATCGGGGTCAGCATTTCCGACACCGGGCGTCGTGAACTCGACCTCGATGTGGACGAGATCGACCAGGGGCAGCGCGACGAACCTCAGGAGCGGCTCGGCGTCTCCACCTGCGGCATGCTCGTTCGGACCGCCGTCTGGGAACAGCTCGACGGTCTTGACCCAGCCCTGCCGGTCTTCCGGGACGGTGTCGAGTTCGGGTGGCGCGCTCACCTCAACGGCTACCGTGTGGTCACCACCCCGAGGGCGCAGCTCACTCACCGCCAGGTTGGCCGCGCCGGTCTTCGTCCCCATGGTCTTACGGGCCGCAGGCCGGGCAAGGTTGATCGGCTGCTGGGCATGCTCGTAGTGGCCGGTCATGCCCCGGCGAAGAGGCTGCCGCTCGTTTGGCTTCGCTTGGTCTGGAGCTGCCTGCTGCGCGCCGTGGGCTATCTGATCGGCAAGGTGCCGGGTCGGGCACTCGATGAGATCCTGGCATTAGGCTCGTTCGTGGCTCATCCAGGCCAGCTGCGAGGCCTGCGCAGGCGAACGGCCGCCATCGATCCAGCGCCGGGGACTGACGAGGTTGTTGATTCGCTGCGACCGCCCTGGTGGAGCGGCTTGCAGGTTGGACTCGACGCTCTGACCGGTACCGCGTCCGAGCGTTACCGATTGGTAGCGGGCGACTCCGATGTGGCCTCAATCGACGAACTCACCGGCGACGACTTCAGCTCGGCGATCGATGCCCGCCCGAAGAACGTTTGGCTCAGCCCAGCAGCGATCACCGTGGCCGCTGCCATTGTCGCAAGTTTCATCGCAGCTCGAAGCCTCCTTGGCAGTGGCTCCCTCGTCGCTCCGGCATTGCTACCTGCGCACGACAGCGTTGTTGGTCTGTGGCGTACGGTCGTCAGCGCGATTCCGGGCGCCCCCGCACAGGTGACGCCGCCCTGGGAGGCGCTCGCCGCCCTCGCTTCAACGGCCGTGTTCGGCCAGCCCGAATGGTTTACCACGCTCTTGCTGTGTGGAGTGGTGCCCTTGTCGTTGCTGGCGGCATATCCGCTCGCGCGGCGCGTGATCAACGACCGCCGAGTACGGCTCTGGGTCTGCGGCACGTACGCACTGCTTCCTGTACTGCTCGGTGGCACCAATCAGGGCCGGCTCGCCCTCAGCGTGGTGGCCATCGGCCTGCCGTTGCTGGTCATGGCGGCGCGGGCTCTCGTGCTGCGCCGGACGCGGACCCCAGAGGCGTGGCGTGGCGGCTGGGGAGCGGGTGTGGTGCTCGTGGCCCTCGTGGCATTCGAGCCGTCCATGATCATCTTTGCGGTGTTGGTCGGGATACTCGGCGCTATTGTGCTGCGTCGGAGTCCACGCAAGATCGGCCGAATCGGGATCGCGCTGGGAGTGCCGCTGGTGGTACTGCTGCCGTGGTGGCCGACCCTGATCTCAGCGCCCGGACGGCTGTTCGTCGGGCCTGACTCGGCGCTAACAGGGGTGACGCCCGCAGCTCCGGTATGGCAGCTGCTGCTTGGCCGCGAAGTTGGTCCCGGCCTGCCGCCACTATGGGTCGGTGCTGTGATCTTCGGCGTCATCTGGGTTGTCGCCCTACTCGGACTCGCGCGCCGTCCCGCCCGACGAGCAGTGGTTGCCGCCTGGGCCGCAGCGCTCGTCGCTTTCGGGATGGCTGTCGTCTTATCTAGATTGGTCGTGTCCGTGCCGCCAGCCGGCACCGAGGTGCGGCCCTGGGCGGGCAGTTACCTGCTCCTCGGTTTCGCCGCATTGATCATCAGCGGCGGTATGGGACTCGACGGATTCTCGGCTGACGTGAAGGAGCGCAGCTTCAGCTGGCTACAGCCCGCCACGGTTATCGCTGGCATTGTGGTCTGCCTGATCAGCGCTGGCGGTGCGGTGTGGTGGGTGTTGGCTGGCGCTCACGGCCCAATCGAGCGTTCCCGGCTTGACGCAATTCCGCCGTACGTCATGAACGCCATGAAGTCAGACGCGCGACCGCGGCTGCTTGCCATCGACCTCATCGACGGCACCGCGCGGTACTCAGTGCTGGCCGATGATCACCTCCGGCTGGGCGACGCCGATCGGGGCTTCACCTTTGGCGGCTCCGTCGCCGCCCGGGAGCAGGTCGATGACTTGGTCGTCCGCCTCGTCGCCGGGACTGCGGACTCCGATATCAACCCGCAGCTGACCAATCTCGGGATCGGCTACGTCTGGGTGACCGGGGCAAACGATGACATCCAGGCCAGGATCGATAACACGCCGGGGCTTGGCACCGCCAGCGGAAACGAGCGCGGGATCGTATGGAAGCTCGAACCGACGGTGGCTCGCACAGTGGTCGTCGATGGGTCAGCGCGGCTGCCCATCGGCACGCCGCCGGCGCCAGTCCCCGCAGGCAAGCAGCAGCGGCAGCTGCGGATCGGTGAGTCTGCGGACGTGCGGTGGCGGGCGGAGCTGAATGGCAGCACCCTTGCTCCCGCCGCGGATGGGTGGCAGCAGGTGTTTGCACTTCCGCCGGACGGCGGGACCGTGACCTACACGCTGCCGTCGCTGATGCCGTGGCTACTGCCACTTCAGGGCTTGGTGCTCCTGATCGCGGGGGTGCTCGCTGCTCCGGCAATCAGACGACCTGAGGTGCGTGACCCGGCCAAGACGGCTCGGCGCGCCGCGACCCTGTCGGAGCTGGCCTGATGTCTGACCTTCGGATACGTGGGTTGACGCTGCCAAGGCGCCGTGCCGTAGCCCTCGGCGCGGCCCTCATGGGTGTGCTGTTGATCCTTGGCGGAGGGACGCTCCTGGGCCAGGAGCGGTCCGCCTCCGACGCCAATCGCACCCCGCTGGTCGGCCGCACCACGACGATCTGCACCACATCGGCTCCGCCGAGCGGCGAGCCTGCCGGAAAGACGGAGATTTCTGCAATCTCGGTCCGAGAGGCGCCTGGGCGCACAGGCTTGCTGACGGGATCCACGCTCAAGTCGAAGCCATTGGAGCTGAAGCTCACCGAGCCAGGAAAGGGCGCACAACAGTCTGGAGTCACCTCCCCGGTCGTGATCTCCGCTGACGGAAGCATGGCGAGTGCCAGCAGCGCGGTGATCGTCAGCGACGTGATGGACGGCCCCGAAGTCGGGCTCAAGGCAGCGCCGTGCCTCGCTCCGGCAACCTCGCATTGGTTCCCCGGTCTGGGCGCGACGGATGCCGATCGTACTGACTTGATCTTGAGCAATCCGGACGACGCTCAGGCTCAGGTCGATCTTCGGTTCTATGGCCGGAGCGGTCGCGTCGCGGTTCCGGGTAGCCCTGGCGTCCTGATCAGGGGGCACGAGTCACGCACGGTTTCGCTGAGCGGCCTGGTGGAGGCTGAGGGGCCGCTCAGCGTGGCGGTACAGGCGAGTGAGGGTCGGGTCACCGCAGTGGCCAAGCGGACGCAGACCGATCAGCTCAAGCCCGCTGGAGTCGACTGGCAGATCCCATCGGCCTCGCCGAGCACCGTTGTCGCCATACCGGGCGTACCGGAGGGCCCAGGCGGTCGTGAACTGGTCGTTACTAATCCCGGCCATACGCGGGCACATGTGGCCGTGCAGGTTTTGGGTTTCCAGGGACCTTACGAGCCCAGCGGAGCCGCGTCGCTTGACGTGCCGCCCGAGAGCACCGCAAGCGTGGACCTCGAAGAGGGCCTGGCCGAGGAGGCGGGCAGCGTCAAGCTGACGAGCAACCTGCCTGTGACTGGCTCGGTGATCTCTACCAGCCGACGCGGCGGCGCTGGGATCGATCTGGCTGTCCAGTCCGCCGCCGTTCCCCTGATCCGAAGTGGGGTCAGCGCAATCGCGACCAGCAACATCGCCGATACCGAGCTGATTATCAGCAACAGCGGAGACGACGACGCACAGATCTCATTCGACGTACTGAGCTACGAGGGCGTCAGGCTGCGGACCGCTGACATTGTGTTGGGACCGAATACCACCGCGACGAGGCGGTTGAACTCGCCCGCGCCGTCCTATCTCGTGGTCAACGTGCCAGACGGTTCCTCGGTAGTTGGAGGCGTCGTACTTACCCAACCAAAGCGAGATGTCGCTGGGTTGGCCACCATTCCGCTTAGCTCACCTGATCTGGCAAGCCGGGCGCCAGCGACCAGGCCTGATTATTCAGTGGGTCGGTAAGACTTTGCCCTGAAACGAGCTGCGAGCGTCGCGAATCCAAGCGCGATGCGCGAGCAGCTGAAGAAATCGCATCACGGTTGAGCCGAAAAGGGTCCGATTCGCGGCTTGGCCGCTCATAAGTGTTGAAAACCAGGGCTTCTCAGTCGTCTTCCGCGCCGGCACCGTCGGGATCGATCTCCTCCACGCTGCGGCCGGTCAGCGCGGAGAGCTGTTCCACGATCGTCCGGTAGACAAGGATGCGGAGACCCCGGCGACTCACTGCGCGATGCTCCAATGGCCTGCGATAGATCACCACCTGGCCCGGCTGATCTGCCGTGCCCTCGACCGCGGCGGCAAGCGGCACCTGATCGCCAGACCAGGTCATGTCGAAGTGGGGCACATCCTGGATTCCGAACGTGATTCCAACGAGCGCGTCCGGACACTGCAGTCCCACCCGATCAATGGCATCGTGAACGGCGTCGCTGAAGAAGTCGGCCTTGCTCGCCGGATGAGGCGGCTGAGCCGGCCGCATTGTCAGTGCGTTCGGCAGCGCCAGAGGTCCGCGAAGTCCGCGGCCGTGGCGGTCACGACGTTGGCTGGACACGTGAGCACTGTAGTCGGACACGGCAGCGCTTCCCACGATCGAACGCGCCCCCGGAGTAGCGTCGGGCAGGTGAGGACGCGCTGCTGTTCACGAGCAGGATGCCAGCGTCCGGCTACCTCCACGCTGACCTATGCCTATCGAGACTCCACAGCGGTTCTCGGCCCGTTGGCGAGCCAGGCTGAACCGCACTGTTACGACTTGTGCCAGCAGCATGCGCGGACACTCTCGGCGCCGCGCGGTTGGGAAGTGATCAGGCTCGCCGTCGAGAGCCAACCGAAACAGACCACCGATGATCTACTGGCTCTCGCTGACGCGGTGCGCGATGTCGGCCTCTCCTACGATCCTCCAGCCGGGCCGACCAGCGAGCCCCCGCTGCGGCGTACCGGTCTCGTCGAACTGGCGCGTCGCGGGCATCTGACTGTCTTGGCCGATCCTGGAGCGGGCTGACGCCGCTCGCAAGGCGCCGACCCGACAGTCTAGAATCCACACTCGATGATCAAGCGGGGGATCTTTAAAGCGAACGACATTCGGGGAATCACTGAGGGTTCTGACCCTGAGTGGGACGCCGCTGGGGCGTATGCAGTTGGTGCTGCCGTGGTTGAGGTGCTGGATCTCAACACGGGGGCCGGAGCGCTCGTGGTTGGCCGCGACATGCGGACCAGTGGCCCACAGATGGCGGCCGCCTTCATGGAGGGCGTGCTGAGCCGCGGTGTCGATGTGATCGACATCGGCCTGTCCAGTACCGACCAGTTGTGGTTCGCCTCCGGGTGGCTCGACTTACCCGGCGCGATGTTCACCGCTAGCCACAATCCGAGTGAGTACAACGGGATCAAGTTCTGCCTCGCGCGCGCCAAGCCGATCACGCCAGCCACACTGGCCGAGATCGCCGATCGCGCTAGTGCGACCGAGCCCGTGCCGGCCGTGGGACGAGGGCAGCGCTCCGAGCAGGACCTGCTGCCCGCCTACGCAAACTACTTGCACTCCCTTGTCGACCTCACCGGTATCCGGCAGCTGCGCGTCGTGGCCGACGCCGGCAACGGGATGGCTGGATACACCCTGCCGGCCGTTCTTGGTCATGACGATCTTGAGTTGATCGGATTGTTCCTGGATCTTGATGGCACCTTTCCGAACCACCCGCCGAACCCGCTCGAGCCCGAGAACCTGCTCGATGCACAGGCAGCGGTCCGCGAGAATGCAGCTGATCTTGCCCTGGTCTTCGACGGCGATGCCGATCGTTGCTTCATCATCGATGAGCGCGGTGAGGTGGTCAGCCCGTCGACAATCACCGCCATGATCGCCAGCCAGGAGCTGGCCCGTGAGCCAGGTGCCACCATTGTCTGCAACAAGATCACCTCACGGGTTGTGCCGGAAGTCGTCCTAGCCGAGGGCGGCAAGATCGTCATCACCAAGGTGGGCCACACCTTCGTGAAAGCCGCCATGGCGGAGCACAACGCGATCTTCGGCGGCGAGCACTCAGCGCACTACTACTTCCGTGAATTTTGGGGAGCTGACACAGGCATGCTCGCCGCCCTGCATGTCTTGTCCGCGGCTGGCCGCTCCGACCGGCCGCTGTCAGACTTGGTGGCTCGCTTTGACAGGTACGCGGCCTCCGGAGAGATCAACAGCTTGGTCAGCGACCAGCAGATGATCATGGATCGAGTAGCGGCCGCTTTCGCCGGTCGCGGCGAGCACGATCGACTCGATGGTCTGACCATCTCTGGCCCGGACTGGTGGGTGAACGTACGGCCTAGCAACACCGAGCCTTTGCTCAGGCTCAATGTCGAAGCCGCCAACCGGGAGACGATGGAGGCCTTGCGTGACGAGGCGTTAGGTTTGATCCGCGCCTAACGGGGCGCCTCTGCGAGCGTCGGTAGGCGCCCGCTGGTGATCGGAGGAGTGATGAGCGAACGCGCTTTATGTTCGCGAAGAGCGACGACGGCACCAGCTCTCCGGGGCGCCGCGCGAGCAGAGAACAACCTGTCGAGTCGAGGAGGATGAGCGTGACAGTCGATCTAGCCCCCGAGCTGCTGGAGATTCTGGCCTGCCCCAACTGTCATGGTGCACTCGCTGTTGATCATGACCGGGACGAGCTGGTTTGCTTGGCGGCCGACTGTGGTCTGGCCTACCCGGTACGCCAACAGATTCCGGTGCTGCTGATCGACGAGGCCCGCCGTCCCAGCTCTGGCACCGATCACCCGGGCACCTCGCCGGGTCGGTGATGTCTGTCTTCAACGACTCCTGGCTGGAAGACGAAAAGGCGCTGGCTGGGGCAGATCCGATCCTGCGCCGACTGGCCGAAGCCGGAGCCCGGGTCCGCCGCGAGGCCGCGGACTCGACGGAGCCGATCAGCAGGCTCCGAGAAGTTCCCCGCCCCAGGGCGGTGATCGCTGCCGGCACAGAGGCACGCTTCATCCGGGCGATGCTGGAACCGGTCTGCCCCGTCCCGTTCGTCGCCTGGCCGACCCACGGCCTCCCTGGCTGGGTTGGCGCGCTCGACCTCGTGGTCGTGATGGCGAGCGAGAGTGCCCCGGCCGGCCTGATAGCCACGGTGCATGAAGCAGTACGCCGTGGCTGCCAGCTATTGATCGCATGCCCTCAACCCTCGATGATCGCCGAGCATGCGGCCTCCCGCTCCAGCATCGTGCTGCCGACCGCGACGGCCGATCCGCTGGCAGCGGCGATCGTGGTTCTGGATGGTCTGCACAGCATGCAGCTGGGACCAGAGGTCTACCCGCAGCTGGTCGCGGACGCGATGGATCAGGTGGCTAAGGAGTGTTCGCCATTTGCCGATGTTTCGGAGAATCCGGCAAAGGATCTGGCAATGGGATTGGCTGATGCGCAGCCGCTCGTCTGGGGTGGCTCGGTGCTCGCAGCGCGGGCAAGCCGCCGGCTCGCGGAAGCGCTCCGTGCGGCGAGCGGGCGCGCCGCGCTCGCAGCCGATGCCGATGCGCTGTTGCCGATCTTGGACTCCACGCCACCTCGTGATCCTTTTGCTGACCCGTTCGAGGACCTGATATCCGTCGATCGGCGGCCGATCTTGGTGCTGCTCGATGATGGGAACACCGAGAGCCTGATCCGCACTGACCATCAGCGTCTGGTCGCGGCAGCCGAACGCAACGACGTACGGGTTTGCACGATCGCACACTGGTCGGGCTCAGACGTTGAGCGCTATGCAAGCCTGCTACAGACGGGGATGTTCGGCGCGGTCTACCTCGCTGTCGGCCTGGGCCGCAGCCTTGAGCGGTGACAGGCTCGCCCACTGAACCTAAACGGTTGTGCCACGGCTACACCAATGCCACCACGGTGGAAGGCCGGAGGGTCGTCAAGCGGCATCTCGGACCCGACGCGCCGGAGCGGCGTAGCCGGGAAGTCAGGGCACTGACGCTCCTCGCCGGCCGCTTTCCCGTTCCTCCACTGATCGAGTCCGACGAGTCGCAGGTCGTGCTCGCCTTCGTGCCCGGCGTGCACGGTCAGGAGATTTTGGAGGAGGGGCCGGAGGAGATCCTGTTCGAGGTGGGCCGCGCCGGCCGCACACTCCATGAGCTCGACCTTCGGGCGCGTACGAGGGCGCCGATGGCAGCGTGCTGCTGCATGGCGACTTCGGTCCGCAGAACATGTTGTTCGACGAAGGGACCCTGCACATGCAGGCCCTGGTGGACTGGGAGTTCACGCACGCCGGCGACCCGGTCGAGGATCTGGCGTGGGCTGAGTGGATCGTCCGGACGCACCATCCACATTTAGCCAAGGCGCTGGATGCACTGTTCGCCGGCTATGGACACCGCCCGACCTGGCAGCGGAGGCAGAACGCGATGCTCGACAAGTGCCGCTGGGCGCTTGACGTCGTACGTCGCTGGTCGGCGACGATCAACGCGACGTCGGTTGCGATGTGGGAGCAACGGCTCGAGGCTACGGCGCGTTTTCGGGAGTAGCCCTCCAGTCCGATGGGGCGGCTCTGGCAGGATTCACTTGTGAGTGCCGAAGGCGGAACCAGGGCGGTCATTGCGGCCTTGCTCGCTAATACGTTCATCGCTGTGACCAAGTTCGGCGCCTGGGCACTGACGGGAGCCTCCTCCATATTGGCCGAGGCGATCCACTCCGTAGCCGACGCTGGCAACCAAGTGCTGCTGCTGGTCGGCGGCCGGCGCTCCCAGCGGAAAGCAACCGAAGAGCACCCGTTCGGCTACGGCAGGGAGCGTTACATCTTCAGCTTCATCGTGGCAATCGTGCTGTTCAGCGTCGGCGGCCTCTTCGCGCTGTACGAGGCCTACCACAAGTGGCACGAAATCCAGGAAGGCCACCCGAACGAGCTCCTGGAGAGCAGGTGGTGGTGGGTTCCAGTTGTCATTCTGCTGGCCGCGATCGTCGCCGAGGGCCTGTCGTTTCGGACGGCCATACGGGAGTCGAACAAAACCCGCGGGAAACAACGCTGGAGCAAGTACATCCGTGCTGCCAAGGCACCGGAACTTCCGGTGATCTTGCTGGAGGACTTCGCCGCGCTGTTGGGGTTGGCCTTCGCGCTATTCGGGGTCGGCATGACGCTGCTGACCCATAACGGCATCTTCGACGTCATCGGTACGGTCATGATCGGCTTGCTGCTCGTGGCAGTGGCCATCGCTTTGGCCATCGAGACCAAGAGCCTGCTGCTTGGCGAGGCGGCCAGCCCGGAGGCCGTCGCTCGGATCGCGCGAGCGCTCACCAGCACAGATGGCGTCGAGCGGATCATCCACATGAAGACGCTGCACCTCGGTCCGGAAGAGGTGCTGGTCGCTGCCAAGATCGCTGTCGTGCCGTGCGATACCGCGGTCGAGGTGACGGAGACAATCGATCGAGCCGAGGCCAGTATCCGCGAGACAGAGCCAATGGTCACTTCGCTCTACCTCGAGCCGGACATCTACGACCCGGAACATGTTCCGGCTCCCCGGCCCGAGCGGCCCACCGCCCCCAGCCACTGAGCGCTGTTTGCCGGGCCCCGAGGCGGCGGACGTTTCGACGGCTGTGATGGAGAACTCACGCTGCCCGAGTGATGGAGGTCTTGGGATGTCACACGGCTCCCATAGGCTTGCGCCCATGGATTTTCGCGTTGCCGACCTGACCCTCGCCGAGTTTGGCCGCAAGGAGATCAGCCTGGCCGAGCACGAGATGCCGGGACTGATGGCCATGCGAGCGCAGTACGGCGACTCCAAGCCGCTCGCGGGAGCGAAGATCGCCGGCTCGCTGCATATGACGGTGCAGACCGCAGTGCTCATCGAGACCTTGGTGGCTTTGGGCGCCGAGGTGCGGTGGGCAAGCTGCAACATCTTCTCGACTCAGGACCATGCGGCGGCCGCCGTAGTGGTCGGGCTGGACGGCACACCGGCCGACCCCCAGGGGGTACCGGTCTTCGCCTGGAAGGGCGAGACTCTGCAGGAGTACTGGTGGTGTACCAGCCAGATTCTGCACTGGCCGGACGGCGATCTGGCCAACATGATCCTCGACGACGGCGGAGACGCCACCATGCTCGTACACAAGGGCGCGGAGGCCGAGAAGATCGGCGAGGTGCCGCAACCTTCGGCAGAGGACTCGGCCGAGTGGGAGGTCTTTCTCGAGCTGGTACGCAAGACGCTGGCCGAAGGGCTGTCCTGGATCGAGATCGCAAATGCGCTCAAGGGCGTTACCGAGGAGACCACCACCGGCGTACATCGCCTGTACGAGATGATGCGCGCCAGAACTTTGATGTTCCCGGCTATCAACGTCAATGACTCGGTCACCAAATCGAAGTTCGACAACAAGTACGGCGTTCGGCATTCGCTGATCGATGGCCTCAACCGTGCCACCGACGTGTTGATCGGCGGCAAGGTCGCGGTTGTCTGTGGCTACGGCGACGTGGGCAAGGGCTGCGCGGAATCACTTCGCGGTCAGGGCGCCCGGGTGATCATCACCGAGATCGATCCGATCTGCGCGCTTCAGGCAGCGATGGACGGCTTCCAGGTGGCCACCCTGGAGGAGGTGCTGGACATCGCCGACATTTACGTCACAGCGACTGGCTGCCGCGACGTGATCACCGCCGACCACATGCGACGCATGAAGCACCAAGCGATCGTGTCCAACATCGGGCACTTTGACAACGAGATCGACATCGCCGGACTAGCCTCGCTGCCCAACGCGACCAAGATCAACATCAAGCCTCAGGTGGATGAATGGCAGTTCGCCGAGGACGGCGCCGAACCGCGTCTCGGCGGAGCCGAGCCCGAGACCCACAGCATCATCGTGCTCAGCGAAGGCCGGCTGATGAATCTCGGCAATGCGACCGGTCACCCAAGCTTCGTCATGAGCAATTCGTTCACCAATCAGGTGCTGGCCCAGATCGAGCTCTTCACCAAGCCCGAGGACTATCCACTCGGTGTATACACGCTGCCGAAGCACCTCGATGAGGCCGTCGCCCGATTGCACCTGGGCGCACTGGGTGTGCACCTGACTGAGCTCACTCCCAAGCAGGCCGCTTATTTGGGCGTCGACGTCGGCGGGCCGTACAAGTCCGATCACTATCGGTATTAGATGAAGATCGCGCTCGAGCACCGCACGACTTACCGGTTCGACCGGCCGATCGCGATCGGGCCGCACGTCATCCGGCTGCGTCCAGCGCCGCATTCACGAACCCCCATTGAGGCCTACTCACTCAAAATTTCCCCGGCCGACCATTTCATCAACTGGCAGCAAGATCCTTTCGGGAACTACCTGGCGCGAGTCGTCTTCCCCAGCAAGGCCAGCGAACTGGACATCACCGTCGGACTGGTGGCCGACATGGGGGTGATCAACCCCTTCGACTTCTTTATTGAGAGCTACGCCGAGGCCTACCCCTTCAGCTACCCGCCCGAGCTTGAAGCCGATCTCAAGCCATACCTGGATGTTCCCGCCTCCGCGCTTGGACCGCTTGTCCAAGAGTGGGTCACGAATAACGCCACACCGCCATCCGACGCCCAGCCGACTGTCCAATTTCTTGGCGCGTTGAACTCCGCTATCTATAGCGACGTCGCCTATTCCACCCGGATGGAAGCCGGCGTTCAGACCCCTGACGAGACTCTCACCCGGCGGATCGGTTCCTGCAGGGACTCGGCCTGGTTGCTGGTGACTGCCCTGCGGCAGTGTGGCCTGGCGGCTCGATTCGTCTCGGGCTACCTCGTTCAGCTGGCACCCGACCAGCCGAGCGTTGATGGTCCCAGCGGACCGACCGAGGACTTCACCGATTTGCACGCCTGGGCCGAGGTGTACATCCCCGGTGCCGGCTGGATCGGGCTCGATGCCACGTCTGCCCTGTTTGCTGGTGAGGGCCACATTCCGCTTGCGGCCACACCCCACCCAGCGTCCGCCGCTGCGATCACCGGGGCAACCGAGCAGTCGGCGACCACGATGGAATTCGCCAACACCGTACGCCGTGCGCAGCAGGACCCACGAATCACCTTGCCTTATATGGCGGCTCAGGTCGACGACATCCAGCGATTGGGGGAGGCAGTCGACGGGCGGCTGCAGGCCGCTGGCCTGGAGCTCACTATGGGTGGTGAGCCGACGTTCGTGTCGACCGACGACATGACCTCGGCTCAGTGGACAGTGGCTGCAGATGGCGCCGAGAAGCGCCAATTGGCCAACCAACTGGCTGCCGAGCTAGCGGATCGTTTTGCACCAGGCGGGCTGGTGCAGCGCAGCGAGGGCAAGTGGTATCCCGGGGAGCCGCTGCCTCGTTGGCAGATTGGACTCATCTGGCGTAGCGACGGCGAGCAACTGTGGAGTGACCCTGCACTGCTGGCGGATCCGTTCGACTCCGCGAAGCAAGACCTCGATTCATCTGCGTCGGCCGAGCGGCTGGCCCGAGCGATCACCGCAGATTTCGGGCTGCCGGATGAGCAGTTGCAGCCGGCCTTCGAAGATCCACTGGCGCGGCTCGCGACGGAAGTCAGCCAGCCGGCCGGGCCGCATCCAGCATTTGATCCAGAGCAGCCGGACCCTCAGCTCGTCGGCGAACTGGATCGGTCCGAGACCGAACCCGCAGCTTGGGTGCTGCCGCTGGTGCCAGCATGGTTTGGCGAGGGCTGGACGAGCCCGGCCTGGAGGACCCGGCGAGGCCGCCTGGTGCTGGTTCCTGGCGATTCGTCAGCCGGCTCACGGCTGCCACTCGACGCGCTCTCGTGGACAGATCCCGACTTCGCCGGCGAGGAGTCCTACACCAAGGCCGGACCATCGCTGAACGAGGCGGTCGGGCAGCCACGGGCGGTGGTGGTCGATCCACATGACGCGCCAGCGCGTACGGCCTTGGTCGTCGAGCCTCGTGAGTGCTACGTGCATGTATTTCTCCCGCCGCTGGAGAGGCTGGAAAAGTTCATCGAGTTGGTCGGACTAGTCGATCGGGCCGCGACGCGGACCGGCATCGCTGTGATTCTGGAAGGTTATGGGCCGCCGCCGGATTCTCGGATCAAGACGTTGCTGATCACCCCCGATCCTGGAGTGATCGAGGTGAATGTCCATCCAACCTCCAGCTGGGCCGAACTTTCCGACCTAGCCGAGACGCTCTATGGGATTGCCCGTGAACAGCGGCTTTGCGCCGAAACCTTCGGTCTCGACGGGCGCCACAGCGGTACCGGCGGCGGCAACCACCTCACACTCGGCGGTCCGGAGCCGATGCGGTCGCCGTTGCTCCAGCGCCCCGATTTGCTGGTCAGCATGATCACCTTCTGGCAGCACCATCCCGGTCTGTCGTACCTCTTCGCAGGACGTTTCGTAGGACCGACCAGCCAAGCACCACGCGTCGACGAGGGTAGGCCGGAGACGCTGTACGAGCTGGAGATCTCCTTCGCCGAGATCGATGAGCTGGCCGATACCGAGCACCGGCCGTGGGCGGTCGATCGCGCGCTGCGCAACCTGCTCACCGATATCACCGGCAACACACACCGCGCCGAATTTTGCATCGACAAGCTCTACAACCCCAATTCGATGCGGGGCAGGCTCGGGCTGCTCGAACTGCGCGGATTCGAAATGCCACCGCACCCGGACATGGCACTGGTCCAGGCTCTCCTGGTCCGTGCGCTGGTCGCCCGGTTCGCCGAGCAGCGTTATTCCGCCCCACTGGTCAGGTGGGGGATCATGCTGCACGAGCGATTCCTGCTGCCGCACTTCGTGCTGGCCGACCTTGCCGAGGTCGTCGCCGATCTGCGCGCCCACGGAATCGAGTTCGAGTTGTCCTGGTTGCTCCCGTTCGTCGAGTTCCGGTTCCCGCAGATCGGTGTGACCAAGATCAGCGGGGTGGAGCTGGAACTTCGCAGCGCTATCGAGCCCTGGCACGTGCTTGGTGAGGAGGCGGCCACTGGGGGTACTGCGCGTTATGTGGATTCTTCGACCGAACGACTGCAGGTCGCGGTGAACGGATTCGTCCCCGAGCGGCACCTGCTGACGTGCAACGGACGACCGGTTCCGTTGACGGCTACTGGCACACCAGGCAGCTACGTCGCCGGTGTCCGTTACAAGGCCTGGAACCCGTGGTCATCGCTGCACCCGACCCTCGAAGTGGACTCACCGCTGTCCTTCGATCTCATCGATCGCGGGAGCCGCTTCTCCCTCGGTGGCGCGACCTATCACGTGGTCCATCCCGGCGGCCGGACGTACGATCGTCCGCCGGTCAACGCATCGGAGGCTGAGGCGCGTCGGGCAGGGCGCTTTGAGGCGATGGGGCAGGCCACGGGGGTGATTGATCTTGAGGCGCTGGATGCCCAGCTGATCAGGCGCTCGGCCGGTGACGATGAGTATCCGTTGACGCTCGATCTGCGCCGTCGGGTGCCACGCGCTTGGGGACTCGGTAGCTCTCAGTCTTGGGGCACTACGTGAGTGTCCTTAGTCGCTACCTGGCTGTAGCAAGCCAGCCCGCCACGATGGATCGGCAACCGGCGTTCGACGAGCTCGTGGCCGCGGACGGCACCGTCCGCCAGGGTTGGTCATCACTGCTGGACGGGCTCGATGAGTTCGCCGACACCGACTTGGTGCACGCCCAGCGCGAGGTAGCCCGGCTGCTGGAGGACGACAACGTCACCTACACCCCGAGTCCAGCCTCAGCGCTCTCGATCGCCGACGAACCGAACGGGCATGGCCCTCCGGCCGCTGGAACGCCGACTGGCCTCGTGGAGCCAAAGCCGTGGCGGCTTGACCCGCTGCCGTTAATCCTCGATGACCGAGAGTGGGCAGGGCTCGAGGCCGGTCTGGTGCAGCGGGCCGAGCTGTTGGATTCGATCATGGCTGACCTTTACGGTGCGCGCCGGCTGCTAGCGCGACGTCATATCCCGGCCGCAGCGATTTTCGACCACGACGAGTACCTACGGCCACTCGTCGGCAGCGAGGCAGTGGCCGGCCAGCGATTGTTCATGATCGCGGCGGACTTGGGGCGCGACGGCGGCGGGCATTGGAAGGTGGTCTCCGATCGGACCCAGGCGCCCTCAGGCGCCGGATACGCCATGCAAAACCGCCGGGTGATCTCGCGCGTGATGCCAGAGATCTATCATCAGGCCAACCTGCATAGGCTCACGCCATTCTTCCAGGCGATGCGCCTTGCCCTCGTCGATGCGGCGCCCAGCGCAGTCGAGGATCCGCGGGTCGTCGTGCTGAGCCCCGGCACGCACTCCGAAACCGCCTTCGACCAGGCTTTCGTTGCCTCGTTGCTCGGCTTCCCACTGCTCGAGGGCAGCGACCTGACGGTTCGTGATGGCCGGGTCTGGATGCGAGTCCTTGGCAAGCTCGAAGGGGTCGACGTGATCTTGCGCCGCGTCGACTCCACCTGGATGGACGCGTTGGAGCTGCGGCCTGACTCACGGCTTGGGGTAACCGGGCTGATGGAATGCGTACGCGAGGGCACCGTCAGCGTGCTGAACAACCTGGGCTCCGGGGTCCTCGAGAACCCCGCTCTGCTGCCGTTCCTGCCCGAGCTGTGCGAACGGCTGCTCGGTCATTCACTGCGGTTGCCGTCGGTCGAGACTTGGTGGTGCGGTGACCAGGCAGCGTTGAGCCACGTGCTGAACAACCTGGATTCCGTCGTGATACGGCCAATCAGCCGCGGTCACGGGCGCAGCGTACGTGGGGCCGCGCTGAGCGGCAGGCAGCGCGAACTGCTGGCAGACAAGATCAGGGCCGCGCCACACCGCTTCGTCGGACAGGAGGTGCTCCACCTGTCATCAGCGCCAACCAGCCATGAGGATCGGCTCGTTCGTCGCAACGTCGTGCTGCGATCGTTCGCGGTCCGGAGCGGCGGGTCGTACACCGCGATGCTGGGCGGCCTCGCCCGAGTGACCGATGACACGTCGGAGCAACGTGGCGTATTCGTTACTGAACCCAATGGCCAGCTGGCCAAGGACGTCTGGGTGGTGGGCAGCGAGCCCGTTGCCGCTCCCCGGATCGTGGCACGCGGTCGGGTTGGTGAGGAGATGGGCTTCGTTCCGGCCGTATCAGCTTCGATCGCCATGGTGCCGAGGGTGCTGAGCGATCTCTATTGGTTCGGCCGGTACGCCGAACGCGCTGAAGATCTCCTACGGCTGGCGTTGGCTACCCGGACGGTGGCCATTGAGACTGACCTCGGTGTGACCAATGGGCGTGCCCTGGATGTACTGCTGCAGGCGGTCACGCACGTCAGTACTACGTACCCCGGTTTCCTCAATCCGCAGATCGAGATGATGCCGGAGTTCCGATCGATACTGCTGGATCGCCATCGGACGGGCACTGTCGCCCAATCCCTGGGGGCGCTGTCCATGGCGGCACAAGGCGTACGCGACCAGCTATCCGAAGACGTCTGGATGGTGCTGGCCGACATCGAGAGGGCCCTTGCCGCGCTAGCCGCCAACCCTGACGACCAGGGTCTTCAGCTGACCGACGCCAGCGAGCGCGTACTGTCCGGCTTGCTCGCGCTGGCGGGGATTGCGACTGAAAACATGGTCCGGGATCCCGGGTGGTACATGCTCGATTCCGGGCGCGGGCTGGAGCGTGCACTGCAGATCCTGGCGCTGCTGCGGGTGACGATCTGTCGAGAGCGAGCAGCCGACACGGATCACCTGATGCTGGAGGCAGTGCTCACTGCGGCCGAATCCATCGTGACGTTCCGGCGTCGCTATCGCACCCGATCCAGTGTCAACGCAGTGATCGAGTTGCTCGTGATCGACCCGTTCAACCCACGCTCGGTCGCATTCCAGCTGCAGCGGATCAGAACCGACCTGCGAGCTCTGCCCAACACCTCACCAACTGCTCGGCCGTTGCGACTGCTTGACGGGATGGCAGAACGCGTACGCATCGCCGACCCGGTGGCGCTCGCAGAGGCCGCCAATGGCCGTCGGGCTCCGCTCGAGGAGTTCCTTACCGATCTTCAGAAACAGCTGCGAGCGTTGTCGGAGGCGATCCGTGATCAATATCAGCAGCCGCCGCCAACTCAGCGTCCGCTGTTCCGTACCGACGCGTTGGGTGATACAGCATGATCAGCTACCGCATCGAGCACCGCACGACCTATACCTACGACTCCGATGTCACTGGGAGCTTTGGCCTGTTTCATCTCCGCCCGCGTGATCTGGAGTGGCAGAGCTGCCTGGCCCATGAGATCGCGATCGATCCTGAGCCTGCGGACTTGTCCCGCCACATTGACCTCTATGGCAACACCAAGGCCTACTTCCATGTCATCAAGCCGCACACCAGGTTGGTGGTCACATCGATCAGCATGGTCGACATTGGCGTGAAGGAGTTGGATCCGGAGGCGCTGGCTGTGCCGTGGGAATGGGCGCAGCCTCGGGTGCGAGAAGATGACGGGGAAGCATGGGAAGCCATGGATTTCACGTTCCCGTCGCCCTATGTTGAGGTGCCCCCGGCAATCGAGGACTACGCTCGCCAGTCCTTCCCGGCAGGGCGCCCCATCGGCGAAGCCGCGGTCGAGCTGATGCACCGAATTCACCGCGACTTCACGTATAAATCAGGCTCGACCACGCTGAGCACGAGGATCTCCGACCTGCTCGAGAAACGGACCGGCGTGTGCCAGGATTTCGCACACTTCATGGTGTCGAACCTTCGCTCCCTTGGCCTAGCGGGACGCTATGTCAGCGGCTACCTGGCCACCCGGCCGGCACCGGGCAAGCCGCGGCTGATCGGGGATGCGGCCAGCCATGCTTGGGCCGGCTGTTGGATTCCGGGTGCCGGCTGGCTGTATCTCGACCCGACTAATGACCGACTCGTTGACGACTCACATGCCACGGTGGCGTGGGGCCGGGACTATGGCGACGTGCCGCCTGTCAAGGGCGTGATCGTCACTGAAGCCAAGAAATCCAGGATGGAAGTCTCGGTCGACATGGCGGAGACGTAGCCAGTGCCCTAGGGCAAGTCGTAGGAGGGTGGGCAATTCGGCTGATAGAGCTGGACGTCGCCAGCGGCCGGAATCCGCAGATTGACCATGAGAGCCGTAGCCGTAGTCGACCGGCTCGCCGCTGAATTCCGCACCCTTGGCACATAGCTGCGAGGGTCGGAAATCGCGCGCCGCCGCACGGAGCCAGGCTGGCGTGCCGCTGTCCTGGACGAGCGAGCGGAGGCGTTCTTTCCTCTGCGAGCGACGACGACGGCGGCGGACCTAGCGCTGGACCCACCCGCTGTTCGTTGAATGTTGACTGGCAAAGTGGGCGATCGTGCGCGCATTTCACTGTGAGGTCTGCAGCGCTGAGCTCTTCTTCGAGAACTCAGTCTGCGTGACGTGCGGCAGCGCGGTCGGGTACTCGCGCGAGCAAGGCACCATGGTGGCTGTCAAGGCCGATCGTCCTATCTGCGCCAATCTCAACCGCTGCGGGTGCAACTGGATCGCCGATCCGGCTTCGGCATTTGGCCTGTGCTTCAGTTGCACTTTGACACGGACGCGCCCAGCCGATGGCGACACCGTCGGGCTCGCGCAGTACTGGATTGCCGAGACCGCCAAGCGCCGGCTGATCTTCGGGCTCGATGAGCTGCGGCTCCCGGTCCAGGTGAGCGACGGCTTCAGTGGTCTTGCGTTCGACCTGCTCTCCAGTAGCCGAGGCAAGATCATGACCGGCTATCAGAACGGGATCATCACCCTTGACCTGGCGGAGAGCAACGACGCCCATCGTGAAGCGCTACGGGCGAGCATGGACGAGCCATACCGTACGGTCCTGGGGCACTTTCGACATGAGATCGGTCATTACTACGGCGAACTACTCGCTCTGCCCAGCAACCGCCGCGAGGAGTTCCGCGCGCTTTTTGGCGACGAAACGACTTCGTACGAGGCGGCACTGCAGCGTCATTATTCGACTGGGTCAGGCCACGACTGGCAGAACAACTTCATCAGCGCGTACGCGACCATGCATCCACTGGAGGACTTTGCTGAGGTCTTCGGCCACTTCTTGCATATCGCTGACACGCTGCAAACAGCGGGGGAGTTCGGGCTCATTTCAGACGAGCCGCGGCCTGGACCGCTCGAGGCACCCATGGCTGAGGTGATTGGGCGGACCTGGTTGCCACTGACCACGGGCTTGAATCAGATCAACCGGAGCATGGGTCGCTCCGACCTCTACCCCTTCGTTCTGGGCGCGCCAGTGATCGCGAAGCTCGCCTTCGTTGCCGACCTGGTCGCCGAAGCTGGGCCAGTGTGACGCGAGCCTGCTGCACACCCAAGAACTAACCACGCGGCACGACGAAACTGGCTAACTCCGCGCGGCCCTTCCCGAGCTCGGCCCACGGCCCAGGCACGTTGACAACGGCGAGCGCGCTGGTCGGGAATTTGCTGTCCATCTGCGTCCAGTCGGCCGAATCCGTTCGGACACAGAGGTGCTCGACGAGGTCCGGAATGCCGGGTGCATGCCCGAGCACGAGCAAGGTGTGAATTTCGTCAGGAACGTCGCGAATCAGCGTCAGCAGCTCTGGCACCCAGGCGTGATAGATCTCGCGGAGGTACTCAACCTCACCCGCACTGGCACCGCCTGCCTTCGCGTACTCCCAGGTCTGCCTGGTACGGGTCGCGGTCGAGCAGAACACCAGGTCGGTATGCAGTGATCGCTGGTTGAGCAACCGGCCGAGCGCCTCAGCGTCCCGACGCCCACGCGCGGACAGCGGCCGCTCATGATCATCGACGTCGTAATCCCACGAGGACTTGCCGTGTCGGACGAGCACCAGCGTCCGCCCGTTGTTGACCGCGGAATCCATGGCGTCAGACTAGAGGTAGGCGCCGTGGAACGGCAGTCGGGTCAACGTGTCAGAATCTCGTTGCCCTATAACTCAACTGGGTTCTGACAACTCAGTTCTGGTCGTCGCCTGATTCCAGGGACTCCCAGATTTCCTTGCATTCCGGACACACCGGGAACCGCTCCGGGTCGCGGCTCGGTACCCACACCTTGCCGCAGAGTGCAACCACAGGTGTGCCCATCACCATGGCCTCGGTGAGCTTCTCCTTCGGCACGTAGTGGGAGAAGCGCTCGTGATCGCCTTCCTCAACGTGGTAGTCGGTGCGCTCCTCGGTGCGCTCGTCGACAATGGTTTTCGCGCCGGGACTTGGTTGCTGACTCACATCGGCCAGTCTAGACAGCGCAGCGCGAGCAGGCTCACAGAACAGCCTGCGAGCGTCGGAGATCGCGCGCCGCCGTGCTGAGGAGAAGCGAGCGGAGGTGTTTTTCCTCTGGGAGCGACGACGAAGTAGGCGGATCCAAAGCGCGATGCGCGAGCAGGCTCACAGATTGACCTTGAGCCCGCTTGAGGTGATGGACTGGTGAGATGGCCACGCAACAGACCGCGCACGACGACAGCGAAGTCGCCGTACCCAGGGACTCCCAGCGTGCGCTCACGATTGGCCTGTGCGCCACCATTGTCGCCATCGCCTTCGAGACCATCTCGGTGGCGACCGCAATGCCAGTGGCCGCCCGTGATCTTGATGGCATCCGGTACTACGCCTGGGCCTTCTCGCTGTTCTTGATCGGAATGCTGTTCGCCACTGTGGTCTGTGGCCGGCTCAGCGATCGGATCGGCCCAGCCAAACCACTGCTGGCGGGGCTGGTGATCTTTCTGGTCGGACTCGTGGTGGCGGGCACCGCTCAGCACATGGCCCAGCTGGTCATAGGTCGGCTGGTGCAGGGACTGGGCGGTGGCACCATGAACGTCGCGATCTTCGTCTGTGTCGCCCAGGCGTACAGCCTTACCCAGCGACCCAAGATGTTCACCTATATCTCCACGGCCTGGGTTCTGCCATCGTTTGTCGGTCCACCGGCTTCAGCATGGCTGACGAACCATTTGAGCTGGCACTGGGTGTTCTTCGCCGTCATACCCTTGGTGCTTTTCGGCGGCATCATGGCGTTGCCGAGCCTGCTCCGGATGATGCGCTCGCATCAGCAAGGCGCCGCCGACGCGCAGAAGCCTGCGCCACTGTGGGCTGCCGGGCTCCTCGCCGTCGCTGCTGCCGCCCTACAACTTGCAGGTCAGCGGCTGGACTGGATTGCGTTGGGCCTGCTGGTTGGCGGTCTAACTGCGCTTGTGATCGCACTTCCTCGGCTGATGCCACCCGGCTTCATGAACTTCCGCCGCGGGCTGTCACAGGTCATCCAAACCCGCGGGCTGCTGGCCGGCGCATTCGTCGGTGGTGAGGCCTTCGTACCGCTGATGCTGGTTGAGCAGCGCAGTGTTCCGCTGTTCCAAGCTGGGGCTGTGCTGACGGTCGGCGCCGTCGGCTGGACCACTGGTTCCTGGCTCCAGTCCCGCCCATGGCTGCGGGTTCGCCGTGACGTGTTGATCACGATTGGATGCTGTTCGGTGGCCGCTGGGTTGGCGCTGGTGGGCGTGATGGCCTTCCTGCCCGCGATCCCGTACGTCTTGGTCGCGGTCTGCTGGATATTCGGCGGTCTCGGCATGGGACTTGCGATGTCCAGCACCTCCTTGGCTGTGATGAGCCTCTCCACAGCGGCGGAGCAGGGCCGCAACGCCTCCTCGCTGAATGTCTACGATGCTCTTGGATCCGGCATCTTCGTCGGCGTCGCCGGCAGCATTTTTGCAGCGCTCCATCAGGGCGGAAACCTCGCCTTGACCTTCGGCCTCGTCGAGTTGTCGATGGCCGTCGTTGCGCTGCTCGGAGTCCTTACCTCGTTGCGCATCGGTGTAGTGCGGAACGAATTTGCGCCGCATTGACTGACACGCAGGAGCAGCGTTTATCAGCGTCGCAATTCAACGCAGCACCAAGATGGTCAGGAACATCGAAATGGCGAAGAGGGCGAGCGCTGAAACGCCCAGCAAGATGTAGTAGGACACGGGTCTGGATGGAGTGCGGGCTTGTGGCGGCACAGTCAGCTGGCTCGGCGCATACAGCTGGCCCGAGCTGAGATAGTTACCTGCGAGCGGCTGCGGTGAGGGCTGGAAGGCCGGCGGACCCACCGCGGCGGGATAGGGACTGGCTGGCTCGAACCCCGACATGCGCGCTGCGGGTGGCGGGAGGAATGTCGGATCCAATGCAACAGTTGGTGGCAGCTCGGGCGCGGTGGTCTCGCTGGCCCTCGGCGGCTCCGTCCCGGGCGACGCGTGCGTGATCTCGCTGCCCCCGGAGACCTGCCTGGCGGTACCGGCTGCCTGCATCTCGCTCGCGATTGCCTCCAGCCCCGCCGCGAGCAGCACGGCGGTCGGCGGACGACGGTTCCGGTCAGCGGCTAGGCCCGAGAGCATCACGCCGTCGAGTGTTGATGGTGCACCCAGCCGCCCGGCGATCGGCTCCGGGGCCTGCGATGGGTCGCGGGCGACAATGTCGGCAATGCTGCGTACCAGAAACGGGGGATGGCCGGTCAACATCGCGTATGTCACCGCGGCAAGCGAGTAGATATCGACTCGCCTGTCGAGCGGCGATAAGCCCATCGCCTGCTCTGGCGCCATGTAAGAGGGTGTGCCGGCCGTCATCGTGCCGCCGACCGCGTCCAGCATGGACTTTGCGACGCCTAGGTCAGCGATCAGTACCTGGGTCTGGCCGTCGGCGATCTTGCTGAGCAGCAGGTTCCTCGGCGTGACGTCACGGTGGATGATGTCGTGCACGTGTAAGACATCCAGCGCGCGGCACGCCTCAGCACAGAGCCGCAGCGCGCGTACCGGGTCGATGCCCTGCTTGCGCAGATCGTTCAAGGAGCCGCCGTCTATGTAGTCCATGACGAAGTACGGTCGCCCGTCCTCGAGGGTGCCGACGTCGTACACCTGCACCAGACGGCGGTCATGGATCCGGCGCATGATCCGCGCCTCTGCTAGGAAGCGATTGCGGACATCGTGGTTACTGGCCCAGTTGTCGGCGAGCACCTTGACAGCCACGGGCACGTCCAGGTCGTCGTCGTTGCCGAGCCACACCGTCGCGAACGACCCAGCGCCAATGCGCCGTACGAGTCGATACCGCCCTATGGAGTCCATCACCACCATTGTCGCCTGCCGCCCATTCGTCTGTGCGAATCACCTGAGGGGCGATCCCGTGCGATTAGACAGCAGATGAGCGCGTGGCGAGGGCCTCGAGTGTGGCGCGGGCACCGCGGCTGTGCAATGAGTTGAGCGCGTTCAGGTACGGCTCGGTGAAGGCCGGCTCGGTGGCCAGATCTCCGAAGAGCTCGCGATTCTCCACGAAGGCCAGCGGGTTCTCTCGCTGCTGGGCCGCAATCTGCTGCAGTGTGTCTGCCAGCCGATCAACGACCTTGATGGGCTCACCCTGCTCGTCGACCCCTTCGGCGTACCGCGCCCAACTGGCAACTACGGCAGCCGACAGCGTCACATCGCGGCCAGCGGCCAGATTCTCCCGAATGACTGGTAGCAGCCACTTCGGAATGCGATCCGAACTCTCTGCACAGAGCCGCGCGACCGTGTCTCGGACCGCGGAGTTGGAGAACCGCTCGATCAACTGATGCTTGTACGCGTCCAGGTCGATGCCGGGCACCGGGGCTAGCGTCGGGGTGGCCTCCAGGTTCATGTAATCCAGCAGGAAGTTGGCGAACAACGGATCCTGCGCCACCTCGTGCACCAGCCGATACCCCGCGAGATAACCGAAGTAGCACAGTGCTTGATGGCTCGCATTAAGCAGCCGCAGCTTCATCAGCTCGTACGGAACGACGTCCGGCACGACCTGCACCCCGACATCTTCCAGCGGCGGGCGGCCGGAGGTGAAGTTGTCCTCCAGCGCCCACTGGGTGAACGGCTCGCAGACCACCGGCCAGGCGTCCTCGACCCCGAAGCGTTCGCTGATCTGCGCCCGGACCTCGTCGGTGGTGACAGGTGTAATCCGGTCGACCATGGAGTTCGGGAAGCGGACATTGCTTGCCACCCATTCGCCCAGCTCCGGGTCTCGGAGCCGGGCGAATGCGGTAAAGACCTCCTGCGCGACATGGCCATTGCTCTCGATGTTGTCGCAGGACATCACCGTGAAGGGCTCGATGCCCCGGGAGCGTCGCCGCACGAGTGCCTCAGTTATCAGGCCGAACGTGGTGCCCGGGACTGCTCCGGGAGCCAGGTCCGCCTGGACAGCCGGGTTGGTGTCGTCGAACTCACCAGTCACCGGATGAAAGTTGTATCCCCCTTCGGTCACGGTGAGTGAGACGATCCGGGTCGCTGGGTCAGCCATCTTCTCGACGACAGCGTCAGGATCATCCGGTGCATAGAGGTACTGGACAATCGATCCCATGATCCGAGGCTCCCAACTTCCGTCGGGAGCTTTCAGCACCAGGGTGTACAGACAGTCCTGGGCCTCCATGGCCTCCTTCATTTTGAGGTCGAACGACATGACGCCGACGCCGCAGATGCCCCAGTCGAGTGCCTTGCCTTGCTCCATGAGCTGATCGACATACATCGCCTGATGGGCTCGATGAAACCCACCGACACCGAAATGCACGATCCCGACCTTCACCTGGGAGCGGTCATAGCTCGGCACAGGAATCGAGAGCGATCCGAGGTTGGTTTGGTTGAGTGTTGTCATTTGTGTTCTGGCCTTTATTTGACTGCGCCGAGGGAGAGGCCTTGGACGAGTTTGTCTTGTGCTGCGAAGCCGGCGATGATCACTGGGAGTGAGACTACTGTTGCTGCGGCGCAGACTTTGGCGAGGAATAGGCCTTGTGAGGTGACGAAGCTGGTCAGGAATACGGGTGCGGTGCCGGCGATGACGCTGGTGAGGGTGTTGGCCAGGAGTAGTTCGTTCCAGGCGAAGATGAAACAGATCAGTGCGGTGGCTGCGATGCCGGGGGAGATGATGGGCACGATGATGCTGCGGAGGGTGCGGATCAGGCCGGCGCCGTCGATGGCGGCTGCTTCGAAAAGCTCGACTGGGATGTCGGCGAGGAAGGACCGCATCATCCAGACTGCGATGGGCAGGTTCATGGCCGTATACAAGATCAGTAGGTAGTTGATGTTGTCGAGTAGGCCGAGGTATTTGGCGAAGATGTAGAGCGGTAGTAGGCCGGCGACGGCGGGCAGCATTTTGGTGGAGAGGAAGAAGAACATGGCGTCGGTCCATTTTTTGATGGGTCGGACCGAGAGTGCGTAGGCGGCGGGGATGGCTAGCAAGATCACCAGGATGGTGGAGATGATGGAGGCGGTTGCTGAGTTGATCAATGGTGGCCAGGGGCTGGCTCCGGAGGAGGCGCCGAAGAACTCGCGGTAGCCGTCAAGGGTGAGGGGGGCGAAGAAGCTGGGCGGGTTGGTTGAGGCGTTGACCTCCGAATGCAGGCTGGTCAAGATCATGTAGAAGACGGGGAAGACGAAAAGGATGCCGATGGCCCAGGCGGCGATGCCGGCGATGGTGTTGCCGCGGCGGGAGCCGAGGCTACGGGCCTTCTCGCTGGATTTTTTACGCTCAGCGGCGAGCTTGCTGGGGGCGGGGGCGAGTGCGCTGGTCATCAAGACTCCTCGAACAAGGTGGATACGGTACGCAAAAGGAAGGTGGCGATGGCGATGGAGAAGATCACCACGACCACACCTTGGGCGGAAGCAAGACCGTAGTTTTGGGCGCTGTAGAGCGTTTCGTAAACGGTGAAGGGCAGGTTCGCAGTGCCGAGTGAGCCGGCGGTCATGACGAAGACTGTGTCGAAGGTCTGGATGACATAGATGGAGCCGAGCAGCCCGCCGAGCTCCAGATAGCGTCGCATATGGGGCATGGTGATGAAGCGGAAGGTCTGCCAGGCACTGGCACCGTCGACATTGGCCGCTTCGAGGACATCACCGGGGCGGGACTGCAGCCCGGCCAGCAAGATCAAGGTCATGAACGGGGTCCAATACCAGATCAGCTGGACTTCGATCGCCAACCGGGGGAAGTCGGTAATCCAATCCGGCTGGGGGCCGCCGACCAAGGTGAGTAGGCCGTTGAGCAGACCGTAGACGGGGTTGTAGATGGCGTGTTTCCACAGCAACGCGGCGGCAACCGGCACGATCAGGAACGGAGTGATCATCATGGTGCGGACGATTCCCCGGCCGAAGAAGTTGCGGTTCAACAACAACGAAATGCTGAGCCCCAACACCAGAGAGACCAGTACCACGGTGACGGTGAGCACGATGGTGAACCCCACACTTGAGCGCAGCGCCGGGTCGGTGAAGACCTGCACGTAGTTGTTGAGCGTGCCGAAGGCGATCTCGTTGGGATAGTTGGCCTCCCAGTTCATGAACGAGATGATCAGCGTCGCCAGGAACGGGATCTGCGTCAAAATGATGATGAAGACCAAAGCAGGCAGCAGCGGGAACCGTCGCCCCCAACCCTTCTTGTCCAGCCAGCGTTCATTAAAGCTCGGCTTGGGCTCCTTCTTCTTGGCTGCCTTGGCCTCGGCCTTGGTGTCCAGGGGCGTCGCCGTTGTGGTGGCCATGTGCGCCATGCCTCCCTATCCAGATATGCAGTGAGCTATCAGATATGCAGTGAGCTATCAGATATGCGGTGAGCTGTCGACAAATGGTGCCGGGCCCTTGTCGACACGTTCACGCCAGCATTGAGTTGTCGATCATGATCTTGGGATTCGGCAGACGCAACCCGCAGCGGCGGCCCGGGGTGCGTCTGCCGAAGCCCTGAGATCCTGCTTACTGGCCTTGGTACTTCTTAGCGACAGCCTCGGCCAGTTTTTGTCCGTTGTTGAGCGCATCGTCGACGCTCTTCTTGCCGGCGATCACACCCGAGACGTCCTGGCTGACCTTGGTGCCCAGGTCGGGGAACTCGGGGATGTCAACAAACTGGATACCGATAGTGGGCCGCGGCTGCACACCTGGGTTGACCGGGTCGGCAGACTCGATCGCCTTCAAGGTGGCATCGGCGAAAGCTGCAGCCTCCTTCTTATACTCAGGGTTCTCATAGGTCGAGAGGCGCTTGCCGGCCGGCACCGTCGCCCAACCGTCTTGGGCGCCAACCAGTTCCTCATACTTCTTCGACGACGCCCAGGAGATGAACTTCCAGGCGTTGTCTTGCTTGGCGCTCTTCTTCTCAATCGCCCACGACCAGGCATACAACCAACCCGACGCATCGGTCAGCTTCACCGGCGCCTGCGCGTAAGCCATCTTGCCCTTCACCGGGGAATCCGGTGCCTCCAGACTGCCGGCAGCCGAAGTGGCGTCGTACCACATGGCCACCTTGCTCTGCGTCGTCGCGGTCAAGCACTCAGCGAATCCAGCCTGTGCTGCACCCGCCTCACCATGCGCCTTAACCAGATCGGTGTAAAAAGTAGTGGCCTCCTTAAACTCCGCAGCATTCACCTTCGGCGTCCAATCCTTCTCAAACCAGGTACCGCCGAAGGTGTTGACCACCGTGGTCAGTGGGGCGAACACCTCACCCCAACCAGGCAGACCACGCAAACAGATGCCCTTCATCCCCGACTCGGCACCATCCAACTTGGCGGCCGCGGCAGCCACCTCATCCCAAGTCGGATTGTCCTTGATCGTCACACCCGCCTTGTCCGCAACATCCTTGCGATACATCAAGAACGAGGACTCGCCATAAAACGGCTCACCGTACAGCTTGCCATCCGGACCCTTCAACGACTCAGTCATCGACGGGAAAATGTCGGCCTGGTTGAACTCCTTGTCATCCTTATACGCCTGGATATCCTCCAACGGCCACAGCCAGCTGTTCTTCGAGTAGAGCGGGATCTCAAAGTTCGACAGCGTCGCCACATCAAACTGGCCCGACTGGTTCGTGAACTCCTGCGCCGCCTGGTTACGCATCTCATTCTCCGGCTTCACAGTGAAATTCACCGCAATACCAGACTCCTTCGTGAACTCCCCAGCATGCTTCTGCAACGCCAGCATCTGCGGATTGTTAACCATCAAGACGTTGATCGAATTATCACCACCACCGCCACCACCACCACCACCACCACCGGCACCACCGGCACCGGCACAACCAGCTGTTGCCACCAACAACGCGGACAAGCCTGCGGCCGCCGCAACTTTCTGATTCCAGCGCATCTGGAGTCCATTCCTTCCTAGGTGTGGTCCCTATACAGGGATATGAGGCCTCACGGCCGTTCGTGGGCTGGTCGCGCAGTCACAGGAAGAGCCGCTGGCTGCACGGGAGATTTGCACACTGACGGTGCTCGGACAGATGGTTCGATCCCGTCGATGACCAGTGGTGCTGGCGAGGTCGGATTCAGTGCGGTGAGGGTGGCGGATCGCTCGCGTCCCGGTCGGGACTCGCGTCGACAGGCCGGGCGGCTCGACTGATGCGTCGCCGCAACGGCTCTGGCGTTCACACCTGATCCCACGCTGATCAGTTGTCCTTGCTCGTAGTCGCTGGCTCTTTTGGGTGCCTTGGTTCATGTATAACGTAAGACCGCCGGCTTGCCCACTGCTGTTGGAAAGGAAGCCCGAATCATTTCGAAACTGCAACATGTTGTTGATGTAGCTGATGAGGAGGGCCGGGTTTCGACTGCGTCGCTGGGATATGAACCGGTTGATCGCCGATCGTCCAGCCACATTTGAAGGACTTCGGGAACACGACACATACGATGAAGAGGTGTCTGACATCCCCGTAGGCTCACCGCCGGCTCCGCCCGGACGCCACGCCGCTCCCACCGGCTGGTACCCGGATCCGGTGAACTCGGCCCAGGAGCGTTACTGGGACGGCTGGCAGTGGTCCCGCAACACTCGCCCGAGAGCAGACGTGCCGGTCGCCGGCTACGGCCAGGCTCCGTACGGCTCATACCCTGCCCCCAACGCGACTCGGCCGGTCGGCTACGCCGGGCCGCGGATCGGTTCAGTGCAGGCGACCATGACTGCGGACGGCGTCCCACTTGCATCGTGGTGGTGGCGGGTGCTGGCTGTATTGATTGACAACCTGATCACCACCGCCATCGTTACGGTGATCACCTTTCCGGTGTGGCGATCGCTCTACGCGACGATGGTCAGTTACTTCAACGCCGTTATGGACGCCCAACGGTCAGGGGTGACACCACCGACGTTGAACGCGACCGATCTGATCTCGGGTTCCAACCAGCTGATCTTGACCTCGGTGACGCTCGGTGTCGGCATGCTGTACCACGTGGTCTTTCTGCGCTGGAAGTCGGCGACACCCGGGAAATTGATCTGTGGGCTGCGCGTTGTTCCGGTTGACCGTGGCCGAGATCCCGGTCCACTTGCCTGGAGCTCGATCTTCATCCGCGCCGCAATCTGGGTCCTGCCAGGCATCAGCTCATTCCTGAGCTTAATCACCCTGGTGGATGTGCTCTTCCCGCTGTGGCACCCGAAGCGACAGGCGCTGCACGATATCGCCGCGAAGACGCAGGTTGTGCGACTTCGCTAGACCTCGCAGGTATCAGGTCGGTCTCAATTTATCTCGTCAAAAAGTGCAACCGCCTGAACATCGCCGTGCACATGACTATATTGAACCGAGGTCGGAGCGTTCGGGGCGCTCTTACCCGTTAACCTTCGGGCGCGGGGGCCAGGTCCGATGAGGTTGTTGTGCTGCGTACGCTTTTGCGCTCAACTGCCGCCTTGGCGGGACTCATCACATGGGTAGCCGTGGCGGCATTGCCGGTTCCGGCAGACGCCGAAACCACTGACGGCACATTGACGGTAATCGTCGACCGCGACGTCGACGCCAATGGAAACTACGACCGCACTGTCGATCAGCCTCAGCCGGGCATCGAGATTGCCGTAACCGACGCCAGAGGAGCCCGCGTCAAGGGCGTCACGGAGCGTAACGGCACATTCGTCCTTACGGCAGCGAGCAAGCTCAAGGGTGGCCGATATTTCGTCGTCGCCGAGATCCCCGCAGCGCTCTCTGATCTCACGCCCGTTCCAGAAAGCGGCACATTCCAGCCATTGAGCACGACGGTCGACGTAACGTCGGAGGACGAGACAGTGCGTATGGGTGTTGCAGCCGGTCGCACGGCCACCGAACCCCCGCAGCCCGAACCGACAAGCGTGTCGCGCAGCTCGGATCGGCCCGAAGTGGCTCGATTCGCGGTCGGGGACACGGTCTGGCTCGACGACAACCGGTCAGGCGTGCAGGACACGGGAGAGTCGCCCGCCCGTGGCGTCAGCATCCAATTGCTCAACGCTGACAGCGAGGTCGTTGCCTCAACGGTGAGCGGCCCATCGGGACGGTACGTCTTTGACAACCTTCAGGCCGGCACGTACTCAGTGCGGTTCGCAGGCGTGCCGCAGGAGTTCCGGCTCACGCCAGCAGGCGTCGGTGATGAGCTGGCCACCGACTCTGATCCGGACTACTCCGGTGTGACTCCACCCTTCACCCTAGGGGTGGGTGAACCCAATGTTCGAGCTACTGCCGCGGCAGACGGGGTGGAGGCGGCGTACATCAATCCGACGATCGATGCGGGAATTACGCCGCTGCGCTATGCCGTGGGTGACCGGGTCTGGCTGGACCTGAACAGCGATGGCATCCAGCAGCCCGACGAGCCAGCCGCGTCCGCGACGGTCTCCTTGATCACTGATGCAGGTGATCTGGTCGCTACCACCACTACCGATGTGAGTGGGCGCTACCGGTTCTCCAATCTGCCATCCGGTCGTTATCGGCTTCAGTTCGCCCACCTCCCAGCGCACCGCGCCTTGACGGCGCAGACTGCTGGCAGTGATCCAGCGATGGACTCTGATCCTGATCCCACGACCGGGATCACCCCGGTCTTTACGCTGGCCCAGGGAGCGCCCAATCTCGCGCCGGTCGATGACGCCAATGCCGGCCTTACCGACTTTGAAAATCAGACTCTTAACGCGGGCCTGGTAGACGCCTACTCGGTAGGGAACGCGGTCTGGCGCGACAACAACGGCGACGGGGTGGTCGGCCCCGGCGACGGCGCCGTAGCGGGTGTCACCGTCGAGCTCTTGGACAGCGACTCCAATGTCCTCGCCACCGACGTGACCTCTCCGACTGGGCGCTACAGCTTCAACCGGTTGCCGGCAGGCAACTACAAGATCCGGCTGAGCAAAGTGCCCCACGGGCTGATATTCACTAGCCAGGATGCGGGAGATGACCCAGCCATCGACTCCGATGTTGATCAGGCCGGAGCGTCTGCGGTCTTAGCCCTTGGAAGTGAGAACCCAGTCGACAGCAATATCGATGTCGGCCTCACATCTCCATCGAACTATCGTGGCCAGCCGAGCTCTACCAGACTGCCCGTTAATGCAGCGCTGTCGACAACCGGCGGGGTAGCCCCGCAGATTGCGATTGTCGGGCTGGCGCTCGCCGTTGCGAGCACCAGCTGCCTCCTGGTGCGTCGGCGGCAGCGGCGTTCTTGAGTCGCTCACGTGCGCGGCGCGTGATTCCCGACGCTCGCGGCTCGTTAACGTCCCGTTGGGGATCTGCACTAGGGCGCTGGGAGCTCACTGTTCATTGTCAGGTTATTGATCACGTCCTGCACCCGATCTGTGCCGAGGCGGCGTATCCTGCGGCGCACCCGAGACTGCGTCGTCTGGTCCCAACTGGACACAGCCGTGCCGAATCGATCACGATCATCGAGCCGCATCAGTTCCGCTGCATCGTCCAAGCTCGCGCCTGCAACTAGGGCCTCGACAGCCGCTAGCAAGGCCAACCAGTCGCCCTCGAGTGAACTCGTGATCTTGAATGGCAGGTCCGCTTCGATCAAGATCGCCAGCTGTTCGACAACCTGCTGCGGGCCGGCCTTGCCGGCAGCAATCTTGCCGTAGAGGTCGGCGGCTTCGATCAGTTCGACGGCTGCCTCCCAGCCTGGGGCGTACGGCAGCTCGATGAAGACTGGGACCTCTGGCCCGAGCTCTCCCGCGGCCGAGACCACCCGCGCCGCGCTACCCGCAAGATCATCAAGATCGCGGAGCGTCGGCTCAACCGACGCGATCTCGACGCCTGCCCTGTTGTGACGTGCCAGCGCGAGCAGTCCGCCGGCGCCGCCGCTGGTGATCACACTGACCGGGACGCTGACGCCTGGCGGGACCTCTCGAGCGATCTCCGCGAGTCGACCATCGGGCACGACCAACGTTGCTAGGAGACTCGCGTACGCATCGCGCAGCTCGCGATGCTGCGCGAGCGCCACCGCCACCGGGGTCTCCGGACGCCCTATGAGAATCTCGTCGTCAACCAGGCCGTCGAACAGCTCCATGGCCAGCAAGGTTACGGCGCCTCGCTCTGAATCAATCTCCAACCAGCGACGACGAAGTAGGCGGATCCTCGATGTTCGCGCCGCCGATCTGCAGGAGGAGCTGGCGGAACAACGCTTTTCCGTTCCGTCAGCTCGGACGAAGACGGCGGCAACCAGGCGAACATCGCAGCGAGCGGAAGCGAGCAATCAAACACAGCGCGATGCGCGAGCAGCTTCAC